>OOBZ01002717.1_pt1 | contig 10418 bp, 7 predicted proteins | sample 1671601 | NCBI WGS metagenome assembly OOBZ01 (sample SAMN06348173, study PRJEB24527) | human gut metagenome | biome: human gut; feature: ankylosing spondylitis patient; material: feces | host: Homo sapiens | place: China | collected 2015-10
TCCATATGCAGTCTGTGCCGACGGGCTGAACTTTAGGATCAGGTTCATCACATATACCATGATCGACATCAATGCCTGTGCAATGATCGCCGGAAGTCCGATCGAATAAATTTCTTTTATTATCCCGCCCTCCGGTCTCATGTATTTTGTTCCATGTGCAAACTCTTTATTTAATTTCATATGGAAAATAAAGAGTAATACTGCCGATGCTACCTGTCCGATTACCGTCGCATACGCAGCACCTTCTACTCCCATTTCAGGAACAGGTCCAATACCATAAATCATAATTGGATCAAGAATAATATTTACTACTGCCCCCACAACCTGACCGATTGTAGAATAAAGTGAACGCCCGGTTGCCTGTAATAACTTTTCAAACAGGGAAAAGAAGATAATTCCAAACGAAATCACACAACATATCCTTAGATAGCCGGTTCCCATCGAAATTACTTCCGGATCAACCGTCTGCGATGAAATATAGGCTTTCACTCCGAAAATTCCAAACAGCAGACATACCGCATAAATAATTACTCCAAGAAATAAACTGTTTCCCGCAACTTTTGCTGCTTTTTTGCTGTTTCCCTGTCCAAGTGTCCGCGCAAGAAGTGCATTCGTCCCCACACCGGTTCCGATTCCTACCGCTACCATGAGCATCTGCACCGGAAACACCAGCGTAAGTGCATTTAAAGCGGCTTCACTTCCCTCCTTCATGTTTCCGACAAAGGCACTGTCCACAATATTGTAGACCGCCTGTAATGCCATTGACAAGATCATCGGTATTCCCATCTGCACCATGAGCTTATTGACCGGCATCTCCTTCATCCTGTTACTTTCTGCCATCTTAACTGAATCCTCCTTTTTCTGCATAAAAAAAGCATGTACTTATCTCACAAGCTGGACTTACGCTGATAAGCTACACACTTTTTCATGGCATTATAAAATTAAAAACGAGCAACAAAACTGGATTTACGCTCGTTTGCTACTCGTTTGAAAATTATTATATTTCTCTTTTTCTAAAAAGTCAAACAAAAAGTCTTATGATTAATAGGTGTAGGATGATAACACCTTATTTTTCTTTTACTGCTGTTGCAATTTTCTCTACAATCACACAGACAATTACGGTAATCACCATATCCGGCAGCGTATTTCCAACTGGTGTATCCACATGCATCAGCACCCGGTACAATACAAAACCGACCAGCCACACCACAAGATTTCTCCACTGAAAAGCGGATTCCTCAGCATCTGCTTTCTTTAAAATGAAATAATCTGCAATCTGCACTGCAATCATCGGGGCAAATACAGAACCAATCAGATACAGGAAATTTGTAATGTTATCCATCGGATAAACAATTGCTGCCACAGTTCCAATCACGGTAACAACAATCGCTGCCCATTTCTCCTTAATTTTTGAAGAAATGGAAACACTTGAAACTCCTGCGGAATATGCATCCAGAAACGTCGTCGTAACCGTGGAAAATACAATGATGAGAAGTCCCACAACGCCAAACCCTGTTTTTAACATAATCTGCGCAATATCATATTCGCCGGTAAAAATAGCAGCCCCCATACCGATCATATACATAAAAATGCTGACCAGACTGTAGACAACCACACTGACAAGTGTTGCGGCAAACGGTTTTTCTGCTTCTCTTGTATAATCACTGATCAGTGGCAGCCAGGAAAGCGGCATTGCCACGGCAAGTTCCACAGCCGCACCAAATGTAAGACTTCCATCATCCACGACCGGAGCCGCGCTTCCGGTTCCAAAAAAGATCACTTTAAAAAGAACCAGAGATAAAATAAAAAGTGCGGTCATGGCAACCGTATTTAACTTGCCAAGATTCGTAAGTCCGACAAAAATCCAGACAACAATCAGTGCGCCGATAATGATCGCCCATACCCAGATTCCGGTATGCAAAACCCCGTCTGCCGCAAGTGCTCCGTCATAAATCATAATTGCGGTCCACCCTACAAGCTGTAACACATTTAAGACAGCAAACAGAAGGCTTCCTCTCTCGCCAAAACTCATTTTCACAGTTTCCATGGCACTTTTTCGTTCTTTCGCTCCAATCATTCCTGCTGCAAACATCATAAGTCCGCCGATCAGATGTCCCAGTAAAATTGCTGCCATGGCTTTTCCAAATCCAAGCGGTGCAAAATAAGTACCTGTCAGTATTTCCGCCAGGGATACACCTGCTCCAAACCAAATTAATCCGTTACTGAACACGGAAGTTCCTTTTTTTCCCATTTGTACACTCCTCTTAACCTATGATAAACCCGGCCTCACATTTGCCGGATACTAATATTCTCCTTCAATTGCAAATGCATGGTCCATTGGTCCGCTTCCTTTTCCAAGGTCAAGCATGGCGGCAAGTGCACCGGAAATATAATTTTTTGCATACTTCACGGACGTTTCAAGATCTCTTCCTTTTGCAAGGTTTGATGCAATCGCAGAAGAAAGCGTACAGCCTGTCCCGTGTGTATTTGGATTGTCAATCCTCTTTCCCTCAAACCATACCGGCTCTTTACCCTTCTGGTAGAGCAGGTCATTGGCATCATTTAACTGATGACCACCTTTTAATAAAACGGCACAGCCCAATGTGTCACAAATAATTTCTGCTGCTTTTTCCATATCTGCATCAGTCTTGATCTGCATTTCGGAAAGCACTTCCGCTTCCGGAATATTTGGCGTAATCACCGTTGCAAGCGGTAATAATTTACTTTTCAATGTGCTGATGGCATCCTCACTGATCAGTCTTGCCCCACTGGTTGCCACCATGACAGGATCTACGACAATATTTTTTGCGTGATACTCTGTCAGCTTCTGCGCAATCGTCCCAATCAGTTCACCAGAAGCAACCATTCCGGTTTTAATCGCATCCGGATAGATATCCGTAAAAATACTGTCCAGCTGCTCTGCCAAAAACTTCGGGGTTACCTCCATAATATCTGTTACACCGGTCGTATTCTGGGCAGTCAAAGCCGTGATCGCACTCATTGCGTAAACATGGTTTGCTGTCATTGTCTTAATATCTGCCTGAATGCCGGCGCCTCCACTGGAATCACTTCCAGCAATTGTTAATGCTGTGTACATAACATCCTCCTTATCGTATCCCTTTGTGCATTAATTTTATATAGCGACTGAAGGTGGTGCCCCCAATCTGCCGCTGCATGTACTATATTACACACCCTCTCCGGAAATGCAAGAGGTTTTTTCATGGATCACATTCAGGACATCCCTCAAAGCCTGTTTTCTTCCCGAACCTTTGCCGGCTTCTCTTCCTTTCTGATAAAATAAATAAAAGGAACCAGCATTTGACAGATGCTGATTCCCTGTTATAAGACTAAAAAGATTAACCTCAGATATCCGTTTATATCTCTTACATAATTTTTTATTTTCGTACATATAAGAGTCAGCCTTATCGAGCAATGTCTGAATTGTATATTTACCGTCATTTGCGGATAATGTCCATCCATAAGCATAGTCAATCAGCATTTTGTCTTCCCTGTTGTTTAACCGGTCTTTTTCGAGACATAAACATTTTAATATTTCCTCAACCTCTGTTTGGCTTGTATGATAAATAACTGCCATAAATTCATCTCCACCATATCTTCCAACAAAGTCTTTTTCCGGAATCACATTGCGCAAAAGCCGGGCAAAATTCAATATTAACTGGTCTCCTGCCGAATGTCCCATTGTATCATTTACCGTCTTTAAATTATTCAGATCAAACATTATGCATGCGGTAGGCTCACTAATTATTTCTTTATTACCAAGAAGTTCCTTACAGGCACTTTTGTTTGGCAATCCGGTATGGGCATCTGTATATGCCCTGTGTTCTAACAGCTTATTTTTCACCGCCATCTTCATTGCCATCAGGGTCTGCACAATAACCAATATCACCAGACACAGCATATCAAACGCAGACAGAATCTCTATGGTGCGAATCTTTGTGGCAATCTTTTCGGAATACTTTTCTGCTGCAAATACAGTTTCATCTGCCATCTTAAAATAAATCTCACTCATATTGACAATATCTGTATTTTCATATCCCACACTTCTTACGGCTTCAATTTCTGTTTTCAATTTTTCCCAGTAATCACTCTGAATTTTTAATTTTTCCTGATATTCTTTGTCATAGAGTTTTACCAGTTCATAATGTCCATCCTGATATCTTAACCCACTCAGAATATCATCCAAATATTTCATTAATTCTTCATTCCGGTTTTCTGTAATTTCTAATTTTACTTCACGCTGTGTAGCTCCACGTACCAGACCTGCATAATTTATTACACGCGCTGTCCCTTGTAACCAGCTAATCTGTATCATCATAAAAATAATAAGAATTACCAATACCAGGATAAGGCAGCTTTGTATAATACCAATTATATTTTTACTTTTCTTATCAGACTGTCCTTTCAGATTAAGCATTTTTCCTCCCATTGACAATCAAACCTGTTCTTCTGCATACATAGCATTCACCTTATATCAGATATTTCTTTTCAAATTCTTCAATCTTCATCGGCTTTCCATAAAAAAATCCCTGAATCATACGGATTCCCATCTTTTTTACAATATCTCTCTGGCGCTTAGTCTCCACACCTTCCACGCATACGCGTACATTGATGGCATTTGCCAGTTCCGATACCATCCGCACAAATGCATTGGAAAAATCGTCCTCTCCAAGATGTTCAATAAAACAACGGTCAATCTTGATCACATCCAAAGGCATCTCACGGATATGATTGAGGGATGAATATCCTGTTCCAAAATCATCCAGTGCCACGCGTACACCAAGATTCCGGATCTCACTTAATATCTTCTTCATCCGGACCATATCATTAATCGCCAGGCTTTCCGTTACTTCCAATGTCAGATTCTGTGGTATGATACGGGTTTCTTCCAGAACCTTTGCAACCTTCTTTACAATGTCATTCTGTAACAGCTGTACAACCGACAAATTTACATTGACATGATACTCCGGATGCCCCATATCATTCCAGTATTTGCACCGCAATGCCGCATTTCTCATGACATACTCCCCGATTGGATTGATCAGTCCCAGATATTCCGCAAGTGGAATAAAATCTGCCGGATTCACAAATCCAAGTGCACTTGAATTCCAGCGGATCAATGCTTCCGCACCACAGCATGGCTCTCCCGGCTGACAGACATCAATGATCGGCTGATAAAACACTTCAAATTCCGTGCATGCATTCATGGCTGCAGTACGCATATTTTTCTCCAGATCCAGTCTGCGGTATGAGGAAGATGCGTCCATCCCATCATAGTATTCCACGCGGTTTTTGCCCCTGCGTTTTGCCGACAACAGGGCAATATCTGCTTTACGGACAAGTTCTTCCACCGTTTCTCCATCCTTCGGGAAATATACGATCCCCATACTTATGGTGCAATAATAATCTTCTCCCTTTAAAAACCATGGTTTCTTAAATATGGATGTCACTTCCCTGACAATCCGTTCCAGCTCCGGATACACGGAATCCGGAATAATCACAACAAACTCATCCCCTCCCATGCGGTAACAGGTATTCTCAATCCCATCTATCCTGCGCAGGCTATGGGAAATCGCTTTCAGCAGAATATCCCCATACTGGTGTCCCAGCCCGTCATTGATATGCTTAAAATCATCCAGTCCCATATAAAGCAACGCTCCTGTTGCATCTTTTTCCCGGGTCTTTCGTATAAACTGTCCCAGATCCTGTTCGCAGCGCATGCGATTAAACAACCCTGTCAGGAAATCATTGTTCGCCTGATTTTCAATTTCTTTCTGATAAATTTTCTTTTCGGTAATATCATAGAGTGTACACATGGCAACTTTTCTGCCATCCACCCAGTCAATCTCGGTCTTATGCACATCCAGCCAGCGTTCCTCAACAACCGAATAAATTTCCTCATAATACTGGCTGCGCTTTGTTTCCCGGTCGGAAAACAGCATTTTTTCCAGATGATTTCCCGCGATACTGCGAGAGAAAAGTTCTTTGAATTTGTGATTCATATAAAGAATTGCATGGGTATGGTAATCAACCACATATATTCCACATCCGGTATTTTCCAGAATCGCCTCTAAAGATGTATAGGAACTTGCCAGCGAATTCTTTGCAATTCTTTTAAGCATGATGCTCTGCACAACTCTTCGCACATCACTGACAAATTTGATATCTCTGTTCTCCCAGATTCTTGTTTTTTCATTATCATACACGCAAAAATACATCGCCGTGCGGTTTTGTATTTCAATCGGTTCAAAAATTCCGGCACTGATATGACAGGTTTTAAATAAATGTGCAAACGGTTCCGGCATGATGGAGTCCGATGAGATCATATAAGTTTTACCATTATAAAACGGCAGTGCACCGATCGGAATATGCTGCCCCTCTGCAAGAATGGACTTGTCTGGTTCTTTTGTATACTCGCAGATCATGTCTGCCGTATTTTCCCCTGTATTCTCGCGCAACAGACATCCACCGGAAATTTCCAGACTTTCACAGGTCTCCCGCAAAATATCCTCAGCCACTTTTTCAAAACTGTTATCCGAATCCATCATCTGCAAAATTTCGGTCATTGCCCGGCTGCGGTGCAGCTGGTATTCCATCGCCAGCTCGGAAACAGAACTCTTTTCAACCGCTTTCTGCGCGATCATCTGATTTCTGCGACTCTCAAACAACTGTCCGGAAAGCAGTGATAGAAATTCTACCGATGCGTAAAACTGCTCCTCCGTCGTAATAAGCATTCCCTCCGGCAGATGAACCTCTGGTGTCAGCCGCTCCTTTATAATGCCCATAACAATCCAGACAACCTGCAGCTGATCTTCTACTTTTGTGGAAACAGCACACAATTTCATGAAATCCTGTGCTGTTTCCCGCTCCACAACCGTTTCCATCCGGTCATGCTGCATCTGGTCTACCAGTTCCATGTAGGCATGTTTATCTACCTGTGTCCGTAAAAACTCCACCTGTTCTTCTGTTCCAAACGGTTTTGTCACAACACCTTTATTCTTATCCACACACATCAGATACAAATGATCTGCACAGCAAAACTGATCCTGCAGCTGCTGTAACATTGATATATCTATCAGATTCGTATCATCGTTCATGCCATTACCTCTTTACTCCTATAATTAACAGATAACATCCTGCCTTACTCTGCATACAATATTCTTCCAAAAGAGAGAATTCCCTGTGAAGACGCAGCTGTTTCTTCACAAATCCAATCTCTCCTGTATACATTACAATCACAGCCTCCTTTTCCAGAATGGTTAATGCTTTCCGGAAAAATTTCTCATACAGACTGTCGAGCTGCTCCCGCGTCATTTTTCCCCGCACCGGCATATTGGTTACAATCTCATCAAACAAATAATCATGTTTAAAATCAAAGAAATCCCTGTGTATGAAATTGATCTGTTCTCCTGCCAGAGCCGCATTCTCCCGTGCTCCGTCAATTGCCTCTCCAAAAATATCCGTACCATATTTTTCACGTGCCGGAACACGGATATCCCGCTCAATCAGCATGGTGCCCACGCCGCAGAACGGATCAATAATCTGCGCATTCTCTTTCAGATATGGTGCTGCCAGTTCCATAATCAATGCCGCAAGGGAAGGGTGCATGGAAGCGGCAATTGCATGTTTCCGGTACGCAAACCGGTGATCCGGAATAGTATAAAATTTCAGTGCCGGGAAAAACTTTCCCTCACGATTTGCAATCAGTCGAAGTTCTACCTCATAATCCCCCGGAGAATTCACCAGTTTTCCATCCGACAACTGTTCAATGGCAGATCCAAGCTTTTTGACAAACCGGCTTCTCTGTTCCAGTGTCATTGCGGATCTGCACTCAATCCGGAAAAAGAATGGCTTGTCCTCCCGGTGGTATTTTGCACAGATTGCAAGCATTGGCTTCCACACCGCCTCTGCTGCTTTTTCCGGTTCCTGCTCCAGAAGTCCTTTGACCGGAAGTAAAAACAGCATGTCCCGATATGTGCGGATCTGCAACAGCTGCAACAGATCATCCGTCTGTACAATCACACCGAGCGGATGCGCCTTTCCACCGGTCTGATTTTCCAGTATTCCGCGATGATTGCGGTTTGTCACCAAAAGTACATGATTGTTCTTTTGTTTTATATCAAAATGATGGGTATCGATTCCTTCATACTGAATGAGGATTGCCCGCAGTGCCCGCAGTTCTGCTTCCCGGTGTTTCCGGTTTTCTTCGGTGACCGGCTCTCCTTCCAGCTCTGCAAGACGATCTTTCAGCTGCGAAAGGATTTCTTCTGCATGAAGTGCCTTCATGGCTTCCAGATATGCACTTTTTACGAACAGTGTCTGTTCCCGGGTATATGCTTTCCAGAGCGGCTGCAACGCATTCTGTACTGCCAGGTCTCCCAGAAGAAGTGCTGCATTCTTCCGCGTCTTTGCATCCTCTTCCTGTAAAAATCCAAACACCAGATCTTCATGCCCGCGTACAAATTCTATAGCCTGCGCTTTTTGCTCTTCCGTTGCTTCTTTCAGGCTGGCACGCAGAGCACTCAGATTACTCCTTACATTTTTCTTTTCCTGTAATTCCGTAAATAGTTGTATCAAAAATTTCTCCTCTGTTCCGTTAATTATTCAGAATACTTCCTATATTTAATTTATTGTAGATGATTTTTTATTCTTTGTCCACTCCATTTTTTTCGATGTAAGCCGCCAGATCATCATGAAAATCTTCCCATGCACTCTCATGTTCCACAAAATATTTCGGACAGTTTTTACCTGTCACATCATAATGCCGGATCACATCTTCAATTCCAAGATCATATCTTCCGATCAGCCAGGTTGTCAATTGGATCAATGACTGATACGTACTGTCATTGAATTTTCCGGTGTCATCCGGAATACAGCATTCGATTGCGATTGTATCACTGTTTCGGTTATTGGATGCATATGCGATTTCATTGCAGGGAATGCACTGTACAATTTCTCCATCCAGCCCGATCACGAAATGACTGCTTGCCTTGGTCTGGTGAGATTGTTCCAGCCCTGCGAAATAATTCCGGTTCTGGATGGCAGTCGTTCCCGGATTGGCCGTGTAATGAACGACAATTCCACGAACCTTTGTAAGTGCAAGCCCCGGACGGGAATATTCATTGACCGGAAGCAGTTCCACGTCTAATTCCGGTCTCTGGTCAACGTATTTTTTATCTGTAATATCCCAGCTGCTGTCAGACACCGTCTGCTGCGCCCGTTCCTGCTTCACTTTATGTATGATTCCCAGAATGGATCCAAGCAAAATTACGGCAATGAGAATCATTAAAATGCGCATCTGCAGCTGTTCTTTTCTTGTTCTTCGTTTTTTATATCTCTTTCGATAGGTTGAAGCCATAAATGCATATCTCCTGTATTATTTTTGCCCCTTTGTGGGGCTTATTTCTATCTTCTCACATATTGCGTATCTGTCAATGCTTTTTTCGATGCTGTGGATTTGTACGAGTGTTTTAGATATAAGTTTTCTCAAAATGACGGAAGAAGACGTATATTCTCTTTCTACAGAAAAATTTACAAAGAAAATTTGTATAAAAGATACCGTTCGGAAGCGTTTTGTCAATACAGAGAATGATAATTCATTAAAAAATGAGTTGTTTTTGTGGTGTACAGCCTTAGAAATTGCCTGCTGTCACTTCCTGACAGATTAAATTCTTCATTCTGTCCTCTATTGTTACCTTTTTTGCTTTGTTGAAGAACACCCCGACAAGGTAGGTAGTGTTTCCTATTCTCGCCTTGAAATTGCCACCATCAATATAATTTGCTTTATTTTCCGCTGTTTTCTCTTCCTGCATTCGTACCTCTCCTTTCCAAGATTCCCCCTACAAGGGACAGGTAACAAAAAAGGTAACATGACCGAAAAGACCTCTCAAATCACCCTACCTGTATCTGCTACCTGTGTTTTATTTATTTTTCTATTTTCTTGTTACTTTTGTTACCTTTCATAGAAAGCCCAGTAAAATCAATACTTCCACTGGGTAACAAGATAAGTAACAGCAAGGTAACTTCATCAATTTTATTACTTAAATGGTATCTCCAACTCCATCTGCTTTGGTATTTCGATAAACCCATCGCTATCCGCTTTGTCGGGGATTCCCTGAGAGAAACCGGCACGAACCCAGCCACGCTGTTTGCCATAGACACCGAAATGCATGGCACCATCACTCATAATCCAGTCTGTTACCGAATTATACCCAGTACTTAGTGGCGAAACGCCACTAATTGGGCAATGGTTGCACCCTTGACCGGCTAAGGCGCTTCGCCCTTAACCCGAGCGGAGTCTTTCTCCTGCACCTTGCGTAAGGCTCTGCCTTTACAATCCAACAACCTGAAAGTTTCTTTTTCTTGATAAATGGGGATTAGTTTTCCTTTTTTCCAATCAG
>OOBZ01002723.1_pt1 | contig 10398 bp, 8 predicted proteins | sample 1671601 | NCBI WGS metagenome assembly OOBZ01 (sample SAMN06348173, study PRJEB24527) | human gut metagenome | biome: human gut; feature: ankylosing spondylitis patient; material: feces | host: Homo sapiens | place: China | collected 2015-10
CATAGATGTGTATGAGCATAGGGATAATGCTGCAATACAAAATAAAATACTTTTTGATATCATGTTGTCGTGTTTATGTAATCAACGGCAAAGGTATCAAAAAAAATGCCACAAAAGGCATTTGTCGGCAAAAACGGTCTGTTCATCGGTAATGTAAGCCGATATGTATAATAAAATTGTAAAGGGATAAGGGCGAAAATATCTTTGTATCGGATAATTTAAAAAGGAATGAATATGATACACTGCAAACGAAATTGGATAGCAATACTCCTGATGGTTTTAGCGGCTCCGGCTTGGGCGCAGGAGAAACCTGCCGAGTGGGATTTGAAATCTTGTATTGAATATGCCCGTAAGCAAAATATTCAGATCAGACAAAGCAGGCTTTCTTTGGAGGAAAGTCTGGAAAATACCCGGTCGGCGAAAGCGCAACGTTTGCCGTCGCTGGCTTTTTCTTCTGCTCATAATTATGTGAATCGTCCCCGGACAGAAGCGGGTGACAAGAACACTTACAATGGCAGCTATGATTTAAATTCTTCGGTGGCAATTTATCAGGGAGGACAGTTAAAAAAGAATCTGCAGCAGATGGAACTTCGGAATCAGGTGCAGGCGTTGACGGTCGAAGAGGCGGAGAATAATATTGAGCTGGCCGTCACCCAGGCTTTTGTGCAAGTGTTGTATGCGGATGAGGCAGTTCGGATTAATGCCAATACGGTTGAAGTTTCCAAGGCTCAGCGCGACCGGGGCGAGGAGCTGATGAAAGCCGGTTCGTTGTCTAAGGCGGATTTTGCTCAATTGGAATCACAGTATACTTCGGATAAGTATCAGTTGGTGGTTGCTCGGACTTCTCTTGATAATGCCCGGTTGGAATTGAAGCAGTTGTTGGAATTGGATATTGATGATGAAATGAAGTTGGTTATTCCTGATTTGCAGGATAGTGTTGTCTTACAAGTGTTACCCGATAAAGAGAGTGTTTACCGGACTTCGTTGCTGGTGATGCCGGAGGTGAAATACAATCAGTTGAATATTCAGATTGCCGGGCTGGAGAAAAAGAAAGCGTGGGCGGGTTATCTGCCTTCTTTGCGTCTGTCGGCAGGTGTGGGGACAAACTTGGCTTCCGGTACAAGCTGGGGCACTCAGATGAAGCATAATTGGAGTGAAAATGTGGGTCTTACATTGAGTATTCCGATTTTTAGCAATCGTTCCGTCAAGACTTCTGTTAACATTGCCTGGATAAATGTTGAGAATGCGGAATTAGCTTATGAGAATGTCAGGAAGGATTTGTTAAGGTCTGTCGAAACTATCTATCAGGATGCTGTTGCGGCACAAGACCGCTATCGTTCTGCCAAGGAGAATCTTAATGCGGTACAGTTTTCTTTTAATTTGACACAGGAACAGTTTTTCTTGGGAATGAAGAATACGTTGGAGATGTTGACTGAAAAGAATAATCTGCTTTCCGCCCAATTGGAGATGGTACAGGCAAAATATATGGCCATATTGAACAAACAGTTGCTGAATTTCTACCGAGGTCTGGAAATTCAACTATAAACAGATGATGTAAGTACAAAGGTGTAAAATCAAAACTCATTAGTAATGAATAAAGTAGCAATAAAATTCGGTGGCATGTTGGTGGCAATGGGAATAGGTGCCTGTTGTTTGCAAGGATGTGCTGACAAGGAGAAAATAGTTTGGCAGACAGAGGCTGTCGCGCGTAATTCAATGTCGGAAATGGTGTCCGCTACAGGTACTGTAGAACCCGTGACTAAAGTGGATGTCGGTACGCAGGTATCCGGCATTATAGATAAGATATATGTCGACTATAATAGCATAGTGAAGAAGGGGCAGTTGATAGCTGAAATGGATAAAGTGACCTTGCAAGCAGAATTGGAGTCGCAGGAGGCCCAGTTGGCTAATGCCAAGGCGGAATATGATTACCAGCAGAAGAACTATTCCCGTAGTAAGGTGTTGTTTGAAAAGCAGTTGATCAGTGACAGTGACTATGAAAGTGCAACATATAATTATGAGAAAGCCAAGAGTGCCTATGAGAAATCGAAGGCAGATATTGTAAAAGTGAGACGAAATCTGGGATATGCCGTGATTACCAGTCCTATTGACGGGGTGGTAATCAGTCGGGAAGTGGAAGAGGGACAGACGGTGGCAGCCGGATTTGAAACACCGACCCTATTTACCATAGCCAAGGATCTTACAGAGATGCAGGTGATTGCCGATGTGGATGAAGCTGATATAGGTCAGGTCTGCGAGGGACAGCGTGTCACGTTTACAGTGGATGCTTATCGGGGAGAAGTCTTTGAGGGTAAAGTGGCGCAAGTGCGTTTGGAGGCAACGGTGGAATCCAATGTCGTGACCTACGAGGTGGTGATCAGCGCCCCGAATCCTGACTTGAAGTTGAAGCCCGGATTGACAGCAACGGTTGCCATCTATACGTTGGAAAAGGACAATATTCTGACTGTTGCTCCCAAAGCTTTGCGGTTTGTGCCTGATGTTGCGTTGGCGGAAGAAAATGGATTGGTGCTGAAAACGTTGAAAGTTGATAATCCGGCTATTCAGAAGACTGTATGGGTACGTAACGGACAGACTATTGAGGAAAAAGAGATTCAGGTAGGGACAGCCACAACCTTGATGGTGGAGGTGTTGGGGGGCTTGAATGAAGGGGAAATGGTGATTACCGGTATGGAGCGGGGAGGTAAGAAAAAAGTAGGCTCACCCAATACCGGAAATATGGAATCCAGTCCTTTTATGCCGAAACCTCCGGGAAGTGATAAAAAGAAGAAATAAACAGCGGTTTGTGTAATAAGGAGGTTGTTATGAAAGCGATTATTGAATTGGAAGATATAAAACGGAATTTTACAGTCGGGAGCGAGACTGTACATGCATTGCGTGGCGTGTCGTGTGCGATAGAAGCCGGAGAATTCGTGACGATTATGGGGACAAGCGGTTCTGGAAAGTCTACTCTGCTGAATCTCTTGGGGTGCCTTGATACTCCCACCTCCGGGGAGTATCTGTTGGATGGCTATTCTGTACGGCAGATGGGAAAAAATGAACGGGCAGAGCTGCGCAATCATAAAATCGGTTTTGTATTTCAGTCATATAACCTGTTGCCTAAAACGACAGCTATTGAAAATGTAGAGTTGCCGTTGATGTATAATCCTGCCATTTCTTCCAAAGAGCGTGAGCGGAGGGCGGTAGAGGCATTGGATGCTGTGGGCTTGCATGAGCGGCTTTATCATAAATCCAATCAGATGTCCGGTGGACAGCAGCAGCGTGTGGCGATAGCCCGGGCTTTAGTGAACGATCCGGTGCTGATTTTGGCAGATGAGGCTACCGGGAATCTGGATACCCGTACCTCTTTTGAGATTTTGACGTTGTTTCAGGAGTTGCACGCACGTGGACGCACCATTGTCTTTGTTACCCATAATCCGGAATTGTCGGCTTATAGTAGCAGGACGATTGTTTTGAAAGACGGGCATGTCATAAAAGATGTGCGTAATGAGCAGATAGCCTCTGCAAGTGAGACTTTGGCGGCTTTGCCGAAACAGGAGGATGAATGATTGATAACGAAGTAAATTTATAAGCGATGAATTTTACGAATTTATTCAGAATAGCATTCCGGGCTTTAGGAAATAATAAAATGCGAGGATTTCTGACCATGTTGGGAATTATTATCGGGGTAGCCTCTGTCATAACCATGCTGGCTATCGGGCAGGGGTCTAAACGGAGTATTAAGGCGCAGATTTCTGAAATGGGATCGAACATGATTATGGTACACCCGGGTGCCGACCGCAGGGGCGGTGTCCGTCTGGATGCTTCGGAAATGGAAAGTTTGAAATTGGAGGATTTTAATGCCATTGTCAACGAAACTCGTTATGTAGCTGCCTGCTCTCCTTCTGTAAACAGTGGCGGACAGGCTATTTATGGAGCAAATAATTATCCCACCAGTATTTACGGAGTGAATGCCGATTATTTGGAAATCCGGAAATATGCCGTGAGCGAAGGTGAAATGTTTTCTGATGAGGATATTCTGAATTCGGCAAAAGTCTGTGTCATAGGAAAGACGATTGTAGATAATCTCTTTACCAATGGTGAAAATCCTGTCGGTCAGGTTATCCGGTTCGGAAAGATTCCTTTTCAGATTGTTGGGATTTTAGAATCAAAAGGATATAATACCATGGGGATGGACCAGGACGATCTCATCTTAGCACCTTATACAACTATCCAGAAAAGAGTTCTGGCCATCACCCATCTTCAAAGTATATTTTGTTCTGCCATTGCTGAAGAGCAGACAGAGCAGGCAGAGGAGGAGATTTCAAGCATTTTGCGGCGCAATCACAAATTGGGAGCTGCAGATGATGATGACTTTAATATCCGTTCTCAGCAGGAGTTGAGCAGTGTGATGAACTCCACATCCGACATGATGACCATTCTGTTGGCATGTATTGCCGGCATATCCCTGCTGGTTGGTGGCATTGGTATTATGAATATCATGTATGTTTCTGTCACGGAACGGACCCGTGAAATCGGTTTGCGTATGTCTATCGGAGCAAAGGGACGTGATATTCTGGCTCAGTTCCTGATAGAAGCGATTTTGATTAGTGTGACAGGCGGTTTGATAGGTGTCCTTTTGGGTATCGGTTCTTCATGGCTCGTGAAATTGTTTGCCGGTTGGCCGGTATATGTCGAATGGTATTCGGTGATTCTTTCTTTTGTGGTTTGTACTGTGACCGGTATCTTTTTCGGTTGGTATCCGGCACAAAAAGCATCCAATCTCGACCCGATAGAAGCAATTCGCTATGAGTGATTGTCTGTGTGAATTTTTATCTTTATTTTTGTTTAATGAAACAGAATAGAATACTGAAATATATTATCCAGATTATCGGTTGGGGAGCTGTATTTAGTTTTCCTTTGTTCTTTACATGGAAAGAATCAGAACCCATGACCTGGATGCGCTACGTGGGATATGTTTTTGTCCCGGTGGCTTTTATGGTGATATTTTATATCAATTATTTCTTGTTGGTCGACAGACTGTTATTTCGTAAGCGGTTGTTCCGGTTTCTTTTGGTGAATATGGTATTGGTGATAGTCCTTACTTTGGTTTTGGACTGGTGGCACGAATTTCATTTCTTTGAAATCATGGGACACGAACACCGAGAGCAGACGGGACCGCCCAAGATGATGTTTTTGGTGCGGGATGTCACGATGATGGCATTGACTGTTGCTTTATGTGTGGCCATAAAAATGACAAACAATTGGTATGTCATAGAGAACGAACGACGGGAATTGGAAAAAGCGCGTACGGAGGCAGAGTTGCAAAACTTAAAGAGTCAACTTAATCCTCATTTTCTTTTTAACACACTGAATAATATTTACTCTCTGATTGCAATTGATGCCGACCGTGCGCAATATGCTGTTCACGATTTAAGCCGGATGTTGCGGCATGTGCTTTATGAAGACCGTGCGCCTTTTGTCTCTTTGGACAGTGAGTTGGAGTTTATGCGGAGTTATATCGAATTGATGAGCTTGCGGCTCACTAATCATGTCGATTTGCAGGTGGATATGCCTAAAGGGGATGCATCTTTGCAGGTGGCTCCTCTGTTGTTTATTACGCTGGTTGAAAATGCTTTTAAACATGGCGTGAGTCCGACAGAGCCTTCTTTTATCCATATTGCGATGTGTGTGTTGCCGGAGCGGACTGTGGTATGTCATATCGAAAACAGCGATTTCCCTAAACACGATAACGATCGTAGCGGTTCGGGCATCGGTCTGGAGAATTTACGCAAGCGTCTGGAATTGCTCTATCCCGGCAGATATACCTTAGATAAAACAGTCGAAAATGGGAAATATATAGCCCATTTGGAAATTAAATGCTAAAATAACAGATAGTATGATAACACTCACGTGTCTGGTTGTCGATGACGAGCCTTTGGCTTTGGAATTGATGGAAGCTTATGTGAAACGTACGCCTTTTCTCGAACTGAAAGGCTCCTGTTCCAATGCCCTGGAGGCTTTGGCAATCTTGCAGAAAGACCCAGTTGATTTGCTGTTTCTTGACATACAGATGCCCGAGTTGAACGGATTGGAATTGTCGCGGCTTGTCGGTGACAAAGTGAAGATAATTTTTACCACCGCCTTTGAACAGTATGCGCTCGAAGGATTTAAAGTGGATGCTCTTGATTATCTGCTGAAACCCATCAGTTATCCGGAATTTCTACGGGCAGCCCAAAAGGCCTTACATTGGAAAGAGATGCAGTCAGCGGCTTCAGCCTCTCGCAAAGAGGATGAGGATATTTTTATCCGTTCCGGCAGTAAATTAGTGCGAATCCATTTGCCTGATATTTTGTATATCGAAGGTATGCAGGACTATGTGAAAATCTATCTTTCCGGTCAGTCGGCACCGGTGGTGGCGCTTTTCAATATGAAGAGCTTTGAAGAGATGCTTTCGTTGCCGTTTATGCGAATCCACCGCTCTTACATTATCAATCTGGACAAGGTGACGATGGTGGAGCGCAATCGGGTGTTTGTCGGTGATACTTATGTCTCTGTCTCTGATTCTTACCGTGAGCAATTTCTTGAGCAGATAAATCGTCGTATATTGAAATAAGTTTGTTTGTCGGATAGCGGATTGTCGTATAAATAAATTAATTTTGCGCACAAATTCATATCATATATGTCCCACTTACCTGCATTGATTACGGATTTGGCAATCATACTTGCCTCTGCCGGTGTGATGACACTGGTGTTCAAACGATTGAAACAACCGCTTGTATTAGGGTATATTGTCACCGGTATCATCGCCGGACCGCATTTTCCGTTGACACCTACCGTCATGGATTCCGGTAATATCCAGACTTGGGCGGATATCGGTGTGGTCTTTCTGCTTTTTGCCTTGGGCTTGGAATTCAGTTTCAAGAAGTTGATGAAAGTCGGTGGACCTGCTATTATTGCCGCCTTGACAATTATTTTCGGCATGGTGATGCTCGGTTATCTTGTCGGAATTGCGATGGGGTGGAAACAGATGGACAGCATCTTTCTGGGCGGTATGCTCTCTATGTCATCTACATCGATTATATACAAGGCCTTTGAGGATTTGGGACTGCGAACGCAACGCTTTACGGGCTTGGTATTGGGTATATTGGTCATAGAGGATTTGGTGGCTATTGTCTTGATGGTGGTGCTTTCCACGATGGCTGTCAGTCAGAACTTCGAGGGAGTGGAGATGTTCTATAGTATAGGCAAGCTGATGTTTTTCCTGTTATTATGGTTTTTGACGGGGATTTATATTATCCCTACATTTTTTCGTCGTACACGCTTGTTGATGGGTGATGAAACCATGCTGATTGTTTCGTTGGGGCTTTGTCTGTTGATGGTGGCATTTGCTACATACGTCGGATTCTCTTCCGCATTGGGAGCTTTTGTTATGGGTTCTATTTTGGCGGAAACTGTGGAGGCGGAGACTATTGAGCGGCTGGTACGACCGGTGAAAGACCTGTTTGCTGCCATCTTTTTTGTATCGGTCGGCATGATGGTTGATCCGAATATGATTATCCAGTATATCGTGCCTATTGTGATTATAATTCTGACTGTAGTCATCGGGCAGTCGACCTTTGGTACTTGCGGTGTCATGCTGGCTGGACAACCTTTGAAGACAGCTTTACAATCGGGTTTCTGCCTGACTCAGATAGGTGAATTTGCCTTTATTATTGCCGGTTTGGGAACATCTATGGGCGTAACGAGCAATTTTCTTTATCCCATTGTGGTGGCGGTGTCGGTCATCACCACCTTCCTGACTCCATATATGATCCGTGCTGCGGGTCCGGCTTATCCCTTTGTGGATAGACACCTGCCACGCAAATGGAAACGCATTCTCGAGCACTATTCGCTCGGTACGCGTACCGTCAACCATGAGAGCAACTGGAAGTCTTTGCTGACTTCCCTGATTCGTATTACGGTTATCTATTCCGTGATTATCATCGCCATCCTGATTGTTGCCCTGAATATTCTTGTGCCGTTAGTCAAGGCACATTTTCCCGGCAATTGGGGTTCATTGCTTTGTGCTGTGGCTATTCTTTTGTTGATGGCTCCTTTTTTGCGGGCAATTGTTGCCAAGAAAAACCATTCTGCAGAGTTTCAAAGTCTGTGGGCAGACGGCAATTTTAATCGGGCTTATCTGGTTTCGTTGGTTGTCTTCCGTTTTGTATTGGTCATCGTCTATATCATGATTGTCATGATGTCGTTGTTCAAAGCGTCGATTGCCATATTGCTGGGAGTGGCATGTGTTGTGACGGCTCTGATATTCTATTCGCGCTATTTGAAAAAGCAGTCTATCCAGATTGAGCGTAACTTCCTGCGCAATTTCCGGGTTCGTGAAATGTATGCCCGTCGTGCCGGAGCAAAAGTACCGCCCCGTTTTGCCGGTCGTTTGCTGTCGCGTGATTTGCACCTGTCTGATTTTGTTATTCCTGCCGAATCGCTTTGGGCTGGCAAGACTTTGGCGGAGTTGCAACTGGCAACCCGTTTTGACATCATGGTGGTGGCTATTTTCCGCGGACAAACCTGTTTGAACATTCCCGGCGGTAAGGAACGCATCTATCCGCAAGACCGTATTCAGGTAATCGGTAGTGATGAACAGTTGGAACGTTTTGGGACAACTTTACAGTCAATGACCATTCCGCCTTCTGATACCGACCTTACTCAGAGTGAAATGTGTCTGAAACAGTTTATCGTCACGAAAGATTCACTTTACAATGGTAAAAGTATAAGGGAATCAGGTATACGTGATGTACATCATTGTGTGGTGGTGGGTGTGGAGCGTGGTAAATCCTCTTTGCGCAATCCGGATGCAGATACCGTATTCCAGGAGGGCGACTGGGTATGGGTTGTAGGAGAGGAAACCGATGTACGACACCTGTTTAATGCTTAGTTCAATGTGGATGTTCGTGCTTGTCTGAGAATAAAAAAGAGGGCTATCAGTGTAGCCATCAGGTCAGCAAACGGAATCGCCAGCCATATGCCGGTAAGTCCCCACCAGATGGAGAACAGACTCAAGGCCGGAATCAGAAAGACAAACTGCCGCGAAATATTCATGGTAATGGCTTTAGGTGCCTGGCGTATAGACTGGAAATAACTGGTTACAATGATTTGGAATCCGACTAGCGGCATTGCCAGAAAGGTATAGCGCAATCCTTCTGCACTGATATCTCTCAACTGCGGGTCCCAGGTAAAAGCCTTAACCAGCCAGGTGGCACCGGTCTCGCCGATGATAAAGCCAGCGCTGGCAATCAGACTGCCGATACCGATGGCATACTTCAGCGTATCGTGCAACACCTCCCGGTGTCCGGTGGCATAATGATAGCTGATAATAGGTTGCATACCCTGACAGATACCCATCAGCAACATCGACACTAAAATGGAATAGCTGCTGATAATTCCGTACGCACCGATGGCATAATCGCCTCCATAATTCACCAGATATCGGTTCATGATAATATTCACCATACCGGTGGTGATATTCATGATGAATGCGGCCATCCCGACGCCGATAATCGTCAGAAGAATCATCAAATCCGGTCGGAAACTGAGACGTACAAGTCGCAGTGTATTCTGTTTGCCGGTGAAATGTAAAAAAATCAGCACTGAACTGATACACATCGAAATGACAGTGGCAATGGCAGCACCTCGGATTCCCATGTTGAAGCCGAAGATAAATACCGGATCCAGAATGAGATTGGCAATCACTCCGGTGAGGATAATCATCATTGATTTTCGGGGAAAACCGGAAGCCCGAATTGCATGACAAAAGGTGAAATTCAGATTGGTCAGCAGGCTGCCCGGAATCAGGATGCTCAGATAACTGTGAGCGTATGGGATGGTCTGTGCGCTACCTCCGAATGCCAATAAAATCTTGTCTAGATTGAATAGCGAATAGACAATCAGAATCAGATTCATCGCCACATTTAAAAACACGGCATTCCCCAAGACTCTGGTTGCCAATTTATAGTTGGAAGCCGAGATGGCCGCAGAAATCCGGGCTGCACCGCCCACGCCGGTCAGTGTGCCCACCGTTCCCAATAGCGAGACGCAGGGCAGTGTCAATGCCAGTCCGCAGATAGCCAACGGTCCCGCTCCCTGTCCGATAAAAATTCGGTCTACAATATTATAGAGAGCCAGCACAATCATATTGATCATGGCAGGGTAGGCATAGCTTCTGAAAAGCTTGCGTATTTGTGTTCGTTCTGTCGTATGGCTGGGTGGCATCATTGTTTAAAATCTATCCCGCATTGAAATTTGCAAAAATAAGGAAAAAGGTTGAAACCGCCAACGTTTGAAGAATTACACGTCTAAGCTTTGAGAATGGGTAGCGCATTCTGGGAAGGTTATGTTCCAAGT
>OOBZ01002729.1_pt1 | contig 10375 bp, 7 predicted proteins | sample 1671601 | NCBI WGS metagenome assembly OOBZ01 (sample SAMN06348173, study PRJEB24527) | human gut metagenome | biome: human gut; feature: ankylosing spondylitis patient; material: feces | host: Homo sapiens | place: China | collected 2015-10
GACAGGGCCGTGGTGGTCTTGCCGGCGCCGGTCTCGCCCACCAGACCCAGGCTCTCGCCCTTTCCGATGGTCAGGTCCAGGCCGTTGACGGCGTAGACCACGTCCTCGTCGGTGTGGTACTCCACCCGCAGGCCGCGGATATCCAGCAGGGCCTCCGGGGCCTGCGCGGAGGGAATGGGCTCCGTCTCTGGCAAAGCGGTCTTGTGCTGCTTGTTCTCTTCCATGTGGCGTCCTCCCTCCTCAGTTCTTCAGCTTGGGGTCCAGGGCATCCCGCAGTCCGTCTCCCAGCAGGTTCAGGGAGAGGATGGTCAACATGATGGCAAAGCCCGGGAACGCGCACACCCACCAGGCCGCCCGGAAATACTGCCGGCCGGTGCTGACCATAGAACCCCACTCCGGCGTGGGCGGGCTGATGCCCAGGCCGATGAAGCTGAGGCTGGCAATGGCCAGGATGGACCCGGCGATGGACAGCGTGGCCTGCACAATGATGGGGGCCATGCAGTTGGGCAGGATGTGCTTGAGGATGATGCGCAGGGAGCTGCATCCGTAGCACTTGGCAGCCTCCACGAACTCCACGTTCCGCAGGGTCAGCACGGAGGAGCGGACGATTCTGGCAAACCGCGCCACCTGGGAAATTGCCAGCGCAACCACCAGCTTCCAGACGCCGTTGCCCATGGCGGTGATGATTGCCATGGCCAGCAGAGAGGAAGGAACGGCCATCAGGATGTCCACGATCCGCATAAGGAAGCTATCCACCTTGCCGCCGAAGAAACCGGCGGCGCCGCCGATCAGCGCACCGACCACAAAGGCGATGCCGATGATGGCGAAGGAGCACAGCAGAGAAATTCTGCCGCCGTACAGAACACGGGCAAACAGGTCACGGCCAAATTCGTCCGTACCGAAGATGTACAGCGGATTGGGGCTGGTAAACCGGTCGGAAATGTGCAGCTTGGTCACGTTTTCATAGCTGCTCAGAATCGGGGCGGCCAGCACCGCCAGGAACACGAAAGCCAGCAGGAACACGCCGAACATGGCCAGCTTGTTCTTGCGGAAGCGGAACATGACCAGCTCGCCGGTGCTGTATTCGGAAAGAGATTTTTTACGACGTTTCAACATACGCTTTGCCCTCCATCAGGATGCCAGGTCAATTCTGGGGTCGATCACCGCGCACAGCAGGTCTACCAGAAGATTGATCACGCCAACGATCACCGTCACAAAGATGATCGTGCCCAGCACCACGGGAACGTCCCGGGATTTCACGGCGCTTAAAAGCATGGTGCCGACGCCGGGAATGGTGAAAATGTTTTCCGTAACCACAGCGCCGCCGATGGTGCCGGCAAAGCTCACGCCGATCTGGGTCACGACGGGGATCATGCCGTTGCGCAGGGCATGATGACGGATGACCGTCTTGTTGGGTGCGCCCTTGGCCTTGGCGGTACGGATGTAGTCCTGCCGGATAACGTCCAGCATACTGGTGCGGCTCATACGGATCATGGTAGCCATGGTGTTGGCACCCAGAATCAGCGTAGGCAGAATCAGGGACTTGGGAGAGTCAAAGCCGGAGGTGGGCAGCCAGTGCAGCGTCAGGCAGAACAGCACCTGACACATGGTACCCAGCCAGAAGGCAGGCAGAGAGAACAGCAGCATCGCTACAAAGGAGCTGCCGTAGTCCAATAGACTATATTGTTTGATGGCGGAGCCGATGCCCAAAGGCATACCCACCGCCACAGCAAACAGCATGGCAAGGGTAGACAGCAGGAGCGTATTGGGCAGGCGGCGGGCAAAACGGGCAAGCACCGCTTCGCCGTTGATCCAGGACTCGCCGAAGTCCAGCCGCAGGACGCCGCCCATATAGCGGACATAGCGAACCAGCAGCGGCTGATCCAGACCCATTTCCGCCTTCTTCTCCGCGATCTGCTCCGGCGTTGCGTCGTCGCCCAGCAACGAACGTGCCAGGTCGCCGGGGGCGGCGGACAGGATCAGGAACAGAACAAATGTCACGCAAATGATAACCGGAATCAGCATCAGCAGCCGTTTTCCGGCGTATTTTAACCAGCTCATTGATTTCCTCCTTGAAAAAGCGGGGCAATGAAAGAAAAGAAAGGGAAGCGGCGCGGCGTGTCACCGTTCCGCTTCCCTCTTTTACTCAGTCAGTTCTTGGGAATGCTGGGATGGATCAGTTGAAGCTCCAGTCGCCGAAGTACATGTTACCCAGGCAGTGCGCCTTCACGCCGCTCATGTTGGAACGGTACGCGATGGTCGCCAGGTCATTGACCAGAGGTACGTCATAGGCTTCTTCCGCCACGATGTTGCAGGCCTCGACATACATCGCCTTCCGCTCGTCGCCCTGAGCCGCACGGGCCTTCAGCAGGATCTCGGAGATCTCGCCGTCGCGCTTGAACACGCGGTTCTCCCAAGGCTTTCTGTCCAGGCGGTGGGCGGTGTACATGCCGTCCGCGTCAACCAGGGAGCAGAGATTGTTTATAATGTAGGCTTCGTAGGTACGGTTTGCAAACTCGCCGGAGTAGGTGGGGTAGTCGGTAGCCTTGACGGTGCAGTTGATGCCGATCTCCATCAGCTGAGCCTGGATGATCTTGCCAACGTTCTCCAGAGAGGAGCCGCTGGGAACGGACACCGCGAACTCTTCGCCGTTGTAGTTGGACTTGGCCAGATATTCCTTGGCGGCTTCCTGATCGTAGGGAACAACCTCAACGCCGTCAGCCTCGGTAACAAAGCTCAGGTAGTTGGAGCACATGTCCACGTTCAGAATTTCGCTGCGGCCGGCGTAGACGCCGTCGTTGATCATCTGCTTGTCGATACCGGCCTGGACAGCCTTACGGAAGTTGATGTCCTTGCAGGCGCCGGTCCAGTCGTTCAGGTACAGGGAGATACGGCCGGTGGACAGGGTGCTGTCCCATGCCACGTCGGCGTTGCCGTCCAGACGGGTGCAGACGTCGATGGAGGGGCTACGGACGACATCGTAGTCGCCGTTCTGCAGACCCAGAATCTGGGTGTTGGTGTCGGCAACGACCTGGATAACGATGTTCTTGATAGCGGGCTTGGTTCCCCAGTAGTCCTCGTTGGCGGTCAGGGTGGTGTGGTCGCCGCTGATCCACTCGACGAACTTGTAGGGGCCGGTACCGACGGGGTTCTTGACGTACTCGTCGTCACCGACTTCGTCAAAGTAAGCCTTGCAGGCGATGCCGCCCAGACGGGAAGCCACGCCGTAGGGGAACGCCGCGTAGGGGCTGGACAGGGTCATCTTGACGGTGTAGTCGTCGACGATGTCGCACTGCTTGTAGTTGACAAACAGAGCGGTGCCGATGGGGCCTTCAAAGCCGTAGTCATAGGAGAACTTGACGTCCTCGGCGGTCATCTCCTGGCCGTTGTGGAACTTCACGCCCTTGCGCAGGTGGAAGGTGTACTCCAGGCCGTCGTCGGAGACTTCATAGCTTTCCGCCAGAGCGGGGGTCAGGGAGCCGTCGGCTTCCAGACGCAGCAGGCAGTCATACACGTTGGAAAGAACCAGGTTATCCGCGCCGGAGCAGCTCTGCTTGGACTGAGCGAAGAACCGGTAGGGCTCATCGGACGTTGCCAGAATGGCGGTGTCCTTCACGGTGCCGGTCTGCTCGCCCTGGGGCTTTGCAGCGTCGGCGGTCTTGTTGTCCGCAGTGGTGGGCTTTTCATTGGTTCCGTTTCCGGAGCCGCAGGCGCACATGGAAACAGCCATGACGACAACCAGCAGCAATGCAAGAATCTTCTTCATAGTTTCCTCCTGTTTTTTTATTTGGATTTTTGTTTCCTTCCTGGGATGGCATCAGTTTAACACTGCGAAACGGATTTGTCAACGTCCTTCGGTCGACATGGAATTTTATTTCGCACTTTGTCATAATTTGATAGTATCTGTATGAATTCGCGAAATATTTGGGCGTTACATTTGGCATAATGACGAAATTGCAGCCTTTCAACTGTGCATTTTGCTTGCGCGGTTTTCCCGGTTTTTTCTGAAAAGACGTTTCATCCCCGGCCTCATCAGGGCAAAAGCGAGATCGTCGGAGGCATTCCCGCTCTCCTCCCCCAATAAGATGTTTCACGGAAGGGGGAACATTCCATGGCAAAGAAAACGCCGCAGTTGACCTTTACCTTCGAAAATCCCAATACGCCAAAAAGCTTTGAACAAATGCTGAAAGCGCTTCTTCTCGAGAAGCTTCTTTCCCGGCAAGCCGAGACTGCCCGCCCATGAGGATTGCCGCCTATTGCCGCGTTTCCACGGACAAGGACGAACAGCTCGACAGTCTGAATCATCAGAAGGAATTTTTCGTCGAATACGCCAAACGCAGCGGCCATGAGCTGGTTAGGCTTTACGCCGACGAGGGGATCAGCGGAACCAGCCTGAAAAAGCGGGAGGAATTCAAGCGGCTTCTCCGGGACGCCGAGCTGGGACTGTTCGACATGGTGGTGGTCAAGGACATCAGCCGTTTCGCGCGGAACACCGTGGACGCCCTGCAAAGCATCCGAAAGCTCAAATCCATGGGCATCTGCACCCTGTTTCTCACCGCCAACATGGACTCCATGGGGGACAGTGAGTTTATTCTCACCCTGTTCTCCGCCATGGCGCAGGAGGAAAGCAGCAATCTTTCCAATCATATACACATCCTCGCTGTCTCCATATGCCAGCAGAATATACTCCAGTTGATGATCATCGAACACTTTAAAGAACTGGCAGCCATTTACCACCTGACTGTCCGCCGGCGATTCCACGAAGGTCTGTGCCGGAGTTACAAACTGTTCTGCATCCGGAAATGTCGCGACCAGAATTTTTCCCTCTACATCAATCACACATAAATCTGTACGTGTAATTGCTTTCAGTCCGTCAATTGTATTTTGAAGTATTTGATTGGATATCATAGTCAGCTCTCCTTATCCCCATATTTCATCCAGAAATCTATCGTTCCCCCACCTGTTTTCTGAACAATTACTTTTATTTTAATACATTCTTCCAAAAAAAGAAAGAGGAAATGTATATTTTTTATGCATTTCCTCTCTTACCACTTTTTCCGGTTAGTAATATTTCACTATAAAATTTTAACAATATCGTTCTAAAAATCATCCGAATATTCCAGAAATCCCTCGCCCAAAACCTCCCGGACATCCGATACGATTACAAACGCAGAGGAATCCACATCATTTACAATCTCTTTCACACGCACGATCTCTTTCCTTGATACAACGCAATACAGAACGCACTTTTTCTCCTCTGTGTACATCCCCTGTGCGTGCAGTCCCGTAACCCCGCGGTCAAGCTCATCCATCAGCCGTTCTGCCACTTCCTCATACCGGTTTGTGATAATAAAAGCTGCTTTGGAAGTCTTAAAGCCCTCCAGAAAGGCATCGGATATTTTTGTCGACACAAAAATAGAAACAACTGCATAAAGTGTAGGTCTTAAACCAAATACATATAATCCGAGAATCACAATGGCTGCATCCAGTACCTGCATCACCTGAACCACCGTATAGTGCCGCATGTGTGACTGGATGATCGCCGCAACCATATCGGTTCCGCCGGTCGTTGCTCCCGCCTTAAGAACCAGTGCCATGCCAATGCCGGTAAATGCCCCGCCAAACAGGGCTGCAAGCATATAATCATCCCCTGACATATCTATCACCGGTATCAGATAAAGCCACACCGAAAGCAAAATGGTTGCAAAGCCCGTTTTCCCGATATATTTTTTTCCAAACCGGATATAGGAATACAGAAATATCGGAATATTCAGCACAATATTCGTCAGCCACAGAGGAATTCCTCCCGGCAGAAGCGCTTCCGTAAGATTTCGTATGATAATGGTAAGACCAGTAAACCCTCCGGTGATCAGCCCCACCCTGTCAAAAATCCACTGAATGGCAATGGCCATAAGTGCAGTGCCCAGCAAAATCAGGAAATAATTTTCCAGTTCTTTCCAGACATTTGCCCTCATGATATGCTTTCCTGCTTTCCATGATAATGAATCAGCTGCCGCTCCAGTTTATGCGTGCGGATCAGATTCCGTATATTTCCGAGCAGTCCCTGCCTGCGCTTTGTAAAATCCCAGGAACCGATTCCATACCACAGTCCGGCAGACAGTTTCTCACAATTCTCCATCAGGAAATGTTCCTGATCCGGACTTGGCAGAACACTTAAGATCATATCAGGAGTCAGTGCATTGATCTCATTGACCATGGCATCCGTCCCCCCCTGACAGTTTTCAAACGCTTCTGCTCCCAGGATCTCGCATTTTCCAAAATGCTCTGACAAAAAAGCACAGGTCTTTTCCACATGTTCCGCGGTATCTCCGATCACAAACACCGTCTGATGATTGCGTTCCACCCGCTTCATCAGTTCAAAAAAGAAATCATGATGTTCGATCTCATGACGGTGCTGGTAAGATCCTGCACCAACAGCTTCTAAAATTCCGTTTTCCGCAATCACGGTATGTTCCGCAAACCCTATGGCTTTGCGGACAAGTTCATCCGTTTCTGCCAGCATAAGCGTATCCATGTTTACTTCTTCTATTGTATGGAATCCATGATCAGACATATCCTTTTCTACATTCATGATCATTTCCCGAACGGTATAATTGTCCAATTCAATTCCAGCAAAATCAATCGTTTTAATCATAACTTCCCTAGTATATCAAAAATACCTCCCGTTTGCAATCATTCAAATACATACTTTTTATGCGTTGTTAACAAAACAATCGTTTGTTTTTATCCCTGTCATCCACAAACAACTTATCCCAAATTATGTGGATAATGTTCATAACTTCGTGTATAACTCGATTTTTCGGCATTTTTTGATTCCGGATAGTGGATAATTTTTTCATTTTATCCACATCTGTGGTTTCCATCCCCCATCTTAGTTTTGATTTTTTTGTGCACTTTGTATATTCGCGTTTTCCCCTGTAACGGTTATCTGCATTGCCTGCGCAATTTTTGTGTAGGAATCTTTCTGATATCCCACATGGCATCCGCATACCGTATACTCATAAGAAGTTCCCGGCATTACCCCTGTATCCGTGTATCCGGTTTCCTCTGTTTCTTCGAGACAGACATATGTTTTCGTCCCCGCGATTCTGCGGTAAATACGATAATAATCAGCCCCCTGCACCGTATTCCATGCCAGTGTCACCGACTCATCCGCATTTACAACCGGTGTCTGCAGAACCGGTGCCTGATCTAAAATCAGGTCAAAATATTCTGCAATGCCCGTGGCATCCGCCACGCCAAGACGTTTCAGCCGGTCGTTACCATTCAGAAATGTTGTACTGTCATCGTTGTTGCTGACATAAGCATGCTCCACAATCAGTCCCGGAAAGCCGGCATACTTGCTCCGCTTGATCACGGCGTAGTAATCTGCCTTTGATTTATCCGGATAGCGGGACCCCACAGCCGAATTCCGGTAAAGAATTCCATTATTTTTCAGTCCAAGTGCCACCAGCTGTTTCTGAATACTTGCTGCCGCCATTTTTCCTTCACTTCCCACCTCTTCTTTATACCCGCTGTTCGGATAATAAACACAGGCTCCATGGTCGGTTTTTTTCAGGGAAGCATTGTTGTGTATCGCAACAAACAGATCTGCTTTCCTGCTTTTTGCAAAATTCACACGGTTTCCAAGTGTCACAAAACGGTCGGAAGAACGCGTCATATATACCTTCACTCCTGCATACTTTTCCAGTTCGGTTTTACAGGTCTTTGCAATGGCAAGATTTAACTGTTTCTCCTTGTATGTTTTTCCGTCCCACTTATATCTGGCACCCTGATCATGCCCTCCATGTCCCGGATCAAGAACTACAACCACCGGATCTGCGTCCGGCGCCTGATTTGCAGCCGCATACACGTTTCCCGGCTGGAAAAGACCAATTCCCAGTATTGCCAATGTCAAAAACACGCCTGCCATTTTTTTCATTTGTACTTTCTTTTTCATTTGTTTCCTACTTTACTTTAATTGCTGTGGTGTTTGAAAATGCTCCGTAATAGTTCTTTTTGTTTACCGTTTTGTATGCGCGGACCTTATAGCGATAGGTTGCCCCTTTTTTCAGTTTTGTATTCCGATACGAAGTTCCTTTGACCGCTGCAATCTTTGTATACTTTCCGGTCTTTGTATTCAGCCGGTATACCTGATAACCAGTTGCCCCGGAAACCTTACTCCACTGCACGGTAACTGCTGCATCTTTTGTACTGAGCTTTATCGTTTTTACTTTTGCAGGCTTTTCTGTTTTTTTGATTTTCACCTGCTTTTCTGTGGAATACGCACCTTTATAATTTTTATCCTTATACGTTTTGTATGCACATACTTTATATTTATAAGTCTTTCCTGCTGCAAGCTTCTGATCGGTGTAGAAAAGCGTCTGGGCACTTTTTACTGTCGCAACCTGTTTGTATTTACCGTCTGCTGTATCCAGCCGGTAAATCATATATCCGGTGATCCCATCCACAGTCTGCCATGTCAGTTTCACGGAAGAAGTCCCAGTTGCAGAAACATTCGTCAGATCCACCTGACCCGGCAGTGTCACATCACTGTAAACATCCGAAAACCGGCCCGGAAGTACATGATCATTATTTTTTTCATAAGCACGGATTTTAAACTTATATTCGTTCGCCCCCGTCAGGCCGCTTATCGTATAAGAAGTGCTTCCATCTCCCACGTCAGCTGCCATTTCATACTGACTACTTGCTGCACTGTACTGATAAATCTGATACCCCACAGCCCCCTGTGTTTCTTCCCAGGACAACCCAAGCGAAGTCTCTGTCCGCGTCTGTGTTGCGATTCCAGCAACCTTTTCCAGCGAGGTAATCACTGAAACCGGAGAGGAAAATGTTCCGTAATAAGCATTCCCCCCTATCGTCCAGTAACATCTCACTTTATACTGATAGACTTTCCCTCCTTCTGCCGTTGTGTCTGTATAACTGCAATCTGTTGTTGTCTTCAGCAACGTATATTTTCCCTGATCCGAGTCACTGCGCCACACCTGATAACCATCCACATCTTCTGCCGAAACACTGTCCCAGCTGAGATTCACAATTCCCGAAGTCCCATCCGATGCTTTCAGTCCGGTTATCTGTTCACTGGTATCCTTATACCAGAAATTCACATCAAGGACTCCTGTATAACCATCCACTTCCCCTTTTGACGAATACTGCCAGAATTCGTAATCATATGCGGCATCCGCATATGGCGTTCCTGATTTTGTATTGCTTGTCGTGGTATTGTTGTACCGTGCCACCCACAGGGAACAGTCATACAAAGCATCCGTATTGATATAGTTTTTGATCCACGCATAAGATGCATATACGCCTGCCCGGTATCCGGCTGCCGTAATGGTATCCGCAAATGCCTGACATACCGCTGTCTCTTTTGTTTTGGAAAGTTTTCCCGCAGTCAGACGCTTGTTTGCCCCTGCCTCCCGGTCCATGATGATCGGCATCGACACATTCCAGCCGTACTGGTCAATCATATCGAGCACATACTGTGCTTCCTCCCGTGCCTCTGTCTCATTCAGAGCCTGGGAAAAGAAATACAGTCCGACATTGATATCATTGGAAACTGCTCCCTGAATATGACTGTCTGCACAATTATCTCTGTAAATACTTCCATCTTTCGTATCTCTGGATGCCACACGCACGAAAGCAAAATCAATTCCGGCTCCGTGAATACTTTCCCAGTCCAATCCGGTCTGTGTCCACTTTGTTCTGTCTTTGGAATACTTTTTCTTCAGTGCTGCATCCGCCTGCCAGTACGATACATCAATTCCGTTGACCAGTTCATCATCCGCATAGTCCGCTTTGTGATAATAGGTTGCGCTGGTATAATCACCGGCCGTTGTAAAAGACGCATTCAAAAAAGCACTCGAATACGACGATGCTTTTTTCAAGGATGTCCGATTCCCGAAAACAGGTGCATTCTTTTCTATCAGTGTATCCAGATCCGGCTTTGACTCATACACGGTCTCATCCTCTATGCTCTGTCCCATGACGCCATCCATCTGCGCTTCGGGCACCTGAGCCTTTAACTGCTGTGGCGCCACAATACAAACCGCCGTCACCGCCAGTCCTGCCATAACTATCTTCGCCTTGGTAAATGCCAATTTCTGTTCCTCCCTCTGTTACCGTTCAATAAACTACTCATTTTACATAGTAACTTTATATGATTGTGCTTGTCAATGTTATTTCCCTTGCAAAATCTGTTTTTTGCAAATTTAAGAAATCCTTAAATAATATTAAGAAAAAGAGCACTTGCTTTCGCAAGTGCTCCTGTTATACTTATGTTATCTTAATTGTTAGAAAATTCTTCGAACTGCAAGAATGGTTCTGTAATTTGCAGGAGAAGTATATTTAATAC
>OOBZ01002738.1_pt1 | contig 10333 bp, 7 predicted proteins | sample 1671601 | NCBI WGS metagenome assembly OOBZ01 (sample SAMN06348173, study PRJEB24527) | human gut metagenome | biome: human gut; feature: ankylosing spondylitis patient; material: feces | host: Homo sapiens | place: China | collected 2015-10
ACGAGATTCAAGTGTGACTGGAGTTCAGACGTGTGCTCTTCCGATCTATGCAGAAAAATACGAGAAACGGAGCAGAGGAACCGGTCAGAACGGCTATGTCAGTCCGTTGGTATATACGGTTGTCTATTTGCAGCCCTTAGATAAGTATATGGAGCTGCCGAAAGGAAAATACAATGTTCTCAACGTGGAGAACCTATATCGCTCGACACTGATCGGTGTCAAGGTTAAAGGCTTGGATATCTATGATAATAAAAGTTTCCGGTATAATTTGATCGGATCGGCTTTGTTTGAATGATCCCGTGTAAATCCGTGCCTAAAAGATCGTGACAAAGGTGTTTTGACACACCCCCGGGAATAGTGGGTGGCAAAACTGCCTTGAAAGAGAAAGTTTAGAATACCGGAATCGAATAGACCAGCCCTAACGAAATACGATGCGTGTCGGGATCGACTGCTCCCATATCCAAGGCTGCTTTTTCAAGTTTTACGCCGCGATATGTATAAAGGAGAAAGATGAAAAGATCACTGTTCTTGATCGGGAAAAATTCGAGGCTGCTCTGTGCATTCCAGGAACGGCGGTACATGCCTTTGGTAAACGGCCCGTTCGCCTTGTACACTCTTCCGGTTTCATAAGCACCTTTCACATAGAGGTTCCAACGCGGGTGAATCCGGTAGTCCACATCGGCGATGACCGATAGATACTCGGTATTGCAAGCTGTCTGGGCTGTCTCTGGCAGACGGCTGATAACGCCGTGTTGGTCCAATCCCTGCCGGGTGTACATGATGTCCAGATAAGTCAGCAGAGGTCCTTTCTCGATCGTGTTGCCGCAGGTGAAGTAATAAGAGTAACGTTTCTGTGTCTGTTGTCCTACGGAAGCGGCATAACGGAGTTGCAGGATGCGGTCGAAATAGTAGCTGTTCCAGTTTACCGTATACATGAAAGGAACTTTTGCTTCTCGTGTGTTGTCGGGCAATCCGGTCGGGTAGATTTCGTTGTCCTGTCCGCTTCGGTTGTTTACGATCTGGAAGCAAAGTTCGTGGTCAGGATTGATCTGCCAGTTGCCTGAAATACCAGCCTGATAGCAGGTCAGTAGGTTGTTGAACTCACTGAACTCACGGACTTTTATCGAATTGACAAAATATTCGTATCCTCCGAAATTGACAAACTGCTTACCGATCGTAAAGCCGAACTTGTCATGTACTTTCAGGTTGACATAAGCCAATTCGAGCGAGGACGAAAGGTTGTCCAGCGAATAAGGGTCCGAATATTTATTAAACGACTGCCGGTAATGATAGGAAAGGTTTTTCCATACATCCCCTTTTATTTCCAACCGGACACGATTCAGCTTGAAGTTCATGCCGTCGAAATCGGAACCGATGAAATTGGCGTTTGCCGAAGTAAAAAGCTGAAAATTCATTTCTGCGCTTTCAATCACCTTTTTCCCTCCTGTAAGTCGTTCGACCAAAGTCGGTTCTTGTCCAGGAACGGTTTCTTTCTCAATCTCTTGTGCAAAGACGGATGGAACGGATATGAATAGTATTGTCAATAAGTAGAGATGTGTTTTCATGTTTGCAAATAAAATGTTTCAGCGTTCAAATATAGTGATTTTATATGACCTTTGGAAATCCGTAATTATTCTTACCTTTGTTGAGGTTTAAAAGGTAATGAGTTTAGGTTATGATTAAAGCAGTATTTTTTGATATCGATGGGACATTGGTCAGCTTTAAAACACATGTAGTCCCGAAATCCACCCTTCATGCAATCGAGTTGTTGAAGAAGAAGGGGATAAAAGTATTTATAGCAACCGGCCGCCATCGCCGTTCGATTAACAATCTGGGCGATCTTGAGTTCGATGGATATGTGACTTTGAATGGTGGCTATGTGTTTGCCGGAAAGGACGATGTGATTTATAAGCACAGTATTTCTGATAAGGATATCGAAGCCTTGGTACGTTACCAGGAAAAGGAAGGCGAGTTCCCTTGTGCCTTCGTGCAGGAAGACGAGATTTTTATGAACTATACGGATAAGGCGGTCAATGATGTGTTTCATCTGTTGAACTTCCCGGCTCCCCCAATCCGTCCGATCGAGGATATTTATGGAAAGACGGTCTACCAGTTGATCGCCTTTTTTACGGCAGAGCAGGAAAAACGTATTATGAAGGTCCTGTCTCATTGTGAATCCACACGATGGAACCCTCTTTTTACAGATATCGTACCGCTTGGAAGTAGTAAAAGGATAGGGATTGACAAGATGCTGGAACATTACCATATCGGTCTGGACGAATGTATGGCCTTTGGCGATGGTGGCAATGATATCCAGATGCTTAGCCATGTCGGGATCGGGGTTGCTATGGGAAATGCGGCCGAAGATGTGATGAGTGCGGCCAGTTATGTGACGACCTCTGTCGACGAGAATGGTGTATACAATGCGTTGAAACATTTCAACATTATTTGATTTTGAACTGTTACATATATATAGGATAGTTATGATAGACGAGTTATTGAAATTTAATCGTGAATTTGTAAAGAATAAAGGATATGAGCGGTTTATCACCAATAAATATCCTGATAAGAAAATAGCGATTGTGTCTTGTATGGACACACGCCTTACGGAGCTGCTGCCGGCAGCTTTGGGAATAAAGAACGGGGATGTCAAGATCATCAAGAATGCTGGGGCGATTATTTCCCATCCTTTCGGAAGTGTGATCCGGAGTCTGTTGGTTGCCATTTATGAATTAGGTGTGAACGAAGTCATGATTGTCGGTCATACCGATTGCGGTGCCAAGCATATGGACAGCGAACAGATGATTGAGGTAATGAAGAAGCGTGGTATCCCTTCAGAGCATATCGATATGATGCGTTACTGCGGCATTGATTTCAAATCGTGGTTGCGTGGATTCGACACCCCGGAAGGTTCCGTTCGTGAAACAGTGACTCAAGTACAAAAACATCCGTTGATCCCAAAAGATATAACGGTCCGTGGATTTGTAATCGACTCGACTACAGGCGAATTGGCTACTGTCGTTTAGATAAATCAAGATAAAAATATTTAATCAAAACCCAAAAACGGTTAAATAATAAACATTAAATATGTTTTACAGCATAAATTCAAATAAAATACTTATCTTTGCACTGTAAACAAAAAGAAAAAGAAAGTTTAGGTTTAGTTATTATTAATCGTTCTCCAAGCGTGGAGAACTTAAATGAGTAAAATTATGATGATGAGAGAAAACGAAAAAAGTATGCGTACTTTAGCGATGTTGCGTTATCAGGCTGATCGTTATCAGTCAGTAGGAAATGGTTCAATGTGCCAGCGAGTAAATGCTGAGATTCGCAGATTGGTGAGCCAAATGAGCGAAAGCTCTAAAAATTGAGTATAAACAGTAAATAATTTGTTAGATGTAGTCTCTTCACCGTAGTCTTTTGAAAGACTGGTGAGAGATAAGGGGGGAGGCATTCGACGCTTATGAGATAGCGGAGTTTGGCCTTTTTTTATTTTAATGAAGTCAGTCCTGCTCTTGTCTACAATCATACTAAAATCATATTTGTGTTCTGTCATTATAGTTCGAATGTATACAAATATCCGTATATTTGCATAATATAGAAAACTATAATCTGTAAAACACAATATCGAAATGAGAAAAACGGGATTGTTTTTAGTCTCTATTGCACTAAGTGCTACGCTATGGGCCGAGTCGCCTGAAAAGAAAGGGCTGGATGTCATTAACAGGGCAAATGCCGAGGCCTATATCGGTTTTCTGGCAAGCGATGCATTGGAAGGGCGTGAAGCTGGTTTCCGTGGTGGGCGTATTGCCGGTGAATATATTGTATCTAATTTGAAAACGATGGGGATCGAACCTCTGTTCGAATCCTATTACCAACCTTTTGAGGCTTATAACAAGGAACGGCAGAAGAAGGGCCGTTTCCAGGTTCATCCGGATTCGATCGCGAAGTTGAAACAAGGTGTCCATCAGAAGTTGTCGATGAACAACATCTTGGGGAAGATCGAGGGTAAGAACCCGAACGAATATGTGATTATTGGCGCCCATTACGATCATCTTGGCTTTGACCCGATGCTGGACGGTGACCGGGTCTATAACGGGGCCGACGATAATGCTTCGGGTGTTTCAGCTGTCCTGCAGGTTGCTAAGGCGTTTTTAGCGACGGGGGTTCAACCGGAGCGAACCGTTATTTTCGCCTTCTGGGATGGTGAAGAGAAAGGCTTGTTAGGCTCCAAATATTTCGTGCAGACATTCTCGGAGATGGATAAGGTGAAGGGGTATCTGAATTACGACATGATTGGCCGTAATAAAGACGAGTCTAAGCCGATGCATGTCGTTTATTTCTATACGGAAGCGCATCCTGTGTTTGGCGATTGGTTGAAAAACGATATCAAGAAATATGGCTTGAATCTGACTCCTGATTATCGTCCGTGGGATAAACCGGTAGGGGGGAGTGATAACGCTTCGTTCGCTCTTTTGGATATTCCGGTCATCTGGTACCATACGGATGGTCATCCTGACTATCATATGCCAAGCGACCATGTGGAAAAGATAAACTGGAATAAGATTGTCGACATAACGAAAGCCTCTTTTCTGAATATGTGGAATCTGGCGAATGAGAAAGACTATTGATGTGATCGTTTATATTTCTTATTTCAAAACACCTATGTTTCGAATTCAAAACATAGGTGTTTCGTTTTTAAAACATATATGTTTTGAACTCGATATCTTCTGGATGTGAAAAGAAGTATTATCCATTTATAGAAAGATAGTTGTTTTGTGGAATAAGGTATATATCTTCTCTCTGTAGGTCAGTGCCTTTTCCTCGATAGCCAATAAGCTATATGTATTTTTTAAGTCATATTGTATGATTACTGTCTCATTTAATAGACTTATAAGAAGGTAGCACTTACCTCTTTCACTTTCTTTGTAACTGATTAAATAGTTGTTTTGAACTATGTGAATTGTGTAGTCTTAAATCACTTCATATTCTTGGTATTTCAGTATTTATAGGGAGTTGATATATATGAATTGTTTGCTGAAGTTGTGAAGATGGACCTTAAAATCAAAAGCTATGAAATAATGTGGATTTTTCAAATACAAGAAGGTCCACCCTTCTGTTATGAAGAGCAGACCTTTTGAAAAAAAATTATCAAAATATTTCAATTAATCCCATCCCGGATTTTGTTTTAAATTAGGATTTAATCCGATTTGGTTTGTCGGAATAGAGAACAAATAGTTCTTGGGATCTATAAAGTTTGGAACTGGATTTGTCATTCGTTTTGTATAAACATCAATGGCACCGTTTACGAAACCTAATCCGGATTTAATGGATTCATAATCTTTTGTATTATATCCATTTAAATCATTCTCACTTGTTGCTTTGTCTGGAATGATACCCAATTTCGGTTGGTTCAGGCGAATACCGCAGGCCCAACGCATTAAGTCGTGATAACGATAACCTTCTGCCATTAGTTCAACACGACGTTCACGGCGGATTTCGCGGATCAAGTTGGCGTTCGGGCCTTTGATTGTTGGATATTCGGCAACCAATTTCGGGTCTTCAATCGGATTTGTTGTCAAATGGTGATTAAAACCAACCCGATCACGCAAAGCGTTGATTGTTTTATCTAATTCGGGATCTTGGCCAAGTTCGGCTCCTGCTTCTGCACGTATCAGAAGAATCTCTGCATAACGGAAGATTGGAGCGTCTAATGTTCCAATATGATGAGATGATGTGTATTCTGACGGATTGTAATATTTGATAACACCATATCCCGTAGATGTACTAACACTTCCACTGGTATATTTACCGATATCCGGACGTTTCCCTTCTAGGTAATAGGTGTATTCACCAGCTTCGGGAGTCGGTACTGTTTGTAGTAAACGCGGATCTCGATTCTTTAGTTCGGCGATTAATGTAGTATGATGAGAGTGCCCTTCGCAGCCGCACATAGAGATTGGTTTTCCTGTTGTTGCACACAAATAATCTTCAACAGCGTCACGACTCAAACCGATAGGAGATTCACCAACTGCAATTTGGCGGCTTAAGTTATTTCCTTTGCCGACAGTCGGATCATATTCCTTCGACATAATAATTTCAGGATTGGAGTTGTAATCTGCTTGGATAAATAATTCATAATAGGCTTTACCAGGTTTTGAACCTTGGAACAATGAATAGCCATATTCGGATTTCATCAGTTCGCCTGCTGCTTCATAAGCGGCTTTGAGCAATTCGGTATCACCTTCCATATTATGATAACGGCGGAAAGTTCCTTCAAATAAACATATACGTGCCTTTAATGCAAGTGCAGCGTCTTTGCTGATGCGGTAGACACCTGTCGTTTCTTTTTTGGGTAACCATTCAATCGCTTGATCAATGTCTTTTATCATGTTTGCTACAACGGTAATGCGGGAATCGCGGCCTTTGTATAGGTCTTCGTCTCCAGGAACCAATACTTTGTCATACCAAGGTACATCGCCAAAGCGTTTTACTTTATTAAAGTAATCCAATGTCTTGAAGAATAAAATTTCACCAGCATAACGATGTTTTACGGCCTCGGTTTCCGGGGATAGTTCGTAATCTTGCATAAAAGCATTACAAGCACGAATGTTTTCCCATTTCCAATTGTCATTGTCTGCTGTAGAAATGCTGTGTTGACTGAATGCTACAGAGTTTGCGTCCCACGGAAGCAGGTCATCAGACTGGAAATCAGTTTCCATCATCCCAAAATTATATTCGTTCGGATTTCCATGTCCGGTGATTAATTTGGGATATAAATCATTACAATATTGCTCTAATGCCTGTGCATTGGCATTTGCAAAGTATTGTTGTGTACTGATAGAGTCTAATGGCTCTTTATCCAGTACATCACAACTTTGGGTTGTGAGGAACAATAAACCACCAAATAATATAATTGACTTTTTCATGTTACTTTGTCTGTTTTTAGAATGTTACGTTGATACCAAATGAATAAGAACGGGTGAACGGGTAAACACTACCGTTGTCGTCAACTTTCAAGTTACCGTTATTGTCACGTCTGCCTACAGCATCCGGATCGAGGTATTTGTACAATCCTGTAGCTTCCCAAAGATTCTGACCGCTTACGAACACTTTTAGCTGACCGATGCCGTATTTATTGATGAGCGCTTTAGGAATAGTGTAGCTTAATGTAACATCTTTCAGACGGATAAAAGCACCGTTTTGCAGATATTTTGTCTGTGTTTGTTTACTTCTATCACTCCAAGTCGGAATAGGATAGTAAGCGTTCGTATTGGTTTCACTCCAAGAGTTATCGATGATGTAATCATTTAAGTTAGCCCACCAAATACCTGTCTTGTATCCCCAAAATACAGGAGAGTCCAACCATACGTCGCGTTTCATTGTACCTTGGAAGAACAGACGTAAGTCAAAACCTTTCCATGAACCACTCAAGTTGAGGTTGAAATTGTAACGGGGAGTTGTATTACCAATGACTTTTTTATCTCCCGAATCACCAACACGATTATTCCCACGGTCAATTTTTCCATCACCGTTCAAATCAGCATAACGAATATCTCCTGGTTTCCAAGTTGTGCTGATGAAAGCCTGTTTATTGGCCATTTCTTGGGCTTCAGCTTCATCTTTAATGAAGCCATCTGTTACATATCCCCAAATTTCGCCGATTTTCTTTCCCTGGTAATGAGTTTCATCCAAACTTAATGTCGGATTATCATATTTCGTGATCTCAGAAGTGTTGTCTGAGATGCCGATGCTGATAGAGTAATCCAAAGGACTGCCGGCCACGTCTTTAATCTGATCGTTCCACGTTAAAGATAATTCCATACCTTTGGTTCTCATATCTGCCAAGTTCTCTTTACCTCCTGTCGTCCCTAATACAGCTGGGTAAGTTTTGTTTACGACCATTCCTTTTGTATCGCGGATGTAATAGTCAAAAGATCCAGTGAAACGGCCGTTCAGCATAGTCCAGTCTAAACCGATATTGGTTGTGTAAACTTTTTCCCATGTGATGTTTGTACTAGCCAATGTCGGAGCTTTCAAGCCACTAATGATACTGCCGTTCATCAGATAGGCCAAAGATTCGCTTGTCAAGAAACTTAAATATTGGAAATTACCATCTGTAACTTGATTGCCTAATGAGCCATATGAAGCTCTGACTTTTAAGTTGTCGAAAATATTACGGGCTGGTTCGAAGAAACTTTCTTCAGAGATACGCCAACCTGCTGATACCGAGGGGAAGAATCCCCAACGATCACCAGACATATATTTGGATGAACCGTCATAGCGACCATTTACCTCAAGCAAATATTTTTGCATGTAATCATAATTCAGACGGAAGAACGCACCCTGTACAGCCCAGATTGTAGCTTCTTCACTTGGCATGTTATAAGTACTGGCCAAATCGGTGACAGGGAAATTGTTATCAAATAGATTACTAGTGCTTACGCTTAATTTAGTCGTCTTTTTGCTTTCTTGGTTGTAACCGACCATTACACCTAAGTTGTGCTTGTCATTGAATGACTTCTTGTAGTCAGCCCATAAGTTCAATGCTTGATAAGTATCTCCGTAATTAGCTTTTGTTACACCTCCAGGTGTACCAACGGATAGCGGAGATAACGTACTTTCTTCTGGCATTGTCTGATACAGTATCTTGCCGTGCTGGGTTTGATCTTGATAGAATTTGTTTCCGGTATAATCTCCCTTGATTGATAAACCGGCTAACGGTGTCAGATTAAAGGCGGCAGTGTACCAAAAGTCATCCGAGTTGGTTTTGTCTCGCCCTGCTCCATCTAATAAACCAGCAAAGTTATAGTTGAAGTTGCTACCTGCTATACCTGCAAAATTATTACCATCTGGCAGGTAAACAGGAATAGTTGGGAATCCACGATAGATTTCGTAAAAAATGTTTCCTAAATTAAAATTACTGGTGTAGGGATAATCACTTGTATTGCGATTATATTTTGTACGGAAAGTTACTTCCAACCATTTTGTAATCTGAGTGGAAAAGTTGAAAGACATATTAATACGTTTGTATTTATCCGTACCATATTGCAAAATACCATCTTGTCCTTTATAACCAATAGAGCCGTAGTAAGTCGTCTTGTCTGAACCACCGCTGATACTTGCATTGTGCTGTTGCATGAATGACGGTTTGTACATTACGTCAAACCAATCGGTGTTCCCTGCATAAGCCCATTGTCCGGCAGCAGTTATTGAATTGTCTGTTGTATAAAATGCAGAAGGACCTCTCCCCGCAATGAAATCATCTACAGCTTGAACGTGTTCATCTTTGAAATACTGTCCGCTGCCATTGTTCACGTTTGCCTGATTCATGGCACGGATCCACTTATCGGAAGAAACGCCATCCGGTAAGCGAGAGGCCATTGACCAAGAAAAGTTGTTATTGTAGTTGATTTGAACTTTTTGTTCTTTTTTCCCTTTTTTAGTTGTGATCAATACAACGCCAAAAGCAGCACGGGCACCATAAATAGAAGCAGAGGCAGCATCTTTTAATACTGATACGCTTTCGATATCTTGTGGGTTAAGCAAAGACAAGTCTGATGTTTCGACTCCGTCGACTAACAATAGTGCTTGTCCTCCATTCAGTGAAGTTGCACCACGTACATTAAATGTAGTAGCTGCATTTGGATTACCACTGGCGAAATCAATATTCAAGTTTGGAATAGCTCCTTGCAAACCTTGTGCAATGTTTCCGATCGGACGATCTTCCAGAATTTCGCTATCTGCAATCCCTACAGCGCCGGTCAGGTTTACTTTCTTTTGTACGCCATAACCAACGACTACGACTTCTTCCAGTTTTTGAGTGTCTTCCGCTAATTTAATTTGAAGAGTGGATTGTCCTGTGTATTTGATTTCTTGAGTTGTGTAACCAATGAAAGAGATCTGGATGATGTCTCCATTTTTTACACCTTCCAATGTGAAATTACCATCCATGTCGGTAATGTTTCCATTGGTTGTTCCTTTCACTACGACCGATGCTCCGGCAACAGGCCCTAGATCATCTACCACAGTACCTGTAACTTTTCCGTTCTGCTGGGAAATGTTCATACCTTGCTTGGAGGGCATTGTTTCTGCAAATATACTTGCTGGGAAACAAGTGGCACCTGCCAGCAAGATTAAGCTGATAGGTTTGAAATTTTTCAACATAATTTGTGTCTTATATTTAATTGAAAGAATGCTCTTTTAATTAAAATGATGGCGCTTATTATCGCTTTTCTACATCATATATACAAAATGTTAGAGTTTTTAGCTTTTGCGTATAAAGTTTATCTGTGTTTGTAATTAGTTCTAAAAGAACTCTGCACATTTCATA
>OOBZ01002741.1_pt1 | contig 10326 bp, 5 predicted proteins | sample 1671601 | NCBI WGS metagenome assembly OOBZ01 (sample SAMN06348173, study PRJEB24527) | human gut metagenome | biome: human gut; feature: ankylosing spondylitis patient; material: feces | host: Homo sapiens | place: China | collected 2015-10
GTCTCCGGCGCCGCTCTCGACCTTGCGGGCCTTGAACGACTTGCCGGTCTTGAAGCTGTAGTTGACCGTCAGTACGAAGCGGCGGTTACGCCGTGCAGTTCGAACGGGTGCAGTAATCTCCGACCGACGATACGGGGAGCGCTTTCGGGCGCTCCTCTTTCGTTTGCGGTACGGGATACAGAAGGGGGGGGCCGTCCGGCGATCGGACGGCCCCCCCCCTTGCATTCGTACAGTCGGGTGCGTCACTCCTCGAGCCAGCTGCCCAGCTCGGCGTAGATCTTGTCGGCGATGAACTTCATCGCTTCGGAGCTCGGGTGGCACCCCTTGCCCGTGGCGGGGTTGTAGTCGTGCTTGGGCATGTAGGTCTGGTCGTTGAAGCCGTTCACGGCGTAGAGGTCGACGCCGCGGGCGCCGTAGTGGCGGGCGATGGCGAGCGTCGAGCGTTCGATGCCCGTCGAGAGGTAGTCGCCGATGATGCAGACGATCTTGACGTCGGGATAACGCTCTTTCAGCAAGCGAAGCAGTTTGATGTAGGCCGTGCAGAAGGTCGTGTCGTCGAGCGCTTCGATCTCGGCGCGCGTCGCGGCCGCGTCGGCTGCGGCGAACAATTCGGCCAGCGCCGCCTCCGACGGTGCCTCGGCGCTTTGGATCGGAAGGCCCGGAGCGAGCGGGTCGACGTTGTGCGCGTAGTCGTTCGTGCCGCCGTGGATGAGCACGATATCGGGCTGCCCCACGCCGCCCTGTGCGATGAAGCGGGCGCAGAAGTCGTTGCCGTACCATGCCTGGGAAGCGTAGGCCGGATCGGTCGTGCGGGCGACGGCCGTGCCGGAGAAGGAGATGTTGCGCTCGATGCGGGCGTCGGACATCAGGTCGTGGGCCAGCCGGTACCAGTAGGTTTGCGACACGGAGGTCAGATCGTGGTCCGAGGTCGGATAGTGGCATGAATAACCCGACGGTACGAAACCTCGGAAGGTCGAAATCGAGTCGCCTATAACGCTGATGCGCTTGGTCTTGCTCACGGGCAGCAGGGTGGTCATGCCTTCGATGACGGGGTATCCGTCGGCGTCGAGCGTCCAGTTTTTCAGTGTGCGGCCGCAAGTGCCCTCGTAAGCGGCGACAGCGGCATTGAGGTCGGCCAGCAGCGTCGACATCTCTCCGTAGGCCTTGACGGTCGCTGCGTCCGCCTTGGTGAGATTCGAAATTCCCGGACCGGCCTGCGTGCTCGGGTCGAAATAACAATGTTTGAGTGAGGTGATCGTATAGCTGCCGCTGTGGATTTTGGCGTAGATGCCGCCGCAGTAGATGGAGGTCGAGGGTTCGCCGTCGGTCAGGAAGCCGTTCCTGCCGATGGTCGAGTAGAGTCCGTAGAGTTCGACGGCTGTCGGCGAGCCGTTCTGGAAACCGAGGATACCCGACAGCGTGTTGTTGGCCGAGGGATAACCGCCTGCCTTGCCTACGGTCTTGACGGTTTGGACGCGCGATGCGCAGTTGACGATGTGGGCTTTGCCCGTTCCGACTTGCAGCCAGCCGACCAGACCGGTTGCGAGCGTATAGCCGTTGGAACCGTTGTTGCCCGTCGCCTCGACCTCGCGGCCGGCGTAGATGCTGTTGACGATGTCGACGATGCAGACCGCGTCGTTGCATTTGGCGTATCCGCAGATACCGCCCACGCTGTGCTGTCCGCGGCAGTTGCCGTAGGCGATGCAGCCGTCGACGGCGGTTTCGCCTTTCGATACGATGTAGCCCACGATACCGCCCACCTGATGCAATGAGGAGCTGACGTCGCCGTAGCTCTGGCAGTTCTCGATGAAACTGTCGCCGTAGGAGGTGATCGAACCGGATATACCGCCTGTATTGTAGCCGTATCCCGTGACGGATTCCCGCGACGTGCAGTTCCGCACGATCGATGTGTGCTCCGCTGTGGCGGTTCCCTGATAGCCGGCGATGCCGCCGACGTTATCGGCTCCGAATACCATGATGTCGGTTTCGCAATCTTCGACGACGGCTGTCATATTGCTTCCGTCGTCGGCGTTTTCCTCGTTGGCTTGCAGCGCCCCGACGATGCCGCCCGTGTGATCGCCCTTCGACGAGAGCGAGGCCGAGGCAGCGATCGTGCAGCCGGAGATCTTGCCCGAAGTGAGATGTCCCGCGATTCCGCCGACATAATTGCCGTTGTAGGCCGACGCTTTGCCGCCCACCGTACAGTTCTCTATCGTCGAATTGTGACGGGCGCGGCCGACGATGCCGCCGAGGAAGTGAGTTTCGGCATCGATCGTGGCCGCGGCGTCGACCGTGCAGTCCGATATCTTCGTCCCGCTCGTGTAGCCGGCCATGCCGCCGATCTGTGCCAGCGCGCGAATAGAGCCTTTCAACGTGCAGCCTGCGATCTCGGAGTCGAGCGCGTAGCCGATGATACCGCCGACGTCGCTGACGGCATATCCGTCGAACTCCGTTTCGGCCGTTCCGACGAGCGATCCTTCAAACGTGCAGCCGCGGATCACGCTTTGTTTCGCCACGCCGGCCACACCGCCTGCATGGAGTCCGGAAGCCGAGTATTCGCACTCTTCGAGATGGATGTCCTTCACGGTCGCTCCGTCCAGATAACCGAACAGACCGCAGGCGCCGGATTCGCAGTTTGTCAGCGTGAAATTGCCGATCGTGTGGCCTCCGCCGTCGTAAACGCCCCGGAACGGCGATTGTTCGCTGAGTCCGATCGGTTGGATCGCGATCTGAGCCATGTCGATGTCGGCAATTTGGAGGTAATGTTTGTCGGCGAATTCGGCGTATTCGCCGCCGTCGCTGTTGCAAAGAGCGATCAGTCGTTGCAGGTCTTCTGCCGTCGCCACCTGATAGGGGGCTTCGGCGGTTCCTTCGCCGTTCCAGCCGTCGATGGATTCTCTGGCTGCGGTCGAAAGGTTTATGCTCGCATCGTAGCAGGCGTTACGTTTCATTTCGCATTGGAACGGCTGCGTGTACACGGCTTTTTCGGTGGTTACGGAGAGGGTCCCGTCGTAGGTGCCCGGAGCGAGTATCATGTAAATGTCTTTGGCGCTCTCCTGCGACGACGGGACGGCGTAAGGAATGGAGAGCTGGGTTTTTGCCGTGCGGGAGGCGAGTCCTGTCACGATCAGCGACGCCTCGTCACTCAGCCCGGTCAGATCCAGTTTAAATGCACCGGCCATCGGCGTATTCTCGTCGGCGAAAGCGATCGATTGCACCTTCTCGTCTCCGTACTGTCCGTCTGCGAAGACCTTTGCGCGCAGAATTCCTCCCAGCACGTGCATTTGCAGGGCGGGTATCTCAGAGAGGGACTCGGCGTCGAGTCTTTGCGGATAGGAGACCATTGGCAGGTTCGCGATGTCGAATGCGCCGGCTTCGGACTGCGACTGTACGGCAGCGATCGACAGCGCCACGTTTTTCGCATCGTTGGACGAATTGTCTTTCGTGTAGGGAAAATAGGCATGGAGCTTGTCGCCGGTTTCGGCGCGGTTGACGTGGAATGCGATCGAGCTTGTGCCATCGTTCGTTGTGACGGAGGCTTCGGCATTGAGCGTCGGTGCCGACGATACGGCGTAGACTCCGATCCTGTCGCCGCTTTCCCACGAGTGTCTGTCGTCCGTCGACGATCCGAGAGCCGCCGTCAGGTCGGATTCGACGATGCAGGTCAGGTCAACGCCTCCGCTTTTCGGTTGTTCGACGGGGGCGTCGTCCGTGCAGGCACCGAGTGCCAGTGCCAGCGTCGCAGAACAGGCGAACAGCCTTCCGATAAGACCGCTCCGGCGTTTTGCTGTCCGGACGGTCTTGTTTCGGAAGTTCTCTCTGCGAACGTCGTGTCTGTCGCTGCCGACCGTCGTGTGGCGGATTCCTGCCGTGTAGTCGGGCTTTTTGATCTTTTCTTGTGTCATAAATTTGTAGTTTGAGGTTCGATGTGTCGAAAGGTTTTCACTATGAATATACACGCCGGCGGATAAAAACACCTAAGAACGAGGCGGGATTTTTCGACGATCGCGAACGGAATCGGCCGGAAAACGACACACGGGAGCTTTTCAGAAAAACTCCCGTGCAGTTTCGGTTTCCGATGTCGGCTTCTTTTACATCCGTCCCTTTTCGTCTCCGGCGCCGCTCTCGACCTTGCGGGCCTTGAACGACTTGCCGGTCTTGAAGTTGTAGTTGACCGTCAGTACGAAGCGGCGGGGCTGCCAGTCGTTGGATACCCGCAGGTCGCGTACGAAGGTTTCGGTCTCGGCCACGAACCGCTGCGAACGGTCGAAGAGGTTCGCTACCTGCGCCGTGAGTGTCAGACGGTTGTCCAGCAGGCGTTTTTTGAAGCTCAGCGTCACGCTGTGGTAACTCTTCATGTCGAGGTTGGCCTGCCGGAAGCGGCTCATGGCGTAGTATTCGGCTTCGATGAAGAACTTGCGCGGCAGCGTGAAGGTCGTCGCGGCGTTGGCGAAGGCGGCCCACGTCGTTCGCAGCGGTGCGTCGGCGGTGATGCGGTCGCGGCGGCAGATGCCCGTGAGGTTGGCGTTGAGCGTCCACCACTTCGTGAGTTGCAGGGGAATATTCGCCGCGGCGAAGTATTGCTCCGTGCGGTCGAGGTTCTCGAAACGCAGGTTGGTGATCGATGCGTCGGCGGCGTCGCTGCCGAAGACCTGCGCGATCTCGTCGTGGTGGAGTTGGGCGCCGGCGCTGAGCGAATACTTTCCGGCGAAGACGGCCGTGAGCGAGAGGTTGTCGGTGTAGGCGGGCAGCAGGTCGGGGTTGCCCGACTGGTAGGTGTAGTCCGAAATCTGCATTCGCATCGGGTTGAGCGCCCAGAAGCCCGGCCGCGAGATGTTGCGGGCGTACTGCGCCGTGAGCGACCACAGTCCCGCCGCATCGAACGCATAGGTCAGGTTGGCGTTGGGAAAGAGGCTGAAATAACGCTGGCGCACGTCGCTGCCGTAACCCGTGGTGCGGGTATATTCGCCGCGCAGCCCCGCCACGACGTTCCAATGCCCCTTTTTCAGCGTCGCGGCGGCGTAGGCGGCCGTGATGTGTTCGGTATAGTCGGTGACGTAGCTGTACGCGTCGAGCGTCTCCCACCCCTCGGGGCGGAGGTAGCGGTAGAGCGCTTCGTTGTGCATGTCGTTGTAGGTGTACTTCGCGCCGGCGCGCAGCTGCCACGCCTCGCCGAGCCGCTTTTCGAGTGCGGCGTTGAGCGCCGCCACGTTGTAAAGTCCCCGCGTGCGGTCGTCGTAGGTCGAGTCGCGCACGATGCCGGCGGCGGTCGAGCGGACGAAACTGTCGTTGCCGTGGCGGCGGTTGTTACGGCTGTAATCGGCCATGACTTTGAGCGTCGAGCCGAGCGTGTCGATGCGCCAGATGTAGTTGAAGGTGGCCGAGAAGGTATTGACGCGCTCCGAACCGTCGTAGAGGCTTTCGTTGCGGGTCAGCCGCTCCGCTTCGCGGAAGTCGGTCGACGAGCGGTTGGGCGAGCGGTCGCGGTCGATGTAGAAGTCGGCCTCGGCGCCGATGCTGTGCCGTTCGGAGATGTCGAAGATCGCGCCGGCGCGTCCGCCGCCGCAGTTGTCGCGGCCCCGCATTTCGGAGGAGGCGTCGAGCAGTGCGCCGCCCGCACGGTATTCGGTGTGTTCGGCGGTTTTCGTGACATGCAGCGGCACGACGCTCGCCCAGCCCGAAGCGTTGAAGGTCCAGCGTCCTGCGTGGCCGTTGAGCGAAAGCGAGGGGTTGTAGCCTTCGATCTGCCGGCTCTGGCGCGTCGAGAACGAAAGGTCGCCCGTGAGCCCGTTGTCGCGCTGGCGGCGGAGCGTGATGCGGATGATGCCGGCCGCCGAGTCGGCGTCGTAGTCGGCACCGGCCTGCGGGATGACCTCGATGCGCTGGATCTCCTCCGATTTCAGCCCGCGCAGGTAGTTGAGCAGCTGCTCGGTGGACATGCGCACTTCGTGGTCGTTGATGTAGACCTTGACGCCCGATGCGCCGTTGATGGCGATCTTGTCGTCGGTGAGCCAGACGCCGGGCGCCTGTTTGAGCAGTTCGGTGCCGTCCTTGCCGAGCGCGACGGGCGAGCCTGCGATCTCCATGACGAACCGGTCGGCTTCGCGGCGGACGAGACTGGTCTTGACGACCACCTCCTGCATCTCGACCGACGCGGGATGCAGTACGAATTCGCCCAGATCGCCCGGCGTATCGACGTCGCGTGTGAGCGTTTCGTAGCCGAGGTATTGGATCGTCAGGCGGTACCGGCCGGCCGGGACTTTGAGCGAGAACGACCCGTCTGCCGCGGTTGCCGTACCTGCCAACTGCGTTTCGGCGTCGAGCAGCACGACCGTGGCGTAGGCGACGGCCGTGCCGTCCGGATCGACGACCCGTCCCGTCGTCGGGGTTTGACGGGCGGCCGAGGCGTCGACGGCGAGGGCGGCGAAGAGCAGGAGCAGCGGCATACGGAGGAGATACTGTTTCATTTTCCGGTGGTTGTATGTTTCGATTGCTATTTTACGCTGCAAATATATATATAAACGAATATAGTTTGTATTGCAAAGTAGTGATTTTTTCAAAATATTTTTGTCACCTATTTTAAAAGTGCGGAAGAGGTGCGCCGCCATAACCGGCCGCCGACGGGTTCGGCATGCGTGGGGCGGCGGGATGATGCGATTGCGCTCGGTTTGGATGGGTGCGGGCGGTTCCGGTGTTTTTAGCCTTCGTTGCCGGATCGGTCGCAGTGCGAAGGCGATGCGGCGGTGTGCACTTCGCCGGTGTTCGTGCGGTTCCGCCCGCTGTCGGCGGACTGCATCCGAAGCGGGGCGGATCGTCTTTTCGCGGGATTATGCCTTGTGGATAAGTCGATTGCAGAGTGGAGGGGCCGATCCGTCCGCACCCGAAATCGAGCGGGCGTCGGGGCGAAACGATCCCTCTCGGGCGAAGTGCCGGACTCCTTGTGCAGCGCTCTTGCGGCAATGCGTTTCGGGGCGGGGGCCGTTTCCGGTGTGCAGGCGCGGTACGTCCCTCCCGCGGGCCGCACCCGCTTCGGGTCACTGGTTTTTCTTTTGTTTTTCGTCGCCCGAAAATTGAATTAATTGCGGAAAAATTTGTACTTTTGCAAAATTAGAGCGGAAGGTCGGGCGGCGTGCATCGCCGGCCGACCCGCTGTGTCGAACCGTCCGCCGCAGGATGGAACCGACAATTAAAACTATTGACACGAAGCATGTTGAGTATTTTGTACTACATCTGGCTGGCAGCGATCTGTACGGTAGTCCTCGTCCTGTCGGTCGCGGTGTTGGCGCTGACGTACCCGTTCCAGAAGTCGCGGCGCATCGTTCACGAGATGTCGCGGTATCTGGCGTTGAGTTTTCTGCTGCCTTTCCCCCGTCGGGTGGAGGGGTTGGAGAACGTCGACCGCCGCGAGCGTTACGTCATCGTACTCAACCACCAGGCCATGGTCGACATCGGCGCGCTCTACCACGTGCCGCTCAATTTCCGCTGGGTTTCCAAGCGCGAAGTCTTCCGCATCCCCTTCTTCGGGCAGTTCCTGCTCGTCCACGGCGACATCTGCATCGACAGGGGACGTGCCGCCGAGGCGTTGGAGCAGCTGCTCCGCGACGGCGGGCTGTGGTTGTCGCGCGGAGCTTCGGTGGCGATCTTTCCGGAGGGAACCCGCTCGAAGGACGGCCAGATCCACCGATTCAAGGCCGGGGCTTTCACGTTGGCCAAAGAGGCCGGTGTGCCGATCCTTCCGGTCGTGCTCGACGGTACGCAGCGGGTGATCGGCCGCAACCGCCTCTTCAATTGGCGCAACCGCATCACCGTGAAGGTGCTGCCGCCCGTGCCGGCGGCCGAGGTCGCGGCGACCGAGACCCACGTCCTGATGGACGGCGTGCGCGAGCGGATGGCCGCAGCTCTGGCCGAGGTGCGCGGACAGGCGCGGCCGAATCGTAACTAACAATTTATAGACAGGAGTTTCCGGTATCGCCGGCGGTCCGCCGCCGGAAGCGAGAGCCGCCGGACTCCGCACGACGCAATTATGTCAGATTTACTCAATACCCCCGCCTCCTACGGCGACGACGCGATCGTAACCCTCACTCCGCGCGAGCACATCCGCCTGCGCCCCGGCATGTATATCGGCAAACTGGGCGACGGTTCGCAGCCCGACGACGGCATCTACGTGCTCATCAAGGAGGTCGTCGACAACTCGGTCGACGAGTTCATCATGGGCGCCGGCAAGCAGATCGAGATCACGGTGGTCGACAACGTGGTCACGGTGCGCGACTACGGGCGCGGCATTCCGCTCAAATCGCTCGCGGCGGCCGTCAGCGAGATGAATACCGGCGGCAAGTACGGCGGTACGGCCTTCAAGAAGACCGTCGGTCTGAACGGCGTGGGCGTCAAGGCCGTCAACATGCTTTCGAGCGAGTTCACCGCCCGTTCGGTGCGCGACGGCGAGGCCCGCACGGTCACCTTCGCGCAGGGCATCGAGCAGAGCGACCGCTGGGAGAGCGGCGTGGAGGAGCGCAACGGCACGCTGATCTCGTTCCGCGTGGACGAGGAGGTGTTCGGCGCCTACGCCTACAACATGGAGTACGTCGAGGAGATGGTGAAGAACTACACCTACCTCAACCTCGGCCTGACCTTCAAGCTCAACGGCCAGTCCTACGTCTCGAAGAACGGTCTGCTGGACCTGCTGAACGAGAAGATGTCCGACGCGCCGCTCTATGCGCCGATCCACCTCTCGGGCGACGACATCGAGGTGGCCATCACGCACGGGTCGGGCTACGGCGAGAGCTACTACTCGTTCGTCAACGGGCAGTACACCTCGCAGGGCGGTACGCACCAGGCGGCCTTCCGCGAGGCGATCGCCAAAACGGTCAAGGAGTTCTACCACAAGGATTACGATGCGTCGGACATCCGCACGTCGATCATCGCCGCCATCTCGGTCAAGGTCACCGACCCCGTGTTCGAGTCGCAGACCAAGATCAAACTGGGGTCGAAGGAGATTGAGCCGGGCGTCTCGATGCGCAACTTCGTACTCGATTTCATCGGCAAGCACCTCGACGACTACCTGCACAAGCATGCCGAGACGGCGCAGGTGTTGCAGAAGAAGATCGTCGAGAACGAGAAGGAGCGCAAGGCGATTTCGGGCATTCAGAAGAAGGCGCGCGAGACGGCCAAGAAGGTGTCGCTCAACAACAAGAAGCTGCGCGACTGCAAGATACACCTCACGGACAGGAACGACCTGGCCGAGCAGTCGATGATCTTCATCACGGAGGGCAACTCGGCCTCGGGTTCGATCACGACGAGCCGCGACGTGCGCACGCAGGCGGTTTTTTCGCTGCGCGGCAAGCCGCTCAACTGCTTCGGCCTGACGAAGAAGGTGGTCTACGAGAACGAGGAGTTCAACCTGTTGCAGGCGGCGCTCAACATCGAGGAGGATATGGACAACCTGCGCTACAACAAGGTCATCATCGCCACCGATGCCGATGTCGACGGAATGCACATCCGGCTGCTGCTGATGACCTTCTTCCTGCAATTCTTCCCCGACGTGATCCGCGGCGGCCATCTCTATATCCTCCAGACGCCGCTGTTCCGCGTGCGCAACAAGCGGGAAACCTTCTACTGCTATACCGACGAGGAGCGGCAGCAGGCGATCCGCAAGTGCGGCGCGCAGGCCGAAATCACGCGTTTCAAGGGTTTGGGCGAGATCTCGGCCGACGAGTTCAAGGAGTTCATCGGCGAACGGATGCGGCTGGACAAGGTGCGTCTGACGAAGGACGATCCCATTCACGACATGTTGGAGTTCTACATGGGCAAGAACTCGCCCGAACGGCAGGGATTCATCGTCGACAATCTCCGCATCGAGGAGGATATCGTGGAGGGCGACTTGCAGATCGGCGAGGCGTGACGGCCGGTTTTTTCGGCCGGATATCGGATTGAAAATTAAACGACTATGAGCGAAGAGATATATCCCAACGACGACCCCGCGACCGGGCCCGAAACGGCCGCTGCCGCGGATGCCGCCGCATCTCAGGAGGCCGCGCAGCCTGCGGCGCAGGGCCGCTATGCGCGCCTGACCTCCGAGACGGGGGGCGTGCGCAAGCTGACGGGCATGTACAAGAACTGGTTCCTGGACTACGCCTCCTACGTGATCCTGGAACGCGCCGTGCCCCATGTGGGCGACGGCCTGAAACCCGTGCAGCGGCGCATTCTCCACGCCATGAAGGTGATCGACGATGGCCGCTACAACAAGGTGGCCAACATCGTGGGGCAGACCATGCAGTACCACCCCCACGGCGACGCCTCGATCAAGGACGCGCTGGTGCAGCTGGGGCA
>OOBZ01002742.1_pt1 | contig 10323 bp, 5 predicted proteins | sample 1671601 | NCBI WGS metagenome assembly OOBZ01 (sample SAMN06348173, study PRJEB24527) | human gut metagenome | biome: human gut; feature: ankylosing spondylitis patient; material: feces | host: Homo sapiens | place: China | collected 2015-10
GGCCGACAGAGTCGTCGGCCCCTACAACCAAGTGGGTAACTGCATACGAATTTGCCGCAAGTTCTCACGCGAACGCAGCGTTTTCCGCCGGGCGGAGCAGAGCCCCGCCCCTACCAACTGCGTCTGTTTTTTGCCGTTTTTGCACAAAAACCCGCTGCACATTATGTGCAGCGGGCGGTTTTTTATCCGATGCCGAGCATTGCGGTCGCAAAAGCGAAATAGACAAGCAGGGACAGGAAGTCCACGATCGTCGTGATGATCGGCGAGGCCATCACAGCCGGGTCGAAGCCGAGCTTTTTAGCCAGCAGCGGCAGCGTTGAGCCGACGATCTTGGCAAGGCAGACCGTCACGGCCATCGTCGCGCAGACGACAAAGGCTACCAGATACGTCACGCTCTCGCTCTTTAACAGCAGCATATCGACCACGATGATCTTCGCGAAGCAGGCGATTGCCAGGCACACGCCGCAGAGGACGGACACGCGGATCTCCTTCCAGACCACGCGTCCCAGGTCGCGGAATTCGATCTCATTCAGGCTGATGCCGCGGATGATGGACACGCAGGCCTGCGAGCCGGAGTTGCCGCCGGTGTCCATCAGCATGGGGATGAACGCCGTGAGGCACGGCAGGGCGGCCAGCGAGTTTTCAAATCTTGTGATGACGATGCCCGTCAGCGTCGCCGAAACCATCAGCAGCAGCAGCCACGGGATACGGTTTTTCCAGATCTCGACAGGGGTCGAACGCATATACGGGTGTTCGGACGGCAGCATAGCGGCCATCTTTTCCATGTCCTCCGTGGCCTCGTCTTCCATGACGTCCATGGCGTCGTCGAAGGTCACGATGCCGACCAGCCGGTTCTCCGTGTCCACGACCGGCAGAGCGAGGAAGTTGTACTTGCTGAACATCTGGGCGACCTGCTCTTTATCGTCGAGCGTGCCGACGGTGATGACGTGCTCCTGCATGATGGACTCGATGGTCGCATCGTCGTCCTCGCACAGAAGCAGGTCCTTGACGCTCGTAAGGCCAATCAGCTTATGGCCGCGCGTCACGTAGCAGGTGTAGATCGTCTCCTTGTCGATGCCCGTGCGCCGGATGCGCAAAATCGCTTCCTCGACCGTCATATTCGGGCGCAGGGAGACATATTCGGTGGTCATGATCGAGCCGGCGGAATCCTCCGGGTAGCGCAGGATCTCGTTGATCTGCTTGCGCATATCCGGCTCGGCCTGGGTCAGGATGCGCTGCACGACGTTCGCGGGCATTTCCTCCACGATATCGACGGCGTCGTCGACGTAAAGCTCGTCGATGACCTCCTTCAGCTCGGAATCCGAGAAGCCCTGAATCAGAAGCTCCTGCGCCTCCGGCTCCATTTCGACGAACGTTTCGGCGGCCAGTTCCTTCGGCAGAAGCCGGAACAGAAGCGGCAGGCGCGCCTGATCGAGATCGTCAAAAATGGCGGCGATGTCGGCGGGATTCATGGTGCTGAGGATGTCGCGCAGAGAATGATACTTCTTCTCGTCGAGCAGCATGGTCAGGGTCTTTTGCAGGGAAAAATTGTTTTCTGCCATGTCTTGTTCCTCCTAAATGTAAAGAATAGGAAGGTAAAGACACAACGCAGGCACATCAATCGAAGAATGACAGGGGCTGCAAGCACCGGACGCACAAAGGCGGCTGGTGCTCGGGCCGACTTCGGCCTGCGGATGTGCCGCTACTACTTCCTGCGTCCATTTGTTCTTCCCCCTTTTTGTTTCAGAATATCGGGCGCTTTTGAAATCGCCCAACTTATATAATAGGTTGATTTCCCCGGTTTGTCAACCAAAATCCGAACGAATTCCAGTGGAATTTTGACGGATTGTGTGCTATGATAGTTGAAAATCTGACAAGAGGTGTCAATATGGCAACAGAAAAGCTCTATTATCAGGACGCGCATCAGGCAGCGTTTGAAGCGCGCGTTGTATCCTGTCAGCCGGGAAAGCACGGCTATGATGTCGTGCTGGACAGAACCTGCTTTTATCCGGAGGGCGGTGGCCAGCCGGGTGACACCGGCTTCCTGTCCGGCGTCCGCGTGACCGACACGCATGAGCGCGATGGCAAGATCGTGCATTTTTGTGAACAGCCGCTTGCCGTGGGGCAGATTGTCGAGGGTCAAATCGATTCTGGCCGCCGGTTCGAATTCATGCAGCTGCATTCCGGCGAGCACATTCTCTCCGGCATCGTGCACCGCCGCTTCGGCTATGAAAACGTTGGCTTCCACATGGGCGCGGATTTTGTGACCATTGATTTTTCCGGTATGCTGACGCAGGAGGACCTGTCCGCCGTCGAGGCCGAGGCCAACGAGTGGGTCTGGAAAAACGTCCCGATCGAAATTACATACCCGGATGCCGAGGCGCTGAAGACCATCCCCTACCGCAGCAAGAAGGAGCTGACCGGGCAGGTGCGCATCGTGACCATCCCCGGCGCGGACATCTGCGCCTGTTGTGGGACGCACGTAAGCAGCACCGGGGAAATTGGGCTGATCAAAATTTTCTCCTGCGTGAAATTCCATGACGGCGTGCGGCTGGAAATTCTGTGCGGCAGACGCGCGCTTGCCTATTTGAGCGAAATTGCCGAGCAGAACCGGCGCGTGTCAGGCCTGCTGTCGGCGAAGCCGCTGGAGACGGCTGCCGCCGTGCGCCGGCTTCTGGACGCGGAGGCCGCGCAGAAGCAGCGCGCAGCCGGGCTGGAAGAGGCTGTGTTTGCGCAGAAGGCGCAGGCACTTGCCGGGGCAGGAAACGTCCTGCTGTTTGAGCCTGCGATGAACCCGGACAGCCTGCGGCGGCTGACTGATCTGGTCATGTCGGCCTGCGGGGGTCGTGCGGCTGTTTTTGCCGGCAGCGACGCCGATGGCTATAAATACGCCGTCGGCGAACAGGACGGCGATCTGCGGCAGCTGGTAAAGGAGCTGAACGCGCAGCTGCACGGACACGGCGGCGGAAAGCCGTTTTTCGCGCAGGGCAGCGTACAGGCAGGCCGGGCGGAGATCGAAGTGTTCTTCGCCGGGCGCTGAGGAGGGAAAGCTATGCTTCAGGATCTGTATCCGCATATGTATCACAATGAAATGTCGTGGAAAGCACCGTCGCCGGATGATATTGCGCTGATTTTTGAGCCGGATCATACAGTTTACTGTAATTTGAGCGGCGAAACGCTCACACTGCCCCGGATGTGCGAGATCCCGGACGGCGGCGAGGCGCAGTACGCCTTTTCCATTGACGAAACGGCATATTATCTCGTCTCCGCCCACCCCGGCGAGACAGACACGTTCCGCTATGCTCCCTCTTCGTCGCTCCGCGCCATGACGGACGGGACGAGTCTGGCGCTGTTCGCCGCCGCTGCGGGCGAAAGCCTGTACCGCTGGTATGATTCCCAGAAATTCTGCGGCAGATGCGGCGCGCGCATGGAGAAAAGCACGGTCGAGCGCGCCATGGTCTGCCCGCATTGCAAAAACACGGTCTACCCGAAGATCTGCCCGGCTGTGATCGTCGCGGTGCACGACGGCGACCGGCTGCTGCTCACGCGCTATCGCGGTCGGCCGTTCAAAAAATATGCCCTCATCGCGGGCTTTAATGAGATCGGTGAGTCGATTGAGGACACGGTGCACCGCGAGGTCATGGAGGAGGCTGGCCTCCGGGTCAAAAACCTCCGCTTTTACAAATCCCAGCCGTGGGTGTTCACGGACACGCTCCTGATGGGCTTCGTCTGTGAGCTGGACGGCAGCGACAGGATCACCGTGCAGGAATCCGAGCTGGCCGAGGCGAGCTGGCACCTGCGCAGCGAGCTGCCGGAGGATCACTCCCACATCAGCCTGACCGGTGAAATGATCGAGCAGTTCCGTCTGGGCCGGTTATAACGCGCAGCGTCCAAAAATAAACAGCTTCCCCCAGCGGCAGTCCGTCGTGGACTGCGCCGCCGGGGGAATTTTTCAGCCCCTGCCGCCGAATTGGCGGCAGGGGCTGATTTGGATTATACCGGGGAATTGCGTCCGAAGAGGCTTACTCGTACAGCGACCAGTTGGGGTCGGAGGTCAGAGCCGTCCAGGTTTCGGAACCCTTGACCGTGTAGGAATGGCTGTTGGTAGCTTCCTGCACGTCGAGGTAATACCACTTATCGGAGGTGTTGTCGATCCAGGTCTTCATGCCGGGCAGGAATGCGTCGGCGGACTTGGGTGCACGGCCGGTGGCACGGTTGATCATAGCCATGAGTTCAGCACGGGTCACGTTTTTGTCCGGACGGAAGGTGCCGTCGGGATAGCCGGTGATCCAGCCGAGCTTGGCGCAGATCGCGATGGCGTTGGCCGCCCAGTACTTGACGGACACGTCATTGAAGTAGTTCGCAGCGCCGGTCGTCTCGGAGAACTTGGCGAGCATGGCGGCGAGCTCTGCACGGGTGATGGCTTCATTCGGGCGGAAGCAGCCGTTGGAGCTGTCGGTGATGACACCGGCGTTGTTCAGAGTCGCAACGTAGGTGTTGTACCAGCTGCCGGAGGCGACATCGCGGAAGCCGCTCTTGGTGGAGTAATAGGTCTTGCGGGAGCCTTCGTCCATGAGACGGAAGAGGATCGCGGCCGTCTCAGCGCGGGTGATGTTGCCTGCGGGCTTCACAGTGCCGTCGGGATAACCCTGGACATACGCGAAGTGATCAGCGGTGTTGAGCTTCGGGGTGTTCTTCTTGACGGTGACGCCGGGCAGGGCGATCAGGAACCACTTGGCATAGATCGTGATGTCCTCGGTCAGCGGGGTCGAGAAGTCGTAGCGATGTCTGAAGGTCTTGTCGGTGTACCAGCCGTCGAAGATGTAGCCGCCGTTGACGGGATCCTTGGGCTTCGCAACCGTCAGGCCATGGCGAACCGTTTCCGGCGCGATCTTGGAGCCGCCCATGGTGTCGAACGTCAGGGTATGGAAGTCCAGATCGTAGTAGACCGTCAGAATGGTGTAGACCGGCTTGCCGTCCGGGCCGGGGTAGGGCCGAATGGCGGTGTCAGTCAGCTTGCTCAGCGTGCGGTTGACATTGACGTGATGCGTTGCTCTGTAATCCTTGATGACCGCGGTGACGGTGGTGTCCTTCTTGGCGCTCAGGTGCTCGACCTCAGCGTTGGCCAGATCATAGGTGCCGTCGGGCAGCTGCTTGATGTGGAGCACATCGTAGCGGACATAGATGTCGCCGATCGGGGTGGACGTCAGTTCAAACTTGGCGTAGATGGTCTTGTCTGCTTCCAGAACCGTTGCGAAGTCGTACTTCGCGGTGAATTCGGGATCGACGTACCAGCCAATGAACGTGTACTTGTCCTTGGTCGGGTCAGCGGGTCTTGCAACTGCATTGCCGTGGCGGACCGTGATCGGGTTGATGGCGGAGCCGCCGTTAGTTTCGAAGGTCAGGGTATGCTCGTCGAGATCATACTTGACATCGATCGTCAGACCCTTTTCGATCTTGATGTTCTGCTTCGTGTCAGCGTCGTTCTTCGGGTAGTGAGAGCCGTAGTCCTTCGCAGTCACAGCTGCGAGCGCTTCAAACTTGCCGCTCAGCGTTTCGACCTCAGCGTTTGCCTCGTCATAGGAGCCGTCGGGCAGCTGCTTGATGTGGCGGACGGTGTAGTCGTAGGTGTTGCGGGTGTAGAACAGCTTCAGAACCAGAGAGCCGTCGCCAGCGATGTTGCCGGAGGCAACCGTGCCGGGAACTGTGCTGTCATAGGTGAAGTTATCGTAGGACTTTGCGGCTGCGGTCACGGTCGTGTCGGTCGTGCCTTTCAGAGGCTCGGTCGTGTCCAGAGCATAGCTACCATCGAGATTTTCCAGATAATGCTCGACCGTATACGGGGTGTCAGTTCTGGCTTCCCACTGTGCGGTGAAGACCATGTCGTCCTCATCGACGGTGTAGGCTGCGCCAGCTGTGAGCACTGCATTGCCGATCTTCCAGCCCTTGAAGTCATAGCCGGGGCGGGTCGGAGCGGCGGGCAGGTTGAAGCTTTCGCCGGAAACAAAGTAGTCGAGATACGCGCCGTAGGCTGCCGTGGGCATACCCGTGACATCGTTGGCACCAGCTTCGAACTTTGCGCCGTAGAGCAGCAGCGAACCGGACAGCTGATAGCCATCTGTATCCTCAGTGGGGTATCCGGCAATGCGGTCATCCACGTCGGACGGCTGATAGAGCCAGCTCCAGTTGATCTTGCTGCCGACCTTGTCGAGGGAAACGCCAGTCTCGGGCACGAGCTTCGTCTGCAGCTCTGCGAGGACATCCAGGAATGCCTCGTCCTCGTCGAAGCCGTAGTACTCATCCTGCGTGAGCAGCGTGTTGGAAACAAATGTGCCGATGGAGATGAAGCCCTCGGTGTTGTACTTGGTCAGGCCAAGGCGGTTCAGCGTAGCTTCGTTCAGCTCAAGCACGTCGCCGATGGAATCGCCGGTGCGGAGGTATGCGTAGATGTTGTGCGGGGTGACGGTGTACTTGAGCAGAACATTCGTCCAGCCGTTGATCGTATCGTTCGCGCCGAACGTCCACTTGGGGCTGTCCTTCTTGTACCAGTTGGTATTGCCGTCTTCGGCCGTGTCGAGCGTATAGCCAGCGACATCGAGATCGAGGCCGAGGCCGTTCAGGAACTCAACAACGTTGGTGCCATAGGGCGCAGTCGTGGTGTGGAGCTTCGTAAGATCCGTCTTGCCTTCAAAGGACTGGAAGATCACGACATTCTCTTCGGTCTTGACATTGACCTTGACATAGTGCGTAGCCTGACCGGGCTGATGCTCGCCAAAGGTCGTGCAGACGGGGTTCGGCTCGTGATCCTCAAGGATCACAGCGGTGTAGGAAGCGGAAGCCTTCTTGATCTGCTTCGCCTGCTCCACTGCTTCTGCCTTGATGGTGTCGAAATCGATGTTTTCACCATAAAGTCCGGAAACTTTATAGGTATAGAAATCCTCGTTCTGATAGTAAGCCGGTTTGCCGTTCACATACAGCTTGGCAACGACCTTGTAGGTCTTCTTTTCCCACTTCGCAACATAGGTCACAGTCTGCGTGACCGTTGCCGCAACTTCGGGCTCCCAGCCTGCGAAGGTGTAGCCGGTGCGGGTCGGGGTGCCGTTGAACGCGGGGGTCGTGGAATCCTTCCTAAGGTCAGAATAGACCTGATCGGCGAAAACTTCTTCGTTCTCAACGCCGTCGGTGTAGGTGACGGTGTATACCTCCGTCACAGGTACGCGGCCCTGCGTCTTGAGCTGCCAGCTGTCCCCGGCCCAGATCAGCGTGACTGGAACGATCTTCTCATCGTTTTGGACATGTTTCAGATTCTGGAACGTCGTGTTGAACGCGGCCACATAGCGTTCGGGGTCATAGCTGATGTCGCAAAGCCAGTCGTCCCCGTCCTTCCTCGGCTCGCCGACGAAGTAGTCTTCATCGCACTCGCCGAGCAGACCGTAGGCTTCCGTATGCTGCTGCGAATCATCTACGACGCACTTGACCAGAACAGCCATTTCAAGCTTTTTCAGCTCGTCAGCCGACGGGGCCTCGGGCTTGACAGGCGTCCACTTCGCAACATAGGTCACAGTCTGCGTGACCGTTGCCGCAACTTCGGGCTCCCAGCCTGCGAAGGTGTAGCCGGTGCGGGTCGGGGTGCCGTTGAACGCGGGGGTCGTGGAATCCTTCCTAAGGTCAGAATAGACCTGATCGGCGAAAACTTCTTCGTTCTCAACGCCGTCGGTGTAGGTGACGGTGTATACCTCCGTCACAGGTACGCGGCCCTGCGTCTTGAGCTGCCAGCTGTCCCCGGCCCAGATCAGCGTGACCGGAACGATCTTCTCATCGTTTTGGATATGTTTCGGGGTCGGGAACGCCTTGTTGAACTCGGCCACATAGGGGTCGGGGTCATAGCTGATGTCGCAAAGCCAGTCGTCCCCGACCTTCTTCGGCTCGCCGACGAAGTAGTCTTTATCGTACTCGCCGAGCAGGCCGTAGGCGCTCGTATGCTGCTGCGCAGCATCTACAACGCACTTGACCTGAACAGCCATTTCAAGCTTTTTCAGCTCGTCAGCCGTCGGCGCTTCAATCTCCTTGCAGATGACTTCAACGACCGGCAGGTCACCCTGCTGCTTCCATTTCCTGTTCCCGTCAACAGTTGCTTCGGTGTCATAGCGGAAGGTGATGGTCAGCGTTGCGTCCTGCTCGTCAACGAGCCGGTGCTGGGCGCCGGTGGCCTTGTTATATGCCACCAGATTCGGCGCTACCGTGACCGTCGCGGTGACGTAGTAGCCCTGATTGTCCATCTGCACATCGCTGATCGTATACTGAGACGGGGTGGCAATATAATCCGCCTTGTAAGGATGTGTTGCTTTGTTGTTCTTGCAGACGATAGCAAAGCTGCCGTCCAGCGCCGTGGGCTTTTCGGGCTTCACAGGCGTCTCGGCGCATTTGACTTTAATGTCAGCCGTGACGCCGTCGGGGCCATCAATCAGGTGCCACGCGCCATTCTCCCACCGCCAGTTGATGCGGGTTTCCTTGTTTGGCTCCGTATCGGTGTGGGGTCTGCCGATCTCCTGATCGAACTGCGCAATGTATTTCGCTCTGTTCAGTCTGATGGAATAGATGTATCCATATTCCGTCCGATCCCAACCGAGGTCATCGTATGAACCGGGCAGGATGCGATAGTTCTGCTTGTACGGATTATGCTTGGACGGATACTCGATGCACTGCACACGAATCTTAGCGTTCGCTTCCTCGATGTTCGGCTTCTGGTCGCCGGGCGTGTCCGGGGTCACTTCATGCGTGGCTTCGATCCGCGGGTTCGCTGCCGGTTTCACCCACTTCTTATTCGTCTTATCATAGGTGAGGTTGAACGTGATGGTCGGCGCGGTGGGGGCGTGCTGCACCCTCCAGCGCAGATTGCTGGCCTGCTGCACGAGCCATGCCGTCTGGACAGTCACCGGGCAGATATATCCGCCCGCGCCATCGCTTGCGACCTCGCCGATCGTATGTTGTGCGTCGGTCGGGTATCCGAGCGGATACTGTACCGTATCATGCGTTCCGGTTTTCGTAACGCAGACAATATCTACAACAACGCCGGTCACGTCGTTTTCCGTGGGCTTGGCGGGCTTGTCGGTGGGTGGGGTGTTCGACTGCCAAACGGCGTAGAGCTTGGTGGTCGTGGCGGTTGTTGTAACCCAATTACCAGGTTGGACGGTGGGCGTTGTTGCGTCCGGTTTCCCATTCCAGCCGAGGAAGTTGTAGCCTTCTCTGGCAGGAATCGCGCTGGAAACGGTGAACGTCACCGTGCCGGTGTTGGACGTTTCAGTCTACGGGTTGGGTACCGGCATATTGGTGACTGTGTCTGTCGTGTTAGGGTAGTAGTTCAGGGTGTAGGTGACTTCAGGGTTGGAATCCTTGTAGACAAGGTAGAAATTCTTCGAGCATGGATACGGCTCCGAGCCGGTAACGTTCGCAGTCGCATTTACCATAGAACTCGTAAAATTATTGAAAATATTCTGATCCTGCCCCTTCGTATAATACGAAGCGAACTGCCAGCCTGTCCAGTCTTTTGTCTCGTCCGGATAGAACTCTTTCAGTTTTACAGAATGGTTGTAGCCAGAATGCTCTGTGCCGTCGGTACAAGTAACAGTTATCGTCTTGACCAGCACAGGATTCTGGTAGCCAAGAGGCCTAGAACTGTCCAGTACAACCTTGTAAATCCCTACAGAGATTTTGTGCCCGGTGCTGTTGGCAGCCATCGCCGACACAGGCAGCATACCGAGCACCATAATCAGAACTAACAAAAAAGCAATCAATCTCTTCTTCATTACTTCAGATCTCCTCCTTTGTATTGATTGTTTCGAATGTGGAAACTGCATTTATGTTAAAAATGGCCCAAGCCATTGGATTTTACAGGCGCTTCGCGCCGGGCAGGAGTTCTCTCCGTCCGGCATTCTGGGTACACGTCTTCATTTTTTCTTTATTATAACACATCCTGCCGCAATGCGCAAGGAAAATCAGGAGAAGTTTTCCAAGAATTTATGGGCGCTTTACGCGCCGGACGTCACTGCAGCGCAGGGGCTGCCGGCAGCGCCGTCAGAACCGTGGTCACGCAGCAGAAAGCAAACTGCCGCGCGGAATGAGCAGTATTCTTCATCATATTCCCCCCAATTGAGGTTCTTTTATTTATTTTACCCTGAATATGACAAAAAAGCAACTGCCTGCCCATCCGCAGCGGACGTTGACAGGAAAGATTTTGGTCATTATAATAGAAATATCTATAAAGGAGGATACGCTATGAAACGAAGCGAGCAGGATATCCGGTTCCAGTGGGACCTGACGAAG
>OOBZ01002752.1_pt1 | contig 10299 bp, 8 predicted proteins | sample 1671601 | NCBI WGS metagenome assembly OOBZ01 (sample SAMN06348173, study PRJEB24527) | human gut metagenome | biome: human gut; feature: ankylosing spondylitis patient; material: feces | host: Homo sapiens | place: China | collected 2015-10
GAGCGCCGTGACGCCGGCCGCAGGCGACCGCTGCGCCAGCATCAGGGCGATCACGCCCGTGCCCGTGCCCACGTCCAACAGCAGCCGGTCGGCGGCGCCGAGCGCGACCCACGCCCCCAGCAGCACGCCGTCGGTGCCTACCTTCATCGGGCAGGCGTCCTGTTCTATCGTAAATCGTTTGAAACGAAACATATCCTCATTTCAGAAATCCGTCGATCCCCGCGCCGAACAGCGCGAAGTCGTACCGCACAGGGTCGTCGGCGTCGAACGTGCGCAGCGCCGCGGTGATCTCCTCCACGGCCCGCCAGTCGTTCTGCCGCCGCGCGAGCAGCCCCAGCGCACGGCCCATGTTGCCGGTATGCAGGTCGAGCGGCAGATAGAGCGCCGAGGGCGGAATCGTGCGCCACAGACCGAAATCCACGCCCCGGTCGTCGTGCCGCACCATCCAGCGGAAATACATGCACAAACGTTTGCAGGAGGCGCCCCGCTCGATCGACGAAACGTGTTTGCGACACCGTTCGGGGTGTTCCGTGCGGAAAAACTCCTCGCGGAAGGCCGCCAGCACGCGGCGCATGTCGCCCGTGGAGGCATAGCTCGCCTCGACGAAACGGCCCAGACCGCCGTGCCGTTCGCAGATCGCACGGATCGAACGGACGAACTGGATGAGATCGCCGCCGTTGAAAGTGCGGTGGACGAACCCTGAGAGCTTCGCCAACTCGCGCTCGGAGGCGTTGCGGACGAAATCGTGCGGCGCATCGTCGAGAAAGTGCATCATGCGCAAACCATTGCGCACGATCATGGGACGGCTGCCCCACGCGATCGTCGCCGCGAGGAATCCCGCGATCTCGCGGTCGTCGCGCGACGCGAAGCAGTGCGGCACGGCGATCGGGTCGGCCGAGATGAACTCCTCGCGGTCGTACCGGTCCCAAAGCCGTTCGAGCAGATCGTGCAACTCTTCGCGTTCCATCGTCATCCTACGATCCGGCCGTCGCTCATCGTGATCGTCCGGTCGGCACGCGCCGCCAGACTCTCGTCGTGCGTGACGATGACGGCGGTCTGTCCCAGCCGCTCGCGCAGCTCGAAGAAAAGCCGGTGGATCTCCTCGCGGTTGTGCGTATCGAGATTGCCCGAAGGTTCGTCGGCCAGCAGCACCGAAGGCGAGTTGATCAGCGCACGGGCAATGGCCGCGCGCTGCTGCTCGCCGCCCGACAACGCGGCGGGTTTGTGGTCGCGGCGTGCCGCGAGCCCCATCAAATCGAGCAGCTCCGCCGCCCGCGCCCCGACTTCGCGCCGGTCGCGCCCGCCGATCAGCCCCGGCAGGCAGACGTTTTCGAAAGCGGTGAACTCGGGCAGCAGGTGATGGAACTGGAAGACGAAGCCGACACGGCAGTTGCGGAAACGCGACAACTCCCTGTCCGACAAAACAAACGGATCGACGCCGCCGAGCGTGACGCGCCCGCCGTCGGGGCGCGTGAGCGACCCGATGATCTGCAACAGCGTCGTCTTGCCCGCGCCGCTGGCGCCGACGATCGATACCACCTCGCCGCGCGCCACTTCGAGCGACACGCCGCGCAACACCTCCAACGCACCGTAGCGTTTGCGAAGTCCTTCGGCCCGGATCATCACCTCGCGCTCCGTCATGCCTGCATGAATTGATCGAACATCCGTACCACCTCGACGGCTTCGCGCGTATCGTGCACCCGCAGAATCGCGGCCCCCTGCCGCAGACACTCCCAGTGGAGCGCCGTCGTGCCGTTGAGCGCCTCGGCGGGCGTCGTACCGAGCAACTTGTAGATCATCGACTTGCGCGACACGCCCGCCAGCACGGGATAGCCCAGCTCCGCGAGGCGGTGCAAGCCGCGCAGCAGTTCGTAGTTCTGTTCGAGCGTCTTGGCGAAACCGAAACCGGGATCGACGACGATGCGGCGAACCCCCCGCTCGCGCAATTGTGCCGTCCGTTCGCGGAAATAGTCCACCACCTCCGCCACGATGTCGCGGTAGTCGGTCATCGACTGCATCGTGCGGGGGTTGCCCTTCATGTGCATGGCCACGTAGGGCACGTCGTGCTCGGCCGCCACGTCGACGATGAGCGGATCCAGCTCGCCGGCCGAAATATCGTTGATGATCACCTTGCCGTATTTATGGATCACCCGCGCGGCCACGCTCGAACGGAACGTATCGATCGATACCGGCAGATCGGGCGAGAGCGACCGCACGGCCCCGACACCCAGATCGACGCGCCGCCACTCCTCCTCGGGCGACACCTCGTCGGCACCCGGGCGCGACGAATAACCGCCCACGTCGATCACCGAAGCGCCCGCCTCGACGGCTTCGCGCACACGGCGTTCGACATCGAGCCAGTCAGGCGTGCGGCTGCCGGCGAAAAAAGAGTCGGGAGTGACGTTGACGATGGTCATCACCTGACGACGTGAAAAATCGAGATTAATTTCCTGCTGCTTCATAACGGAATCGACGGTCGCACTCGGCCACATCGGCGGCCAAATCCTCCCTGTTGATATTGACAATGGTATAATCGGCCCGTGCGCTCAGCACGTCGTCGGAGAGCTGCGCAGCCATGCGGCGGCGAATCTCCGCAGCCGAAGCGCCGTCGCGGGCGTTCACACGCACAAGCCGCAGCTCCTCCGGCGCGACGACGGCCACCACGCGATCCACCGCAGCGTCCATGCCCGACTCGTAGAGAATCGCACATTCGAGCACCACGTAGGGCTCGGCAGTCCGTTCGGCGGCCCACCGCTCGAAATCGCGCTTCACGCAGGGGTGCACCAAAGCTTCGAGCCGAGCCAGGGCGTGCCGGTCGCCGAAGACGGTCGCGGCCAGGTAGCGACGGTTCAGCACACCGTCCCGGAACGTCTCGTCGCCGAACGCCTCGACGAGCGCAGCACGCAGCGAAGGATCTTCGCCCATCAGGCGCTTGGCCTCGCTGTCGCTGTCGTAGACCGGCACGCCCCGTTCGGCGAAGAGCCGGCAGACCGTCGACTTGCCGCTCCCGATCCCCCCCGTAACGCCTACCCGGATCATTCCTCGACAGGCAGTTTAATGGGCGGGATATTGCGCACGGCGACGACCTTCACGTCGCTGTAATGCACCGAAATGGCATTTTGCAACGACTGTGGGTCGATGACGATGTACCCCTCCTCGTCGGGCGAAGGGGCGTAATCGAGTTCCGAGAGCGGAATGCGCAGCGAATTGCGCATGTAGACCATGCGGCTGAAAAGGTTCGTCCCCAGCCCCTCGATCACGCAGACGACCTCGAACTCCTCGCCGTCGACATTCACCTGAACCGTTTTATCGGTAGTATAGGTATAGTTCAACTTGGCGATATACCACAACACGAACGACGCCACGAGCATCGCGACGAAAACCGGCGAGATGTACTTCCGCAACCACTGCCTCAGATTATCGAACATAACTCTTTATCTTGGCTCGGACGAAGCGCGCGTCGGGAAGGAAATCAGGAATATCCTCTCCTGTCGAAGCGAACCCGCCGAGCGGGAACTTACTTATGGGCAAAGATACGAATAAGCGAGGGCAATGTCAAATTTATTTGAACATTGCCGAGCGGAAGTATCTAAAACGGAGTTAAAGATACGAAAAGTCGGGCGCAGAAGCAAGCGTAAGTCCGATTATTCCGAGACACAGCCTTCGATAACGACAAAAAACGGACTGCAATCTATGCAGTCCGTTTTCAATCGAAAGTCCGCTTCCGCGGGGATGTCGGCACCCTACTCCTTACCCTTGTTCTTGATCGACTCGGGCATCAGATCGAACGAGAGCGGAGTGGCGATGAACCACGACGAGTAGGTACCGATCGCTACGCCGCACAGCAGAGCGAAGATGAAACCTCGGATGGTCTCGCCGCCGAAGAGGAAGATCGCAAGCAGCGTGACGAGCGTCGTACCCGACGAGTTGAAGGTACGCGCCATCGTCGAGCTGGTGGCGTTGTTGATATTGTCGCGCAGGCTCCGTTTCGGATAGAGCGCGATGTACTCGCGGATGCGGTCGAAGATCACCACCGTGTTGTTGATCGAATAACCGATCACGGTCAGGATCGCAGCGATGAAGGCCTGGTTGATCTCCAAGTTGAACGGCATGACGGCATACAGCATCGAGAAGAGACCGATGACGATCAGCGCGTCGTGCGCCAGCGAAAGCGTGGCGCCCGTCGCCCACTGCCATTTCTTGAACCGCAGGGTGATATAGAGCCCGATGGCGATCAGCGAGAAGAAGACGGCATAAATTGCGTTGTAGGTCATGTCCTTGGCGATCGACGGGCCGATCTTGTCGGCCGAAACGATACCGTAGGGGCTGAGCTGCGTATTGCGGAAATCGGCGAAGGTGACGGCCGTCTTGTAGTACTTCTTCACGGCGTCGTAGAGCAGCCGGTTGATTTCGTCGGTCGCCTCGTCCGAAGCGTCGTCGTACTTGTACTGCGTCACGATACGCACCTGGTCGCCGTCGCCGCCGTACTGCTTGATTTCGAGGCTGACGTTGGCGTTGTCGGCGTTTTCGATCTGCGCGAACTGATCCTCGACGGATGCACGCACCTGCTCCACCGAAACCGGCTGGTCGAAGAGCACGACGTACGAACGGCCGCCCGTGAACTCCACGCCGCGGTTCAGGCCGAAGACGGCGAACGAGATGAACGACAGCACGATGACCGTACCCGAAATGGCGTAGGAATACTTGCGCTTGCCCACGAAGTCGAAATGGATGTTGTTGAGCCAGTTCTCCGACCACTTGCGCGAGAAGGAGATATGGCCGAACTTCGCCACGATCGCCTCGATGAGCAGACGCGTGATGAAGATCGAACTGAACAGCGAAGTGAGGATACCGATAATCAGCGTCGTGGCGAAGCCCTGTACGGGGCCGTTACCGAAGACGAAGAGGACGATACCCGTGATGATCGTCGTCAGCTGACCGTCGATGATGGCGGAGTAGGCGTTCGAAAAACCGTCCTTGATCGCCAGCGACAGCCCCTTGCCCGCACGCAGCTCCTCCTTGATGCGTTCGTAGATGATCACGTTGGAGTCGACGGCCATACCCATCGTGAGGACGATACCCGCGATACCGGGCAGCGTCAGCACGGCGCCGAACGAAACGAGTACGCCCATGAGCAGGAAGACGTTGAACAGCAGTGCGAGGTCGGCCATCCAGCCCGCCGTCTTGTAGAAGGCGCCCATGTAGAGCAGTACCAGCAGGAAGGCGATGACGAACGAGACCATACCGGCGTTGATCGACTCCTGACCCAGCGAAGGACCTACGACCGTATCCTGAATGATGTGCGCCGGTGCGGGAACCTTACCCGATTTGAGCACGTTGGCCAGGTCCTTGGCCTCCTGAATGGTGAAATTACCCGAAATCGACGAATTGCCGCCCTCGATCTTCTGGCGCACCACAGGCGCCGAGTAGACGTAACCGTCGAGCACGATGGCTACGCAACGGCCCACGTTGTCGGCCGTCAGACGCGCCCATTCGGAGATGCCGTTGGAGTTCATCGACATCGAGACCTCGGCCTCGGCACCGCGCTGCGCATAGGCTTCGCGGGCGTCGGTGATGACCGAACCGTCCAGCGGCGCGCGGCCGTCGGGACGCTCGACCTTGATCGCATAAAGGTAGAAACGGCCGTCGACCGGCTGCTGCGTCTCGCCCTTGATCGCCCACTTGAAACGCAGGTCGGCCGGAAGCATCTCCTTCACGGCGGGCAGCGCCAGGTAGTCGTTCACCGCAGCCGTATCGGCAGCCATGACAGCACCTACGGCAGCGCCGCCTGCGAACTGCGGGTTCAACAGCGCCAGCAGCGGGTTCTGGTCGCGGTCGTAGTAGGAGCCCGTGGCCTCGGCCGCCGTTTCCGTTTCGGCGGTAGCCACTTCGGCGATCAGGCCGCCGTCCGCGGTCGAATCGGCAGCCTCAGCGACAGCGACCGTCTCCTCGACGGCAGGCTTCGTGTCCGCGAGATATTGTTTTACCACCTGGTCGGCACGCATCAGCGTCGGCACGATCTCGCCGGCGTTGTAGGTCGTCCAGAATTCGAGCGAAGCCGAACCTTGGAGCAACTTGCGCACGCGCTCCGGCTCCTTCACGCCCGGCAGCTCGACCAGAATACGGTTCGAGTTGGGCAAGCGCTGGATATTGGGCTGCGTTACGCCGAAGTGGTCGATACGGCTGCGCAGGATATTGAACGACGCGTCGATCGCATCGTCGGTCTCCTTGCGCAGGATCTTCTCGACCTCGGCGTCGGTGCTGTTGGGCGTGATGTCCTTACGGTCGGGGCTGACGAAAATCGCTGCCAGCGGCGCACCGTTCGTAGCGGTGCGGTAGCTGCGGACGAACTCGCCGATGAAGTCCTTGCCCGTGCGGAGTCCCTCCTTGGCCTGCGCCATCGCTTCGATGAAGGCGGGATCGTTCTTGCTGTCGCCGGCCAGCGACTTCACGACGTCCTCCACCTGAATCTCGAGCATGACGTTCATACCGCCTTTCAGGTCCAGGCCGAGGTTCAGCTCCTTCTCCTTGATCTCCTTGTAGGTGAACTTGCGGAAACCCAGGTTGTAGACGGGCTGATTCTGAACCGAATCGAGGTAGTACTGCTCCCGTTCGGAACGCTCATCCCCGTCGTAAGCGGCCGCATACGCCGCCGCCTTCTTCTCTACGCTCCGCGTCTTGAACGAGAACGAGAGCTGGTAGATACAGGCAATCGCAAGTAGAATCGCCAGTAATTTAATAGCACCTTTGCTTTGCATTTGAGTTAAAAATTATTGTTGTTATCTTGTTGTTTCTTCGGTCGTTAGTCCGTCGCAACACCTTCCCGGCGCAACATAGCGCGCCGATAGCTCGCAAAAATAGACATTTTTTTCCGAAAAAACAACAATAAAATCCAATTAACGATTGACAATTAATAATTAACAACACTCCGTCGCAGGGCCTCCGGAATACCAATTACGGCGTCGCCGTCCCGAGGAGGAAGCCCGAAAGGCATCCGACGCGAGAATCGGCCGCAGCTTGTCGGAAGGACTTCGCCGTATCGTCGTTCGGCAGTCCGCGGCCGGCGGAGGATGCGGCCCGCACGGCGCAAAACGCCGCAGGTTTCCACTCCCCTCCCGCTCGGACACGCTGCGCGGCGACAAAGGCGAACGAGATTGCGTCTGGCCTCCGGAACGACACTTTAACCGCACTATCCAGAAACAGCCTACGAGGCAGACCGCCGCAGGCAAAGAGGCCGGTTCGCAAGGGGCATAAAAAACGCAGGGTTCGGACTGGTGTCCGAACCCTGCGGCTCTCTGTCGGCGGCCGGTTACTTGACCTCCTCGAACTCGACGTCTTCGGGCTGCGAAGAGTCGCCGGCGGCGGAACCCGCACCGGCGCCCGCCCCTGCTCCGGAAGCACCCGCTCCGGCGTTGGCGTTGGCATTCGCACCGCCCTGCGCCTGCTGCTGGGCATAGATGTCCTGCGAAGCGGCCTGCCATGCGGCGTTGAGCTCCGTAATGGCGGTGTCGATCGCCATGACGTCGGCGTTCTTGTGCGCCTCCTTCAACTTGCCGAGAGCAGCCTCGATGGCCGACTTCTTGTCGGCGGGCAGCTTGTCGCCGTACTCTTTGAGCTGCTTCTCGGTAGCGAAGATATTCGAGTCGGCGGCGTTGATCTTGTCGATGCGCTCCTTCTCCTCCTTATCCTTCGCCTCGTTGGCCTTGGCCTCGTCGCGCATACGCTGGATCTCCTCCTCGGTCAGACCGCTCGACGCCTCGATACGGATCTTCTGCTCCTTGCCCGTACCCTTGTCTTTTGCCGATACGTTCAGGATGCCGTTGGCGTCGATGTCGAACGTCACCTCGATCTGGGGCACACCACGCGGAGCGGCCGGAATGCCGTCGAGGTGGAAGCGGCCGATCGACTTGTTGTCGCGGGCCAGCGGACGCTCGCCCTGGCAGACGTTGATCTCCACCGAAGGCTGGTTGTCGGCCGCCGTCGAGAAGACCTCGCTCTTGCGGGTCGGGATCGTCGTATTGGCCTCGATGAGCTTGGTCATCACGCCTCCCAGCGTCTCGATACCCAGCGACAGCGGGGTCACGTCGAGCAGGAGCACGTCCTTCACCTCGCCCGTAAGCACGCCGCCCTGAATGGCTGCACCGATAGCGACCACCTCGTCGGGATTGACGCTCTTGTTGGGCTCCTTACCGAAGAACTCCTTGACGATCTGCTGGATTGCGGGGATACGCGTCGAACCGCCCACGAGGATCACCTCGTCGATCTGGCCCGCTTCGAGCCCCGCGTCGCGCAACGCCTGCTTGCAAGGCTCGATCGTCTTGTGGATCAGATGGTCGCACAGCTGCTCGAACTTGGCGCGCGTGAGCGTCATCACCAAGTGTTGCGGAATCCCGTTCACCGGCATGATGTAGGGCAGGTTGATCTCGGTCGAAGTCGACGACGACAGCTCGATCTTGGCCTTCTCGGCCGCCTCCTTCAAACGCTGCATCGCCATCGGGTCCTGACGCAGGTCGACGCCGTGCTCGGCCTTGAACGCCTCGGCCATGTAGTCGATCAGCACGTGGTCGAAGTCGTCGCCGCCCAGATGCGTGTCGCCGTTGGTCGACTTCACCTCGAAGACGCCGTCGCCCAGTTCCAGAATCGAAATATCGAACGTACCGCCGCCCAGGTCGTAAACGGCGATCTTCATGTCGGCGCTCTTCTTGTCCAGACCGTAGGCCAGTGCCGCCGCCGTAGGCTCGTTGATGATACGGCGCACTTTCAACCCTGCGATTTCGCCCGCCTCCTTCGTCGCCTGACGCTGCGAGTCGGAGAAGTAGGCCGGCACGGTGATGACCGCTTCGTCGACGGTCTGCCCCAGATAGTCTTCGGCCGTCTTCTTCATCTTTTGGAGAATGATGGCCGAAATCTCCTGCGGGCTGTACTGACGTCCGTCGATCTCCACGCGCGGCGTATCGTTCGGACCCTTGACGACCTTGTAGGGCGCGCGCTCGATCTCCGAGCGCACCTGATCGTATGTCTCGCCCATGAAACGCTTGATCGAGAAGATCGTGCGCATGGGGTTAGTAATGGCCTGACGCTTGGCCGGATCGCCCACCTTCCGTTCGCCGCCCTCGGTGAATGCGACCACCGAAGGAGTGGTGCGGTGACCTTCCGAATTGGGGATAACGACAGGTTCGTTACCCTCCATAACCGCTACGCAAGAGTTCGTAGTACCCAAATCAATACCGATAATCTTTCCCATAATCTTAAATTATTATTTCGTTTTCAATTTATTATTTATTCTTTCTGTCCGGTCTCCCGACGGAGCCGTCACGTGCCCCGAAACGAGCAAAGGTTATACCAAACGGATTTTCGGACGGAAATATCCGGCCGGCCCCGCCGCAGCCTGCCAAAAACGCACCTCCGACTGACAAAATGGCGGTCGAGAGGTCGTCTTCCGACCGCCGGAATGACAGTCCGCACGCCAAATCCGCACCGGCCGCAAAACCGCGAAAAGTTCCGGAGGCCGCACGCCGGACACCGATCCTTCCGCCGACGGATATCGCTCCATCCTCCCGCGCTCCGCCGGCGTCGGCGCCTGCAAACGGAGACGGGAGCGGCGGAATTCCGAAAAAAGTGGTCGTTTTCCGAAATTTATGCACGGATATTGCCTCCGGAATTTGTAAAATTCAAATTAATACCGTAATTTAGTAGGTGAAATATCAACTCTAAAACTTATAAAGCTATGGTTATCACATTTAATGAGTTGCGCCGTATCAAGGATAAACTGCCCAGCGGCAGCTCGCAACGGATAGCGGACGAACTGGGAATCGACGTGGACACCGTCCGCAACTATTTCGGCGGGAAGCATTACGATGCCAAAGGAAATGTCGGCATCCATGTGGAACAGGGTCCCGACGGCGGAGTCGTGACGCTGGACGACACCACGATCCTCGATGCGGCGATGCGCATTCTCAACCAACAATAATACGACCGGCACGTCAGATTTAACGGCTCCCTCGCGGGGCCGTCTTTTTTTTAACGTCCGTCCGGCATCGGCGTATCGCGCCGCATTCGGCAATCCGCCGTCCCGCGCGGCGGACTTCATTCGGTCGCAGCCGGAGCGATCCCGCCCGCAGGCGACAAACGGCAGGTCAACCAAGAAAAAGAGGAGTCTTTGTCTCCATCCGGATTTGACGGCCGGCGGCCCGCATCGCCCGCCGAAGCGATCCGCACACGGCGATAGACCGTGCCGGATAGAAGACCTCCCGCCAGATCGGAAGAGCACACGTCTGAACTCCAGTCACACTTGAATCT
>OOBZ01002756.1_pt1 | contig 10293 bp, 8 predicted proteins | sample 1671601 | NCBI WGS metagenome assembly OOBZ01 (sample SAMN06348173, study PRJEB24527) | human gut metagenome | biome: human gut; feature: ankylosing spondylitis patient; material: feces | host: Homo sapiens | place: China | collected 2015-10
GGCATCTCGTTCTTATCCAAACGCATATTGATCTTGGCAGCCATCTTACTTTACCTCCTGCTTGAACAGATTGCAGACTTCCTCGTGCTTACGCACCTCGAAGTCGTGGTACATCTGGTTGCGCTTCACCGCCAGATCCCAGTCCACCTTCTGGCCGTCAAAGTCCGGGCCGTCCACGCAGGCGAACTTGGTCTCGCCGCCCACGGTCAGACGGCAGCCGCCGCACATACCCGTGCCGTCTATCATGATAGGGGACATGGACACGGTGGTGGGCATATTGTAGGGAGCGGTGGTCTTGCACACGAACTTCATCATCACCATCGGGCCGATGGCAAAGATCTCATCGTACACATTACCCGCGTCCAGCAGCTCCTTCAAAGCCTCGGTGACCATGCCCTTCTGGCCGTAAGAGCCGTCGTCGGTGCAGACCTTCAGCACGGAGGAGACAGCCTTGAACTTGTCCTCCAGAATGACCACGTCCTTGCTCTTGAAGCCCACCACTGCGTGGACCTCCGCGCCGCAGTCGTGGAACTTCTTCAAAACGGGATACGCGATGGCGCAGCCCACGCCGCCGCCGACCACGCATACCTTCTTCTTGCCCTCGGTCTCAGTGGGCTTGCCCAGCGGGCCAACGAAATCGTGCAGACACTCGCCCTGCTGCTTGTGGCTCAGCTTTTCAGTGGTTGCGCCCACAGTCTGAACGATAATGGTAACAGTACCCTTTTCACGGTCATAATCGTGGATGGTGATGGGAATGCGCTCTCCGTTCTCATCCACCCGCAGGATGATGAACTGGCCCGGCTCCGCCTTCTTAGCCACCATGGGGGCGTCGATCTCATAGAGGATGACGGTGGGTTTCAGTGCTTCTTTTCTGACGATACGGTACATACATCACTGCTCCTTCATTTCTTGATTCCCTGGCGGCCCATGCCGCCGCGGTCCTTACCCTTTATTGTATCATCAACAGTGGAAAGCGTCAATCGGGAGTTGACAAAACCTTGACGCTTTTCCAGCCTGCGAAAAAAGTTTGTCCCCGCCGGGAGACCCGGCGGGGACGGAGGGAAGGGGGAGACGCGATGAAGAAGTTTTGCGGGGGAAAAGGAAGAAGAATGAAAAAGTTTTTGGAGAAAACCTTGAAGAAGCCAAGTCAGGCATCAGCCCCGGCGGCTGCCGAAGAAGTAGTTGTAGAAATCCTGCCAGTTGTCGGGCATCTGACCGTAGTAACCGCCATTGCCGCCATTGCTGTCGTTGGTGCTGTCCTCCGTGTCAGAGCCGGTGGTCTGGGGCTGCGCGTCAAAGGTCAGCTCCGTGGTGATATACTGCCCATTGCGGTATACCGTCAGGGTCACGGTGTCTCCGGCGCGGTAGCTCTTCATGGCCGCGGACATATCCTGCCGGCTGGTCAGGTCGGTGTCGTTCATCTTGGTGATCACGTCGCCCAGCCGCAGCCCGGCCTTGTCACCTGCGCCGCCGTCCACCACGGAGTAGACGAACACGCCCTGGGTGATGTCGATGCTGTACTGTGCCGCCATCTGCGCCGTCATCGTGCCGGCGGTGATGGCCATGTAGGCCTTATCCGTCACCGCGCCGTTTTCCATGATGTCGGTGATGATGGCCTTCACATCACTGATGGGGATGGCGAAGCCCAGGCCCTCCACCGTGGTGGTGGAATAGGTGGAATACTTGGCGGACACGATGCCCACCACCTCGCCGTACAGGTTCATCAGCGGGCCGCCGGAGTTGCCGGGGTTGATGGAGCAGTCCACCTGGATCATATTGAACGGCGTGCCGTCCACGTTGATGGCCCGGTTGCAGCTGGACACGATGCCCTGGCTCATGGAGAAGGTCAGCTCGCCCAGGGGATTGCCGATGGCCAGCACGGAGTCGCCCACGTTGACGTCGGTGCTGTTGCCCAGTGTCACAGGCTGCAGATCCTCGGCGTTGATCTTCAGCACAGCCACATCGTAGTCGCTGTCGCTGCCGATAAGTGTGGCGTCGTAGGTTTCGCCGTTATACAGCGTCACCTTGATGGAGCTGGCGTTGCTCACCACATGGTGGTTGGTGACTACATAGCCGTCCTTGGTGATGATAAAGCCGCTGCCGCTGGAGGCGGACTGGGTGGTCTGGCCGAAGATGTTGGTGCTGGTGGCCGAGCAGTTGATGGACACGGTGCTGTTCACCGTGGAGGCATACACCTCGTTGGGGTCCATCTTCGTGAGGCCGTTCACCGTCTTGACCTGTACGCTCACGGGCTTGCGCCCGCTCTCCTGGATGGTGGCCTCGTTGCCGCTGCCGCTGTTGACCATCGCCGCACCGCCGACGCCTGCCGCGCCGCCTACCACGGCGCAGGCCAGCAACAGCGCCGTGACCTTGACCCATGTGCGGTGGAAGAAGCCCTGCTTCTTCGGCGCGGGAGTCATCTCCGGCTGAGGGCGGGATGCGGGTGCGTAATCGTCCCGGGGCAGGTCGTCCCGATTGGTGAAATGGTAGGAATTGAATTCGTCGCTATACATGGAACTACGCCTCCTGGATTTTTGCGAATGAACACGGCGGACGCTTGTCGCAGCGGCCAAACCGTGGTAGAATACGAAGTGCGGAACACTGTGTTCCTTCCTCTTACTGTCTATCAGCATACTCAGTTTTCTTAATTCTACCTTTAAGTTTTCAGGAAAATTATGAACATTTTGAAAAGGAGGTGACGCCCTTGCTGCGCATCGACCAGATACGGCTGCTGCCGGACGAACCGGAAGCACAGCTGCCCCACCGCTGCGCCAGAATACTCCGCGTCCCTGCGGAGGCCATCCGCATCTGCACGGTGCTGCGCCGGGCCATCGACGCCCGTGAGGGCCTGACCTTCGTGTATACCCTGGCGGTGGACGTGGCCCGGGAGGACCAGGTGCTGCGCCGCTGCCGGGACAAGCGGGTGTCCGCCTACCGGCCGGAGACGTATGCCCTGCCCGCCGCCGTGGCCGCCCCGTCCGTCCGGCCTGTTGTGGTGGGCGCAGGCCCGGCAGGTCTGTTCGCCGCGCTGGTGCTGGCCCGGTGCGGCGCACGGCCCATCCTGCTGGAGAGGGGACAGCCGGTGGAGCAGCGCCAGCAGGACGTGGCCCGCTTCTGGCGCACCGGCCTGCTGGACGCGGAGAGCAACGTCCAGTTCGGCGAGGGCGGCGCGGGCGCGTTTTCCGACGGCAAGCTGAACACCGGCACGAAGGATGTGCGCCACCGCTTTATCATGGAGACGCTGGTGCGCTGCGGTGCGCCGGAGGATATTCTCACCGATGCCAAGCCCCATGTGGGCACGGATATGCTCCACATCGCGCTGCAGACCCTGCGGCGGGAGCTGCTGGCTGCCGGGGCGGACATCCGCTTCGGCGCGCGGCTGGAGGGTGTCGCCGTGGAAAGCGGCACGCTCCGGGCCGTCACCGTCCGTCAGGACGGCCAGACCTACGACCTGCCCGCCCATCAGGTGATACTGGCCCTGGGCCACAGCGCCCGGGACACCTTTGAAATGCTCCACCGCGCGGGCCTGCACATGGAGCAGAAGCCCTTCGCCGTGGGTGTCCGCATCGAGCACCGCCAGCGGGACATGGACGCGGCCCAGTACCGCGCCCTGGCCGGCCACCCGTCCCTGCCGCCCAGCACCTATAAGCTGTCCTGCCATCTGGACAACGGCCGCAGCGCGTTTTCGTTCTGCGTCTGCCCCGGCGGGCAGGTGGTGGCCGCCGCATCGGAGACGGGGCGCACCGTCACCAACGGTATGAGCGCATACGCCCGTGACGGGGAGAACATCAACGGCGCGCTGCTGGTGAACGTCACCCCGGCGGACTTCCCCTCGGCCCACCCCTTGGCGGGTATGGCGTGGCAGCGGCAGCTGGAGGAGGCGGCCTATTCCCTCACCGGTGGCTATAACGCCCCCTGCCAGCGGGTGGAGGACTTCCTGGCGGGCCGTCTCTCCGCCGGACCGGGCCTGGTGAGGCCCACCTATCGTCCCGGCGTGGTCTACACCGACCTGCACCGCTGTCTGCCGCCCTTTGTCTGTGAGACATTGGCCCAGGCCCTGCCGGTACTGGGCCGGAAGCTGAAGGGCTACGACAGCCCGGACGCGCTGCTCACCGGCGTGGAGACGCGCTCCTCCTCACCGGTGAAGCTGGTGCGGGACGAGCACTATGAAGCAAATATACGGGGCGTCTATCCCTGCGGCGAGGGGGCGGGCTATGCCGGCGGCATCCTGTCCGCCGCCGCCGATGGGATGCGCTGCGCGGAAAAACTATTGGAGGTATACAGATGAGAAGGATCGCCGTCTATGACAATTTTACCGAGCCGAAGCACCGGCAGCAGATCAACGACGTGGCCGCCCGCTGCGGCTTCGCCGTGGACTATTACGCCGCACCCAAGACCGTCCCCCTGGAAAAGCGGGACGAGTACGAGATCATCTACGGGATGCCCAGGCCCTCGGAGCTGAAGACCTTCACCAACCTGAAGTGGTTCTGCGGCAGCTTCGCCGGCGTGGACGCCTACCTGGACGACAGCCTGTATCCCTCCCCGGAGGTCATGCTGTCCAACTCCTCCGGCGCGTATGGCGTCACCATTGCCGAGCACCTCATCATGGTCACGCTGATGCTGCTGCGCCATGAGGTGACATACTGTGCCGACGCCGCCGCCCACCGCTGGGGCACGGTGCAGCCCATGCGGTCTATCATCGGCAGCACCATCACCGTCCTGGGCACGGGGGACATCGGCACGGAGTTCGCCCGCCGGGCCAAGGCCATGGGCGCCGCGTCCATCCGGGGCGTCCGCCGCACTAAAAAGGCCGCCGACCCCGCCTTTGACGCCATCTATACCCACGACGAGCTGGACGCTCTCCTTCCGGACACGGATATTCTTGTGATGGCCCTGCCGTCCACCGGCGAGACGAAGAACATCCTCTCCGCCGGTCGCATCGCTCTCCTGCCGCCCACCGCCTGTGTGGTCAACGTGGGCCGGGGCAGCGCCATCGACCAAAACGCGCTGGTAGCGGCGCTGAACGGCGGGCGTATCGCCGGCGCGGCGCTGGACGTGTTCGAGGAAGAGCCTGTCCCCGCCGGCGACCCGGTGTGGACGGCCCAAAACCTGCTGCTCACGCCCCACATCTCCGGCCAAATGAGCCTGGGCTACACCCGCGACCGCAACGTGGCCCTGTTCTGCGAGGATCTGGAGCGCTACGGCCGGGGCGAGAAGCCGACGCGGCTGGTGGACCGCCGCATCGGCTACTGAGGCGGCGTATGATGGGCCGGCGCGTCATATTCCACTGCGACCTGAACTGCTTCTTCGCCTCGGTGGAGCTGCTGGACAAGCCCGCGCTGTGGGAAGTCCCCGTGGCGGTGTGCGGCGATCCGGAGTCGCGGCACGGCATTATTCTGGCCAAAAACGAGCCCGCGAAGAAGCGTGGCGTGCAGACGGCGGAAACGGTGTGGCAGGCCAAGAAGAAATGCCCCGTGCTGGTGCTGCTGCCGCCCCACCACGACCTGTATAAGGCCTATTCCAAAAAAGTCAACGAGATCTACGAGCGCTTTACCGACCTGGTAGAGCCCTTCGGCATTGACGAGAGCTGGCTGGACGTCACCGGCAGCCTGCACCTCTTCGGCGGCGACGCCAAAGCCCTGGCCGACCGCATCCGCGAAACGGTGAAGGCGGAGACGGGCCTTACCCTCAGCGTGGGCGTGTCCTTCAATAAAGTGTTCGCCAAGCTGGGCAGCGACCTGAAAAAACCGGACGCCACCACCGTCATCCCGCCGGAGGGCTGGCAGGACATCGTGTGGCCGCTGCCGGTGGGGGCGATGCTCTTCGCCGGCCGCTCCACCCAGCGGACGCTGGCCCAGTACGGCATCGAGACCATCGGCCAGCTGGCCGCCTGTCCCGAGGCGCTGGCGGAGCAGCTGCTGGGCAAGATGGGTACCCAGCTGTGGCAGTACGCCAACGGTCTGGACAAAAGTCCTGTCCGTCCCCGCCACCAGCACGAGTCGGTGAAGTCCGTGGGCAACGGCACAACGTTCCCCGCCGACCTGGTGCGGTGGGAGCAGATACGGCAGGGGCTTGCGCCGCTGTGCGACAGCGTGGCCACCCGATTGCGCAAGCAGGGGCTGTACGCCGGCGGCGTCAGCGTCACGCTGAAAAGCGCGGACTTCAAAACCGCCAGCCGCCAGCTGCGGCTGGACGAGCCCACCCACCTGATGCGGGATATATGGGAGACGGCCCAGGCCCTGGCCCGCCGGCTGTGGAAAGCCCCCACGCCCATCCGCGCCATGACGGTGACGGCCCTGTACGTCACCGACAGCAGCCAGTCCTACCACCAAATGGACCTGTTGGGAGGTCAGACCGCCCGCCGCAGCCAGCGGCAGGAAAAGCTGGAGAGCGCCGTGGACGCCATCCGGGAGAAGTACGGCAGCAGCGCCATCACCTTCGGCCAGTCGCAGCGGCCCACCGACCACGACGAATAAAGGCCGCGCCTGCAAACAGGCGCGGCCTTGCCGCATATTGACACGTATGGTATACTATATCGTGGAATTATGTGATAAAGAGGAAGAACGCTATGGAATACACCCAGGGCGCGGCCTTTGACTCCTTCGGACTCTCCGAGGCCACCATGCGCGCCATACGAAATAAGCACTATCAGGTCAGCACGCCGGTGCAGGCCGGGTGCATCCCGCCCATGCTGGAGGGGAAGGACGTGATCGCCAAAGCGCCTACGGGCACCGGCAAGACCATGGCCTTCGGCATCCCCATCATCGAGCGTATCGACCCGGAGCGCGAGGTGGTGCAGGCGGTGATCTTAGCCCCCACCCGGGAGCTGGCCATGCAGATCACCGACGAGATGCGGGACGTGGCCGTATGCCATGAGGGGGTGCGGCTGGTATGCCTGTACGGCGGCCAGCCCATCGGCAAGCAGATCGATGCCCTGAAGCGCAAGCCGCAGATCGTGGTGGCCACGCCGGGCCGCCTCTCCGACCACATGAAGCGCCGCACCGTCTCCCTCAAGGAGGTGTCCACCGTGGTGCTGGACGAGGCCGACCGTATGCTGGATATGGGCTTCATCCGGGACGTGACGCAGATTTTGGATAAAATACCCAACCGCAAGAATCTGGGTATGTTCTCCGCCACCATCTCCCGGGAGGTCATGGACATCTCCTGGGTCTACCAGCGCGACCCGGTGGAGATCACCGTCCAGGCCACCAAGGAGAACAAGCCCGACATCCTGCAATACCGGCTGGAGGTGCCCTCCGACGGCAAGGTGGACGCCATCGCCAGGATTCTGAACTGCGAGAATTACGAGCGCGTCATCTGCTTCTGCAACACCAAGGGCAGCACCGAGCGCCTGACCAAGTTCCTGCAGATGCGGGGCATCGACGCCCAGTGCATCCACGGCGACATCCCCCAGCGCAAGCGGGAGGAGGTCATGCAGCGCTTCCGGGACGGCAAGCTCCGTGTGTTCGTGGCCACCGACGTGGCCAGCCGCGGCATCGACGTGGACGACGTGGACGCGGTGTTCAACTACGAAGTGCCGGAGGAGAACGAGTATTATATCCACCGCATCGGCCGCACGGGCCGTGCCAAGCGCCACGGCGTGGCCTACACGCTGCTCAGCGATTTCCCCAGCCGTATGCGGCTGGACGACATCGCCCGCAACACCCGCAGCCAGATCATCCCCGCCGCGGTGGATGAGACGGGCCATGTGACGCCCATCGAAAAGAAATAAAACAGGACGCCCGGCTCTGCCGGGCGTCCTGTTTTATCACAGATGATACTGTTGCTTGTATTCCTCGTAATACTTGTCAAAGGAGTGGGACTTCAGCGCCCGCACACTGCTGAGATACTCGTGGGTGTCAAAGGAGTCGGACTCCAGCTCAATGATGGCCACGGCGATGTTGGAGCAGTGGTCGGCCACCCGCTCGTAGTTGGTCAGCAGGTCGTTGAATACGAAGCCCTGCCCCAGCGTACACGCCCCGGACTGGAGACGGTCCACGTGGTGGGACTTCATCTCGTCACACAGCCCGTCGATGATCTCCTCCAGCGGCTCGACCTTGGCGGCCCGCTGGATGTCGTTCTCCACAAAGGCGGAAATGGCCAGCGTCAGCACCTCACCCACAGCGCTCTCCATGACCTCCAGCTCGTGTCTGGCCTCGGGGGAGAACGCTATCTCCTTGTCGTGGATCTCGTGGGCCGCCTCGGAGATGTTCACCGCGTGGTCGGAGATACGCTCAAAGTCGGAGATGGTGTGCAGATATTTGCTGACCTCCTCGCTCTGGGCCTCGGAAAGGGACTTGCTGGTGATCTTCATCAGGTACGTCCCCAGCTTGTCCTCGTAGCGGTCGATGACCGACTCCATCTCGCTTACCTGCCGGAAGTCCTTTTCGGAGAATTTGCTCCGCAGGGACATGGCCAGCATCAGGTTGCCCGCCGCCTTCTCCGCCATGGAGTTGGTCACCAGGCGGCTCTGCTCAATGGACAGCGCCGGGTGCTGCAAAAAGCGCTCCTCCAGCCGGTCCATGTCCTGCCCCTCGTCCCCGTTTCCGGTGTCGGGGAACAGCCTCTCCACCGCCTTCTCCATCAGCCCGATGCACGGCAGCAGCACCACCACGGTGGCTAACCGGAACAGCGTGTTCATCAGGGCGATGGACACGGAGGTCATCACCGTGTTCAAAAACGTGAAATGCACCACAGCGTTGGCGGCGTAGAACACCAGCGACCAGATGAGTACGCCCAGCACATCGATGAGCAGGTAGACGAAGGCGGTACGCTTGCCGTGGAGGTTCGCGCCCAGCGCGGACAGCAGCACCGGCACAGCCGCGCCGATGGCGATGCCCATCACGATAGGCAGCGCGATCTCAAAGGTGATCGCTCCCGTGACGGCCAGCGCCTGCAGAATACCCACCGCAGCGGACGCACTCTGCAAAACGCTGGTGAACACCATGCCCACCAGAATGCCCAGCAGCGGGTTGGAAAAGCTGGTCAGAATGCGGATGAACGCTTCGCTCTCCCGCAGGGGGGACACCGCGCCGGACATGGCCGACATCCCGTACATCAGCACGGCGAAGCCCAGCAGGATCTCGCCCACGTGGCGGTTGGTGGTCTTTTTGTTGAACATCCGCAGGATGATGCCGATGACGGCCACCACGCCGGTGATCACGTCGGTGCTGAACAGCTGCACCACGCCGCTGCCGCCCTCCAGGGACGACAGGCACAAGATCCAGCCCGTGACGCTGGTGCCCAAAATTGCGCCCATGATCACGCCGATGGCCTGCCGCACCTTCATCATGCCGGAGTTGACGAAGCCCACCACCATCACGGAGGTGGCGGAGGAGGACTGGATCACGGCGGTGACGCCCGTGCCCAGCAATACGCCCTTCAGCGGTGTGCTGCTCAGCTTATACAGCACCAGCTCCAGCCGGCTGCCCGCCACCTTCTTCAGGCCCTCGCCCATGAGGGACATACCAAACAGGAACAGTGCGATGCCGCCCAGCAGCGATACAACGTCCGCGATGGTCATAAGCCCATTCCCTCCCATGATAAATTATGCTCATATTTAGTATAACAGGAGCTGATAGCGTTTGTCGACTGCAACCGTGAGAAAAGGCCGTAAAAAATTTAAGATTTTTTGACGTTTTCTTTGTCCGTCTTGTCAAGAGCGGGAGAAAAGGGTATAATACCACTGCATTTTGTGAAAGTGAGCATCCGTGTATGTTGAAGCACTGCATCATCGTTTTTTTCGTCTCCATGGTCCCCGTCATCGAGCTCCGCGGCGCCATCCCCTACGGCGTGGCCTTCGGCCTGCCCCTGTGGCTGACGTATATCGTCGCCATCATCGGTAATATGCTCCCCGTCCCCATCATTTATTTCTTTGCCCGCCGGGTGCTGGAGTGGGGGGAGGACAAGCCCATCATCGGCAGGTTTTTCACCTTCTGCCTGGTAAAGGGCGAGCACGCCGGCGAAAAGCTCCGGGCCAAGGCGGGCCGCGGCCTGTTCTGGGCGCTGCTGCTGTTCGTGGGCATCCCCCTGCCGGGAACGGGCGCGTGGACCGGTACTCTGGCGGCCAGTTTGCTGCACTTCGACTTCAAAAAGAGTGTCCTGGCCTGCATGGGCGGCGTGCTGCTGGCGGGCCTTATCATGGGGACACTGAGTCTGGCCGGCGTCAGCGTCTTCGGCACGGTCACGGCCTGACAGTATTTCATAAAAAGAGGAGACACACTTTCGCGTGTCTCCTCTTTTTGGTGCCGGTGACCGGACTCGAACCGGTACGCTGTCGCCAGCGGTGGATTT
>OOBZ01002758.1_pt1 | contig 10291 bp, 10 predicted proteins | sample 1671601 | NCBI WGS metagenome assembly OOBZ01 (sample SAMN06348173, study PRJEB24527) | human gut metagenome | biome: human gut; feature: ankylosing spondylitis patient; material: feces | host: Homo sapiens | place: China | collected 2015-10
GTCCCGCTGCTGATGCTTTTCCAGGGGGTGGGGCTGATGATCGGCATCGGTTGTTCGGTCGTCGCCTCCATTCATCTGTCGCGGGCGAAGGTCAAGGCGGCCCGCCTGAACGTCACGCAGGCCATGATTGTCGTGACGGCGCTGACGCTGCTCCTTTCGCTGCTGATCGTGGTTTTTCCGGATCGGACGGCCTGCCTGCTCGGTTCGTCCGACCGGTTGTTGCCGCTGGTGAAGGACTACCTGCTCTGGTTCACACCGGCGCTGGTCTTCCAGATGTGGACGGCCGTCGGGCTGTTCGTCATCCGGCTGGACGGAGCCCCGAAGCTGGCCATGTGGTGCAGCGTCGTCGCCGCGCTGCTCAATGTGGTGCTGGACTGGCTCTTCATCTTTCCGCTGGGCTGGGGCGTCATGGGGACGGCGTTCGCCACGGCGATCAGTGTCTCGGTGGGCGGCGTGATCGTGGTCGTCTACCTGTCGTTTTTCGCACGCACGCTGCGTTTCTGCCCGCTCAAACGCAGCCGCAAGAGCTTGCGCTTGTCGCTGCGCAACGTCGGTTACCAGTGCCGCATCGGTTCGTCGGCCCTGCTGGGCGAGGCGACGCTGGCGATGCTGATGTTCGTCGGCAACCTGACTTTCATACACTATCTTGGCGACGACGGCGTCGGGGCGTTCGGCATCGCCTGTTATTACATTCCGTTCGTCTTCATGGTCGGCAATGCTATCGCGCAGTCGGCGCAGCCGATCATCAGCTACAACTTCGGTGCAGGCGTCCGCGAACGGGTGATCGAGGCTGCGCAGATCGCGCTGGCGACGGCCGTGGTCTGCGGTGCGGTCGTCACGGCGGTCTTCATCGGCAGCCCGCGCCTGCTCGTCGGGCTCTTCCTCGATCCGGCGACGCACGCTGCACGCATCGCCATCGAGGGGTTACCGTGGTTCGCCCTGGGCTTCATTTGCTTTATCGTCAATCTGACGGCGATCGGATACTACCAGAGCCTCGAACGGGTCGGGATCGCTTCGGGTTTCGCACTCCTGCGCGGGTTCGTCTTTCTCGTTCCGAGCTTCCTCTTCATGCCGCGGCTCTGCGGTACGGAGGGCATTTGGCTGGCCATGCCGTTGTCGGAGCTGCTGACCGCGCTGGTCATTCTCGGCGTCAGCCTCTGGCGGCGTCAGCGGATCGGCTGATCGGCTCCGTCCGATTGCGAACGAAACGGGATGCTGCCGTCGGCAGCATCCCGTTTCGTTCGTTCCGGCGGCATCAGACCGTCATGATCTCCCGCTCCTTGCGGTCGAGTGCGGCGTCGAGCGTTTTGGAGAACTTCTCCAACAGTTTCTGTACCTGCGTTTCGCCGTCTTTCGACTCGTCTTCGGGCATTCCCTCCTTCTGTGCCTTCTTGAAGGCTTCGACCGCGTCGCGGCGGGCGTTGCGCAGACTCACACGGGCCGTCTCGGCCTCCTGCCGGATCTGTTTCACGAGCAGTTTGCGGCGCTCCTCGGTCAGCGGCGGGATCGACAGGAGAATCTGCTCGCCGTTGTTCGAGGGGGTAAGGCCGATATTGGAATCGATGATCGCCTTTTCGATCGGTTTGATCATCTTCTTGTCCCACGGCTGGATCAGGATCGTTTTCGCATCGGGTACGGTGACGCTCGCGACGCCCGATACGGGGGTCATCGAGCCGTAGTAGTCCACCATGACGCCGTTCAGAACGTTCGGCGACGCCTTGCCGGCGCGGACGTTGTTCAGCTCCTCTTCGAGATGGTCGATAGCACGCTGCATGCGGCCTTCGACGTCGGTCATAATCGTCTTTGTATCTGCCATATCCTTGTCGTTTGTTGAATTATTTCTGCTGAATTTCCGCGTCGGCCGCACGCAGGAGTTCGGCGAACTCCTCGTCGTCGTAACCCACCGTGGCCTTCACCACGCGCCCCGTGCGGTCGATCAGAAAGTTGCGCGGGATGAAACGGGTCGCATAGCGCTTGTAGATCGTCTCGTCCGTGTCGAGCCCCATCGGGAAGGCGTAGCCCGTTTTGGCGCGGAAGGCCTCGACCGCTGCACGCTCTTCGCCCCGCGAGATCGGCAGGAAGACGAACTCCTCTCCCGCGAAGCGGTCTATGACCTGCTGCTGCTCGTGGCTCAGCTCCTCGCGGCAGGGCGGGCACCACGTCGCCCAGAAGTTGAGCAGCACGACCTTGCCGCGCAGTTCGCTCAGGGCGACCTTGCTGCCGTCGATCATCTCGACGGTGAAATCGGGGGCCTCGGCGCCCTCCCCGGCCAGCGTCGCGGCGGCGGCTTCGGCCGCTTCGTCGGCGGGCTGTTCCGCTGCTGCTGCGGCTTTACCCTCCCGTTCCACCTTGTCGGCGTACCACAATGCGACGCAGACCACTGCGATCAGGGCCAGCAGGATGACGAGCATCCGGTTGTTCGCTTTCTTACGTGCCATATTTCCGAAGTGTTATATTCTTAGAAATCAAAGGTGTACCAGCGTGCCGATCTTCTCGCCTGCGAGCAGCCGCATCAGGTTGCCTTCGGTGTCCATGTCGAAGACCTCGATCGGCATCCGGTTCTCCTTGCAGAGCGTGAAGGCGGTCAGATCCATGACTTTCAGGCCGCGGCTGTATACCTCGTCGAACGAGATCGCGTCGAACTTCTCCGCCGTGGGGTCTTTCTCCGGATCGGCCGTGTAGACGCCGTCCACGCGGGTTCCTTTGAGCAGGACGTCGGCTTCGATCTCCACGGCGCGCAGCGCCGCCGCCGAATCGGTCGTGAAGAAGGGATTCGACGTCCCGCCGCCGATGATGACCACCTCGCCTGCCGCGAGGTACTCCAAAGCGCGTGCCTTGGCGTAGTATTCGCCGATAGGCTCCATGCGGATCGACGTCAGCACACGGGCCCGCACGCCGTCGTTTTCGAGCGCCGATTGCAGCGCCAGCGAATTGATGATCGTGGCCAGCATCCCCATCTGATCGCCCTTCACGCGGTCGAATCCCCGTCCGGCGCCTTGCAGGCCGCGGAAGATGTTGCCGCCGCCGATCACGACGGCGACCTGGACGCCCGCTTCGACCGCCTGTCGGATCTGTGCGGCGTAGGAGTGGAGAACGTCGGTCGAAAGACCGTAGCCTTGTGCGCCCTGCAACGATTCGCCGCTGAGTTTCAGAAGGATTCGATTGTATTTCATGGTGTTGCCTGTTTTTACAAGTTATCCGTTAGGCGAAGGTACGAAAAAATCCGGAATTATCCTTCGCCGGCCGCGATCTTTCCTGTCGGATCGTGCGGGCGGGGCGTGTCGTCGCCACGGAGGAGTGTCGCTGCCGGAGGAATTTTCGGGGAACCCTTTCACTTTACCGCAGAAAGTGCTACCTTTGTAGTTCATGGAAAAGCGGGAATACAACTGGCTCGATCGAGTGGATTCGCCGCGGGATCTCAAACGGCTCTCGCTCGACGAATTGCGTCTCTATTGCGACGAGCTGCGGCACTATATCATCGAACAGTGCGCGGTCAACCCCGGCCATCTGGCGTCGAGCCTCGGTGCGGTGGAGCTGGCTGCGGCGATCCATTACGTTTTCGACACGCCCGACGACCGGCTGGTGTGGGACGTCGGCCATCAGGCCTATGCGCACAAGATCATCACGGGGCGCCGCGAGGCGTTCCGCACCAACCGCAAGCTGGGGGGCATCAGCGGCTTTCCGCGCATCGCCGAGAGCCCCTACGACGCTTTCGGAGGGGGCCATTCGTCGGTCTCGATCTCGGCCGCTTTCGGTATGGCCAAGGCCGCCGAGCTGCGCGGCGAGAAGCGGCAGGTGATCGCCGTGATCGGCGACGGCGCCATGACGGGCGGCCTGGCTTTCGAGGGGATGAACAACGCCGGGGCGAGCCGCAAGACCAACATGCTGGTCGTTCTCAACGACAACAACATGGCTATCGACCAGGCTACCGGCGCCCTGAAAAGCTACCTGCTGCACATCTCCACGTCGAAGCGGTACAATGCGTTCAAGAACCGGTTGTGGCGCTGGTTCGCCCACGTGCCGCCGCTGCTGACGCTCTGCCGCCGCGCGGGAAATGCGGTCAAGCACGGCCTGTTGCAGAAGAGCAATCTCTTCGAGAGTTTCAACTTTCGTTATTTCGGGCCGGTGGACGGTCACGACGTGCGGGCGCTGGTCACGGTGCTCCGTGCGCTGAAAGAGATCGACGGTCCGAAGCTGCTGCACGTGATGACGGTCAAGGGCAAGGGTTATTCTCCCGCCGAGCATAACCAGTGCGAGTGGCATGCGCCCGGTCGGTTCAATCCCGAGACCGGCGAGCGGATCGCCTCGGCCGACGGCCGCGACCGTTATCAGGATGTCTTCGGGCAGACGCTCGTCGACCTGGCGCGGCTCGACCGGCGCGTGGTGGGGATTACGCCCGCGATGCCTTCGGGCTGTTCGATGAACCTGCTGCTGCGTACGATGCCGGAGCGTTGTTTCGACGTCGGGATCGCCGAAGGACATGCCGTGACCTTCTCGGCCGGACTGGCCGCCGCGGGGATCGTCCCCTTCTGCAATATCTATTCGACCTTCATGCAGCGCGCCTTCGACAACGTGATCCACGACGTGGCGATCCAGCGGCTGCCCGTCGTCCTCTGTCTGGATCGGGGCGGCCTGGTGGGCGAGGACGGTGCGACGCACCACGGGGCGTTCGATCTGGCCTATTTCGGCTGCATTCCCAACCTGACGGTGGCCTCTCCGCTCGACGAGCGCGAACTGCGCAACCTGCTCTATACGGCCTTGCAGAGCGGTGTGCCCTTCGTCGTGCGCTATCCGCGTGGCAAGGGCGAGGGGGCGGCATGGCGCGACGAGGCCTTCGAGCGGTTGCCGATCGGCCGCGGCCGCCGGCTGACGGAGGGCGACGACATGGCCGTGCTGACGATCGGGCCGGTAGGGAACGTCGCGGCGCGCGCCGTGAAGCGGGCCGCCGCAGAGGGCGTTTCGGCTGCGCACTACGACCTGCGTTTCGCCCGTCCGCTCGACGAGGAGCTGCTCGACGAGGTGGGGCGTCGCTTCGAGCGGGTCGTGACCGTCGAAGACGGCGTGGTGCGGGGCGGCGTGGGGAGCACCGTGCGCGACTTTTTCGACCGGCGCGGTTACCGTACGCAGGTACGTTCGCTCGGTATTCCCGACGACCGGTTCGTGGAACACGGTACGCCGGCGGAGCTGTATGCGCAGTGCGGATTCGACGAGGAGGGAATCCTGCGGGCGATTTTGGAGCGCTGAGTAGGGATCGGAGCGATCGAAAGCGGGGATCGGAGCGATCGAAAGCGGGGATCGGCAGCTGCCGATCCCCGCTTTTCGTCATTGCGGCGCCCGCAGGAGCCGCAGCCGGTCGAGCGGATAGCCGCGCCGTTCGGCCAGCCCCACGATGTGACGCAGCGTGTCGCGCCGGATGCGGGGTTGCCGCGAGAGGATTTGCAGGCGCAGCGGTGCGGTGCTGCCCACGAGCGCCCACTGGTACTGATCGTCCAGTTCCAGGATGCAGTAATCGGTGTGGAGGAAAATGAAGTTTTTCACCCGCAGCCGTCCGCTCCGTTGCGTTCGCCGGGCGTGCCGGCACGACGTGTGCCGGTGTCCGGTGCGGATGTCGATGCCGGCCCGTTCCATCTCGACGTTCCCGTCGGCCCGCAGCGTGTAGCGGGCTTCGATGTTGCGCAGCCGCCGTTCGAACGGACGGTCGTAGCGGGCGATTTCGTACCAGCGTCCCATGTAGCGTTCCAGTTCCAGCCGCCGCACGGTGCGCATGTCGATGTGTCGGTGCCGACGCCGGTAGAGGAGCGATGCGATGATGAAAGCCAAAACGTAGAGTGTAATCACGATCGGAAATTTACGGCGGGAAGGTGCAAAATCCGCGCCGCAAACTCCTATCGGACGAAACGGGTGAAGGGGACGAAGGGCATGACGGTGAACTCGGCCGTCAACAGATAGTCGCGGCGGGGGTGTTCGGTGTAGACCGGTTTGCAGATGCGGTAGCGGCCGAATGCGGCCGGAAAGAGGCGCGGGTGCAGACGGGCCGTGAAACGGTGTTCTGCGGCGCCGTTCTCCGGTTCAAGACAGATCAGCAGGGAGTGCCACATGCCGCCGTCGGGCAGCCGTTCCCAGCGGTCGCCGTGCAGGCGGCAGACGGCGTAGTCCGTTCCGAAGCAGAGCCGTTGCCGGCCGGCGTTGCGGATTGTGAGGCGCACGGTGTCGGCATCGCAGGGGTAAAGGGCGTATTCGGCGTGCATGGAGAAGAGTGCGGCGGGTGCCGTGCCGCCTTCGGGCGCGGACGGATAGGGGACGGTGCCGGGATCGAATCCTGCGAGGCGGATCCGGCGGCTGTCGTGCACGCAGCGGCGGAAGCGGGCTTTCATCGCCGAATCGGCACGCAGCAGATGTACCTCGACGCAGCCGTCGGCCTCGTCGCTCCACGCCGTCGTGAAGGCTTCGGCGAGCAGGTCGTCGGGATGCGCGGCCAGCCACCGTACGACGCTGTCCTGCAATGCGCGCAACTCCCCGTCGGCTCTGCACGGGCTTACCGCCGCGAGGACGGCGAAGAGCGTCAGGGCGAACGGCAGGCATTTCATGGCGGAAGGGTGTGGCTCCGGTACGGACCGGAGTTATTCGATCACCATGTCGAACCGGTCGCAGGCGCCGGTGCGGTGCGCCAGATGTTTGGTAAGCGACGAGATGCCGAACAGGGGCGAGTAGGTGCGCACCTTGATCGTCCGGCCGTCGGGCAGGAATTCGAGGATGCGCAGCCAGCCGTCGCCGCCGTTGCCCTCCCAGCCGCCGCCGAGGATCTGGACGTTGAACATCATCTGGTGGACGTCATGTCCCGCGCGGTTTTTGTCGACGCGGTAGGCAACGGCGTCCTCGTAGTCGCCCGGCTTGCCCGTGTGGCCGCAGACGACCATACGGATGTTCGGGGAGGGTTCGATCAGTTTGCGCCAGATTTCGGCGCCGGTGTTGCCCGGGGTGAGTTCGTAGCTGTTCTTTTCGATCCGTTTGGCGGAGCGTTCGTGCAGGAAGGCGTGGGTCATGAATATCACCTTGCGGTCGCGGTATTCGGGCTTGTCGATCAGCGCCGCCGCCCAGTCGAGCACTTCGTCGCGGGGCAGGAACTCCGTGGTGACGACGAGCAGGCCGCCCCATGCCGGATCGTCGAAGGCGAAGGCGGCGTTTTCCAGCGAGATGGCGCCGTTGCGGTTGGGATACGTCGCGACGCAGACGTCGCGCCACGCCGGATTGCGTTCGAAGGGGAAGTAATCGGGGAAACACGTGCGGCTGTTTTCGGCCTTGCGGTATCCGTAGTCGTGGTTGCCCGGCGAGACGATGTAGGGGACCTTGCCGTCGAGCCGTGCCAATGCGTGCGAGGCCGCCTCCCACATCTCGCGGCTGGTCTGGTTGAGCATCTTGCGGTTCAGAACGATGTTTTCGTTCTGTTCGACCAGATCGCCCGTGCAGAGCACGGCCTTGATGTTGAGGTGGTCGACGTTGTCGGCGATCCACGCCGTGCAGAGGTCGAACAGCGGCTGGTTGATGTCGTATTTGGTATAGCCCTGCGGGTCGCCCAGCAGGATCATGGTAAACGAATCGGGATCGGTGAGTTCCTGACGGTCGGCGCGGTCCTGCGCCTGAGCGGCGAAGGCGACGAGCGCCGCCATGCAGCAGAGAAGTAGTTTTCGGTTCATTATCGGGAAGTTTTAAACGGGTTTCAGGCTACGGGACAGGGGATGCCGAGCGCTTCGACCCGTGCGGCGATGCGTTGCAGCTCCTCGCGGGGAATTTTGCGCAGCGTCCGGCACGGGGTGTCGCGGTCGAGCGAGTAGACCATTACTTTCGACGGGCGGATCTCCTCCACGAGCCGCAGCCATGCCTCGACCTCCCGTTCGGCGGTGTTGTCGATCGGTTCGCCTTCGATCTCGCCCGCAAGAAACATCGTTTGGAGGATCATGCGGCCTTCGAAACGTTTCATCAGTTCGACTGTCCGTGCGACCGAGTAGTCGCCCGCCGGATTGTTCATGCGGCGCACGGTGGCATCGAACGCCGAGTCGAGTTTCAGGATGTTGTTGTCGACGCGCAGCAATGCGCGGCGCACGTCGTCGCGGTGGATCTGCGTGGCGTTGCTCAGTACCGAAACCCGTGCCGAGGGGCACAGTTCGTCGCGCAGGGCGAGCGTGTCGTCGATGATCGTTTCGAAATCGGGGTGGAGCGTAGGTTCGCCGTTGCCGGCGAAGGTGATCACGTCGGGCGGGGTTCCGTCGGCCGTCATGCGGCGCAGTACGGCGCCGAGTTGAAGGCGCACCTCTTCGCGCGGATTGAACCGCCGCCGGCCGGGATGGTCGGCGTTCCAGCCGCATTCGCAGTAGATGCAGTCGAACGAACAGAGTTTCGATTCGGTGGGCAGCAGATTGACGCCCAGCGAGAGACCGAGCCGCCGTGAGTGCACCGGCCCGAAGATGATGTCGTGATAGAGCGATGTCATGCGACAAAATTAAGAATTAAAAGCGAAGAATCGCCATCGGGCGTGCATAAATGTCGCTGTTGTCGGTGAAGGGTGTTCCGGTTCGTGTCGGGAAGAGTCCCGGATCGACCGGCGCTCCGGTGGAAGGGCGGTTCGAATTTGCGCGGTTGCGGAGCGCATCCTTGCTTTCGTCGCGTCGACGCGGTAAAGTGCAAACGTTTGTGCCTGCTTGCTGACTTCGATTCGGGGTGAGCGGAATTCGAAGGCCTTCCCTCGGGGATGAGCTTCGAATGGGGTCGGATTTGCAACCGTTGCCGGAGGCCGCGACAGCGCCGTTCGGGAACCGGCAGCAGCGGCAATTTCGGATGGGCTTTCCCGAACCGTTGGGTGTCGGCGGCTATAAAGCCCCTCCCCTGAGGGGCGTGTGGTCGCTGGTTCGAATCCAGTCACCCCGACTGATGGAAAATCCTTGATATTCAATCGAATATCGAGGATTTTTCTTTTGTGGTATATAGTCCGAAAAGTGGCGGTGGTACACAAGTGGTACATAAATGGTCGCTATCCGAAAATTTCAATCTCAGCCGTTAAGTATTTGGTTGTTGGATAGTTGCTGTATTTGGGCCTATATAGTCGCTCCGAACAGGCGGATAATGAATTTTATCGGGTTTGTGGCTATATGAGCTGTAATCGCGCCGTAGTATCTTCTGTTCCGACGAAACAAAACGACCTGCCAATATGTCTTGGCAGGCTTTGCAAATCTACTCTGCCGATGTCCCGATCAGCAACAGTATCGAATAGTCGGTTTCCGCCAGTTTCGAATCCGTACCGCAACCCCAGACAATATTTACCTGCGGGGCAAATTCGTGAATGACAGTTAAGAGACTGCATAGGTCGTCGAAACTAATTTCCGATGCGGGATGATAGCTTACTTTTACAATCACGTCGAGGTCGGCTTCGATGTGTAGGGCTTCCAATTCGGTGCGGAGTTGTTCCGCCAAGACGGGCATTGCACCCTCGATCGTAATTAGGGCACAAGATGCCGCGCTATTCAAAATGCGGTCGAAATCGTTCCGGACGATTTGCACCATATCGTCTTCCGATGGGCTGAATTGGATGTTAAGATAGTGTCTGATTTCTTCTTTGTTTTTCATGTGATTTTGCATTTTGGGTAATATATTCCGGTTGTGAGTACGCAGGCCGGTTCAGCCGATATGACTGGAAGATCATCGTTGCGACTTGCTTATTTAAGCCTTATACACTGGCTTGAAATAGGTGGTTAATGAATTTTATCGAGTTCCCGACTACATGAGCCGTAATCGCACCGCAGTATCTTCTGTCGGGATTTAACAAAGCGACCTGCCGGGTTGCGGCAGGTCGGGACAACTAAGAACGGTCGGGATAAAGGCTCGGAAAGGATGTGGATAACAACTTACAGCTATGGGCTTTATCCGCGACCGGAATTATATACGAGCCAATATCATATTTTTCTCCATTTACTCGTGCGACTTGTTTTGCCGTTTGAATTTCGAGTCGGTTCTCCGCGAGACATTATCTGTTCGATTCTTAATTCATCGGCATACTTGGATAAGTATTTGCCTATTTGTTTCGTAACCTCATGGGTTATCGTCTCGGGGTCTTGTTTATAGACATATAACATCCGTAGTCTGTCGTACTGGTCATTGAAATGTGTTTCGATAATTTCGTCGATAACGTGCGAATCGAATTCCGTACCATCGACGGCTTGTATCAAAGCCGCCAAATCCCGCATGTCGATTTCCTCCAAAATCGCTCGTGCACTTGGACGAGCAGGTATCGTTGCCATTT
>OOBZ01002760.1_pt1 | contig 10288 bp, 7 predicted proteins | sample 1671601 | NCBI WGS metagenome assembly OOBZ01 (sample SAMN06348173, study PRJEB24527) | human gut metagenome | biome: human gut; feature: ankylosing spondylitis patient; material: feces | host: Homo sapiens | place: China | collected 2015-10
CAAGTGTGACTGGAGTTCAGACGTGTGCTCTTCCGATCTGGCTGGCGCTCTCGCTCATGGCCGAAACATTCGTGTTGCGTGAGAGTTTTGCTTGGCGTGGCCTGGGCAGACTGCCCTCCAGTGCACTGGCGTTGTCACCTGCCTACGAAATGTTCGACGCTGAAAAACGGTTCAATCTGATCGAACACGACGTCCCCGACAACAAGGCCTGTGAATGCGGCGCGATCCTTCGCGGCGAAAAAGAACCACGAGACTGCAAAGCCTTCGGCACCGTCTGCACACCCGTTCACCCGATCGGTGCCTGCATGGTATCGAGCGAAGGCGCCTGCGCCGCTTACTTCTCCTACGAATCACGTCGCGCCGCGTAACGGAAACCCCTTTCGAGGAATATCGAGTCATGGCAAAAGAAACTTATATCCGTCCGATCGACATCAAACACGGAATCATCGACATGACGCACGGCGCCGGCGGCAGAGCCACCGCGCAGCTCATTGACGAAATCTTTTCCAGAGCCTTTTGCAACGCCTATCTCGCGCAAGCCCATGACGGTGCCGTAATGCCCGTTCTCAAAGGGGAACCTGTCATGAGTTGCGACGCGCATGTCGTGCACCCCCTCTTTTTTGCAGGAGGTGATATCGGACGACTCGCCGTCTGCGGCACTGTCAACGACGTAGCCGTTTGCGGTGCCCGACCACTGTATCTGTCCGCGAGCTTCATCATTGAAGAGGGGCTTGCCATTCGAACTTTAGTCGACATCGTCAATTCCATGGCGCAGGCAGCACTTGAAGCAGGCGTGAGCATCGTCACGGGTGATACCAAGGTGGTGGAAAAAGGCCACGGCGACGGACTTTTTATATCAACGTCGGGTCTCGGCGAAAAAATCCCCGGCACATGCGTAAGCGGTAAATCAGCCAAACCCAGTGACGTTGTGCTTGTCACAGGAACAATGGGGGATCACGGCATCACGATCCTGTCACAGCGTGAAGGACTTGGTTTTGAAGCCCAGGTGCAGAGCGACACGGCTCCCCTAAACCACATTACCGAAGCGCTTTTGACAGCCTTGGGCGAACAAGTTCACGTCCTGCGCGATCCTACCCGAGGAGGATTGGCCACGACGCTCAATGAAATTGCCGCTCAGAGCAAGGTAAGCATTGAAATTGACGAACAAGCCGTGCCGATCCACCCGGCTGTGGCCTCGGCCTGCGAATTTTTGGGGCTTGACCCGCTCTACATTGCTAACGAAGGCAAGTTGATTGTGATTGTTGAGGAAGATGTCGCCCAAGAAGCTTTGTCAATCATCCGCAGTTGCAAGTACGGAGAGAATGCTGCAGTGATCGGTCGCGTGTCATCCGAGCAACCGGGATTCGTGAGCATGAAAACGGCGATCGGTGGCAAACGTTTGGTCGATTGGCTCAACTCCGATCCATTGCCTCGAATTTGTTAGGCTGCTGAAATACAAAAGCGGCTGCCGAGTTGCATTTGCTCTCGGCAGCCGCTTTCATTTTCATTCCGGCGTTAAGCAGGCGGTCTCTGCTTGCCTTTATGCAAATCGTTCTGATAACCCTCTTCGATCAGAGCCTCGTAAATCTGACGCGTGTCGTCGTCATACGTGCAGAACGTCACGGACTCAAACTGCGGCTCAAGTTCAAGCACCTGTACCGCAACCGTAAGCGCCACGGCAGCGGCCGTTGGCTTCGGGAAGCCGTACTGGCCGGTAGCAATAGCCGGAAATGCGATGGTACGCGCTCCGTGCAGACGAGCCAACTCAAAGCTACGCGCATAAGCACGAGCCAGAAGCGCTACTTCCCCATCGCCGCCTCCGACCCAGGTAGGCCCAACCGCGTGAATAACAAAACGGCACGGCAAATTAAAGGATTCTGTCAGAGACGCACCGCCGGCAAAACAACGGCCCTGTTCAAGCACATAGGTGCGGCATGCCTTGCGAAGCTCGGGACCGGCAGCTTTGTGAATCGCCTTGTCGACTTCGCCGCCTCCCGTGAGGTCGGCGTCGGCCGAATTGACAATGGCATCAACGTTAAGCGTCGTGATGTCCGCTTTTATAACGCGCAGACGGCTGCGCAAAGCCTCGGATATAGGAATCATGTCGTTGTAGTCTTTCGCGAAATTAACTAGTCAGCGCCGCGCAATTCCCGCGCACGCCAACCCAAAACGGCAAGTACTGCAAAGTATGTCACAGCCGCACCAAGAATAACACCCGCCACAAGAACTAGTCGGTGCGCCCATTGAGGCTGCATGGCCGACCAGTCGATCCCTGTTTGAATCCAAATAAGAAAAACAGTCATTGCGGCAGTCGCCATCAAAACGCGCAACATATAGACAAACCAACCGCTGCCGGGCACGTACCAACCACGACGTTTCAACAATGTGAACAGCACCAGCGCATTAAAGACGGAGCCGAGGCCCACGGACAGCGCCAATCCCGCATGCCCGAAAGCCGGCACGGTAACAATGTTGCAGCACTGCACGACAATAAGCGAAGCGATTGCACCTTTGACTGGCGTTTTGATGTCTTTGCGCGAATAAAACGCAGGCGCAAGGATCTTGATTGAAATGAGTCCGAGAAGCCCGACCGCATACCCCTCGATCGCAATGGCCGTCATCGAAACATCAGACCCGGAAAAGTTCTTGCCCTGAAAAAGCACCGCAGCCAAACCTTCGGCTAAGAACCCCAAACCGGCAGCCGCCGGAATGGCCAAAAGAAAAACAAGCTTTAACCCGCGATCGAGCAATCGGTTATAGCGATCGAGTTCGCCGCGATTGAACGCCGCCGATAAACTCGGCAACAAAACACTTCCAAGGGCCACCCCAAGCAGAGCCGTCGGAAATTCCATCAGACGATCGGCATAGTTGAGCCATGTCACGGCGCCCTTTTGCAGGTGCGAAGCTATGTTGGTGTTGATGAGAATAGAAATGGGAGCGACGCTCACACCCACCACCGCAGGAACCATCAGTTTCAAAACTTGGCGCACGTTAGCGTTTTTAAGCGCCTTGTGGGGATTGGAGAGTCGAGGGAAGCACCCGATTCGCTTAAGAGCAAAAAACTGCATGGAAAGCTGCAAAACACCGCCCAGAATGACAGCAAATGCCAGCGTATAAATCGGAACAGAAAAGTAGTTAACTAAAAAAAGCGTGCAGCAAATGAAGCTCACGTTAAGAAGCACGGGCGTAAAGGCCGGCACCGCAAAGTGTTTCCATGTGTTGAGTACGGCCGCGGCAAACGACACCAAACTCATGAAAATGATGTAAGGAAACATGCAGCGTGTCAGAAAAACGGCCAGATCAAAGGTCTCCGGATTGTTCTTAAAGCCGGAAGCAATGAGCCACACCACGACTGGAGCAAAAGCGATACCCAAAAGGCTCGCGATAAAAACAGCGCATCCCAAAAGCGAAAACACATCGCTGATGAAGGTCTTTTGCTCGCCTTCGGGTTGCTGTTCCTTCACCTGCGAGAGCATCGGAACGAATGCCTGACTGAATGCGCCTTCGGCAAAAAGGCGTCGCAGCATGTTCGGAATACGGAAAGCGACGTAAAAGGCGTCGGTCGCTGCCGACACACCAAAATAGCGCGCGATCAGCATATCGCGGATCAGACCAGTGATGCGCGACAACAACGTGAAGACGGAAACCGTAGCGGCCGACTTGAGTAAAGACATGAGAAGCGGTGAGTCAGACGAAATATTGTGATTCCTGCGCGGCGGCTAGGCCTTTCTTTGTAAAAGAAATTTTTCCTTGGCTCAAGTGCTTGTATCGGTCATTCTGATTTGATACAATGCCGCGTTTTCTGCTTTCGGGCGAATTCGGCGCAGAGTTGCAGCGGCGAGTCCTTCGAAGCGCAGAAAGCAACATTGTAGTAAAACTTAGACCCGGCCGATTTCGGCCAGATGCCGAGCTGCAAACGGGCTCGTCTGGAAAGCGAAAGCACAAGCTTGCGCTCGTTGGCGAGAATCCGAAAACCGCGGCATCCACTTTCAGGAATTCAAAACTAAATGGCCAATACCAACCAAGCTCGCAAGCGCGCCCGTCAGGCCCTTGCCCGCAACCAGCACCTCTCTGCTCAGCGCAGCCAGTACCGTACCGCTATCAAGCGCGTTCGCAAGTTCATCCTCGCCGGCGACAAGGTCGCTGCTCAGGAAGCTTTCAAGAACGCCCAGAGCGTGATCGACTCCATGTGCCGCAAGGGCGTTCTTCACTCGAACGCTGCTGCTCGCCACAAGAGCCGCCTGTCTGCTGCCATCAAGGCGCTCGCCTAATCTTTTAGGCACTGAGCCGAAAGGCTCCGACGCTAAAACGCCTGATTCCCTCAGGTCAGCGGTTTAGCCATTTAGACAAGAAAACGCATCCGATCGCTCCTCGGGTGCGTTTTTCTTTTCTCCAATCCATTTCCACTGTTTAGTTCCGCCCTTATCAACAAAAGTGCAAATTTCGAAATCCGAAAATTAAACCGTAATTTAAATTGTTCTCGTCGCAAACGCATTGGATTTGAGTTAACCTTTTTTTGACAAGCGGTAAGTGCGGGCGATGAGACTTCATTGCGGGATTCCCCTAATTTTCAGGCGATCCCCTGTTGCTTTTCGAAACTGTTAGGCTCGGATTTGTCTGCTTTTTGACAGCGTTTTGTCTACGTCGGTTTTGTAATGACAACGGATATTCCTGAAGGTTCCTCAGAAACATTTAGCCTGGGCATTGACCTGGGCAGTACCACCGTCAAATACGTCCTGCTCAGTCCCGACGGCTCCGTTCTGGCACACGCCTATCAGCGACACGCCAGCGCAGTGACCGCCACACTTATTTCGCTTTTGCAGGATCTGGTTCGCACGTTTCCGCATCTGAACACCCGTGTTCGACTGACAGGATCTGGAGCGCTTTTCCTGAGCGAACGTCTCGGCATCGGTTTCGTACAGGAAGTAATCGCCGCCGCGCAATATCTACAAAATGCCGTCGCAGAAGACGGCGAAGGACATCCTGTCGACGCCGCCATTGAGCTCGGCGGCGAAGACGCCAAAATTCTCTATCTGACAGGCAGTCAGGAACTGCGCATGAATGAAGCGTGCGCAGGCGGCACCGGCGCTTTTCTGGATCAGATGTCGGCAGCGCTAGGGCTGCCGCTTGATGAACTCAACCGCTTGGCAGGCGAAGCCTCGATTTCTCACCCGATTGCCTCTCGCTGCGGCGTTTTTGCCAAAACCGACGTAGTCGGTTTATTAAATGCCGGCATACCCAAATCCGAAATCGCACGCTCCGTGTTTGACGCTGTGGCCGAACAGGCCGTGGGCGGTTTGTCTTGCGGTCGTCCCTTGCGCGGTCGTGTAGCCCTTTTGGGCGGTCCGCTCTCCTTTTTGAGCGAGTTGCGAGAAGCCTTTGCCAGACGTCTGGCCCGAAACTCCGTGACACTGGAGCTATTTGCCGACGCACAGTACGCCGTAGCGCACGGCGCCGCGCTGGAAAATTCGCCCCAGGGTGCGCAGGCCGAGGAGCATCTTTGGACACTTGAAAATTTGATCGAAGCCGTCGGACGCGAAGCCGTCAATCTCGTTGACAAGCGTAACGGCCCGAAACCGCTTTTTGACAGCGAAGACGAGCGCAAAGCCTTTCTTGATCGCCACGCCAAGGCCTGCGTTCCCACGATTGACCTCTCGAAGGCCTGCGGCGATCTCTTTTTGGGCATTGACCTTGGCAGCACCACCGCCAAAGGCGTATTGATCACCTCGTACAGAGAAATCTGCTGCACTTGGTATGAAAGCAATCAAGGGGCACCACTTCAGCAGCTCATGCCTCGCGTGAAGAAACTGGCGCAGTCTCTGCCGCCCGGCGCACGCATCCGCTCGGTTCTGACCACCGGGTACGGCGCCGATCTGGCTGCCGCTGCATTGGGCTCGTCAATGACTGAAGTCGAAACACTCGCTCATCAGAAAGCTGCCAGTTCCTTTATCCCTGACGCCACCTTCGTGATTGACATCGGCGGCCAGGATATGAAATGCCTCAAGGTCGAAAACGGGTTGATCACTTCCGTGGCACTCAACGAAGCCTGCTCCTCAGGGTGCGGTGCCTTTCTCGAGAGCTTCTCCAAGCAACTCGGTCTGACAATGCCCGAATTTGTTCAAGCTGCGCTGCGCTCCAAACACCCCGTGGATTTGGGGTCACGTTGCACCGTGTTCATGAATTCCAAGGTACGGGAAGCCCAGCGCGACGGAGCAACCTCGGAGGACATCGCCGCCGGCCTTTGCATTTCGGTCGTCCGCAATGCCCTTGAAAAGGTTCTTCGCATTTCTTCTCCCGAAGAGCTAGGCGACAAGGTTGTCGTACAGGGTGGCACTTTCCTAAATGACGGCGTGTTGCGCGCCTTTGAAAAATACACCGGACTGCAGGTGATTCGCCCGCAACTTGCTGGGCTCATGGGAGCATATGGCTCGGCACTTCTAGCCCGCGAACGTACGAACGATCAAACGCCGGTATGGCAACCCTCAGACGAGCTTTTTAACACCTCCGATATTATCAAGCGCGAATTTCGTTGCCGTGGTTGCTCCAACAGCTGCGCGCTGACGTTGCATCGCTTTGCCTCCGGCAACAAATTCGTCAGCGGTAACCGTTGCGAATTCGGCCTCAAAAGTCTTGGAAGCGGCAAGAAAAAGCACACGGGCTTTGTTGACTGGAAAATCAAACGGCTCTTCAGCGGCGAAGTCCTGTCCTCGGATGCTGCCCCCATGGGCGACATCGGCATCATGCGCGTGCTTAACACCTGGGAACACTATCCCTATTGGCACACCCTTTTCACCGAACTGGGTTTCCGCGTTGTTCTATCGGATCCGACAACGGCTGCCATCATGGCCAAAGGATCCGACACTGTACCCTCTCAGTCGCTGTGCCTGCCAGCCAAGATCGCGCACGGTCACGCCCTGTCGCTGGCAGAAAAAGGGGTACGCAACATTTGGTTCCCCTGCATTCCCAAAGAAGAAAAACTCATTGCCGAAGCGGAGGATTCCTACGCCTGCCCGGTTGTCGGCGGGTACCCGGAAGCGCTGCGTCTGGCGCTGGAATCGGCCGCTCCCGAGACGCGCATTCTGACTCCCTTCTTGTCGATTGAAAAGTTTTCGACCGTCGCGCACGCCCTATGCGAAGCGTTCCCGCAACTCAAGCACAAAGATGTCATGAGAGCCTGCGAGAAAGCTTCGGCCGCACTTGAGACCTATCGTCGCGACATCAAAGAAAAAGCGCTCGAAATTTGGAACAAACCGGGGTTTGTCGTTGTTCTCGCCGGTCACCCCTATCATCTCGACAGCTACATTCATCACGGCATTCCTACTCTGATCGAATCAATGGGAGCTCACGTACTCACCGAGGACGCCGTGAGCTTCATTGCTCAGGATCTTCCAGACAGGGCCGCCAAACTGGATGTTGTGAACCAATGGGCGTTTCACGGTCGACTCTACCGAGCATTCGAAGCGGTCGCCACTCGCCCCGATACGGAACTTGTGCAGCTGGTGAGCTTTGGCTGCGGCATTGACGCCATCACGAGCGAACAGATGAAGCGCATTGCGCACGAAAACAAGTCGCTCTACACAATGCTCAAGATTGACGAAACGGATACGCTGGGCGCCGCCCGCATTCGTTTGCGTTCGCTCTTTGCCGTGCACGGCGTGGAGGTTGCACCTCAATCCATTGAAGAGTTACCGGACTTCGTCGAACCGAAAGATCAGATCAGGGAGTCTCCGATCCGATTCTTCTCGCGCTTTTTTAAGCCGGCTCCCACCGAAGCCGAACGGATTGCGTCTGCTCAGCAGCAAGGGCAGTCCCTCACTCCGCAGCAATTGCGCGAACGCACCCTCTACGTTCCGCAAATGGCTCCGGTGCATTTTCCGCTCTTGGTGCATGTGCTCAAGGACTTCGGTTACACGTTGAAACTTCTGCCGACCGTGTCCGACCACGCGGTCACGCTGGGATTACGTTACGTCAACAACGACGCCTGTTACCCGGCCATCGTTACGATCGGTCAGTTGCTCGAAGCTACTGAAGCTAAGGACTTTGTACCAGAAAAAAGTGCGATTCTCTTCAGCCAAACCTGCGGCCCTTGCCGCGCCACCAACTATCCGACACTGCTCGACTGGGCGTTGCGCGACAAAGGCTTCCCGAACCTTCCGGTACTGACACTTTCAGGGCGAGCCCTTACCGGGCACGCTCACCTCAAGTTGGGGCTCAAAGGCCTCAAGCGTCTGTCCATGGCTGTTGTGCTCGGCGACGTCCTGCAGCGGCTGTACCTGCATGCTTTGGCCGGAGAAGTAGTCAAAGGCAGTGCCGACATCGCCCTTAAACTGGCCACACCTACCGCTGCCAAAGCAGCAGCAACCGGCAAGATCACCGAACTCGACGCTGCTGTGCGCGAAGTTATCAATATCTTTAATGCTGTTGAACTTGACGGTAAAACACGACCAAAAGTCGGCATCGTCGGCGAAATTCTTCTGCAGTACCATCCAAAGGCCAATCTAGCGACGGCTGATCGTTTGCGCGAGGCTGGTGCCGAACCCGTGCTACCCGATCTGGCCACTTTCTTCCTGTATTGCCTTGCCGATCCCATCTGGCAGAGTCAGCATGCCGAAGGCTCTAAACTGCGAGCTATCGTCAGCGCTTTCCTGCTGGGGTATCTGGAAAAGCTTCGCGCCGTAGCGCAAGCTGCTATGGGACAGGACAATCCTCTCGGCCATATGCCTCCGCTCGACGCTTACCTCAAACGCGTCGAAGGCATAATTTCCCCAGGACAACAGGCCGGTGAAGGGTGGCTTTTGGCTGCAGAAATGGCAGAGTTCCTGGCAACAGGTACAGACAATGTCGTGTGTCTGCAACCCTTCGGATGTCTTCCCAATCACATCACCGGACGAGGAGTGATGTCGGCTCTTCGCTCCCGCTATCCCAAAGCCAATCTAATCGGCATCGACTTTGAAGGCGGTACAGCCGAAAGCAACGTCTCTAACCGTCTAAAGCTCTTCATGACGCGTGCGCATCAGCTCAAGTCCTCTGGAAAACTCCACATCGTTCCAAAGGACGCCCACACGAGCCTCACCAATCAGGAAGGCTTTACGCCTCAAAAACACACCGCCTAACCCAGCCAAGAGAGAAAAGCGGCGTAGTCATCAAAGTAAAGCGCTGTACGAGCTCTGATCTCGTCTGCATCCGGCACCGAGTTTTCCTCTCGGATGCCGATGCAGACAAGGCCCGCACGCGTAGCCGCTTCCACTCCGGAAAGCGAGTCCTCGACGGCAAAGATCTTCTCTCTCGGCAGTCCCAAATATTCCATCGCCCTGAAATAGCACTCCGGGTCCGGTTTGATGTTGCGCACGTCTTCTGCGCACACAAAGTACTCGAATACTTCGTCGAGTTGAATCTCGTTGAGGATATTCTGATTTTGACGGCAATAGATTTCAATGTTGGCGCGACGCGTGGTCGTTGCCACCACCATTCTTAGACCTAGATTTTTGATACGCTTTAGCGTCGCTGCCGCCCCTTGACGCAATCGAACATCCTCGCGCAGCATGCGACGCGAAATCTGGTAGCGTCGCGTGTGGATTTCTTCGGCCGAAAGCTCGCAGCCAATTTTCTTTCCCAGTTCTCCGCAATAACAGCGATACGGATTTTCTTCGTTTTTATAGCGCCTTAACGCCGCTTCTCGAAACGCATGGCATTCGCGCGGATCGAGTCCTGGGGAACCGAGCTCTCCGGCCAGCACAACATCTACCCTATTCCACAAATCGATGGTGTCGCCTAGCGTGCCGTCAAAATCAAAAATGACCGCGGACTTGCCGCGCAAAAAGTCTCGGGAAGAAATCATACCAACGGGAAACGAAGTATTTGAAAGACGGTCAGCATTCTATGTGTACCTTCGATCCAACACAATTCTCAAGCATTCGCAGGACAATTGTAATGAGATTGATTATCATTCTGTCTTGAATTTATATTCCCAAATCGAAGGAACTCAACGTGATCAAAACCATTGTCGGAGTGGGAGGCATGTCCTGCCAAATGTGCGAAGCACATATCAATGAGGCCATTCGGAGTGCCGTTCCCGGCATCAAAACCGTTCGCGCCAATCGTAAGACTCACCAAGCCGTCATCGTATCCGAAGGTGTCATCGACAAGGACACTATCCGGCAAGCCATTGTGTCGAGCGGTTACGATTTTTTATCCTATGAGTACGGTCCGTATGAATCCGAAAGTTTTATCGTAAAAATCAAGGGACTTTTTTCTTAAGTCAAAATCAAGTTAATAGGTTGTTTATAGA
>OOBZ01002776.1_pt1 | contig 10235 bp, 6 predicted proteins | sample 1671601 | NCBI WGS metagenome assembly OOBZ01 (sample SAMN06348173, study PRJEB24527) | human gut metagenome | biome: human gut; feature: ankylosing spondylitis patient; material: feces | host: Homo sapiens | place: China | collected 2015-10
GATCCTGGTCTTTGGCTCACTCATGTATTTCATAGTCAAAGAAGGAGAAAGCCAGCAGGTCGGAACAGCCGTTCAGACCATGCAAAATGCTCCCCAAACTATGGGGGAGGGATTTCTTGTGTTCTGGGATTCGGTTACTCACCATATCCAGTCGTCGATGGGAATCCTTCTTCTGCAAATTATTACCATATTAATTGTCTGCCGCTTGTTCGGTTGGATGTTTCAAAAGATCGGCCAACCCACCGTCATCGGTGAAATCGTAGCCGGTATCGTACTCGGTCCGTCCGTGCTCGGCCATCTTCTGCCGGGGGTATCTGCGTTTCTTTTTCCACTCGAGTCATTAGGTAATATCACCATATTAAGCCAATTCGGTCTTATCCTTTTCATGTTTGCCATCGGTATGGAACTGGATATCGGCGAAGTTCGCAAAAAATTGAAGGAAACTATCCTGATCAGCCATACCAGTACGATTGTGCCGTTTTTCTTCGGTATGCTGACTGCCTATTATGTCTATGGATCTTATGCTCATAAAGGGACACCATTCCTGTCGTTCGCTCTATTTATCGGGATTGCCATGAGTATCACGGCTTTTCCTGTTTTGGCCCGGATTATCCAGGAAAAAGGGTTGACCAAAACACATTTGGGAACCATCTCATTGGCAAGTGCTGCCAACGGAGACATTACTGCCTGGTGCCTGTTGGCCGTCGTGATTGCCATCGCTCAGGCGGGCAGTATGCTGAGTGCCGTTTACAATATATTATTCTCCATTCTGTACATTCTTTTTATGTTTCTTGCTGTTCGTCCTTTCTTACGGATGATCGGGCATATATACCATAATAAAGAAGTGATTGACAAAGCACTGGTGGCCCTGATGTTCCTGTTACTGATCGTATCCTCCTATTTTACCGAGATATTAGGGTTGCATGCTCTTTTCGGCGCCTTTATTGCAGGCGTGGTCATGCCAGGGAACATCAAATTCCGCAAGATCATGACGGAAAAGGTGGAAGACGTGTCATTGGCGCTCTTCCTGCCGCTTTTTTTCGTTTCGACCGGACTGCGTACGGAGATCGGTCTGCTGAACACACCGGAACTTTGGGTCATGTGTGGAATCTTCATCGTAGTGGCTATTATCGGTAAGTTCGGGGGAGCTTTGTTTTCCGCTCGTTTTGTCGGTGAAAGCTGGAAAGACAGTTTTTACATTGGGGCTTTAATGAATACACGCGGTCTGATGGAACTGGTCGTGTTGACGATCGGTTATGAGATGAAGATATTGCCGCCTTCTATTTTCGTCATGTTGGTTTTGATGACCCTGGTCACGACCTTTATGACAATCCCGTTGGTTTCTTTCATTAAATTGTGTTTCAAGACACGTGAAAAGATCAAGGAACATCAGGTTTGTGTGGAACCGACCGACGGGATATTTAAGGTTCTCCTTTCATTCGGACGTGCCGGAAATGGACAGATTATGCTTGATGTGGCTCACCAGATGTTTGCCCGTGGAAAGAACAAACTGGACTTGACGGCGCTTCACCTGACCGTCGGGTCCGATGTCAATCCGTTACATACGGATAATTTTGAGGAAGTGAGTTTCGGACCGATCTTGTATGGAGCCAAAAAATTAGGTATGCACATCCATACACGCTATGAGGTTTCGAATAACGCCGGACAGGATATTTGCGACATTGTCAATAACGAAGGATTTGACTTCCTGCTGGTCGGTTCTGGCATCTCTATGAGCGACTCGCCGGACGATATCGCGGCAACCCGTTACCGTACTTCCTTCTATAACCGTTATTTCAAACGCTTCAAAGCTCCCGAATCCTGGTTTTATCCTGGTGCGTTGCTGAAAGATAAGACTAAGATGTTTATTGCCCGCAGTAATTGCGACGTCGGTGTATTTATTAACCGAAATTTCGTGAAGGCCACCAATACGTTGGTGGTTATCAGTTCCGAAGAAGATCTCTTTCTGCTCGACTATACAAGGACATTGCTGAAAGCGACTCACGGTTCTGTCGGTATTGTAGCCAAGATGTCCACCACAACACCCGGACATGATCAAATTCTCAAAGAGCTTTGGGATTTCGTCTCGTCCATCCCACAAACCCAGCTGTTACCGGATAAAGACCTGACGCCGGGATTGTTCAATAGCTATAACTTTATGCTGATCGGCTACAACACTTGGAACGACGTATCCGAACACCGTAAAGAGGCACTTCAAAAAATGCCGTCGACATTGATTTTGAATAAGAACAAACGGAGTTCTTCGGATAATTGATTTAAGCCTATGCATTTGCGACGGACTTTTTATTTATATGTGAGTTTTTTCTTCTATCTTTGTGCGAAACCAATCTCAAAAAATCATGGAGTCGCTAAATCTAATAAAGAATGACCCTTGGCTGGCCCCCTATAAGGAGGCAATAGAAGGACGGTACCAATACGTGGTAAACAAAGAGAAGAACCTGACCGGTAACGGCAGACAGACGTTGTCGGAAATGGCTTCCGGGTATCTCTACTTCGGATTGCATAAGACAAAGAGTGGATGGGTTTTTCGTGAGTGGGCACCCAATGCTACTGCTATATATCTGATCGGGACTTTCAACGAATGGAAGAAGGACGATCGGTATAAGTTGCAACGGTTGGGCAATGGCATTTGGGAGATTGCGCTTGCTGAAGGTTTGCTGCATCATGAAGACCTGTTCAAACTCCTAGTCGAGTGGGAAGGAGGCTGCGGGGAACGTATTCCTGCATGGATACGGCGTGTCGTTCAGGATGAAAATACCAAAATTTTCAGCGCGCAAGTATGGAATCCGGAGAAACCTTATGTGTTCAAGCATAAACGGTTTAAGCCTAATGTCTCTCCATTGCTGATTTATGAATGTCATATCGGTATGGCTTCGAATGAAGAGAAAGTTGGCAGTTACGACGAATTCCGTCGTATGGTGCTGCCCCGTATTGCGAAGGAAGGATATAATGCCATTCAGATTATGGCTATTCAGGAACATCCTTATTATGGTTCGTTCGGTTATCATGTCAGCAGTTTTTTTGCCGCATCTTCCCGTTTTGGTACGCCGGAAGAACTGAAACAGTTGATAGACGAGGCTCATAGTATGGGGATTGCTGTGATTATGGATATCGTACATAGTCATGCTGTCAAGAACGAAGTAGAAGGCCTCGGACGTTTCGATGGATCTTACACGCAATATTTTCTGGGCGGTGCCCGTCGCGAGCATCCGGCATGGGATTCCCTTTGTTTCGACTATGGAAAGAATGAAGTGCTTCATTTTTTGTTGTCGAACTGCAAATTCTGGCTGGATGAGTATAAATTCGACGGTTTCCGTTTTGATGGCGTGACCTCGATGCTTTATTACAGTCACGGACTGGGCGAAGCATTTTGTAATTATGCTGATTATTTTAATGGTCATCAGGATGGTGATGCTATTGCGTATTTGACGTTGGCTAATAAGCTTATCCACGAAGTCAATAAGAATGCGATTACGATTGCCGAAGAAGTAAGCGGAATGCCCGGATTGGCTGCCAAATATGAAGATGGCGGTTATGGCTTCGACTACCGTATGGCAATGAATATTCCCGATTACTGGATCAAGACGATCAAAGAAAAGAAAGACGAAGACTGGCATCCTTCTTCCATCTGGTGGGAGACGACGAACCGCCGTGCTGACGAAAAGACAATCAGCTATGCGGAAAGTCATGACCAGGCGTTGGTGGGTGACAAGACGATCATTTTCCGTCTTATCGATGCCGACATGTATTGGCATATGCAGAAAGATGATCACAATTTTATGGTGGAACGGGGTGTAGCTTTGCATAAAATGATCCGTCTGGTCACGGCCTCCACCATCAACGGCGGTTATCTGAACTTTATGGGGAATGAATTTGGCCATCCGGAATGGATCGATTTCCCGCGTGAAGGAAATGGCTGGTCGCATAAGTATGCACGCCGCCAATGGGATTTGGTCGATAATATGGATTTGAAATATCATTTCTTAGGCGATTTCGATTGTGAAATGTTGGAATTGATCCGTAGTGTGAAAAACTTCCAGTCCACTCCGATACAGAAAGTTTGGGATAACGATGGGGATCAGATTTTGGCTTATATGCGAAAAGACTTGGTGTTCGTATTCAATTTCAATCCGACAAAATCGTTTGCCGATTACGGTTTCCTTGTGCCTAAGGGTGAATATGAGGTGGTACTGAATACCGATGCTAACCGATTCGGTGGCTTCGGACTCGCGGATGATACCATTCTTCATTTCACGCAATTCGATCCATTGTATAAAAAAGAGAAAAAAGAATGGCTCAAATTATACATTCCGGCACGCAGCGCTGTTGTATTGAAGAAAGTAAAGAAAGCGAAATAATTTGTGATTTATAATTTGTGATTTGTGGTCAATGCGTAAATCATAAATTATAAATCTGATAAATCAAAAATCAAATATGTTATATCCAATGACATTTAAGCCTATCCTCAAGAAGATTATCTGGGGAGGCTCTGACATTTGCCCGTTTAAGGGCATCACTCCGGTGCAGGAAGGTATTGGCGAAAGTTGGGAACTTTCACATGTAGAGGGCAATTATTCTGTTGTAGATAATGGTGCACTTGAGGGTAAAACGCTAGATGAACTGATCCGTACATATGGCAAGCAACTGTTAGGGGAAAAGGTGGTCGAACAATTTGGTTCCATATTCCCTTTGTTGATCAAGTTTATCGATGCACGCGATAATTTGTCTATTCAGGTTCATCCGGATGATGAATTGGCAAAGAAACGCCATAATTCTTTTGGCAAGACAGAAATGTGGTATGTGATCAATGCTGCCAAAGGTGCCGGCTTATATTCAGGCTTTTCAAAGCAGATCAATGCGGATGAATACGTGAAACGTGTCGAGGATAATACGATCATGGATGTGTTACAACGATACGAGGTGAATCCTGGCGATGTATTCTTCCTGCCCGCGGGTCGTGTACACGCTATCGGAGCCGGTTGCTTTATTGCTGAAATCCAGCAGACGAGCAATATCACCTATCGTATATATGATTATGACCGTAAGGGACCGGATGGCAAAGGGCGTGAATTGCATACCGAACTGGCAAAGGATGCGATCGACTATACCTTGTATCCGGACTACCGCACCCATTACAAAGCGCATACGAATGCGACTGTAGAGCTTGCAGCCTGCAAGTATTTTACAACGAATTTGCTGGATGTCGATACGATCATGGTTCGTGATTTCTCCGAACTGGATTCTTTCGTCGTTTATATTTGTATGGAGGGTAAAGCTTCTATCCGTGACAATAAAGGCAATGAAATTTATATTCACCAAGGACAAACGGTCCTGATTCCGGCAGATACGGATGTCGTGACGATTTCACCGGTTCCGGGTGCCAAATTTATGGAGACGTATATTGGATAAGACCCATAGGGTTACGCCCTTTAACCTTATGGGTTAGGAGGCGTAATGCATAGGGTTATGGAATAGATAGAATGCCGCAGGTTTTTCCGGATTATCCGGAGACCTGCGGCATTTGTTTTTATTCGATTGTCAACTCTAATCTCTCTAAGGCTTTTTCGTCTGATGAACCGCCGTAAAGTATCTGATATTTTCCGGGACGGACTTCCATCGTTTGTGTATTGTCGTTAAAAGAGTGGAATGCTTCGGGTGTCAGCTCGATGTTGACTTCCTGGCTGTCGCCAGCTTTTACGTGTACACGCAAGAAAGCCTTCAGCGCTTTGATCGGCCCTTCCGGATCGTTCGGATTTTTGATGTAGATTTGTGCGACTTCGTCACCATCCATTTTGCCGGTGTTGGCAATGTCGAATGTCAGTGTGACAGATTGGTCTTTGGTAATCTTGCCAGAAGACAGCTTCGCATTCCGATAGGCAAAGTTTGTGTAGCTCAAGCCGTATCCGAACGGATAAAGTGGTGTTTCGGTCATATAACGGTAGGTACGACCTTTCATGCTGTAATCTTCAAAGTCCGGCAACTGGTCGATCGATTTATAGAATGTGACTGGCAAGCGACCTGACGGATTGTAGTCGCCAAACAGGATGTCGGCAACCGCTGTCCCGGCTTCTTGTCCGCCATACCAGGCATTCAGAATGGCGTCGATGTTGGCGTCTTCCCAGTTTAAAGCCAGGGCACTACCCGTACAAAGCACGTAGACAACCGGTTTACCCGTTGCTTTCAGTGCTTTTACCATTTCTTGTTGTACTTTCGGTATCTCGATATTGGTGCGGTCTCCTTTCTTGAAACCTTCCACGTTGACCGGCATTTCTTCACCTTCCAAGCGAGGCGAAATACCTCCGACATAGACAATCACATCTGCATCTTTGACTTTAGCGGCAGTGGCAGCATAATCGACAGGTCGACGCGTACCGATCTGGAAGTTGAGGTCAGCGCTACCCGTGCGTTGCATATATTCGATCTTGACAGGATATTTCTTTCCTTTTTCCGCATTCAGCATATACGTCTTTTCTGCCCCGTATTCGTTTTCCCAAACTTCGGCTACTTTTTCATCTCCGATAAAGAGGCGGAAGGCGTCGTTTCCTGACAACTTGATCTCAACCTGTTCCGTCTCTGGTGCTTCAAACTCGCCGGTAAAACGTGCTGTGAAGTTTGTCAGGTTTACATTCGGTGCGAACTGCGTGTTTCCGCCTGTCGTATAATGTAATTGGCTTGCTAAACCTTTATAAACGGCTTCTCCCTTGAATTCCGTATTGTTGTAGAATTCGGAGGCGAATCCCTGTCCGGCAGGGGAGGTGATGTGGTTGCCCAAGTCTTGGATTACGAAGTCAGCCGCATGATTACATCCTAATTCGTAGATTACTTCTGTATCGGGCACTTTGTTGCGGATACCTTCCAATATTGTTACGGTATGCGTCGGGAAGCCGTTGTAGTTCGCCCAAAGCATGGTCGAGTCGGCGGCATTCGGACCGACAACTGCAATTTTCCGGATCGTTTTACTCAGTGGAAGTGTGTTATTCTTGTTCTTCAGCAGCACCATACTCTTATGCGCCATTTCGAGTGCTTGTGCCACATGTTCGGGGCTTTCCACCACGTTGTATGGGATTTGAGCATAAGGAACCCGCTCGTCCGGATCGAACATGCCTAATTCAAAACGACCTTTCAGCAGGCGGCGTAGGGAGACATCCAGATCATTTTCGGATATCTTTCCCTCCTTCAAAGCTTTGATCAAAGCTTTATAGCTGTTGCCGCATTCCAGGTCAGTCCCGTTCAGGACAGCATCTGCAGAAGCGCTTTCCGCATCGGGATGTGTTTCGTGGCGAGGCGTGCGTTCGTCCCGTTGCCAGAAGTCGTTGATCGCACCACAGTCGGAAAGGATGATGTTTTCATATCCCCAACTATTCCGAAGGATGTCGATGAGCAGTTTGTCGCTACTACAGCAGGGTTTGCCTTGATAGCGATTGTAGGCGCACATGACTTCCTGTACATTTCCTTTTTTTACCAAAGCCTCGAAAGCTGGCAGGTAGGTTTGCCATAAATCACGGGGCGTCACTGTGACATCAAATTCGTGACGGTTCCATTCCGGTCCGCTATGGACTGCATAATGCTTGGCGCAAGCATGTGTCTTAAAGTATTTCGGATCGTCTCCCTGCAAGCCTTTCACTACGGCAACCCCCATCCGTTCTGTCAAGTACGGATCTTCTCCATAGGTTTCCATGCCACGGCCCCAGCGGGGATCACGGAAGATATTGATATTCGGCGTCCAAAAGGTCAAGCCTTTGTAGCGGTCATATTCTTTATTTTTTTGATACTGATGGTATTTGGCGCGAGCTTCATCGCTCACCATTGTAAATGTTTCGTACAGTGCGTCGTCGTCGAAAGTCGCCGCCATCGCGATAGCCTGTGGGAAAACAGTCGCTTTTCCGGCACGTGCGACACCGTGCAAGGCTTCGTTCCACCAATCGTATTCGGGTATACCGAGGCGTTCGATTGCCGGAGTCGTATTCATCATTTGCCCGATCTTCTCTTCGGCAGTCAGACGTTTCAAGAGGTCGTCTATGCGTTCGTCGATAGGGAGATCAGGATTGCGAAACGGATAATCTTCTTGTCTTTGGCTACAAGAAACAGACAGCAATAATGTTAGTGCTGCTACCGTCAGATGTTTCATTCTCATGTTATTAAATTTTAGATATTGTATGCTTTACGTTTTATCTTATTGTAAGATGTTTGTTATTAGCCATTTATTATGATAAATTATATTGCAAAGCTAATGGTTTACTTGCATTTCTTCAAGTAGAATTACTTAAAATAGGTTACTTCGTCCGTTATTTTAGCAAATGTCCTATTTTTGTAAGATCGAATAATAAAAAGAAAGAGAGATGAAGAAATTTTTAAGTATGCTTTTGATGGCGGCAGGTCTTATGTCTTGTGGAGATGATGATAAGCCGTTTATTCCTGAGTTGAACAAGCTGACGAGTGTTACATGTACGAAAAACGGAAATGCTTTTTTTAACGCGAATATCACTTATGACCAGGACAAGCAAATCAATCGGATTATATTAAATACGGAAGGAAATCAGTTTACTGATAATTATATTATTGTAGACAAGACGATTTCCGTAAGTGGCGTGAAGATGATCGATGGTTCTCCGACTAATCCCTTTGTCCATACAGTTTACACGCTAAGCGGAAATATGATTGCGGCCAAGGAAGAAAAATCTGAAAACAAGTATATGAGTAATGCTGTGTATACGGCTGTAGAAAACAGGTACACCTATAGTTCTAATTGGCTGAAATCAGTTTCGCAGATTATCCAGTGGCCGAATGAGGACGGTTCGGGTTATCAGATAAGAGAACTAGGTGAGGTAGATCGCTATTCGTGGGAAAATGGAAATGCGGTGCATTATGCTTATCTGCCACAGAAAGAGATTACATATGAATATAATTCTCAATTACGTCCAGAGAACTTTCCGTTCCGAGTTGTCAATTCATTTCAACCGGTCGGCTTTGATGTGATTTCTCCGTTGAACCTGCTCTATGGGAAGATGAATCAGAATCTGCCAACCCGTGCCTATTGGTATAATGTCTCCGATGCAACGGATATTTGTGCCGAATATACATTCCGCTATACGTTGACCGGCGATTATATCACAGGCATGACGATTGAAGAAAAGATCAATCCCGTGAATGGTGCAACTGCGGAAAATAACACGTATGAATATGAGTTTATCTATAATTTCGTGGTAGAGCAGAAGTAGGACAATTTACTTCAATAAATCGGGGCGTAGCCGGGCTGTCCTTTCTTGAGCTTGCCCGAGACGCCATTCTTCAATTTTGCGTTGGTGTCCGGACAGAAGGACGTCGGGAACTTTCCAGCCGTTGTAATCGGCAGGCCGGGTATAGACTGGGGGAGCTAGCAAATTATCCTGGAACGAGTCGGAGAGGGCACTTTGCTCGTCGCCGATTGCTCCGGGAATAAGACGTACGACGGCATCTGTGATGATGGCGGCAGCCAACTCGCCTCCTGTCAGGACATAATCACCAACAGATATTTCCTTTGTTATCAAATGTTCGCGGATGCGGTAGTCGATTCCTTTGTAATGTCCGCAAAGGATGATCAGATTGTTCAGCATCGACATGCTGTTTGCCATCGGCTGGTTGAAGGTTTCCCCATCTGGCGATGTGTAAATAACTTCATCATAATCCCTCTCGCTTTTCAAAGCCGAGATGGCCCGGTCGATAGGTTCGATCTGCATAACCATGCCGGCTTCACCCCCGAAAGGATAATCATCCACACGCCGCCATTTGTTGGTCGTGTAATCCCGCAGATTGTGTAAATGTATTTCAGCCAGACCTTTGTCTTGTGCCCGTTTCACAATGGAACAGTTTACCATTCCTTCGATCATCTCGGGAAGTACGGTCAGTATATCAATGCGCATCATATTTTATTTCAGATTTATGGTGCAAATGTAGGAGATTTCCCAAAGTCTGCAAAATAAAGTTTTGTAAGCATGGATTTTTAGTTTTTTGCAAAACAACTATCATACTATCATAAATGAATTTATATGCTTGTAAAACAGTATGTTATTCTATGATAGTTCTTGCTTTTAACTATCATTTATCTATCATAACTATCATGGGTAAAAGTGATAATGTGTTATATATCAATATTTTATCAAATGTCAGATGTGTTCTGAAGCTGATACAAAATAGATTAAAGAGGCTCGTTTTTTTATGAAGACAAGCTACTTTTT
>OOBZ01002786.1_pt1 | contig 10213 bp, 8 predicted proteins | sample 1671601 | NCBI WGS metagenome assembly OOBZ01 (sample SAMN06348173, study PRJEB24527) | human gut metagenome | biome: human gut; feature: ankylosing spondylitis patient; material: feces | host: Homo sapiens | place: China | collected 2015-10
GTTCAGACGTGTGCTCTTCCGATCTTGTCTCCACCGAATTGGGCGGGAAGAACTCGTTGATGGGGAACGCCACGCTGCGGAACAGCCCGCAGGGGTCCTCCTGGCTGTCACAGCTGCACTCGCACTGGGGCACGCAGTAGTCGTACACCGGGATCAGCAGCTGGGTGTCCCGCTCCAGCCGCACCAGCGTAAACTGCCCCAGCGTCACGTAGATGCGCCGCGTCAGCGCCCCATCGTCGAACACCAGCTCGCCGTTGAAGCTCTGGGCTACGAAGGACGGGATCTCCGCCAGGCAGCCACGCTCCCCCGCAGAGGGCAGCGGGATCTCCGCCACCCGGGTGCTGAGTACGATAGGATCGACCGCCTCCACCACCGCAACAGGCAGATTGGTGCGCATACGTCCCGGTACATCCAGCTCATCCAGCACCGTGTCGGATGAGAATATCTTGGCGTTCCCCTCGCTGCCAAACAGAATGCACCGCTTGTCGAACACGCACAGACCCTCCACCTCAGTGTACCGCGGCGTCCCGGTGCAGACCTGCAGCGTCACCCGGTAGTAGAACCGCATATCCACGGAGTAGAACCCCCGGTTGAAGGACACCGGCTCTACATCGGTGTAAACATACAGCAGCTCCGCCGTGCCGCCCTTGAGCATCTGGGAGCTGTTCAGCACCTCCTGGGCCGCCGCCGTGGGATAGAACCGCAGATCCTCTACGCAGTCCTTATCCCGGCAGGAGTCAAATATCTTTCGTGTATGGATGCACACGGATTCCCGGACGCTGTTCAAGTCGCAGACCGGCCCCGGCATAATATTTTCAGGCATTGTATGACCTCCCAATAAGTAGTGAAAGATGGCCTCTTTCACTCCAGTCTATGCCGCGGCACAAAAAGGGTGCGGCGAAACCCCGCCGCACCCCTGCGCTTCTATTTCTTTTTCAGCACCACGTTCTCCTGGCCCAGCCACTCCCGGCATTCCTGCAAAAACGCCGGATGGGGCAAGCATTTCCCGCCCCACAGCTTTCCTGTGTCCGCAATGCGTATCTTCAGCGGCGTCTCACCCTCAAACATGGTGGACACCAGCTGCAGATGCCGGAACGCACGGCTGTCCAGACTGGGTACGCGGAGATACAGCACCATGCCCTCATCCACATCCCTTTTGACGCCGGGAATACCACCCACCTTGTCGGCGTCCTCCAACGGATACAGCTCGTCGCACAGGATCTGCGGCGGCTTCTCGTCCCGCGCGGAGATGCGTCCCCGCACCACCACCGCCAGGTTGGGCAGTATATAGCTCCCGCACCGGTCTATGACCTTCTGGAAGCACAGCAGCTCAATGGACGATGTCTCGTCCTCCAGCATCACATAGGCCATCAGCGTGTTGGTCTTGGTGGTCCGCGTCCTGCTGGAAGCCACGATACCCGCCACCGTCACCACCTGTCCGTCGGCGAAGCGGCTGGCACCCTCCTCTCCGGCAAAGTCCTCGGTGATCTCGCCGATGGGCACCGCGCCCAGCCGCTTGGCCGCCGCCCGGTAATCCCCCATAGGGTGTCCGGACAGGTACAGTCCCGTGGTCTCCCGCTCCATCTGCATCCGTTCCACCGCAGTGAATTCCGGCACATCCGGCAGCTCCACCCGGGAGGCCGCCTCCGGCGACGAGGTGTTCATACCGAAGAAGTCCAGCTGTCCCTCCACGTTCCGCCGCCGTACCGAGCCGATGGCGTCCAGCACCTTTTCGAACGCCGCCACCAGCTGGGAACGCCGCGCGCCCAGATCGTCAAACGCGCCGCTGCGGATCAGGTTCTCCACCGCCCGCTTATTCATATCGGTGCAGTCGTACATCCGCTCGCAGAAATCCTGGAAGGACTTGAACGCGCCGCCCTTTTCCCGCTCCCGCACCATGGCCTGGATGAACCCGCGCCCGATGTTCTTGATAGCCACCAGACCGAACCGGATGCCATTCTCCTCGACGGTGAACCGATCGCTGGAACGGTTCACATCCGGCGGCAGCAGCTCGATGCCGCAGTCGCGGCACTCGCCGATGTAGCCCGCCACCTTGTCGGAGTTATCCAGCACGCTGGTCAGCAGCGCCGCCATATACTCCTTGGTGTAGTGGCACTTGAAATACGCCGTCTGATAGGCCACCACCGCATAGCTGACGGCGTGGGCCTTGTTGAAGGCATAGTTGGCAAAGTCGTAGATCTCGTCATAGATCCCCTGGGCCGTGGCCTCGTCGATGCCGTTGGCGATACACCCGGCGATGCCTCTCTCCTTGTCGCCGTAGACAAAGGCCTGCCGCTCCTTTTCGATCTCCTTGGCCTTTTTCTTGCTGATGGCCCGGCGCACCATGTCCGCCTGACCCAGGGAAAAGCCGCCCAGCTCCTGAAAAATGCGGATGACCTGCTCCTGATACACGATGCAGCCATAGGTCACAGACAGAATGGGGATCAGCTTCGGGTGCTTGTATGTCACCAGCTTCGGATCGTGCTTGCAGGCGATAAACCGGGGGATGGACTCCATTGGGCCGGGCCGGTACAGGGCTATCACGGCGGTGATGTCCTCAATACTCTGGGGCTTCAGCCCCACGCACACCCCGGTCATACCGGTAGACTCGATCTGGAACACGCCCGCCGTCTGCCCACGGGAGATCATCTCGTAGGTCTCCGGATCGTCGTCGGGAATGTCCGCCAGTGTAAAGTCCGGCTGGTGCTGCTGCACCAGCTTCATGGCGTCATCCAGCACCGTCAGGTTGCGCAGACCCAGGAAGTCCATTTTCAGCAGACCCAGCTCCTCCAGCGTGGTCATGACGTATTGGCATATCAGCGCGTCGTCGTTCCTCGCCAGCGGCACATACTCGTACACCGGCCGCTTGGTGATGACCACGCCCGCCGCGTGGGTGGACGCATGACGGGGCATTCCCTCCAGCGCCATGGCGGTGTTGATGAGCTTCTTTACCCGGGGATCATCCCGGTACATATCCGCCAGCGGCTTACTCAGCTTCAGCGCATCCTGCAGTGTGATGTGCAGCGCCCCCGGCCCGGCAGGTACCTGCTTGGCCACCTGGTCCACCTCGGCGTAGGTCATGTTCAGTGCCCGTCCCACATCCCGTATGGCGGCCCGGGCCGCCATCGTGCCGAAGGTCACGATCTGCGCCACATGGTCGTCGCCGTACTTCCGCCGGACGTAGTCCACCACCTCACCCCGTCGGGTGTCGCCGAAGTCCATGTCTATATCGGGCATGGACACACGCTCCGGGTTCAGAAAACGCTCAAAATACAAATCATATTTCATGGGATCGATGTCAGTGATGTCCAGACAGTAGGACACCATCGACCCGGCGGCGCTGCCGCGCCCCGGCCCAACGGGAATATCCACGCTCTTGGCGAAGCGCACAAAGTCCGACACGATGAGAAAATAGTCCGTAAAGCCCATCTTCTCGATCATGTCCATCTCATAATCCAGCTGCTTGCGGTATTCCGGCTTCGTATCGCCGTAGCGCCGCGCGAAGCCCTGCTCGCACAGTTCCCGCAGGTAGGTGGGCGAGTCGTACCCCTCCGGCAGCTTGAATTCCGGCAGGTGATATTTGCCGAAGGTGAATTCCATCCGGCAGCGGTCGGCGATGCGCTGGGTGTTGGCCACCGCGTCGGGATAGGCGGAGAACAGCTCCTCCATCTCCTCTGTGGAGCGGAGGTAGAAATTCCGCGGCTCATACCGCATACGGTTCTCGTCGTCCACCGTCTTACCCGTTTGGATGCACAGCAGCACGTCGTGGCTCTCCGCGTCCTCCTTCCGCAGATAGTGGGCGTCGTTGGTACACACCAGCGGGATGCCCGTCTCGTTGTGCAGCCGCAGAAGTCCCCGGTTCACCTCGGTCTGCTCGGCAATGCCGTGATCCTGCAATTCCAGATAAAAGTCCTCTTCACCGAAGATGTCCCGCATGGTCAGGGCGTACTCCTTCGCCCCGGCGTAGTCGCCGTTCAGCAGCCGCTTGGGGATCTCCCCGGCCAGGCAGGCAGACAGCGCGATCAATCCCTCGGAGTGCTCCCGCAGCAGGTTCAGGTCGATGCGGGGCTTGATGTAAAAGCCCTCGATGTACGCCTGGCTGACCATATAGGACAGGTTGCGGTAGCCTGTCTCGTTCTTGCACAGCAGCACCAGGTGGCGGGACTCCGTGTCAAACTCATGCTGCTTGTCAAATCTTGTACGGTGGGCCACATACACCTCGCAGCCGATAATGGGATGGATACCCTCCTTCTGGCAGGCGCGGTAGAAGTCCACCGCGCCGTACATGACGCCGTGGTCGGTGATAGCGCAGGCGTTCTGCCCCATGGACTTCACCAATGCAGGCAGGTCGCGGATGCGGCACGCGCCATCCAGCAGACTGTATTCCGTATGGACATGGAGGTGAACAAAGGACATGGCGTTACGCTCTCTTTCTCTCGGTTTCCATCATCTCACAGAGCATCTCGGCGGCGGTGGCGATCAGCAGGCCGCAGTGGTCGCCGGCGGCCAGAGACCGGGCCAACTCCGTGGGCCGCAGATCCTTGTGGGACAACAGCTCCCGGCAATTCAGGTATTGAAAGCGCTCCGTGAAGCGGCGTTGAAATTCCTTGGTCAGATAGGCGGCGCGGGCCTTATCGCGGGCTGCCTCCGGAAACGCACAGCCCAGGATCATCACCGGGGCGTTCACCGCGCCGCAGATGTTGCCGCTGCGCACGCCGCCGCCCAATCCAGCGCCTATCGCCAGGGCCTGCTCCTCCGTAATGTCCAGAATATCGTTAAATGCCGCCAGCAGCGACTGGGCGCAGTTCGCGCCGCTTTTCCGGTATCGTATGGCCGCTTCACAGCGCTCTTTCGCAGTATTCATAGGGCTTTTGCCTCCTCCATAAGTTTTCGCATCCGGTGGTTGATGCAGGACTTCGTCACCGGCGGATCGCATCTCTCTGCCAGCTGTATCAACGATAATTCGGGAAATTCCAGCCGCAGCGCGGCGGTCTGCCGCAGCTTTTTCGGCAGCTTGTCCCAGCGGGCGCTGCGCCGCAGCGCCTCGATGGCGCTCACCTGTTCCTGCGCCGCGTCCAGCGTCTTGTTCACGTTGGCCATGTCGCAGTTCATGGCCCGATTCGCGCCGTTTCGAATCTCCTTATCCACCTTGGCGGTCATAATGTCCATGGCAGAAGCTGGTGCACCTATTTTGGTCAAAAAGTCCTCAATATGCTCCGATTGCTTAAAATACAGCAGGAAATCACCACCTCTTTGTACTGTTCTCGGAATAAAAAACATCTCCTCCATCAGGGTGGATACCTCGCGGGAGGCCTGGCTGTGATTGGTAGCAATTTCCAAATGGTAGCGCTTTTCCGGATCGGTGACGCTGCCCCCGGCCAGGAACGCGCCGCGGAGGAATGCCGTGCGGCAGCAATCCTCTTCTAAAATACCGAAATTCACATGAATTGCCATGATTTGCTTTGGATCATATCCTAAAATGTTAATGATATTGGACAGCTTGTCCCGGTCTGTGATACCGAAGATCAGCTTCCCCTTGCCGCCGTTCTCCTCGGGAAGCCGGTCAAACCGAACGGAAAACGCCTTGTGAAAAATTTTGGGCAAACGTTCCGCAAAATCCTCGTTTTCCGTAATAATACGCACTTCCGACGGGGTAAATGTATTGCAGTACAGCAGCACACCGTAAGCCTCCGCCCGGGCGCAACAAAGACGCGAGATGGGGGCGCGGCACAGCTCATTTTTCACTTTTGCAGCGAAAGAACGCATAATATCACCTGCAATTATCCGAATTCCGGTTTAATTTTCTTTATAAAAACGTGGAAATACTTTAAAACAGCACTGGAATTTTCAAGTAAAAAAGTTGAAAAACCTGGAAAGTCTTGAAAAGACTGATATAAAAGGGCTCACCGGTTCATATCCCGGTGGCTTTCGGTGACGGGATAGCCCAAGTGGGCGGCAAATTCTGACAGATACCGGGCAACAGCCACCGAGCGATGACGGCCACCGGTGCAGCCCACGGCGATGACCAATTCCGTCCGCCCCTCCTGCCGGTACTGGGGCAGGAGAAATTCCACCAGCGGCATCAGGCGGCGGAGAAATTCAGCGGTCTGCTCAGACCGGAGCACATAGTCCCGCACCGGTGCGTCCAGGCCGTTCAGCGTTTTCAGCTCCGGGACGTAATAGGGGTTGGGCAGAAAGCGCACGTCCAGCACCAGGTCGGCCTCCGGCGGCAAACCGTTCTTGAAGCCGAAGGAGAGGACGTTCACGTGCAGCGCCCCTTTCTCCGCCGCGGCGAAGAGAGACAGCAGGGTGCTGCGGAGCTTGGCGGTGGAAAAGGCGGAGGTATCCAGCACCACATCGGCAGTCTCGCGGACAGAGCGGAGCAGCTCCCGCTCGCGGGACACGGCGCTTTCTATGGAGCAGCCATCGGAACAGAGGGGATGGCTGCGGCGGGTCTCCTTATAGCGGCGGATGATGGTGGGGGTATCGGCCTCCAGAAACAGCAGGCGGCAGCGGATGCCCCGGGCGCGGAGCTGGGCCACGGCGTCGGTAAGATTGGCGGAGGGTTCGCCGGCACGGACATCGTAGACGAAGGCCAGCTTATCATAGCGGCCGCCGGCGGCGGCGCAGAAGTCGGCAAAGCGGAGCATCATCTCCGCCGGGAGGTTGTCCACGGTATAGTAGCCGGCATCCTCCAGAAAGGCGGCGGCACGGCTCTTGCCGCTGCCGGACAGGCCGGAGATGATGAGTATTTCCATGGGGGCTCTCCTTTTTGAGTTCTCTTGTTGTGGCCGCGCCTGCGGGCGCGGGGGGGGGCGGATTCCCACGCCAGTGACATCGGTCACTGGCTCGGAATGACAGATAATCTTAGGGTTCGACGATTTTGACCTCGGGGTCAAGGCGGACGCCGGTGGCATCAAGGACGCGGGTCTGTATTTCTGCCATGAGGTCGGTCACGTCATCGCAGGTGGCGTGGCCGGTGTTGATGACGAAGCCGGCGTGCTTCTCTGAAACCTGCGCGCCGCCCACGGTCAGCCCCTTCAGGCCGCACTGGTCGATCAGGGCAGCGGCGTAATGGCCCTCCGGGCGCTTGAAGGTGCTGCCGGCGCTTGGATATTCCAATGGCTGTGAAGTTTTTCTCCTTGTCATCAGTTCGTCCATTTTTGCCTTGATGGCAGCCGGATCGCCGGACCGCAGACGGAATACGGCGGACAGCACTACCCCATCGGGACAGTCGGTGAGCAGACTGTGACGGTAGGAAAAGCCCAGCGCCTCCCCTGTCAGCGTCCGGATGCCCTCATCGGGAAACAAAACGGCGGCGGAGGACACCACCTGGGACATCTCACCGCCGTAAGCGCCGGCGTTCATGCACACCGCGCCGCCTACGCTGCCGGGAATGCCGTGGGCAAACTCCAGGCCGGTGAGCCCCAGCCTGCAGGCGGTCATAGCCACACGGGTCAGGGACGCGCCGGCATCGGCGCGGAGACAGCAGGGGTCGCTTTCCACGCGCGCCACCCGGTTCATATCCCGGGTGTGGATCACAAGGCGGTCCACCCCGGCGTCCGGGAACAGGAGGTTCGTGCCGTTGCCCAGGATGACGGGCCTGGCGGACAGCTCCCGGGCGCGGCTGAGCAGCAGGATGAGCTGCTCGCCGTTTTGAGGAAAGGCCATGCGGCGGGCAGGGCCGCCGATGCGGAATGAGGTATAGCGGGACAGGGGCACTTCCCGTTCATAGGGCATATCCGGCAGGTAGTCCGCCGTCCATTTGTCCAGTTCATCGTACCAGGTCATAGTACCTCCCATGCGTTCAGATACGCTTATTCTTGCCCAAAAGGGCCGCGCCGATAATGCCGGCACGGTTGCCCAGCTCCGCCTTGACGATGCGGGTGCGGCGGTCGCGGCCGCAGGGGATGCTCTCACGGGCCACACGCTGCTGGACAGGCAGCAGGAGCTGCTCCTCCGCCTCGTTGCTGACGCCGCCGCCGATGGCCAGGGTGTCGGGCTGGAAGATATTCACCACGTTGACCACGCCGCAGGCCAGATAGTCCACATACTCGTCGCAGACCTGCTGGCCCACCGGATCGCCCCGGCGGGCGGCGATGAACGCCGACTGGCCGGAGACGCGGCCCTCGTTCTCCGCCACCACCTGGGCCAAAATGCTGTGAGGATGGGCGGCCAGGGCGGCGGCGGTCATGCGTTTCAGAGCGGTGGCGCTGGCGTACTGCTCCCAGCAGCCATGGCGGCCGCAGGGACAGGGCAGGCCGCCGCGCTGGATGACCATGTGGCCCACCTCGCCGGCCATGCCGTTGGCGCCGTGGTAGATCTTGCCGTTATGGACGATGCCCGCGCCCACGCCTGTGCCCAGGGTGATGGTGACGAAGCGCTTGCTGTCGCGGCCCGCGCCCACCAGGAACTCGGCCAGGGCGGCGCAGTTGGCATCGTTTTCGATGTAAAGAGGGATGCTGAGATAGCGGTGGAACAGCTTGCGCAGGGGCACGTTGCGCAGAGGCAGGTTGCAGGTATAATTGATCGAGCCGGAGCGGATCTCCACCGTACCGGGGACGCCTACGCCCACGGAGGCCACGTCGCTGACGGAGATGTTCACCGTGTGGGCCAGCTCCTGCACCAGGGAGGCCACCGTCCAGGCCAGTCCGTCGTCGTCCGCGATGGATGCCACCTTCATCTTTTGGGTGGCCAGCAGGACGCCGTTCTCGTCCACCAGGCCGGCCTTCAGGTTCGTGCCGCCGATGTCTACACCAACATACTTCATGGTCAGCTCGCCCCGTTTCCGTGGAGCATGGCATCCACCTTACTGTCGAACTGGGTGACGAAGTCACGGGCAGCGTTGTAGCCATATTTCATCTGGCGGTTCTTCATGGTGGCGATCTCCACGATGCCGGCCAGGTTGCGGCCGGGGCGGACGGGGATGGTGACCACCGGCAGGTCCACGTCCAGCATGGTGTATTTCTCCTCGCCCAGGCCAAGACGGTCGTAGAACTTGCCGTCCACCCACTGCTCCAGCTGGATGACCAGGTCGATCTCGGTGTCGAACTGCACCGCGCCCATGCCGAAGAGCTGCTGGACGTCGATGACGCCCACACCGCGGATCTCGATGTAATGACGGATGATCTCGGGGGCTGTGCCGTAGAGGGCGTTGGAGATGCGGCGGATCTCCACCGCGTCGTCGGCCACCAGCCGGTGGCCGCGCTTGAGCAGCTCGATGGCCGTTTCGCTCTTGCCGATGCCAGAATCGCCCAGGATGAGGACACCCTGGCCATAGATGTTCATGAGGACACCGTGGCGGGCGATCTGGGGGGCCATGGCGCGGTTGAGGTAGTCGATCAGGTTGCTGGTCACGTCCACGGTGGAGTCAGGGGTGCGCAGAAGGGTGCGGTCGTGCTTCTCCGCCATTTTCAGCAGCTCGGCAGGGGCGTCCATGCCCCGGGCCACGATCATGGCCGGGAACGGATAGCTGAGGAGCTGGTTGAACACGCGGCTGCGCTCCGCCTCCGTCATGCGGTCCAGGTAGCGCATTTCGCCGCGGCCCAGTATCTGCAGGCGCTTGTCGTCGAAGTAGTCGTAAAAGCCCACCAGCTGGAGTGCGGGGCGGTTCACATCGGATATGGTGACGACGGCGGTATCGAAATCACGGCCGCGGTGGAGGACCTCCATGTGGAAGGTCTCGACCATTTTTTTCAGGCTGGCCGGGTTGCGTTTTACTTTTTCCATGGGCGCTCCTCCTGCCCGGAACGGGCAAATATACTCCTCATAATTATATCTTGTATGGGCTTTTTTCGCAACACCTTCCAGGCGCAAAAAATTTTCGTTTTTTTGTCAAATAACACTTGCAATTTCACCGCGTATCTGTTATTATATCAACTGCTTGCGATGCAAGAGGTTATGTTACGACAGCAAGGAGGTGCAACGGATGGCAAAGTGCGAATTTTGCGACAAGGGCGTGACCTTTGGTATCAAGGTGTCCCATTCTCACCGGCGTTCCAATCGTCCCTGGAAGCCCAATGTCAAGCGCGTCAAGGCTGTGGTCAACGGCACGCCCCGCCATGTGTACGTTTGTACCAGATGCCTGCGTTCCGGCAAGGTCACTCGCGCGATCTGATCGCGTCTGAACTGCACAGTTGAAAGCCCTGCGGCGAAGCCGCAGGGCTTTTTGCGTGGGAAAGGGCAGCGCCCCGCCGTATGGCGGGGCGCTGCT
>OOBZ01002789.1_pt1 | contig 10204 bp, 5 predicted proteins | sample 1671601 | NCBI WGS metagenome assembly OOBZ01 (sample SAMN06348173, study PRJEB24527) | human gut metagenome | biome: human gut; feature: ankylosing spondylitis patient; material: feces | host: Homo sapiens | place: China | collected 2015-10
CAAGTCAAATGTATCTGTTGGAACGGAACTTCATGTCCATAGCAGAGTATTTGAGTTCAACCCCTTTCACTTTTGTATCATACAAAGTCCATATCTTCTTGCGTCCCCTCAGATACGGTTGTACTTCACAAAATGCGGCGAAACTTTCCCAAAATTCAAGTTTCAGGTTCTTGAGTTCGTCTTTACTATACATTAAATAATTTAGCAGCTATTTATAAATTTCTTTCTTTTTCACTTTTACTATCGTACCATATTCAGCCAGTTTCTTCATATCAATACGTTTCCGGTTTCCGGCAATTACGTAAACGACCGGGCGGCCACAGATCTGCTCTCGGTAGAAACGGAAAATATCCTGCATGTCCATCGTTGCGATATCCCGCAGGAATTCTTCAGCCGGATCACGGTCGAAACCTTCCATACGCGCACTCGCCACTTTCTCGGACAAGTTGCGGAAAGGCGGATAATCGTTATTGATTCGGTTCACCAACGTCTGCTTGACCGCCTCCACCCTTTCCGGCTTCAACGGCATTTCTCGGATCAGCGAATCCAGTACGCTCAGTGCATCCAGCGTCTTGTCGCTCTGAGTGGACAGCATCGCCGTAAAAGATCCGGCAGTCCCCTTATGTGCATGGTTCGGCAACTGGTAACGACCGCTTGTCCGGTATGCAAAAGAACGGAATTCCCTTATTTCTTGAAACATCAGCGACGACATATCACCTCCGAAGTAGACAGAGAACAGCCGGGAGGCATGGCGGGAAGTCTTGTCATCCACAGGATCACCTTTGATATAAGCGTAAACGATGCTCTGCGCCATATCCGGCATATCGACAAAAAAAACTGTCGGCTTGTCGTATTGCTTCAACTCGCGGTAATAGGGAGAATTGGAGGCAATGGTCGTCCGTTCCAATGGGAGATGCTGGCGAATCGTCCCGATCACTTTTTCTACAGGCAATGTGCCGCAGTAGTGAAGGTCGCACTGTACACTTCGTACCTTACCGTAGACCGCTAACAGATCTTTTCCTTTCAATTTCTTGATCTGAGAGAGTGAAAGTTTACGCAGGTAACGGGACTGATCACCGTACTTTACCTGTTCTAACAAAGCTGATGCCACATTGTCGCCCGACTTGAAAAAGGCTTTCTCCGAGACTTTAGCATCGTCCACAATCTGACGTAGCTTCTTGTCGTCAGCCTTTGCATGGCGGATAAAGTCACCCACAAGTTCCATCGTTTCGTCAATATGGTTATCGAAACCAGTCACCTTCATGACAAAAGCATCGGGTGTTACATCGAATGCAAGCGTGCTTCCGATCGATTGCAAACGGCTGCGGAACTGCTCGAAAGATAAAGACTCGGTCCCTAATAATTGCAGATAGTTGGTGAGCTGCATCAATTCCGGCTGTTCCAAGGCACCGATCCCGTAGGAGATGTTCAAAGTAAAAATATCGTTCAGCGGATTAGGTGTCGTGTACAACGTCACCAAAGGAGTCAACTTTGACGTCTTCACATCCTTTTCGAAATCGATGATACGAGGTGCGACTTGTTGCTCCGGTATCTTCTCCAACTGTTTGGCATAAGAAGACGAAGCGTCTGCATTCCGGGGAACAACCGGAGAGAAAGCTGGTTTCGGCAAATTGTCTTTTGGATATTTCCCTGTGCTCTTGGTTACGCACAAATAGTTATTGCTGAAATATTTTTGGGCGACCCGCACGACATCCTCTTTCGTGATGGATTCGATCCGTGCTACTTCGTTCAGATAATCGTTCCAACTCTTTCCTTGAGAAAACAGATTCATCATGACTGTCGCACGTGAGTCGATATTTTCCAATGAGGAAGCATACTGCCGTTTCTGTTCCAGTTTCAAGCTGTTGAACATTTCATCACTGAAATCTCCGTTCTTCACTCGGTTGATCTCGTCCCAGACCATCTTCTCTGCCGAACTGTACGACTGGATTAACAATTTCGGCATAATAGCGACCGCCAAGATTCCCGCTTCATTCATGCTCTCGTTGATGGCAAGAGCTCCCATCAACTTATGTTCCACCATCAGTTTGTCCAGATAGCCCGTACCGTTGGCGTTATTCAACAAGTTGACCGCAATATTCAAGGCTACCTGGTCCTCGTGGTTAGCCGAAACACCCCGGAAACCAAGCCCCATCGCCTTAATAAAGGGAATCGGGAACTTTACCTTCATTGTCTCCCGTCCGTTGAACGGCGGGAGCATCACTTTCTCCTGTTTCGGCGCATTGCCCGAACGGATTCGTGAAAAGGCCTTTTCCAATATAGGCATAACCTGCTGTGCATCGAAATCACCACTAAGGATTAGTGCCATATTGGATGCCACGTAATAGTCTTCGAAGAACTTGTGCATTTCCGTCAGCCGCGGATTCTTGAGGTTTTTCGTGCTGCCGATAATTGGGTAAGCATACGGGTGTGGACCGAAATAGCGTGCCATCAACGTGTCCATCACCTGGCCACCGATGAAATCACCATACATGTTCTTCTCCTCATAAACCGTTTCCAGTTCGCTTTGGAAAAGACGGAATACGGGGTTAATCAGGCGTTCGCTGTTGATCTCCGCCCATTGAACCATATATTGCGGAGAAAACGTATTGAAATAGATTGTAGCATCATATGAGGTCGCCGCATTCAGACCGGAACCGCCGAACCGGTTGATGAGCCGGTTGAACTCATTTGGAATGACATATTCGGAAGAGCGGATGCTCAGTTCGTTGATCTCCTTTTGCAGACGAGCACGTGCCGCGGTATCCTCCGTCATGGCCAGTTCGTCATATTTCATGGCAATGGAATCCAGCAAGACTTTCTCCGACTCGTAATCAAGCGTTCCGATGCGGTCTGTTCCCTTAAACATCATATGCTCGAAATAGTGAGCGATACCTGTATCCGGACAATCTTTTGCTCCTGCTTTCACGACAACGGCGCCGAAAACTTTCGGTTGACTATGATCTTCGTTCAGCCAAACAGTCAGTCCGTTTTCCAGTCTATATTCTTTTACTTTGAGAGCGTTCAAGTCCTCTGCTTGCGATTGATAAGAACAACATGCGAATACCATCATCACTACTTTTAATTTCACGGTCATGCCACAGAATTGTAATATTACAGGCAAAGATAATGAATTAATCAGATATTTACGATTCGTGCGATAAACCAAACGAATATTTAATTGTTATTCAATAAAAAGCAAATACGATATGATAAATCTAGGCAGTTGGATGAACGGCATCCTGATCGGTTGGGGCGTAGACCCTAAAATTGCAAATACTTTCGACGAAATGATCATTGCAGCATTGCTAGTCATACTGGCGATCGGGTTGGATTACCTATGCCAAGCGATCTTTGTCGGCAGCATGAAAAAGCTAGCGCAGCATACACATTATCAATGGGATTCGTTGCTTCTCAAACGTAAAGTTGTCCACCACTTGGTCCACACAATACCGGGTATCTTGGTCTATGCCTTGTTGCCTCTGGCGTTTATACGGGGGAAAGGTTTGTTGCTTTTGTCTCAGAAAATATGTGCTGTGTATATCGTGTTCGCTTTGTTATTGGCGATAAATGGTTTTATTTTAGTGTTCCTCGATATGTATAACATGCGGCAGGTGAACAAGAACCGTCCGATTAAAGGATTCATGCAGGTGCTTCAGGTCTTACTGTTCTTTATCGGCGGGATCGTCATTATAGCCATCTTGATCGGGAAATCGCCAGCCAGCCTGTTTGCAGGATTGGGTGCTTCAGCAGCAATCCTGATGTTGGTATTCAAGGATACGATTTTAGGATTCGTGGCGGGCATACAGCTTTCCGCCAACGATATGCTTCGGCCGGGCGACTGGATCACAGATCGGAAGAGCGTCGTGTAGGGAAAGCGACTGGATCACGGTTCCTGGTTCAAACGCGAACGGTATCGTACAGGAAATTACGCTGAACACAGTCAAGATTCAGAATTTCGATAATACCATTTCCACCATCCCGCCTTATACGTTGGTAAGCGCTTCGTTCCAGAACTGGCGGGGCATGGTCGAATCGGGAGGCCGCCGTGTGATGAAGTCCATTTTTCTCGACCTCAATACCATCAAGTTCTGTACTCCGGACATGCTCAACACATTCCGCAAGGAAATCCCTTTGCTTGCCGACTACAAGCCGGACGAAGGCGTGACACCTACCAATTCGCAGATGTTCCGTGTCTATGTGGAGAAATACCTGACAAGCCTTCCGGTCGTCAACACCGATCTCGATTTAATCATCAGCCAGTTGCAATCGACTGAATATGGCGTACCTATCCAGATCTATTTCTTCTCCCGCAATAAAATATGGAAGGAATACGAACGTATCCAGTCGGACATCTTCGACCATTTCTTCGCAATGGTTCCCAAGTTCGAATTAAAGGTTTACCAATATTCGGAGTAAGGATAATGAAAAAACAGACTTTATTGCCAAATTTGTGAAAATACCCATTGGTCCAAACCGAAACACATGGGCTTGAAAATTGATTTTTCCACAGGGGTAATATTTTTATTTGGTAATCGGCTGTATCTCAAAAAATGACCTTTTTATCGCTTTTTATGGGGAATATTGTATTTTTATTAGTTAGTTTTGTATACAAATTCAAGGTTATCACAAGTATACTTAACTAATCATTTAAAGATATGCACGCAATACAAGAATGGATTAACAATCATTTGATCGAATGGGGGATTATCAGCAGTTCGGCAAATGAACTGGACAATACGATCGTCCTGCTGCTGATCATTGCCGTAACGGTCGGCATCGACTATGCTTGCCGCTATATTTTTCTGAATATGTTCAAACGGCTTGCGAAGAGAACCCGCAACCAATGGGACGACTTGATCGTTGAGCGCAAGATTATCAACAAGCTGATGCACATGATCCCTGCCATCCTGGTGTATGTGCTGTTGCCACTGGCTTTCCCGGTTGATGAGACGCCCAAGATATTGGGAATCCTGCAAATGATATGCAAGATCTACATCATTGCCGTTTCACTTCGTTTCATCAGTGCCTCCCTGAACGTCGTGCATGAAATATATAACCGGAAGGAATCACTCAAGAACAAGCCGCTGAAAGGTTTCATCCAACTATTGCAGGTAGCCGTTTTTTTTATTGGTTTTATACTGATCATCAGCATTCTGATCGGCAAATCACCAACGACGCTGTTCGCCGGACTGGGCGCTTCCGCCGCTATCCTGATGCTGGTGTTTAAGGATACGCTCTTAGGATTCGTAGCCGGCATACAGCTTTCCGCCAACGATATGCTGCGTCCGGGCGACTGGATCACGATGGAGAAATATGGGGCGAACGGGACGGTTATCGAAGTCACGCTGAACGCAGTCAAAGTCAAGAACTTCGACAATACGATCACGACGATTCCCCCTTATGCCTTAGTGAGCGATGCTTTCCAGAACTGGCGTGGGATGTCAGAATCTCCCGGACGGCGGATCAAGCGCTCCATCAATATCGATATGAACAGCGTGAGTTTCTGTACGCCTGAGATGTTGGCAAAATTCCGCAAAATCTCCTTGCTGACAGACTATATCGACGAGAAAGAAAAAGAACTGAACGCCTATAACGAGGCGCACCGGATCGATGATTCCATCCGCGTAAACGGCCGTCGGCAAACGAATATAGGTGTGTTTCGCGCCTACCTGGTCAATTATCTGAAAAGCCTCCCGGAGGTCAGTAAGGAACTGACTTGCATGGTCCGCCAGTTGCAACCGACAGAAACTGGTATTCCGATCGAACTTTATTTCTTCTCCTCCGTGAAAGACTGGGTTCCTTACGAAGGCATTCAATCCGACGTATTCGACCATGTGCTGGCCGTAATCCCGGAATTCGGACTCAGCGTCTTCCAGAATGTCTCTGGCAGTGATTTGAGGGGCCTGAAAATAGTGAGATAACAAAAAAGTGTTGCTTGCCATAGGGTAACGCTTTTTTTGTTCGTCTATAGGACATCAGTAAAAAATAATAGTCACACATGAAAAACACAATTCTTACTTTTTGCTGTATCCTGTTACAGCAATCGCTCTTTGCCGAAAACAAGGATTGGCTGATCGACGGAAGCCCGTATAAGACGGAGGTCAATCTTTCATCGGATAAGAAACAAATTGAATTGACAAACGGTCTTCTTCGTCGTTCCTTTTCACTAACACCCAACGGTGCGACAATCGCACTGGATAATCTGATGACGGGACAAAACGAATTGCGTGCCGTGCGACCGGAAGCCGTGCTTGTCATCAATGGAAAAGAGTATCCAGTCGGAGGTTTGGAAGGGCAGCCTGTCCATAATTTCCTGACAAAAGATTTCCTGTCCGGCATGCAACTGTGCGATTCGGCATTTGTCTTGGCTGGTTATACGGTTAGCGAAACAAAAGAACGCTTTCCTTGGAAACCGAACGAGGCCTGGATTAGCAATCGATATCCGTGGCCTGTGCCCGGCAAACGCATCACCTTCACTTATAGGGCTCCCCGAAAAATTGTAGACGAATGCAAAGGGTTAACCATCCGTATCGTCTATGAACTATATGATGGAGCTCCGATCCTGTCTAAATGGATCGAGATCGAAAACAACGGACAAAAGGCTGTTACACTGGATTCATTCAAATCAGAAGTTCTTGCGTTGGTTGAGACTGCCCCGAAAGTCCACTATGGTGAGCCCCATGAGGTGCGCATGATGGCACAAAAAACGGGATACTATACGGAAGATTACCGCAAAAGACCAGTACAGACGGATGCTCCGCGTGACTATATCGACCGTTTCACCCAATTGTTCGTCGTTACGGATTATGCGATGGGTGGAGATATGGAAGCAATGAAAGACAATCCCGCCGTCCGTTGGGTATTCGATCATCCGGAATACGAATTTACCGGTATCCGCTATTACGGCCAATATAAGCCGGCACGGTTGGAAGTAACACCTCTGTTAGGACCGGCTGAAGAGATTGCACCGGGAGAAAGTTTCACCTCCTGCCGTGCCTTCGAAATGCTCCGCGATGCGACAGACCAGGAAAGACGAGGACTTGCCGAGTGTCGATTCTGGCGCATGATGGCTCCCTGGACACAGGAGAATCCGATCTTTATGCACGTAAGAGAATCAAGTGACCAGGCAGTCAAACAGGCAATCGACCAATGTGCGGCTGTCGGCTTCGAAATGGTAATCATGACCTTCGGTAGCGGTTTCCAGATCGAAAACGATTCGGTATCTTATCTCCAACGCATGAAAGCTTTGAATAGCTATGCTGCTGACAAAGGCATTGCCATCGGTGGCTATTCGCTATTAGCAAGCCGTGGTGCCAAACCGAAAGATGCGGCGATTAGCCATCACACGGGCTATCCGGCAAAGACACGCGAAGAAGGCAGTCGTTTCGGGCTTTCTCCTTGTATCGCTTCAGATTGGGGCAGTGATTATTTCAAGCGTCTGAAGAACTTCTTCCATACGACCGGTATGAATGTTTTCGAGAACGACGGTTCCTATCCCGGCGATCCCTGTTCCTCTACTGTCCACAGTGGGCACAAAGGATATCTGGATTCGCAGTGGAAACAGTGGAATAGGATCAGCTCGTTCTATCAGTGGTGCCGGGCAAAAGGTATCTATCTGAATGTCCCGGATTGGTATTTTCTGATGGGTTCCAACAAAACTCCGATGGGGTATGTTGAAACCAACTGGTCCCTGCCAAGGTCCTACCAAGAAATTATCGAACGGCAGAATATCTACGATGGTACCTGGCAGAAAACGCCCAGCATGGGCTTTATGTTCGTTCCCCTCACCCAATATCACGGTGGTGGAGCGGCTGCCACTATTGAACCGTTGAACGAACACTTGTCTCATTATGAGACAAGGCTGCGTAACCTGTTCGGTGCCGGTGTGCAAGCTTGCTATCGTGGTCCCCGCCTCTATGACACGGAACAAACCCGGAAACTGGTGACCCAATGGGTTGCTTTCTACAAGCAGTACCGCCAAATATTGGATTCGGACATTATCCATTTGAGACGTCCGGACGGACAGGATTGGGATGGCATCATGCATGTCAACCCGCAATCGAAGCGGAAAGCCTTCATTTCCGTTTATAATCCGTTGGATATCGCGATAGAGAGAGAAATCGAAGTTCCTTTATATTATACAGGACTGACAAATAAGGCAATCGTAAAAGAACAGGACAAAAATGGGAAGGAGTACTCGCTCGCCCGCAATTATTCCATCTTGTTGAAGATACGGATTCCGGCAAAAGGCTATAATTGGTACATCATCGAATAACATAATTCAACAAACAGAATGAAACTTAAATTACTACTGCTTACTTTCATCCTAGTGTGTACAGGATGTAAAAATGACCCGCGGATACAAGCGGCCTACGACTTGATCGAACGTGTGACTCCCGGATACGGGGAACAATTCAAACTGGAATTAATGGAACCAATCGACGGAATGGATGCATACGAGATCACGTCCGACAACGGCAAAGTCGTACTGCGTGGAAATAACACGATCTCACTGGCGACGGCGTTCAACCAATATTTGAAATACACTTGTAATGCACATGTTTCCTGGTTCGGCAATCAACTGGACCTGCCAAAGCAATTGCCCATGCCCGCCCCCGTTAAAAACACGATCAACGGCAAATACCGTGTCTATATGAATTATTGTACGGTCAGTTACTCGGCTGCCTGGTGGGATTGGGAACGTTGGCAGCGAGAACTTGACTTTATGGCAATGAACTCGATTAATATGCCTTTGTCTGTTGTCGGGCTGGAAGCTGTTTGGTACAATACCCTACTCAAACATAAGTTTACAGATGAAGAGGCTCGCCAGTTTCTGGCCGGTCCAGGACATTTCGCATGGCAATGGATGCAGAACTTGCAAAGCTATGGAGGGCCACTCCCCAAATCCTGGATTGACAAGCATATCGTTTTGGGAAAACAGATTATCGACCGGGAGTTGGAATTGGGGATGCAACCCATTCAACAAGGATTCTCCGGCTATGTTCCACGTGAACTGAAAGAAAAATACCCGGATGCCAAGATACAGTTGCAGCCTTCCTGGTGCGGTTTTACCGGGGCTGCACAGTTGGACCCGACTGATTCTTTATTCACAGTGATCGGACGTGACTTCCTGGAAGAAGAAAAGAAACTCTACGGAGCGCACGGTGTTTATGCGGCCGATCCGTTTCACGAAAGCCAGCCGCCTGTCGATACACCGGAATATCTGCGTGCCGTTGGTAACGCTATCCATAAACTTTTCAACGATTTTGATCCGAATTCGGTTTGGGCCATGCAAGCATGGAGTCTTCGCGAACCGATCGTGAAAGCTGTTCCGAAAGAGAATCTGCTGATCCTGGACTTGAACGGGGCCAAAAGCCAGCAGGAAAATGCTTGCTGGGGGTATCCGCTTGTTACCGGAAATCTGCATAACTTCGGGGGACGTATCAACCTGCACGGAGATTTGCGTCTGCTTGCTTCCAACCAATATGTAAATGCGGTGAAAAAGAATCCGAATGTTTGTGGTTCCGGTCTCTTTATGGAGTCTATCGAGCAAAATCCGGTATATTATGATCTGGCTTTTGAAATGCCTCTCCATAAAGATGAAGTCAATATCGAAGAATGGCTCTGCCGTTACGCAGACCGTCGCTACGGAAAACCGTCCGAAAACGCGCATCAGGCTTGGTTGCATCTGTTAGAAGGGCCCTATCGCCCCGGAACAAACGGGACAGAACGCAGTTCCATCATCGCCGCCCGTCCAGCTGTGAACGTAAAAAAATCCGGCCCGAATGCCGGCCTGGGGATACCCTACTCTCCTCTGTCGGTAGTCCAGGCCGAAGGCTTGTTACTAAAAGATGCCGCCCGATTGGAAGACTCCGATCCTTATCGTTTTGATATTGTCGATATCCAGCGCCAGCTGATGTCTAACCTCGGACAGGTTATCCATAAACAAGCGGCAAAGGCGTTCCGTAAAAAAGACAAGGAAGCATTCGCCCTGCATAGCAACCGTTTTCTCGAAATGTTGCGCGATGCCGATGAACTGTTGCGTACGCGTCCGGAATTCAACTTTGACAAATGGTTGACGCAGGCTCGTAGCTGGGGGGATAATAGCGAAGAAAAAGATCTATTTGAAAAAGACGCAACCGCGCTTGTAACAGTGTGGGGGGCCGATGGCGATCCGCTTATCTTCGACTACTCATGGCGG
>OOBZ01002796.1_pt1 | contig 10181 bp, 6 predicted proteins | sample 1671601 | NCBI WGS metagenome assembly OOBZ01 (sample SAMN06348173, study PRJEB24527) | human gut metagenome | biome: human gut; feature: ankylosing spondylitis patient; material: feces | host: Homo sapiens | place: China | collected 2015-10
TGCGGCTCGTACCGCACCAACGTGCCCGATCACTACCACCTGGGCTACCAGATCGCCGCCTACGCCGACACGCGCTACCGCGAGAACATCTGGGACAAGGTGGCGTGGTACGGGGCCCGCAACCCCTACATGATCTTCACCACCTCGATCGCGCTGAAAAAATTCTATCGCACCGACGTGGGTACGCTCTTCGCCGAGACGTTCGACGGGCTGAACTACTACTGGAACGCCCTGCCCGCCCGGCGCAATTCGTCGCGCTATCTCTCGGCGGAGCCGGTGGAGAGCTACACGACCTATGCCTTTCCGCTGGCCGTCGACGCGCAGCGGGTCCTCGCGCTCAAAACCGACTACGACCGCCCGACGCGCTTCGTTACGATCGACACGGAGTCGGGACGCGAACGCGCCGTGGCCTACACGGGCAGCGTCTCCACGCGGCCGGCCTACGCCGACGGGCGGGTCTGGTGGACGGAGTACCGGCGTTCGACGCTCTTCGAGCAGCGGGTCAACTCGCAGCTCTGCTACATGGATCTCGACCGCGGCAAGCCCAAAGCCGTGCGCGGGCGGCGCCATGCGCTCTACCCCACGCCGACCGACCGCGGGCTGGCATGGGTCGAATACTCGCCCGACGGGCGTTTCGCCGTCACGGGCGAGGCGGGTGTGCAACACTGGGAGGCTCCGGCGCAGACCGAACTGCACGGACTGGCGTGGGACGACCGCACCGCGCGGCTCTACTTCCTGGCCACCGACGATTCGGGCATGTGGCTCGGCCGCATCGAACCCGACGGGACGGCCACTCATCTGACCGAAGGGGCCTACATCACGCTGAGCGACCTCACGGCCCGCGACGGGCGGCTCTATTTCGGATCGATCGCTTCGGGCTACGACGAGGTGCATTGCTACGACCTGGCCACGGGGCGCCAGTACCGGCTCTCGACCTCGACCTACGGCTCGTTCTCGCCGTCGGCCGACGGCGAGGGCAACGTGCTGATGACCACCTACGACGCCGAAGGCTACCACGCCGCACGGCAGCCGATCGACACGCTACACCCCGTGCGGCCGTCGCGCCTGCCGCGCAACGTCGTCAATCCGCCGCGCCGCAAATGGCCCGTGGCGAATCTCGACACGGTGCGTTTCACGGCGGCCGACTCCGTCTCGTCGGCCGCACGCCACCGCGCGCGCCGCTACTCGCGGCCGCTGCACCTGTTCAAGGTGCACAGCTGGATGCCCGTGGCCGTCAACCCCTTCAAGATCATCGACGAACACGACATCGACGTGCAGCTGGGCGTGACGCTCGTCTCGCAAAACCTCCTCTCGTCGGCCGAGAGCTACCTCGCCTATGCGTGGAACCACGCCGAAGGGTCGGTCGTCAAGGGCAGCCTGCGTTACAACGGGCTGGGCGTCGAACTGGAAGCAGCCGGCACCTACGGCGGCAATCAGGTGATCTATGCGGCGGGACAGGGCCAGCCGCAGCCTATCCCGGACAAATACTACTCGCTCTCGGCGGGCGCCACGCTGCCGCTGGTCTTCGCCGCAGGTTACCGCACCCGCATGCTGAGCCTCTCGGCCGCATGGAACTTTTCGAACGGGCTGGTGGCCAACGTCGGGAAACTCACCTACGACGAGGCGACGCACAGCTTCACCAATCTCCAGCACATCGGCTACCGCGAAGGGCTGCACAAGCTCACCTTCGGCATCGGCTATTCGAACTCCGTGCAGCTCGCCCACCGCGACTTCATAACACCGCGCGGCTGCGTGCTGAGCGCTTCCTATGCGCTCAACCCCACCAACGACCATTTCAGCGACCTTATCTCGGTCTACGGCAAGCTCTACACGCCGGGCTTCGCGCCGCACAATTCGCTGACGGCGGCCGCCACCTACCAGACCTCGATCGGCGGGTTCAAAAACCCGGCGGGCGAGTCGTTCCTCTCCTACAAGTCGGCGCGGCTGATCCCGCGCGGCTTCGACTCGAACGACATCAACAGCCGCAACTACTTCGCCGCGTCGCTCGACTACCAGCTGCCCGTGTGGTATCCCGAAGGGGGCATCCCCTCGGTGCTCTACTTCAAGCGCATCCGGCTGAACCTCGGCGCCGACTACGGGCAGTTCGACGCCTTCGACTACCGGAAAGGACGTACCGAGACGCGGCGCATCCACTCCTTCGGCGGCGACCTCTACGTCGACTTCAACGTTTTCCGCCAGCCCGCGTCGGCCACTTCGACGCTGCGGCTGTCGTTCTACGCGCCGAGCAAGGGCGGTCTGTGGTGGTCGGCCTCGCTGGGACTGCCGTTCTAACCGAACCGAAACCGAACCGGACATGAAAAGAATCCTCCCGCTGCTATTCGCGCTCTGTGCCGGCAGTGCCCTGCCGCCCCTGTCGGCACGGAACCTGCCGGCCGGCGAAACACCGCAAACGACCGTCCCCGCCGCGAACAAAGCTGAGCGCTTCATCCGGCATTTCTATACGAACTGCGTCTTCGGGAATGCCGCGTGCGGCCCGATTCTGGAAAAATGCTGTACGCAGCGTCTGCTCCGAAAACTGCGGGCTGATTACGGCTACGACGGCGAAGGGTATGCGGTATGGCTCTTCCGCACCGGTGCGCAGGACGGGCCGGACGACGTGTCGGAGATAAGAGAGGTAGCCGCGCTGGGCGACGGACGCTACCGAGTGGACTTCGTCGACATGGGCACGGAAGGGCGCCGAATCGTGAAAATAGTCGATGAAAACGGCGCAATGAAAATCGACGCCGTCGAATAAATCAAAAAATTCGTACCTTTGTCACTCGACAAAAACCGCTGACGCAACGTGAAAAAGAAGACGCAGGGCGCACCTGCCCCCAACTATGTGAAATGGCTGTGGTATGCGGCCCTCACACCCTTCGTACTGCTGGCCGCGATGCTTACCCTGACGGCGCTGGGAGCCTTCGGGCGCATGCCCTCGTTCGAAGAGTTGGAGAACCCGCGCAGCAACATCGCCACGGAGATCTACTCCGAGGACGGCAAGGTGCTGGGAACCTTCTTCGTGCAGAACCGTTCCTACGTGCAGTACGAGGAGCTGTTCGCCTCGGACTCGGTGACCCGCACCTCGATCAACGGCCGCGAAGTGCCGCCGATCGTCGCGGCGCTCATCGCCACCGAGGACGCCCGCTTCGACTCGCATTCGGGCATCGACATCCCGTCGCTCATCCGCGTAGGGGTGAAGACGATCCTCTTGCAGAACCGTTCGGCAGGCGGAGGATCGACCATCACGCAGCAGCTGGCCAAGAACCTCTTCCCGCGCGACACGGTACGCCGCCAGAGCGCGCTGCTGCGCAAAGGCAAGCTCGTGCTGGCGAAATTCAAGGAGTGGATCACGGCGCTCAAACTCGAATACAACTACACCAAGGAGGAGATCGCCGCGATGTACCTCAACATCGTGGAGTACGGATCGAACGCCTACGGCATCAAGTCGGCGGCGCACACCTTCTTCAACAAAACGCCCGACCAGCTCAACTTGCAGGAGGCCGCCGTGCTGGTGGGCGTGGTCAACGCACCGACGCGCTACTCGCCGGTGCGCAACTACGACAACGCCATGGCCCGTCGCAACCTCGTGCTCGCGCGCATGGCCGAAGCGGGCGCCATCACGCACGCCGAGCGCGACTCGCTCTCGGCGCTGCCCATTACGCTCAACTACCGCCCCGTCTCGCACAACGACGGGCAGGCGACCTACTTCCGCGAGATGCTGCGGCAGGTGATGAACGCCCGGCCCCCCAAGCGCCGCAACTTCTACACCGAATGGGATTACGAGCAGGCCGTCAAGGAGTACGAGAACAACCCGATCTACGGCTGGTGCCACAAGAACACGAAGGCCGACGGCACGCCCTACAACATCTACAAGGACGGGCTGAAAATCTATACCACGATCAACTCCACGATGCAGCAGTACGCCGAAGAGGCGATGCTCAAACAATTGCGCACGGTCATCCAGCCCAAGATGGACGCCCAGTACCGTTCGACCAAGGTGCTCTTCCAGAACACGTCGGCCGAAGAACGCGAGAAGATCGTGCGGCAGGCGATGCGCTACTCCGACCGCTACCGCGCCCTCAAAGAGGAGGGGCGCAGCGAGGCCGAGATCGACCGCATCTTCCGCACGCCCTGCCCCACGCGGGTCTTCACCTACCGCGGCGAACGCGACACGATCCTCTCGCCGCGCGACTCGATCCTCCACCACAAACGCATCATGCGCGCCGGATTCGTCGCCATCGAACCGCAGACGGGCCGCGTCAAGGCCTACGTCGGCGGCCCCAACTTCCGCTATTTCAAATACGACATGGCCAAGCAGGGCAAGCGGCAGATCGGATCGACGATCAAACCCTTCGTCTATACATTCGCCATCGACCACCTCGGTTTGACGCCCTGCACGCCGGTGCCCAACCTGCCGGTGACGATCGATACGAGCAACGGCACGCCGTGGTCGCCCAAAGAGGCGAGCAAGGTGGTCTACGACGGCGAAATGCACCCCCTGAAATGGGGGTTGGCGCGCAGCCGAAACAACTACTCGGCGTGGATCATGAAGCAGGCCAAACAGCCCGAGGCGGTGGCCGACTTCATCCACAACATGGGCATCCGCTCGTTCATCGATCCGGTCTACGCGCTCTGTCTGGGCACCTCCGAATCGAGCGTCTTCGAGATGGTGAGCGCCTACTCGACCTTCGCCAACGGCGGCGTGCATACCGACCCGATCTTCGTGACGCGCATCGAAGACCGGCAGGGCAACCTGATCGCCACCTTCATTCCCGAATCGCAGGACGCCGTATCGGAGCGCACGGCCTACACGATGCTCACGATGCTGCAAAGCGTCGTGACGAACGGAACGGCCGGCCGGCTGAAATGGCAGTTCGATCTGGGCGACGCACAGCTGGGCGGCAAGACCGGCACCTCGCAGCGCAACCGCGACGCGTGGTTCATGTGCGTGGCCCCGAAGCTGGTGGCGGGCGCATGGGTCGGCGGCGAAGACCAGTCGGTACACCCGACCTACGGCGGCGAGGGCAGCATCATGGCCCTGCCGATCGTGGGAGAATTCTTCTCGACCGTCTACAAGAATCCGGCGCTCGGCATCTCCAAGCAGGACCGGTTCCGCCGCCCCGACCGCGTGACGGAGTACGACTGCGAGGAGGAGATGCAGCAGTCGCAGTACACGGAGGAGGAAGAGGGACTCTTCGACTGATCCCGCCCCGGACAACATTCCGCAGCATGACAATCCGCGCCCCGAAACCCGAAGACGCCGCAGCCGTCGCAGCACTCTACAATCACTACGTGCTGCACAGCACGGCCAGTTTCGAGACCGAACCGCTCGATGCCGAACAGATGCGGTCGCGGTTGGAGAGCGCAACCGCCCGCCTCGTCTGCGAACGGGAGAGAGCGATCGTCGGATTCGGCTATACCCACGACTGGAAGGAACGCGCAGCCTACCGGCACACGCAGGAGGTGACCGTCTACGTCGCCCCCGACAGCACGGGACTCGGCATCGGCCGGCGGCTCGTCGAGCGGCTCGTCGCCGAATGCCGCACGACGGAGTGCCATGCGCTGGTCGCCTGCATCACCGCGGACAACGCCCCGAGCCGCCGGCTCTTCGAATCCATCGGATTCCGCCGCGTGTCGCATTTCGAACAGGTGGGGCGTAAATTCGGCCGCTGGCTGGACGTCGTCGACTACGAACTGCTGCTCTGAGACGCCCGTTTTCCGCCGCAGCGGGCCGAAAAATCCGACGGACGGCGGAAAATCGCGCGGATTTTCTTACTTTTGCTGCGGGAGGAGCCTCTTTTGACTCCCGAAGCGTTCAACCACACTTAAAGAAGATCGACCATGAAAATCGCAATCGTCGGCGCGAGCGGCGCCGTAGGTCAGGAGTTCCTGCGCATTCTCGAAGAGCGTCCCCTGCCGGTGGACGAACTGCTGCTGTTCGGATCGGAACGCAGCGCCGGACAAACCTATATGTTCCGCGGGAAACCCGTCACCGTCAAGCTGCTGCGACACAACGACGACTTCCTCGGCGTGGACATTGCCCTCACGTCGGCCGGAGCGGGCACGTCGCGCGAATTCGCCGAGACGATCACCCGCCACGGAACGCTGATGATCGACAATTCGAGCGCCTTCCGCATGGAGCCCGACGTACCGCTGGTCGTGCCCGAAGTCAACGGACGCGACGCGCTCGACGCTCCGCGCCGCATCATCGCCAACCCCAACTGCACCACCATTCAGATGGTGGTGGCGTTGCAGGCCATCGAGCGCGTGTCGCACATCCGCCGCGTGCACGTGGCCACCTACCAGTCGGCCAGCGGCGCAGGGGCGCAGGCGATGGCCGAACTCGAACGGCAATACGCCGACCTGGCCGAAGGCCGTGAGCCGAAGGTCGAGAAGTTCGCCTACCAGCTGGCCTACAACGTCATCCCCCATATCGACGTCTTCACCGACAACGACTACACCAAGGAGGAGATGAAGATGTACCACGAGACGCGCAAGATCATGCACTCCAACATCGAGGTGTCGGCCACCTGCGTGCGCGTACCCGTGATGCGTGCCCACAGCGAAAGCATCTGGCTCGAAACGGAGCGTCCCGTCTCGCCCGACGAGGCGCGCGCGGCGTTCGAAGCGGCCAAGGGGATCGTCGTGATGGACGATCCGGCGCAGAAGGTCTACCCGATGCCGCTCTTCATCGCCGGCAAAGACCCCGTCTACGTGGGGCGTATCCGCCGCGACGTGACCAACCCCAACGGACTGGCGTTCTGGTGCGTGAGCGACCAGATACGCAAGGGTGCGGCGCTCAACGCCGTGCAGATCGCCGAGTGGCTGCTCAAAAACCGGTAACGGGCTTTCGGCCGGAAAGCCGCCGCCCCACGCAGCCGAGCGGAAGAGAGTTTAATTTCCGGCGCTTCATTTTAATTGCAAATTGCACTATCTTTGCGGCGGGATTGCCTGCCACGCGGCGGGCGAACGATCGGAACTATGAAAAAACATTTGGGACTTCTGACGGTACTGGCCGTCATCGCATTGACCGTATTCTTCTATTTCCGCTTCTTCTTCGTCTTCGGCGAAGGGGTCAAGAGCGGCGAGTTGAACTATGTCGTCTACAAGGGAGTCCTTTTCAAGACGTACGAAGGCAAACTCATCCAGACCGGCATCCGCTCCAAGGAGGCGGGATCGATCCAGTCCTACGAATTCGAGTTCTCGGTCGAAGACCCTGCGCTTGCGCGGGAACTGATGCTCCAAGGGGGCCGGACGCTCGAACTGCACTATAAGGAGTATTTCGGAGCGCTGCCCTGGCGGGGCTTTACGAAATTCATCGTCGACAGCATCGTCACCATCGGGCCGCCCGTCCGCCGGGGCGTGGAGCTGCCGCCGGTGCAGTGACAGCGGCCGAACCGGCCGACAAACGAAAGGCGTGACACCGCAACGGTATCACGCCTTTACTTTGCAAAGGCCGGAGCGACCGACGGGGATTATTTCCCGCCGAGCAGAATGCGCGCCTGCGTCATCGCTGCCTCGGTGACTTCGCTGCCCGAAAGCATCTTGGCGATCTCGGTCGTCCGTTCGTCGGGAGTCAGGCGGGCGATATGCGTCTCGCCGTCGCGTTTGTAAACCACGAAGTGCGTCGACCCCTTCGAGGCGACCTGCGGCAGGTGGGTGATGTCTACGACCTGCATCGTTTCGGCCAGCGCGCAGATGATCTCGCCCATCGCGTCGGCGATGCGCCCCGAAACGCCCGTGTCGATCTCGTCGAAGAGAATGGTCGGCAGCTGCATCCGCCGCGCCAGCAGCGCTTTGAGCGCCAGCATGACACGCGACAGCTCGCCGCCCGATGCGATCCGTTCGACGGCGGCGGGCGGCGTGGTGCGGTTCGCCGAGAAGCGGAATTCGACACGGTCGCGGCCTCCCTCCGTCAACGCACCGCAGTCGACGACGGCCGCCTCGAAACGTGCGTCGGGCATTCCCAGCCGCACGAGCGTGGCGACGATCTGCCCGGCAAAGGCCGGAGCTGCCTGTTCGCGCGTGCGGTGCAACTCGGAGGCCAGCAATTCGGCCTCGTTGCGGACGGCTCCGATCTCGGCCTGCAAGGCGGCCAGTTCCTCGTCGGAGTGCGTAATGGCGTCGAGCTGTGCGGCATAGCGGTCTCTGAGCGCAATCAGTTCGCCCTCGTCGGCCGCACGGTGCTTCTGGCAAAGCGTATAGAGCGTATTGAGACGGTCGTCCACCTTCTGCAACCGTTCGGGGTTGGTCTCGATGCGTTCGCCGTCCTCGGCGAGCGTCGCGACGATGTCTTTGAGCTCTTCGAGCGCCGAACGCAACCGCCGGGACAAGTCTGCGGCGTGGGGATAACTCCCGCCCAGCCGTCCGATCTCCACCTCGGCGTTCTTGACCTGCGCCAGCACCCCGATTTCGTCCCCGTCGAAGGCGTTGCGCACGGCCGTGATCGCCTCGCCGATCCGATCGGCATTGGCCAGCACGGCCTGTTCCGCTTCCAGTTCGGCGACTTCGCCCGCACGCAGGCGCGCAGCCGTCAGCTCCTCCGACTGATAGCGGAGCCACTCTTCGTCGCGCCGGGCCGCGTCGGCCTCCGCACGCAGGCGGGCGCAGGTGCGCTGCAACTCCTGCAAACGCTCGTATTTGGCGCAATACGCCGCCCGCAGCTCGCCGTTGCCGGCCACGGTATCGAGCGCTTCGGTGCGGAACTCCTCCGAGGCGAGGATCAGGTTCTGATGCTGCGAATGGATGTCGATGAGCCGGCTGCCGAACTCGCGCAGCTGTGCGAGCTGCACCGGCAGGTCGTTGATGTAGGCGCGGCTCTTGCCGGCAGGAGTTAGGATGCGCCGCACGACGGCTTCGTCGGCGTAGTCCAGGTCGTTGGCCTCGAAAAAGGGGCGCAGACCGTAGGCGGCGATGTCGAACACCCCTTCGATCACGCAGTTGCGCTGCGTGTCGCGCAGCGCAGCACCCTCGTTCTTGTTGCCCAGCAACAGCCCCAGCGCCCCCAGCAGGATCGACTTTCCGGCGCCTGTCTCACCCGTGATGATGTTCAGGCGGGGATCGAATTCGATTTCGAGCGAATCAATGAGGATGTAGTTGCTGACCGACAGACGGCGTAACATGGCGTTATTCGTTTATCAACGTTTCGATTTTATCGGCGATGCGGGCGGCCACCTCGCGTTTGGCGAGCAGCGGCAGCGGTTCGTTGCCCGCCTCCGAGACGAAGGTCACCTTGTTGGTATCGCCGCGGAAACCCGCTCCGGCGTCGCGCAGCGAATTGAGCACGACGAAGTCGAAGTGCTTCCGGCGGAGCTTCTCGCGGGCGTGCGCCTCCTCGTCGTCGGTTTCGAGCGCGAATCCCACCAGCACGCGGCCGCCCTTGCGGCTGCCCAGTTCGGCGGCGATGTCCTTCGTGCGGCGCAGGCGGATCGTCAGCTCGCCGTCGCCTTTCTTCAACTTGCGGTCCGCACAGGTCTCGGGAGTGTAGTCCGCCACGGCGGCGCACATCACCGCGCCGTCGGCACGGTCGAAGGCCGCAGTCGCGGCACGGTACATCTCCTCGGCCGAGAGCACGTCGCAGCGCGTGACGCCCGCGGGCGTCGGCAGGGCCGTGCGGCCCGTGACGAGGGTGACCTCGGCGCCGCGTGCCGCCAGCTCGCCCGCAATGGCGTAGCCCATCTTGCCCGACGAGTGGTTGCTGATGTAGCGCACCGGATCGATCGCTTCGATCGTCGCGCCCGCCGTCACGACGAAGCGCTTACCGCACAGCGTCTTTTTTTTTTCGGCGAGAAGCCGCTCCGCGAAGGCGACGATCTCGGCCGGCTCGGCCATGCGGCCCTTGCCGCTCAGGCCGCTGGCCAGTTCGCCGTCGCCCGGTTCGACGACCTGCACGCCCGTGCGGCGCAGCATGTCGAGATTGGCCTGCGTCGCGGCGTGGGCGTACATATCCAGATCCATCGCCGGGGCGACGACCACCGGCGCCCGCGACGAGAGGTAGGTCGTCAGCAGCAGGTTGTCGGCCACGCCGTGGGCCATTTTGGCCAGCGTATTGGCCGTGGCCGGCGCGATCAGGTAACAGTCGGCCCACTCGCCGAGCGCCACGTGGGAGTTCCACGCGCCGTTTTCGGGGTCGAAAAAGTCGACCAGAATGGGATTTTTCGACAGCGTGGCCATCGTCAGCG
>OOBZ01002809.1_pt1 | contig 10154 bp, 21 predicted proteins | sample 1671601 | NCBI WGS metagenome assembly OOBZ01 (sample SAMN06348173, study PRJEB24527) | human gut metagenome | biome: human gut; feature: ankylosing spondylitis patient; material: feces | host: Homo sapiens | place: China | collected 2015-10
AGGGCATATTAACTTTACCCGCACCATTCTTGAGCTTTCCGCTCATCTGCATTACAGACAACACACCAGAAATGGCAGCTGTCAAAGTGGGTAATGTGCCGGCTGCTTTAACTGCACCATCAGCAAGGTCTACTGCTCCGGTGGCGAAATCGACAAAGAACTTGATTAAAGAACTATCAAGTAAGTCTTTACTGAACTGTTGGAATGCAGCATCTAACTGATTCAACTTACCAGTAATACTGGTTAAATATACTTCATTTTCTTTTGCTGCAGAACCAGCACTATTGGCAGCATCTTTCATTGATTTTTCCGCAATCTGGAACTGGGACAATACGGCGGAGACACTGTTCGCATTGCGCTTTCCGCCAAGAAGCTTTGTAACGTTCGCACGATCAACATCAGTCAGCTTGCCCCAGACCTTGGAAATCTCCATCAAGATATCATATGTACTCTTAAATTGAGTTCCGGCAGCGTCTGCCATAATGTCAACGCCAGTAAGCTTCTTTAATTCACTACGAAGCTCGGAAACAGAATTCGCACACCCGTCTGTAGATTCTCCCATCGCGGTTAAATCCGTCTTGGCAGCTCTTAAATACATACTGACAGTTTTTAATGTTTGGCCGGTGGACTCCGCGTTTTGGGTAACAGAGTTCATAGCCACACCAAGAGCAACTGCCTGGTCAAGATCATTTCCGGCTTCATGGAGGGCTGCGCCACTACGAGTCAATATTTCAAGGATATCCTCGGCACTTGCAGGCTCATTATTTGCGACCTCATTAACAAGATCAGCTACCTTTTGAGCATCTTCTGCAGCAAGATCAAAGCCTTTCAAAACGGAAATCATATAAGACGAAGCATCTGTAACACTTTCAATGCCATCGCCAACATTTTTCAATAGAGTGCTTACACGGGCGAGTTCCTCTGCATCCGGCATATTATATCCAAGACGAGACCAGTCTGCTGTTGCACTAACATAATCAGAAATTGACGCACCCAAATCACGAGCGGTTTTTGCCGCACGATCAGAGAACTGTGAGTATTCTGAAGATTGGAACTTAATTTTTTTTGCTTCTTCCGTAGTTCCTTTAATTGAACTCTTCCATTCGGTAGTTTTGGCTTTTGCTTGCTCAACAAATTTCTCTAACTGTTTAATCTCTGAAGCACCAGTAGTATCAGTCTTCGCAGAACTAGACTTTCCGGTATCGACCTTAACTGTCTGTTTTGCCGCAGATTGCATAGCTTTTTTAAGCTGTGCGGTTACTTTACTCTGATCGATCTTAACATCAAGTGTAACCTTTGGAGTTTTTAACTTTCCGCTCTTGACTACCTTATCAAGTGCATCATTTATATTACGGATAGTGTCGTTTTGATTTACTCCAAAAGCAATTTTTACTGGTTTTTCTTTATAATGCTCCTTGACAGAATTAAATTGCTGGTCTAATTCTTTTTTATTTGTATCAATAACAACCTTGACCTTAATAGCTGTTACGGCAGAAGACTCTGTGCCAGTATTTTCTTTTTCATCCATACTGTTGGTCACCTCTCTTTTCCATTTTCAACAATTCCTTTCAAAATAAAAAAGAGAAGCGGCCAGCTTCTTCAAGCCAGCCTCCTCTCATTCAAATTTTATTCCAAATAAATTCTCATAAAAGATGGCTTTTACAATCCATGTAAAGCCGTCTTAACAATCATTGCCGCCTCAAGTTGAACAGGTTTAATGAATTCTCTTTTTGGACGTTTCATTTTTGCTTTACCATTTTTAAAATAGTACGCTAAGTCCATCCACAATCCATGCTCAATCCAATTTGCGAACATAGTTCCACCAACAGCCTCGTCTTCTTCATCATTAAAACCAATATTAACGGCTCTTGGGTCGTCATTAAGCCCATTTCGCTTGTCTATTCCATACTGAACTTCAGAACGATCTGTGCTATCAGTAAGGAAAACTGATAGCTCTGGTTTGGCAATATCCTTAACAATCAGTGAAATTACGTTTCCATCGCGAGAAACATTGCTAACAATATTTTCTGCCTTAGTAATTCCAGAAAGCCCATATTGGGGATGAATATTTTTCTTGGCACTCTCAAGCAAACGTGCCTCTAGCTGTGGGGCAACATCATCACGAACAATGCGCTCCACACCATCCGCCACATCATTCAATAAGTCATCGAAATTTGTGTATGACTGTTTCATTCACTCCACCTCAAATCTCAAACCGATCCTTTGCAGACTGAATCTTTGTCGTATCCTTTTTGATGTAATACTTATTGGTCACATCTGTACCGGCATGATTGAGCAGGGAAGAGACGTCCTCCAGACTCATACCAGCATTCTTCAGCAGGGTAGCACCACTATGCCGGAAGTCATGCGGGTGCAGCGTAGGCTCATCGATCATCTCACCAATCTTCTTACACCAGTCGCCAGCAGTGCTTGAAGTAATCGGCATCCAAGCTCCATTGATTTTTGTACCAACAAACACATAGCCGCCATCCTCAATATCATGCTCAGTGCGGTATTCCTTCAGCGCTTTTAAAAGCTCAGAAACTTCCTTGCTGAACATCAAATCAACAATTTTTCCTTCCTTCTCCAGAACGTCATGCACCATACGATTCTCATAGTCGATGGACTTCCAGAGCGTATTCCGCACGGCGTTGACACGAGCCATCGTAGACAACGAGAACAGGGCGTATAGCCGTAGCGTCATCGCATTATCTTTCATGTGAACTGTGGTTGCAGATTCAACCAACGCATTCAGCTTCTCTCGCATCAACTTGACCTCATCCGGTGTAAGGTATGTCTGCTTCACGACAGCCACGTCCTTGGTCGGTCGGTCAATGAACTCCATCGGATTCTCTTTGATGATTTTTTTCTTACGAAGATACCGATATAGCGCAGAAATTGTACTCATGCGCCGCTTCATACGAGCAGAGTTATTTCCATGCTTCTTACAGTAGAATAGAAATTCCTCAATATCCTCTTCTTCAAGTTCCGTCACAGGGGCATTACCCTGATTGTCCAGAACATAAATCATCCACTGCTTGAAATCCGATTCATAATTGTAAACAGTAGACGGGCTGAGATCACGGATGCCCATATCAGTCTCATATCTATCCCAGTATTTCAAAGACACTGGGTTTACGTTCTTGAACTTCTCAGCATCCCATAACTTCAGCGGTTTACTTCTTGTAGCCATATTAAAATTCCCTCCAACCCACCTCTAAAAGTGTTTATTCCTTTTTATCTTTTGCCAGCACAGCAGAGATTTCCTGCTTATTGTCCAGCAGGGCAGAAGTTACTTCAGAAAACTTTTCAACATCAAAGTCTTTCAAGTTGCCCTTCACATCATTCAAATAGTTCTCCATAAAGTCAACGAAATCAGAAATAGGGTCAGGCTTCTTAATAATCTCGTTGAGCTTGCCACAGAGACCAAGAACAAGCCATTCCTTATGAGAACGGTCAATCTGCTCGTGGACAGCCTTCTCCAGAGAATCGTACTGATCCCAGAATGCAGAAATATCACAACCAGCCTTGTTAATCTTGAAGTTAAAAGACTCGTAAGCAATACGCGGCCACTCACTCTGCGGCTCGCTACGATAGTCATAATCCGCAAAATACTTTAGAACGGTCAGCCGAAACACCACATCAAGCAGTGCGGGCTGATAATCACCGTCAATAGTACATGCCTTAACTACTTCATCAAGAAACTCATTTCGCTCCTGAAAATTTAAAACCTTCATTTTATCTCCCTTTCGTCTGTGCTTGCTTTAATTTCTTTCGCTCTTTTCGAGCTTTTTTTAGGTCGTCATAATCGACCCAGCCTCCATCGATTTTGGAGTATGTGATCCAGCGGTAATCTACATCAGGATACTTGAACCAGAACATCTTGCGCTTCATCAAAGCGACACTATCAGCGAATACACATCATTCTTTGATGATATGAAAAACGACACTGACGATGATAAAGGTACTGAGGCAGATTGATATGGAAAAGAAATATGTAAAAATCTTTAAATGCCGTGGATGCAATCGCGATATCATTAAAAATGATGTTGATTTATCTATTGCTGAGAAATGGACTCTTTCAGGAATGTTTAAAGATGGGTGTAAACCCGTTGAAGTGTCTGGCGGTTCTAGGCTTTCTGGACAGAACAAATTCCTGCTTCATCGGTGTGATCCAGAGAAGCTTTGTATTTGTGATTTCATTGGATGGAAAGAAATCGAGGCTAAAAATGATTAATAATCCTTTTGCAGAAGATGGCATCATTTCCTGCCAGTGCTGTGGCAGTGGTGAATATCTCTTTAATGAAGATGGTAACCGTAATGGTTACTGCGGTAACTGCGGAGCTAGAATCGACTGGCCGGAGGATAACGATGAAGAAAGTAACACTTGAGCTTCTGGTTGATGAAAACGGAGACGAGGATATCAACCCAATTAAGAGTGAGATTGAGAGTGTTTTTCAACGTTGTTATCATAATATAAAGTTGGTTTCATACGAAGAAGAAAGCATCGATGCACGATGGTTTTGCGCGAAAGACGTAACTCCTCCAGTCCCAGAGCACGGAATGTGTTCAGAGGATGTCATCATAAAATACAAGGACGGAACAGAAAGCGTTGCGTGCATCACATTTAATGGTGAGTGGTATGATACTGATTATTATGAGGTTGCTGATACGGTAGTATATTGGCGCTACATGACGGAGAGAGAAACAAAGCTTGACAAAAAGCTAAGAAATTCAAAATTTCAGTAAAATTATTTGACGCATTATCGCAATAAATTTATAACAAATTTTGATAGAATTCCGCTTTTATTAGAAAGGAAAAGTATGTTTAAGACTTTAAAAAATACTGCCGTATGCGTACTTCTAGCAGCTATTATACTGACTGGGTGCAGTGCAAGCGTGAAAGACTCAGTAGGAAATGTAGCTGTAGAGAATGGCTGGTTCTATCGTATCAGTGATACCCCTATGGTATACGACAAGGATACACGCATTATGTATTACTTATTCTCTAAATGTATAGGCAATCAAGGCTACGGTTATATGTCTCCTTATTATAATGAGCACGGTCAGATGTGCTACTACGTTGATGGTCAGGTTATTCCAATCGAGGAGGTGTTAATTGATGCTGACTGAGATTGTTTGGTTTATGATCAAAGCTTATATTGTTTTAATTTTCATCGCAGCAGCAATTCGCTCTGAACAGATTCTGTATGATACCTCTACATATATTTTTCGAGGTGACAAAAAGAATGGAATGTATGGCTGTGTCGTGCTGAATGTTTTTATTATCGTTTGTGTAAGTATGTGGACGGTGATGTTTTAAATGAACTACATGAAACTAGTTAATGCTGATAGATTAAAGGATTGTCTTTTGCTGGAAGGAAACCTTGGACATATCAAAACTCTAAAAGATGTTGAACGAGTTATTGATTTTCAAGTAGATTGCCAGCCAACAACTGTATTTGAGTTCGTAGATAATTGTGAGAACTCGGCATGGGTGTGTGATTATTGTGGTGGCGGAATTAAAGGGCAAGAGTCACCCGAAAGCCTTGGCTATAATCGCTGCCCGTTCTGTGGTCTTTTAATCGAGGTGGGAAAATGAACTACATGAAAATTGTTCCCTGTGACATAGCGAATGGCGAAGGTGTGCGCGTAAGTCTTTTCGTTTCGGGGTGTAACCATCATTGTCCTGGTTGCCATAACCAGCAAACGTGGGATGCAAACGCAGGCCAGCCATTTACAGAAGAAACGCTAGACGAACTAATTGAGTTGCTTCGACCAGATTACATTCAGGGGCTAACTCTTACTGGTGGAGATCCAATGTATCCAGAAAATCGAGAAATAATCAGTGATATTATTTATAAAGTCTTAGTTGAGTTTGGAGATAAAAAAGATATCTGGATGTGGACTGGATATACCTATGAAGAATTACTAAGCCAGATAAATCCGCTCAATAAAAATGATGACATCGATATGATTTTAAATCTTATCGATGTCATCGTGGATGGCCCATATATTGAATCAAAACGTGACATCTCACTACCTTATATGGGAAGCTCCAATCAGAGAGTTATCGATTGCATGAAAACTACTGGATACGACAGTATAGTCCTTTGGTGGGCTCCAGAAGAGAAAGGAAAATAATATGGATTTAGGAAATTACGAAAAGTTCCCAGATAGCAATGTTTTTACCACTATTTATCATCCGAATATTAAGATCAATAAACTACACGATGATGCTCGTCTGCCGACTTATGGTTCTAAAAATGCTGCTTGTGCAGACCTGTACGCCTATATCGGTTTTGATGACGCAACGATTGTAAACAAGAATGGTGATCGCTGCATTATGATTCAGCCGCATGAGACCGTTAAGGTACATACTGGTCTGCGAATGGCTCCGCCGGAAGGCTGGTATGTGGCTATCTACGCCCGCAGCGGTCTGGCAACCAAGCTGGGACTTGCTCCTGCGAACAAAACAGGGATTTGTGATCAGGAGTATCGTGGAGAGTATATTGTGGCACTACATAATCATTCCAATATCCCTCAAATGATTACTCATGGCGACCGCATTGCTCAGATGGCAGTTGTTCCGTTCTGGCAGGCTGATTTTGAAGAAGTTTCCGAATTGGACGAAACGGAGCGTGGAACCGGTGGTTTTGGAAGTACCGGAAAGCAGTAATGGAGAGAATTATGGGAAAGACGATCGATACATCCGAGCTTCTGTATCGGATGGGCAAGTACGCAGAAATTGACATCGGCTCAGAGAGTCACGATACATTTATGCACTTCATGCTCCTTCTGACTCGCACGATTGAGAAGATGCCAAATGCTGCGTTGACTCATAAAAATCCGATTGATGACGAGATTATGAAAAATCAGTATAAGCTGGTGAATGCAATCTCACTGGTAACCGGTCGCACTCGAAACGATGGCTGGTATCCTACTTGGATTGGCATGACAATGAAGATTGTGCGTCTGAAGAGTGGAGAATCAGCTGGTTTCCGGTACATCAAAGATAATGAGGGACATGATTATCCGGGCGCAATGCATACATCTTGTGTTGTTGATTATTACATCTCAAGTGACAAGAAAAATGTTATTGTCCAGACCGAGAACACTATTTATAAATTTGAAAAAGTCGAGGAGGATTAAATTATGGCTAAGTATTTTTATGTTTATAATATCGCCGGTGTCGAGGATTCTATTGTAAAGATGTTCAACACTGATACTGGTGCAATGGGTGAGAAGAGTGTCAAAAAGGATCGCATGGATGGTTTTATTGATGGTATCAAGACGAGCGGCTTTGTTTTAAACAAGGAGCTGGCAGAGGCTGACGTTGCAGAGGCCGAAGCAAAGCGTGTTCTTGCAGAGAAGATGACCGCTTATCAGGCAGCTCGCGATGATTATCACAATAAGAGTGAGACTCTGAAGAAGGTTAAAGCAAAGTACGGTATTAAGTAAAAGGTAAATTTTACGGAGGAAGTGATTCTATGGCATACGCAGGCAAAAATGGATACGATAAAGACACGGATATTTTATTTCCGATAGCTGCTAATATTATTGGATGGGTAGGTAAAGCAGATAGAGAAGAGATTCTTGATCTCAGTTTTGAACGAATTTCCCTTTATCAAGTAGGTAAGATCCTTGAAAAACTTGGCTATCAGAATATTGATATGAGCGAAAACGGATGGGAAATGGATTACTGGTGGGAGTACGAACTTGCCAATAACGCCAATGATATTCCAAATCTTCCTTGTCGAATTCAAATTAAAGGAAGTTGCGCAGAGGGCACAATGATGCTTAATGTTTTAGATAACGAATAACTCTAATAGTAGTGGCGGGTGGGAGGAATAAAGAATATGAATGTTATAAAGCATGGAACGCATCGGACAAAAGATTCTGAAAAATTATATAAAGTAACTTGTGACGCTTGTGGGTGTGTATTTGAAGCTAAAAGATCTGAATTTCATGTATGGCCTTTACCAGCACGACCTGTTAGCGAAACGGTAAAAAATTATGATAATACGGGACGTCCTGCAGAAATACAATGTCCTGAGTGCAAATACACTTGTGGAATTAGGATGAGACTGCTTGCAAGAGAATCTGCCTTTTTACACGCATATTGTAGGTGATAATATGAAAGCACATATTCGAGAAGAAAAGAAAACAGCTCCATTAAAACTTGGTGATGGGATATTACTTCAAGAGAAAGACGGCAAACTGTATAAGATTTGCGACACGGCAGAATATGACGAGACGCATACTGACGATGAGGTTATCAAGGTTGCTTTATCTGAAGAAAACATGATTATTGGGTCGAACTTTTTTAATACACCGTTTGTGTTTGCAGATTGAGGTGCTAGTATGCATAAGACTGATAGTTTGAAAAATCCGGTAATCGTATTTCCATGTAAGAATTGCGGTTGCACAACTAAGATTCGAGTAGCCTCTTTTAAAAATCCTGATTTGGATATTCCTGAGAATAATGTGATTGCGTGCTATGGATGTAGAGCGGAAGTTGCTGGGTTTGAATTTATTTCTTGGAAAGAAGCAACTAAAACTATTTTTACCGTGGAGGTGCCAGATGGCGATTAAAATTATTCAACATAAGCAGACTCCAAAAGAACTTGCATATCATTTTAAATGTGGTTGTGGTTGTGAATTAATTTTGGTCTGATTCGGAAGGCGTTTTGGTTGCGAAGTCATTGGATGTGATTTTATTTTATCAAACACAATGTCCAGAATGCGGCAGTCGTGTAGAGAGCCACGATGAACCGGTTCTGCGAGAAGAAATTTTTGACGATTAAAATGTATGTTTTAAGGAGTGCTGTATGTGGATAAAAATTGAAGACGAACCAATTCCTACTTATGGAAAAAATGGAAAGTTATTCAAGCTGTTTCTTAGTTTTCATGTATATTATGGATACGAACCATACGGAACTGATGATCCTCTCATAGAAGCTGCATGGGATAGTCTCAATGAATGTTTCTTTGAAAAGCGCACTGGACTTCAAGTTCGAGATGACGACATTAGTATGTGGTGGAAAGAAGATTAAGAAAACTAGACTTTTATGAGGTAGATTGAATGGACGATAGATTTTCAATCGAAAAGAATCACTGGGAAATACAAAATCCAAAATGGGAAAGCTATTCTCATTTCATCTGCACTAAAGACCATTATTGGACTGGTGTACACGGTATCAGCAACTATTTTCTTCAATATAAGAATTTTAGCAGAAGTAAACCAGTCGAACGATTTTCTGTAGAATGGCCGAACTTCGTAGAGCACATGTGGTTTATCCATTGGCGTGGCCCATGGGATTATATTTTTGCTTCATATAAATTATCCGAGATCAAACGATTTTTAGAACTTGATATTGAAGCCATTAAAAAGAACCATTGGCCGGATGGCCGTTGCACTTGCTACAGTATTTATGACTACGTGACGAAAAAATGGTACTATTTTAAAATCGAAAATTTGGGAACATTTTATGGATGCACGTGGCCGTTGGGTGATGATACGTGGGAGGTGATTAGTTGTGACTAAACAAATAGGCTATTATAAATCCGACTGGTACATTATGGGCATTGATGGAAAATATAACAATGCCTGTATCTCGCATACAGAATCGCAGCTTCGATATACAGTTCCAAGGTCGCCAGAATGGACAATCAACGGATTGGGTTTTGCTTACCTTAGAGAACATGGATTTGAAGATTATCCTGAACTCTATGGTATTGTATTCTATGATATGGAGTGGTGGAGACGAAAACGCTATCCGGGTGACTTTTATGTAGAGATACCAATTTGCGATTCATGTGCGGATACCTTTCATTTAAAATGGCGTTGTAAGGAATTTCGTGTACATCAGTGGTCTAACTTGAGAAAAGAAACAAAGTGGGTGAAGGGCAGAAGTAACTACACTATTTGTGAGCTCGCCCATAAATTACCACATGAAGAGTTTATTGAGTATTTGAAAGACAACGGCATCTATATTGTAAACGAAAGTGGTGTTGAACTTGGATGGTAAAGATGTAAAGCTTTCTCTTGGCGAGAAAATCTTGTTATCAATCATTGTTATATTCGCAACTTTCTTCATTGGATATTTTGTATGGGCGATTGGCGACGGTATCTATCGTCATTATAATCCGAT
>OOBZ01002813.1_pt1 | contig 10142 bp, 11 predicted proteins | sample 1671601 | NCBI WGS metagenome assembly OOBZ01 (sample SAMN06348173, study PRJEB24527) | human gut metagenome | biome: human gut; feature: ankylosing spondylitis patient; material: feces | host: Homo sapiens | place: China | collected 2015-10
GAAGATGATCGAAAAAGAGGTACAGCGCAGAGCAAGAGTGCTTTTAGGGTAAAAAAGAAATCGCCAAACGTGAGAGATTTTTCTCTCATGCATTGGCGATTTTTTGTATATCTGAAGCTGTCACACCGTGCCAGTTCATCGGGATCGGTCATGGAATACTCAGTAAACATATTTAGCGCAGAGTGGGAGCCGTACTTTTTAATAGGCAAGATGCCTGTCATGTAGGCCAATGCAACGTAACGGATTCTTATTTCAAATACGATTACGAGGAAGACTGGATCGCTGACCCGATGGTCAAGGAAATGATTCAGGATGTGGATAAGTCTACCGTTATCGACAGTGGTATCATTGACAGCCCGGTCTTGGGTAAAATTCCACCGATTGGTTTGTCTGGTGGTGTAAAGACACTGATTTTGGTAAAGTTTGAGCCAGAGAAAGTGTTCAATGCATCGACTTGTGGTGACCATCACTGACTTAACGGCGTTAGTTTGAGTGGCCTTTCACTATTCTGAAAAAACATCAAAAAATATCTGATGCCATTATAAGTAGTCCAACAAAACCTATTTATACCAATTTCCTTCAGATAGTACCAACGCGGGTCTTTAGAATCACGGTGTTTCCCTCCACGCGATAGGAACCACTGTTTGCGGGCAGAAAAAAGCTATCCCCTTTTTGCAGCGGCATCTTCTCGTTTTCTCCGATCAGAGTACCATTTCCGTCCAGTATCACCAGTGAGGTGAACGACTCGTCATCACATACATCAGTAAAACTACCGGTCATGCGGTCTACCGTAAAGTACTCGCACCGGATCAGATGCCCACCAAAATTATAATCGTCACGCGGCGGTGTCCGCTTTGCAACATCCTCCGCTTGTTCTGTGTGCAGCTGACGCGGTTTGCCGGTGGCATCCCTGCGATCATAATCGTAAACGCGGTAGGTCACATCCGAATTCTGCTGGACTTCGGCAATCAGGATCCCTTTTCCGATAGCATGGACTGTGCCGGATGGGATATAGAAGCAATCTCCTTTGCATACAGGTACTGCATTCAGCACCTCAGGCAGCGTATTATCTTCGATTCGCCTGGCAAATTCCTCCCGGGTGATTTGCTGCCGGAATCCATAGTATAAAAATGCTCCCGGCTCGGCATCCACAACATACCACATCTCTGTTTTACCATACTGATGTTCGCGGTTTATAGCATAGAAGTTGGAGGGATGTACCTGAATGGACAGCGGCTGTGCTGCATCAATCAGTTTAATCAGAATCGGGAAAGGATGAAAAAGCATTCCAAAGCTGCCCAGTACCTGCGGACCTTCCGCATCCAGATACTGCTGCAGCGTTTTGCCGGCATAGATTCCGTTTTCAATCATGCTGGGAGCAGACGGATGACAGGATAACATCCACGCCTCCGCAATGTTAGCACCTTCGTACTGCATATGATAATCTTTTCGCAGACGCTGTCCGCCCCAGATCGTTTCGCGACAGGCGGGCTGTAATTTCAGTATAGCCATAGTCTGGCATCCTTTCTGTTTTGTTATAGCAGGTTGTATTTTTATGATGCTCCAATGGTTTAAGATGAAGACGACATGAGAAAATCGCTCATATCAACTTACGAATTAACGCTATATTTTTTGCAAAAAATGCAAAAAAGCAGCCCGGATTCTTCGTTCCGGGCTGCTTTTCAAGGAGGAATCTGTTCTGCTGCATCCCGCAGCGTAAGATAATTACAATTTTTCGCTGTTCAGCAGTTCCTGCATTGCCATGGTCACAGACTCTTCATTGGCACCTTCTACCGTGATGTGCAGTACATCCCCGGGCTTTGCACCAAGGCTCATCAGTGCCATCACACGGGCAGCGTTTGCTGTTTTGGAGCCGCCGATCTTAGCAAAACTGATCTCGCAATCTGGGTGTGCCTTGGCAAGCTTTGCAATCTGACCAGCCGGTCTGGCATGGATGCCCAGCTGATCCTGCACGGTATACTCAAACTCTTTCATTGTTCCGTTTCCTCTTATACAAAAATCACTTGTTGGCAGCGGCCTTGCGTGCCAGTTCCATGCAGCCCTTGCCATCCATGCGACCATAGGTCTGCATAGGGATCACACCAAAGCCCTTGCCCTTCTGCTCACACAGAGGCTTATATTCCTTTTCCAGATATCGCACCTGCGGACCCAGCAGCAGCACATCCCAGTCATCCAAAATATCCGGCACGGTACGCACAGGGCGTGCCTCGATGACATCGGACGCATCGGCAAACTTTTTCATATTATTGACCAGCAGACTGGTGGACATACCTGCGGAACAAGCTAACAGAATCTTCATACTACTTACTCCTTTTCTGAATCATGATTTTACTTGCTTTCTTTCAGGGTCTGCACAGTCTGGTACAGATCCATAAACTGCTCGGCCATATCGCGCATCACTTGTGCCATGGTCAAATGGTCCTGTGCGTGCACCAGAATGATGTTTACGGGCACAGGATTGCCTTCGGCCTCCTGCTGCAGCATTTCGGTCTGGGCATCGTGGGCTTTTACCATGGTCTCATCGGCGGCAGCCAGATGCTTGCGGGCACCTTCAAAATCTCCCTGCTTGCAGCAATCAATGGCCTGCATACTTTCCGCCTTGGAATCGCCTGCAATGCCAATCAGGGTAAAGGATGCCTCGTATAGTGCTTCCATATCTTCGCTCATAACGATTCATACTCCTTTTGAGTCTTGCTGTTTTGTTTTTGAGTTTTATTCTCTCTGCTTCCACCGTTTTCCCCACACAGAAGCCGCATGAACCAAGGGTAATCCCGGCAGTGGATCAGGCTTTTCACACGGGCGGTATCCTGCATGAAGGAGGTAATGGACAGATAGAACTTCTGAAGCTCAGGGTGCTCCCCATCTGCGATAGAGATAAGCAGCAGCACCTGTACATCGTTTTCTACCCAGCGAATGGGTTCGTCCAGAATGCCTACAGCCACAAAGGTATTTTCACTTAATACCTTGTACGCGTGCGGGAATGCCACAAGCGGGCAGAAATCCGTGCGGGCAAGTTCTTCGCGCTTAAGTACCGCCGAATAGAAACCCTGCGGCAGCGGCATTACCCGGTCGATCTGCGTACATAGATTAAAGATGGCTTCTTCCTTAGTACGGCCTTCCACATGGGGGAAAAACAGCTCCGGCCGATAATATGCGGACAGAAAATCTGCTGAGCTGCCTTCCAGAATGCTCTGTACGACCCGCATACTGGACTGGTTGAGAAAATCCTCTACCCGGATAATGGGAACATTCACCTTCTGGTGGATGGGCACTGTGGAAAAGATGTAATCGATCTTGGAAAAATCATATTGTTCCAGATGAAAAACGTCGCATACTTCGATGTTGTCCAGATACTTGGAAAACTCTTCCTCGAACCGATAGGCAATCAGGCGGGAGCTTGCCCCACCGGAAGAGCACACTACCAGAACGTTCTTTTTTTCAAAGCCCTTCCGTTCCTGCTCCAGTGTGAGTTGGAAAATATAGGCCAGAAACCCGATTTCGTCCTCCGAGACGTTCCGTCCATAGTGCCGATGCAATGGGATCGCTGCCTGTTCGGCCAGTGCATACGCCAGGGAATAATGCTTTTGCACCTCGCATAGCAGTGGGTTTTCAATGGGCATTCCATAGCGCAGACGAATATCCATTGCGACCAGATGCTGTCCCAGATTCATGCGCAGCAGAAAGTTTGTGCTGTAATCCAGCTTGAAGCTTTCGTAGATGGATTCCAGCATATCGTCCACCAGCGCCATGATCTCCGGAGCGATGACCACGTTTTCATCTTCGCGGTCTGCGCTGCTGTAGTTGCATTTGCCGGCAATATTCAAGGCCAGAAACAGCACCTCCGGCTCCGGAAGACGAATATCGAACTGTGCTTCCAGCAACTCAGCCAGATAGTGGGCGGCAGCATACACATTCTCGTTGATGTCCGGTGCGCTGTCCTCTTCCAGCAGTGGAATAAATGCGTGCTGTAATGCGCGGTGAATGGTTGCAAAAATGGTGTTGACCAGATTGCGGAAGTTGATCTCGGAAAAATGCAGTGCGTGTTTGTGCATAGCACTCATCAGACACTGCGATATGCGCTGTGCCATATTGCGATAGCCTGCACCGCCGTCCGGCATCATATTGTTGTAATTGGCCAACACGTGTGCCGTGCAGTTGCGGATATCGATCTCTCTGCCAGTAACGCGAATGCCATAATTCGGACGCCGCAGGATCGACAGATGATACTTGGCCAGTTCTTCCTCTACCTGATGCAGGTCACCGGAAATGGTATACTTGCTGACGTATAACTCCTCGCTTACATCATCCAGCTTTACATAGTCTACTTGACCGAGCAACAGCACCAGCAGGTAACGTACCCGTTCCTCGCTGCCGGAAGGAATAAAGTGTGCGGCAGCATTTTCTCCGCTGCTCAGGGTCTCAAACAGAGCACGGTCATTCACCTGCAGAAGATAGCCATGGCGGGTGCGAGCTAGAATGTCCGCACCATTTTCCTGCAGCTTTTCGCGCAAATCCTTTACCATGCCCTGCGCTGTCTTGGAGCTCACTCCCAGCGCTTTTGCCAATGTGCCGGAAGTGCAATATTCTGTCTCAGAAAGGGCCAGCAACAGTGCCCGCTCCTTCGCTCCTAACATTCGCACACTTCCCTCCATTCGGTGCCTTTATCAGGCGGTAGTACACTGGAAATAAACTGTGTTCAACTGCGGGTCTGCCTTGCACAGCTTCTTCAGCTCAGCAGCCTTCTCCTTGTCATCGCCGTTGGGAGCATTGAAGCTGAGCTTCATCCCCACTTTGGAAACGTACACAAGACCCAGACTCTCTGCTTTTTCACGGAAGAGATCCGCACGCAGCGGAGCATTTACGATAACCATAATTAGATTCTCCTTGCTTATTGAGTAAAGTTTGAAAAATGTTTTTTCAGAGCCAGTTCAGACGGAACGCAATAAAGTAGAACAGGATGAGTACACAGACCGCCGTTTGCACGTATTTTTCCCGCTGGCTGAATTCTGATTTTTTGCACCAGATACGGTATAGTGCATAGGGCGGAAACAGCACCACAAAGGGATAGGTGATTTTTTTGTACCGGGTAAAAACGTGAGGATCGTTGGGATTCGGCGCGTTCAGCTCGTCGCGCATTTTCTGGATGCGCAGCTGCTGTTCTGTGGTAGCCTGCGGGGTCACCTGATAATAGGTGGTCTTTTGCTTTTTCTTTTTCTGTGCTGCCATGTTTACGTCCATCCTTTCCTGCCTTCCGCAGTGTAGAAAGCATTGCGGCGCCACTGTTTACCGGTATTCGGCGCTGTCGTCCTCCAGATCAAAAGACTGCTGCTCAATAGTCTGTTTGTAGAAGAACGCGCTCTTTTTCAGGTGACGATCCCGGTTGTGCTCCAGATCGATCTCCACCAACCCATAGCGGTTCTTGAATGCGTTGCGGGGGCTTACGTTATCGGTAAATGCCCACAGCATATAACCCTGGCAGTTACAGCCCTCTTTAGCGGCGCGGATCGCACAGTCCAAATGTTCCTTGATGAAATCGATACGATAATCATCCTGAATGATGCCGCTCTCGCTCCGATAACGTTGCTCGTTTTCTACGCCCATGCCGCTTTCGGAGATGAACCAAGGCATATTGCCGTATTCATCGCGCATCCGAATGCCCATATCATACATGATCTCGGGACCAATCTCCCAGCCGCGGAAGGGATTCATACGGCGTCCCGGCATATCCCACTCTTCATAGTAGAAGTTGGGGTGGAAGGGGGCTTTGGGGTTCACTGCAGTGGTGCGCCCCTTGACACGGTTAGGGTGATACAGGTTCAAGCCCACCCAGTCCATAGTGTTTTCCTTGATATCCTTCAGCTCCTCGGGGGTTGCGTCCACATGGATACCGTGGCTTTCCAGCAGATCAAAGAACCCCGGCTGGAACTCACCCTTGATGGCGGGATCCAAAAAAACCTTGTTGTAGAACAGATCGTACATTTCCGCAGCTTCGCGGTCGTAGGCAGAATTGGAGCGGGGGTAGGCCATCTCCACATTGATGATGGTGCCAAATTTGCCGCCGGGCTGACGATAACCGCCTTCCTTGAACAGCTTCATCACGCGGTTGGTAGCCAGCGCTTTATTATAGTTCCAGTCCATCCACTTCTGGCTGTTCTGCTCAAAAGGCCAGCGCTCAGAGTCCAGATAAACGCGGGTTTGCACCACCACCGGCTCGTTGAAGGCAAACCAGTATCTTACCTTACGGCCAAACCGCTGGAAAGCAGCCTCGGCATAGCGGACGAACAGATCAACGACGTGTTTGGAACCCCAGCCGCCATATTTGATGAACAGCTCGCCGGGCAGCTCGTAGTGCTCCAGACAAATCATAGGCTCCACGCCTGCCGCGCGGCAGGCATCGAGCATCTTTTCAAAGTAAGCAGCATATTCCTCGTCCACAACCACGTTTTCGTAGTCGGTCAGGAACCGTGCCCAGTTCAAGGAGGTGCGGTAGCATTGCAGACCAATCTGCTTCATCAGATCCACATCTTCCTGATAACGGTCGTGGAAGTTGGTTGCTACAGCCGGGCCGTAGCCGTTGTGCCATGCACTTTTATGGTTTTTGTACCACAGATCCATGTAAGAATCCTGCGTATCCTTTTTGCCGTTCCAGCCTTCCGTTTGCCATGCGCTGGAGGCCGCACCCAGAAAGAACCCCTGCGGCAAAGTAACGTGTCTGAGCATAATTTTTCCTTTCGTTCCGTTCAAAAAATAAAAGTGCTGCCCTGCAGCCCGGGCCGAGCCACATGGACGGTCCCGACGCGGGCAGCGCTTTCAGATAGAAGTTAAGCAGTTCAGTCAAGTTGAAAAGGAATCGTGTGCGAATCAGGCTTCCTCTGCAACGGGTTCCTTGTTTGCCAGAATAACAAACGGGGTGTAGATCACCACGGAAACCACAATGCAGATCAGCTGTGTAATCACTGCGCCGATGCTACCGCCGGTGGACAGCCATGCACTGATGATCGGGGGCGTAGTCCAAGGCATAGCATACAGTGCTACACCTGCAAAGCCGATCTTGGTAGCAAAGTAGCCAATGGTGCCGTTGATCAGCGGGGTGATGATGAAGGGCAGAACCAGATAGGGATTCAGCACGATGGGCAGACCAAAGGTCATGCACTCGTTGATCTCAAAGATGCCGGGGCCGACGCTCAGTTTGGCGATGGCACGATAATCTGCACGCTTGGAGAACAGGAAGATCGCAATGATCAGACCCAGAGTACAACCGGAGCCACCCAGAGACATATAGGTGTCCCAGAAGCTCATGTTGATGATGTTGTACTTGCTCATGTCGGTAACGCCCTGTGCAATCAGGTCGGTGTTTGCCAGAATGGCTGCGTTCAGCAGCGGGTCACGGACGGCCTTGATGATCTGGTTGCCGTGGATACCGATGCACCAGAACAGCTGTGCCACCAGCATGAGGATCAGCAGACCGGGCAGACCCTGCATGACGCTTTCCAGCGGCTTCTGCAGGAAGGTATAAATCAGCTCGTAAAGGCTCTTATTGCACAGCTTGACCAGCGCAAAGTTGACAGCTGCGCAAATAAGAACGGTGAATGCAAACGGGCACAGAGAACTGAAGCTCTTGGTCACGTTGGCGGGCACGGTGTCCGGCATCTTAAAGTCGAATACGTGAGATTTTACAAACTTGCTGTAGATTTCCACCGAGACCAGTGCAATGACCATACCAAGGAACAGGCCGCGTGCTGCGGTGTAATCCTTGCCCAGCACATTGGGAACGGTGACCTGAACGTCATTTACAGTGGTCACAACGTAAGTAGGCAGGACCGAAATAAAGGAACATACAGCCACAACGCCGGAGTCCGGACTATCGCCTAAGCCGTTCTGCTTGGCAAGTTCCATACCGATCAGAAATACAGCAGCCACCGTAAAGAAGTTCAGTGTCGCGTAGTTGGCGGCGGTGAACAGATCAGTGAACATCCCAAGCCAGGACATACCGGGCAGCTTAGCCAAGCTGATACCAGTGGTAGTGGTAGAGCACACAACATTGGAGATCAGTGTGCAGAACGCGCCGGTCAGAATGACAGGCATTAAGGTATAGAATGCATTCTTGATGGATGCCATGTGCTTTTGGTTGCTGATTTTTCCAGCCACCACAAGCAGCTTCTCACTGGCGTTGTCAGTGAATTTGCTCATGTTTTGTCTCCTCTTTCTTGAATTTTTGACCTTCGTTGACTGAACGTCTTACATCTTTGTTTCCATTTGACCGATCGTGAATCAGGCAAACGGAAAACCGATCACATCCATATTGTACATAGTTTTGTCATAATAACTCAACAGAGGAATCTTCTCCAATAAGTTTCACAATTAAAGAACTTCCGCATAGTGTTATGTAAACCACCACGGCACAGGTTAAGGCTTAAAACAATCATTTGAACGCCGACCTTCCATTGCATTAAATCCTACGAACCAATGATACCGCGGGTGACCTGTGATTGCAACGGATCAATCGTCGAATATAGTGTTGAAAACAGATTTGTCGGCACCGGAGTGCTATTATTCTGTTTTCTAGGTTACCTGCAAATGGTGCCTGTAAACGGTGATTTCTGTTTTGAATCGGGCGCAAAGGTAAGCAAGAATGTAGTTGAGTACCAGAAAGTGAATTATGCAAACAAAAAAGAAAGCTGCCATCCATGAGAGAAAAATTCTCATGGATCGGCAGCTTTTCTCTTTGAAGCTGTTATACCTTCGTTGTGGTCAGAACCTCATTATTGACCAGCTGATTGGCCTTGTCAAAGACTTCGATCATCTGGTGGGCTTTTCGGATGGAGATAGACTTCATCCAGCGTTTTGGATTTGGGCGTGTGCCCGACAGCACGTTTCAGGATATCTTTGCACGAAAAGAAAACAGAAAAACAATAGTCAGCAGACGTAAAGCTATCATAATTTGAAACAAAAGCTCTTGACAGAAAGCTATTTGCAAAATATCCTTAAAAATAAGCAGAAACATTGACCTCTAAAAATAAGGAGCGGACGATGGCATTTGAATTAGGCGGACGCGCTGATAAGTTTGGCAATCGATACGAACGAAGATATTTCGTGTCTCTCATGGCAAAGGTTTTGCAGGGCGGCTTGCTGAGTGTACAGAGTGAGCCCACAGGTGACGATGAAAGCGGCACGGATATTATCGTAGAATACCAAGGCGGAAGGAAGGATTTTCACCAGTGTAAGGCACGCAACGGCAGCAATGAGCACTGGACGATGTCTGCGTTAGCACGGCATAAGGTGTTTCAGCATATCAAGGATCATGTAAAGACGGAGCAGAAATCTCGATGTCCATGCCTACCTTTTCCAACGGCAGTATATGCCAGAGCAGGCCTATGGAATTTTGGATCAGTGTTTCGACGACCTAAACCAGGAGCCTAAGAACACCGCTGCCAAGCGGTTGCTGCTTTATACGCTGCAAATTTGCCAGGAAATCCCGCAGCATATCGTGTGGCAGTATTGTCGGGAGCCTGGGCCTCACGATCCGGACGTTTTACGGCTTTTTGTGGAACGGTGTGCAAACCGGGCTGAGTACGCTTTAATCCATTTTTTTCTGGAATCCAGAAAAGAAAACAGCCCTGCTTGGTGGGAAAATCTGTACACTTTTTGCGCCCGGGCCTGTGCGGATGCAACTAAGGGATATGGCCTTGCCGTCGATGATTTCTGCAAGCTTCCGTTTTTGCTGCTGGAAACAGCGGCTACTGTGCAGCAAAGAGAAAAAGCTCTGGACGTTTTTGATGAAACTTTCCGCAGCAATGTCATCCAGATGGAAAATTTTTTGCGGGAAACCAATCGATAATATAAAAACAGAAAACATCGTGTGTTGTGCATAGCGTAATTCTCATATAAAGCTCTTGCATGCATACTCCTGCGGGAGTATAATTAGAGCGAGGAGGTGGTTCTGTGGAAAAAACAATTTATCACGGTTCGGATCATATTATTGAAAAGCCAAAGTTCGGCTATGGCAAGCCCTACAATGACTATGGCATCGGCTTTTACTGCACTCAGAACCCCAACATGGCCAAAGAGTGGGGCGTTGGCATCGACCACAATGGCTACGCTAACCGGTATAAAATCGAATG
>OOBZ01002814.1_pt1 | contig 10142 bp, 6 predicted proteins | sample 1671601 | NCBI WGS metagenome assembly OOBZ01 (sample SAMN06348173, study PRJEB24527) | human gut metagenome | biome: human gut; feature: ankylosing spondylitis patient; material: feces | host: Homo sapiens | place: China | collected 2015-10
CTTCCGATCTCATCGGACCGCAGGCGCTTGGCCAGCCGGGTCTTGTTTTTCAGAATCTGCCGCTCAATATAGCTGACGGCGGCGTCAATGGCACCGCGCATATCCCCATCCGGTTCTGTGGTCTGCGCCCGGAGGAGAGTGGAACCATCCCGGATAGTGATCTCCACGGTGCACAGCTTGTCTTTTTCCACAGTAAATGTCACGAAGGCGGACGCATCTTCCCGGTGGAAATACTTTTCCAGCTTTTCCACGCGCTTTTCGGCGTAATCCTTAATGGAGTCATTCAGGGGAACTTTCTTGCATGCGTAAGTATACTTCATAATGCTCGCTCCTTTCGTGGAAGAGGGATGGGGCCCTCTCTATGGTCAAATCATATCACATTCCCCTGCGCTTTACCAGATGCAAATGTATAAAATTCACAAAAAATTTTAAAGCGCCGAAAGGGGACAGCATTCGACAAAAGCTCCCATTTACAATAGAGCCAGTTCGTGCTACCATAATCGAGGAAGCTTTCCAATATCCCACCCGTTTGGGCCGCCCCTTGGGGCGGCTCTTTTTTATGCACTGCCAGCGAACTGGCCTGTATCCCGAATAGCGGCGTCCAACGAAAAAGCGGGTCACGGAAAGTACTCCGTGACCCGTTGGATTTTAGCGAGTAGAGAAATTATTGCACAGAGCCCGTTTCGGAACGCTGGCAGTCAGGGCAAACGCCCTCTACCACCATGTGGTGACACAGGACACGGTAGCCGGTTTCCTGCTCCAGCGTTTCGTCATAGGCGCGGTCATAGGTGTAGGGAACATCCACCACGCTGTCACAGACCAGACAGTGTATATGATAGTGAGGATCGGTCCGGAGGTCAAAGCGGTCGCTGCTGGACATGACCACCCGATAGATCTCCCGGTTGTCGCACAGCAGGTTCAGGTTTCGATAGACGGTCCCGCGGCTGACATGGGCATCCTGCTCCCGGACGCTCTGGTAGATCTGCTCCGCAGTGGGATGGTCCCGGCGGCCCCGGACCACGTCCAAAACCAGCTGCCGCTGACGGGTGTTGCGCTGCTGCTTCATGCTCACTCACCTCTTTTTTGCAGTAATGATTCCTAATTATAGCAAAGGAATGGAGATCATGCAAGAGAAAGGAGGCGGAGCAGCGCAAAAAACCGGGGCCGCTTTGCGCGGCCCCGGTTGGGGATGCAGAATGTAGCTTAGACCTTCTCCACCACGACAGCGGTACCCATGCCGCCGCCGATGCAGAGGGTGGCCAGACCCTTCTTGGCGTCCTCACGCTTCATCATCTCGTGGATCAGGGTGACGATGATACGGGCGCCGGAAGCACCAACGGGATGGCCCAGAGCGATGGCGCCGCCGTTGACGTTGACCTTGCTCATGTCAAAGTGCAGCTCGCGGGCCACAGCGATGGACTGAGCGGCGAACGCCTCGTTGGCCTCCACCAGGTCGATGTCCTCGATGGACACGCCAGCCTTAGCCATAGCAGCGCGGGAAGCCACAACGGGGCCGACACCCATGATCTTGGGATCAACACCGCCCTGGCCCCAGCCGATCAGCTTGGCCATGGGCTTCAGGCCGTACTTCTCAACAGCCTCGCCGGAGGCCAGCACGATAGCGGCAGCACCGTCATTGATACCGGAGGCGTTGGCGGCGGTCACGCGGGGCGTGCCCTTATCCTCGGCGTCCTGAATGCCGGTGGGCTCAAAGGTGTTCACAACCTGAGGATTGGGGGACTCGGGGCCCACGGGGAAAGCGCCGCGGAGCTTTGCGATGCTGTCAGCGGTGACACCCTCCTTGGGATACTCATCGCGCTTGAACTCCACGATCTCCTTCTTGACCTTCACGGGGACGGGAACGATCTCGTCATCGAAACGGCCGGAGTCGCGGGCAGCGCAGGCCTTCTGCTGAGAAGCTGCGGCGAACTCATCCTGCTCGCGGCGGGTGATGCCCCAGATATCATTGATGTTCTCAGCGGTGGTGCCCATGTGATAGTTGTTGAAAGCGTCCCACAGGCCGTCCTTGATCATCTCGTCGACAACCTTCTTGTCGCTCATACGGGCGCCCCAGCGCTCGTCGGGCAGGGTGTAAGGAGCAGCGCTCATGTTCTCGGTGCCGCCGCAGACCACGATGTCGGAGTCACCGGCCAGGATGGAACGGGCACCCTCGATGACAGACTTCATGCCGGAGCCGCAGACCATGCCCACGGTGTAAGCGGGAACGGAATAGGGGATGCCAGCCTTCACAGAGACCTGACGGGCGGGGTTCTGGCCCTGACCGGCAGTGAGGATGCAGCCGAACATCAGCTCGTCCACGTTCTCGGGAGCGACGTTAGCGCGCTTCAGGGCTTCCTTGACAACGATAGCGCCCATGTCCACGGCGGGGGTGTTCTTCAGAGAGCCACCAAAGGAGCCGATAGCGGTACGGCAGCAATTTACGACATAAAGTTCTTTCATGTTGATCCTCCGTTTTGTGTTTTTTTAGACGGAAAAGTCCGTCAGGATTATAGTAACAGGGGCAGAGATGCTTGTTAATTTTTTGGCAAACGCACTCGTTTTCCACCTCTGCAAATGAAATTATAGGCGCTTTTAAGGCCCCCGTCAACGATAATCTTGTATTTCACGAATTTTTGTTAAATCTTTGACAAAACTGTTGTGACTTTCGTCTAAATTGACGAAAATTTAACAATGTAAAAAATGACATCAGCCGGAGGCCTGCTTCAGCGCAGTCCAGAAGGCGGCGGGACGCAGGGTTTCATAGGCGGAAGTGACCCGGATCTCGCTGGCGTCAGCGGTATCTTGCAGCAGGCTGTCAAAGTAGGCTCCCCGCAGAGCATCCCGGTCCGCAGGCAGACGCCGGAGGATGACGAAACCGTTTTCGGCCTCGATAATGCCGGAAAACTGTCCCGGTTCCAGAGCGGCCGCCGCATCCTGAAGGGAGGGCGTCCAATCCGCTTCTTCCAATAATGCGCCTCCGGTCTCTGCCAGCAGCGCGTCAAAGGCGGCTGACGGATCCGCAGCGGTATTCAGATGTGCGAACAGCTCCGCTGCCTTTTGCCGGGCGGCTTCTCGGTCAGACTCGAAGGGGATCAGGAGCCGTTCTGCCGTCAGCGGGGCAGTTTGCTGTTCAAACAGAGCCAGCTCGTTTTCCGCGGGAGCCAAGGCACTGCCGGGGGTCTCGTAGAGGGCGTATAATTTGGCATATTGCACACCGGTCTCCGTCAGATGCCGCCCCTGCTCCAGCGTCAGATAGGCGTAGTGCCGTTCCGGAAGTGTGTTCCGCTCAGCGTCCGTCAGCGTGCAGCCGTATGCCGCCGCCCAGGTCCCCACGGCAGCATACAGGGCTGTGTCCGCCAGCGCATCGGCCTTTACCAGATCCTCCAGTGTGCCGCCCTCAGAGAGCGGAGCGGTCCAGTCTACTGGTTCCCCGGCGGCATCGCAGCGTTCCTCCAGCTGACGGCAGTCCAGTGCCAGCCAATAGAGGTATTCCCACGCGGGGATGTTCTGCCCGTCGATCACCAACAGGGTCTCCGATTCGTCTAAGTCCGCAGCCTGTCCTAAAAGGAGAGCGGCGGGGCTCGGTTCTCTGCCGCAGGCGGTGAGCAGCAAGGCCAGCGGCAGGACCAAGGCAAAAAAACATTTCTTCATAGCGACGCCTCCTGTGTTTGTCCATTTCCATATCTATGCGGCGGCGTACGGCGCTATGCGTAAAAAACCGCCGCGCCCCGGAGGGCACGGCGGTCCGATCAGGACAGCGCGGCTGCAAGCACCAGCAATAGGCCGGTCAGCAGCAGGAAAAGCAGCATCAGCTTCCACACGAATTTCAGCCATTTTTCATAGGGGATGCGGCCCAGCGCCAGCGCGCCCATCACCACGGCGGCGGTAGGCGTCACCAGATTCACAAGACCGCAGGCGGACTGGAAGGCCGTCACCACCACGTCACCGCCCACCCCGGCGAACTGTCCCAGCGGAGCCACCACCGGCACGGACAGTGTGGCCAGACCGGAGGAGGACGGAATCAGCACGGACAACGGCAGGTAGATCAAAAAGACCAGCAGCACGAAGGAGGTGGAGCCAAGGCCGGAGAGGGCCGTCTCTCCCCAGTGAAGAATGGTGTCGGTGATATGGCCGTCATTCATCAGTACGGTGATGCCCCGGCTGATGCCGATGATGAAGGCCACGCCCAAAAGATCCGTACAGCCGGAGACGAAGGTCTCCGCCAACTCCACCTCGCTGAGCCGGTCCATCAGCCCCACCACGATGCCCGCCACTAAAAACAGAGCGGACAGCTCCGGGAACCACCAGCCCAAGACCGGCAGGGGCAGGCCCATTTCATCAAAGGGAATAACGCCGTAGATCATGGTGAGGAAGGTGGCGGCAAAAATAAGGAGAATGGCGGCGTGACGCCGGGTGAGGGGCTGGACGCGGCCCACATCTGCGTGAAGCCTGCCTGCGCCGATGCCCACCACGGAGCGGCTTGGGTCCCGCTTCACCCGGGCGGCGTAGGCGGAGACATACCAGATGGCGGCACCCTCAAAGATCACGAACTGAATGAGCCGCCAGAGAAGGCCCTCTCCCAGAGAGACCCCGGCGAAGCCTGCGGCGATGCCGGTGGCGAAGGGGTTCACCGTGGAGGCGATGACACCGGCCCCGGCTCCCAGCAGGATCACCGCCACGCCTACCACAGCGTCATAGCCCGCCGCCAGAAAAATAGGCAGCAGCAGAGGGAAGAAGGCCATGGTCTCCTCCCACATGCCGTAGGTGGTGCCGCCCAGACCGAAAAACAGCATTAAAATAGTAATGAGCAGGTTTTCCCGGCCTTGCAGCCGGGTGATCACATTGCTGACTCCGGCGTCGATGGCCCCGGTCTTCATCACAACGCCCAGAAAACCGCCCACCATCAGGATGAACACGCAGACATCCACTGCGTCATAAAAGCCCCGGAAGGCGGCCTTCAGTGCCGCACCGATGCCCTGCGGCGTGGGGGCGACGGCGTGATAGCTGCCGGAGATGGGGATACCATCGGCGTAGTCATAGCTGCCTGCCGGGATGAGCCATGTGGACAGTGCCACCAGAAGAATCAGGCAGAACAGGATCGTATATGCGGTGGGCATCCGGAATTTGCGTTGCTCCATGGGAACACTTCCTCCTTACGGACTGACTTACGCGCCGATGGTGGCCACCATCACGGCCTTGATGGAGTGCATCCGGTTCTCCGCCTCGTCGAAAACCACGCTGTGACGGGAGCGGAACACCTCGTCGGTGACCTCCCGGATGTCCACGCCCTTGGCCTGCCATTCCTTTGCCATTTTCGTTTCAAAATCGTGGAAGGAGGGGAGACAGTGGAGATACAGCACGTCGGGATTCTCCGTGGCCTTCAGGGTGTCCATCGTCACCCGGAAGGGGGACAGCAGCCCTACCCGCTCCGGGATCTGGGCTTCCTCACCCATGGAAGCCCACACATCACCATAGATCACGTCAGCGCCCTTTAAGTCCTCTGCGTGGTCAGTGATCTCGATGAGGCCGCCGTTTTTCCGGGCCTCGGCAAAGGTGGATTGTACCACCTCCTGATCCATCTGCTTGGCCAGTTCCTCCGGCCCCATGGCTACAAAGTGCATTCCCAGCTTGGCTGCGCCCATCATCCACGCATAGCACATGTTGTTCCGCACATCGCCGGGGAACACCACCTTGATCTTGTTTAAAGGCTTTTTGCAGTGCTCCTCAATGGTCATCAGATCCGCTAAGATCTGGGTGGGATGGTCGGCGTCCGTCAGGCCGTTCCACACCGGCACACCGGACCACTTGGCAAGATCCTCCACCACGGACTGCTCGTAGCCCCGGTACTCGATGCCGTCAAAGAACCGGCCCAGCACCTTGGCGCTGTCCTCCAGAGATTCCTTTTTGCCCATCTGGGAGGAGCCAGCGTCCAGATAGGTGACATGGGCGCCCTCCTGGGTGGCCGCTACCTCAAAAGAACAGCGGGTGCGGGTGGAGGTCTTTTCAAACAGCAGGACGATGTGCTTGCCCTGCATGGTGGGGGCGCAGACGCCTGCCCGCCGCTTGGCCTTCAGGTCATGGCCCAGATCCAGCAGATAGCGAAGTTCCTCCGGGGTGAAGTCGGCCAGGGTGAGAAAGCTGCGGCCCTTTAAATTGACTGCCATGATAATTGCTCCTTTTGATTTACTATAAACTGATTTAGAAATTGTGAGGGCACGGCGCCGCTTTGCGGCGCGGGGGAGCATGGTGATACCATGCGGAATTGAAGACCCAAATGGGCTTTGCCCATTGGAATGTTTCTTACATTCTCTTTGCTCCGCAAAGGGACGCGGCGAACCGCCGCAGGGACGCACCCCCCATTTTCTTTTTGAGACATCAAAAAGAAAATGCGCCGTGCACGGTGGAAAAGAAAAAATGTCAGGGATGATTTGACACCTCTGTGTCAAATCACCCGAAACGGGGGTTGCCCGTCACGCACTGCCGACCAAATTTGGAAATCTCCTACCGGCTGCGCTGACAGATATTCCTCGAATAACTGCGTCCTCGCATTTGGCGGCACGGCGTTCATTGGAGTGCAAAGAGGACACCCTCTGCCTCCCTTTCCGCTGCCACTCCCCTTATCCTTAGAGGGGTTTCCAAAGGGGAGAAACCGCAGTTTCGCCCCTTTGTGTCGTTTCAAGGGGGTGCGGGGGGAAATCGAAATCCCCCCGCGTTTCTCTTTAGGGGGCCGGGGGGGACATTCTCTTTTCAAAAGAGAATATCCCCCTGGCTTCTCCGTACCGAAACGGTACAGTTCCGCCGGGAACCCCGGTATCTTTGCGCCAAAGATTCCTTCTCCTTACCCCAAATGGGAATTTCCCTGCGGGAGCAGAAAAATTCCCGTACTTACTGAATCTCCAATTCCTTCGCCATATCATTCAGATTGATGGTCAAGATCTTACTGACGCCCTGTTCCTGCATGGTGACGCCGTACAGCACGTCGGCGGCCTCCATGGTGCCCCGGCGGTGGGTGATGACGATGAACTGGGTCTTATCCGCCAGCGTCCGCATATAGCGGGCCGTGCGAACCACGTTGGCCTCGTCCAGCGCCGCCTCGATCTCGTCCATAATGCAGAACGGGGTGGGGTGCACCTTCAAAATGGCAAAATATAACGCAATGGCCACGAACGCCTTCTCGCCGCCGGAGAGCAGCGAAATGGTTTTCAGGGCCTTACCGGGGGGCTGGGCCTTGATCTCGATGCCGCAGTCCAGAATGTGCTCCGGGTCCTCCAGTTCCAGCTTGGCCTGACCGCCGCCGAACAGCTCCACAAAGGTCTGCTCAAAGCTTTCGCTGAGCAATTTGAACTGCTGGCCGAAAATGTCAGTCATCTGGGAGGTGATCTCCCCGATGATGCCGGTCAGCTCGCCCTTGGCTTTTTCCACGTCGTTCCGCTGATCTGTCAGATACGTATACCGGCCATTGACCCGCTCAAACTCGTCGATGGCGCCTACGTTGATGGTGCCGAGACCGTTGATCTCCCGCTTCAGCTCCGCTACCCGGCGGGACGCCTTGGGTACGCTTTCCAGCTCGATCCGCTGGGCCTGGGCATCGGAATGGTTCAGCTCGTAGGTCTCCCACAGCTTGTCCAAGATCTGCTTTTCCTCCATGGCGGAGGTGGTTAGCTTCGTTTCCAGTCTGCTGGCAGCCCGTTCCAGATTCAGGAGCGTTTCGTTCATCTCCTGACCGGCGCGGCTCTTGGCGGTGCGTTCCGCCTCCAGTGCAATCTTTTCCTGACTGATCCCCGCCAGCCGCTCCGAGATCACGGCGCTCTGGGCCTTCAGCTGTGCCTGTTCCGCTCTCCGCTGGCCGATCTCGGTCTGAGCCGCCTCGATCTTCCTCTGATACTGGGCCAAGGCCGCTTCCTTCTGGCTTCGGTCACCGGACAGCTCCGCTGCCAGCGTTCGCAGATCGGCAGCGCGGCGCAGTGCGCCCTCCCGGTTGGCGTCGATGGCGGCCAGCTCCGCCTTGTGGGCGGCGATAGCCTCAGACAGTTGCCCGGACTGGGCCAGCAGCTCGCTCTGCCCGGAGAGGATGGCCTCCGCCTGCACGCGGCAGCTTGCCGCCTCCCTTTCCCGGTCCGCCACGGTCTGCTCTGCCGCCGCGTTTCGGACCTCGTTTTCCTGAATACGGCCGTCGATGGCCTCGATCTCACCGGCGAGATTTTCCACGCTTTCCCGCAAATTGGAAAGCAGCATATCAAACTGATTCTTCACGCCCTGCAGCCGCAGGACCTCGTCCTCGGCGGCGCGGCGCTGAGTCTCGGCGGTGGTCAGTTCGTACTGAGCCGCGTCCAGCTCCCGGCGGGAGGCTTCCTCCGCAACCTTGGCCTCCTCCAGCTTCCGGTGCATCTCCGATGTCCGGCCATTCAGCCGTTCCAGTTCCGCCGCGCGGCTCAGCACACCGGCGCTGCGGCTGGTAGAGCCGCCGGTCATGGAGCCGCCCCGGTTGATGACCTGTCCGTCCAGCGTCACGATGCGAAAGGCGTTGCGGTACTTCCGGGCCATGGCGATGCCGCAGTCCAGATCCTCCGCGATCACCGTTTTTCCCAGAAGGCTGTTAAAAATTTGTGTATACTTAGGGTCGAAGCGCACCAACCGGGACGCCACGCCCACAAAACCGAACTCGTTCTCCACGCCCCGCTCCCGGAGTTCCTCTCCCCGGATGGCGGTGAGGGGCAGGAAGGTGGCACGGCCGCCCTCCCGCTGCTTCAGGAAGGCGATGGCGCTCTTGGCGTCCTCCTCCCGGTCCACTACGATGTTCTGCAAACCGGCACCCAAAGCGATCTCTATGGCAAGGGAATACTTGCCGTCGGTCTTCATCAGACCCGCCACCGGGCCGTGGATGCCCCGGAGGTTGTTCTGGGCCTGACAGACCAGCTTGACAGCCTTGTTGAAGCCCTCGTAGTCCTTTTCCATTTCCGTCAGCAGACGGATGCGGTTATCCAGCGCGCCCACATCCATGGTGAGCTTCACTCTGGCTTCGGCAGCGGCGTCGGCCTTCTTCTTCCGCTCCTCCATCCGCAGGGTATGTCCGCTGATGATGTTGGCGGCAGCCTCCGCATCCTCTTGTGCGTCCTCCAAGGCCCGGCGGTTAGCTTTTGCCTCCCGCCCCTGTTCCTCTAACTGACGCTCCGCGGTCTCCTTATCCGCCAGTGCCGCCATGCGGCGGGATCTGATCTGCTCCGTCTCCGCCCGGATGGCGGCGGCCTCCGCACGGGCGTCTGCGGCAGCGGCAATGGCGATGGCCTCTTTACCTCGGAAAGCCTCTGCCTCCGCAGCGGCGCCTCCCGCCTGCTCCGACGCAACCTGAGCCTGAGCCAGCAGCTTGTCCAGTTCCGCATTCAGCGCGGCGGCCTGCTGCTCCAACTCTGTCGCTTGGGCGTCCTGTTCCGCTGCCTGGACCTCATAGCCCCCGGTGCGGCTCTCTGATTCCTCCAGTTCGCTTTTTGCTCGTTCAATATTCTCCGTCAAATGGCTGATGGTGCTTTCCAGCACCGCCACGGCGGAATCCTGCTCCGCTGTCCGGGCGTCCAGTTGGGCGGCTTCAGTCCGCAGCCCCTCCGCCTCCATGTCCTTTTTCTGCATCCGCTGGCCAAACTGCTCGTTTTCCGCGAACAGTGCGTCCATGCGGGACCGGGCCTCGTCCCGTTCCTGTTCCGCGTTCCGCAGGTCGATCTCCAGCTTCCGGGCGTTGGCCTTCAGCGCTTCCAGATTTTCCAGCCACAGGGAGATCTCCAACAGGCGCATCTCGTCCCGGAGGACCAGATATTTTTTCGCTGTCTCCGCCTGCATCCGCAGCGGCTCTACCTGAAGCTCCAGCTCCGCGATCTTATCGTTGATCCGCACCAGATTTTCCTCTGTGCGTTCCAGCTTCCGCTCCGCTTCTTCCTTCCGGTGGCGGTACTTGGAAATACCTGCCGCCTCCTCGAAGATCTCCCGGCGGTCCGTGCTCTTGGTGGAGAGGATCTCATCCACCCGGCCCTGACCTACGATGGAATAGCCCTCCCGGCCCATGCCGGTGTCCATAAACAGCTCCGTCATGTCCTTCAGGCGGACGGACTGGCGGTTGATGTAATACTCGCTCTCTCCGCTGCGGTAATACC
>OOBZ01002824.1_pt1 | contig 10118 bp, 11 predicted proteins | sample 1671601 | NCBI WGS metagenome assembly OOBZ01 (sample SAMN06348173, study PRJEB24527) | human gut metagenome | biome: human gut; feature: ankylosing spondylitis patient; material: feces | host: Homo sapiens | place: China | collected 2015-10
GCGAGCACCGCCTCGGCATAGATCGTCGCCATGCCGAAGAAGGCGATGATCCACATCCAGAAGATGGCGCCGGGGCCGCCGGTGAGGATGGCGCCGGAGGCACCCACGATATTGCCGGTGCCCACCTGGGCGGCGATGGCGGTGGCCAGCGCCTGGAAGGAGGTCATGCCGCTTTTCTGGGCGCCGCCGCGGAGGTTCATCTCACCGAAAAACTTTTTCATGCCCTCGCCGAAGCAACGGACCTGGACAAAGCGGGTCTTGATAGAGTACCACAGGCCCACACCCACCAGCAGGAAGATGAGGATATAGTTGCTGAGGTACTCGTTGATCTTGGATACGATGGGGAACAATACACTTTCTAACATACAATTTCTCTCCTTGCATAAAAAATAGAGCTGCCGGAAAACGGCAACTCTGGAGAAGCACGACAACAAGCGAAACACTCGTCTGCTCCGTCCTTTTGCCTGAGAGATTCGGCGCTCACGCGCCTTGCACCTTCGGCACCCAACCAAATGGGTTTCTCCAGAGTCCCCTCCCCGTCCGGTTTTTCCATTCCGAGCAGTTCATCGGGCTGTATCTAATTGATGGACGTATGTTACCACAGAAAAGACAACTTTGCAACCCCTAATTTGAATTTTTTATGAATTTGATTTTGCTTGACAATATCGTAAAACGATGTTATAAATATCGTAGAACGATAACAGGAGGTGACGCCATGCCCCGGAAAACGCTGGACACCCTGTCCGAGCCTATGTTTTACGTTCTCATGGCCCTGCGGCATCAGCCGCTGTGCGGTGCGGACATCGCCCAGTGGGTCTCCGCCCGGACGGAGAAGCGGCTGGCCCTCGGCCCGGGGACGCTCTACACCATTCTGGGCAAGCTCACTGACGAGCAGATGATCCGGGAGACGGCGGTGGAGGGCCGCCGCCGCACCTACACCATCACTGAGGCCGGGCAGCGTCTGTACGACAACGAGCTGACCCGCCTGCGGCGCTGCGTCCGCGACGCGGACAGAGAGGAGGACACGCCATGCTGAAGCTCATGCCCTACGAGCCCTACGAGATCGACGCCCTGGAGAGCTGGCTGGACGAGCAGGCCCGGAAGGGCTGCTTCCTCAGTCAATCCCACGGCAAATGGCTGCAATTCTACCGTGACGCGCCCCGCCCCCTGCGCTGCCGCATCGACGTAAAGCCTGACCCCGGCTACCACGAGGACCGCGTCGCCGCGTTCCACGACATGGGCGCAGTCATTACACCGGCCTGTACGATATGCTGCTGGGCGGCTACCTCTTTCTCCTGCCCGCCCTGCTTTTGGCGCTGGTCTGCTGGCTGACCGCGCTGATCCGCGGCTTTCTGGATGCCCGGAACGCCCGCCGCCGTCTGATGCTCCACCGCACATACCACACGGAAAAGCGGGTGAAGCGGCGGCAGCTATGGGCCGCCCTCTCCCTGCTGGCGCTGGCAGCCGCACTCTGCTGTCTCTTCGCCGCCAGCCGGTCCTACAGCTCCTCCAGCGACCGATATTTCAATCCGGCAGACTACCCCGGCCCGACCGTCACCCAGGTGTTTCCCGACCAGTTGCCGCCGCTGCCGGAGAGCGGCCCTTACTACTTGAGGGTTCACGATTTTGCCTTCCGCTCCGGCGGCCTCGTGTACGACGGCGTCAGCCTGCGGCAGTTCCGCTCCCGGGACGGCGGCCAGCTGCTCTACGTATACAACATGGATCAGATGGACATAGCCTTCGCCTGGCTGGCGGCGGGCTATGTTCAGGAACAGGCCGACGCCCGCAACGGCCAGCCCGTCACCGTGTCCGGCTGGCCCGCCGCCTACCTCTGCCGCTGGCCCACCGAGGACGGCACGGACGAGTACCAGCAGCTCCTGCTGCTGGACACGCGCACGGTGTGGAGCGTCCTGTACACCGGCCCGGATGACCTGTCCGCCGCGCTGGACGTGTTTGCAAAATAAGCGCAGAAAGAACCGCCGGAGGCGGTTCTTTTCCTTATTTCAGCACGAACGTCATCTCCACCGGCTCGTGGTCTGAGTAGGCAAAGCCCGTCTCGATGACCTGGGACTCCTGCACCTCCACGTTGGCGGACACCAGGAAGCCGTCCACCGTCAGCACATACTGCCCCGGGTGGTACGGCCCGTCGGCGTTGCGGCAGGACGGCACGGGGTCGCTTTCGTCCAGCGGCGCTATCAGTGTAATGTCCACGCCGTCGAACGCCTCGTCCGGGATGGGCTGCGCCCAGGAGTATTCCACGTCCGCCTCGCCGAAGTACACGGAGGAATCCCCCAGCAGATCCTTGTTGAAGTCCCCTCCGGCCACGCACCAGTTCCCGGCCTCATACTCCGCCTGCATATCCGCCAGCAGCAGCTCCAGCTGCTCTGTGGCGATGCTGCCGTCACTGGTGTAAGCCGACAGGTGCAGGTCATACAGCACCAGTTCCCTGCCGCTCTCCACAGGAATACGGCTGACGGAGTAGCAGCGATCCAGGTCCAGCAGCTTCATGAAGCCGCTCTCCACCGGCAGCTCCACCCGCTCCGCCGCCGTGATGTCCGCCCGGGAGAACGTCAGCAGCCCGGATCGGGACGCGCCGTGGGGGCTGTTCAGCGGGTACATAAGGTACGGCGAATCGTAGTTCTGCGCGAACACGCTGCACTTGTCGAACAGCGCCGCGTACAGCGCCTCCCGCTCGTCCAGCTGGTACGTGCGGGTAGACCCGATGTCCACCTCCTGCAGCAGGTAGAAGTCCGCCTGCCGTTCCTTCAGGAACGACGCGATGTTCTGCACGTTGGCCGTGACGCGCTCCCTGCTCCACGCCCGGGACTCCGCGCCGCCGTCCATGAAGAAGCCGTAGTCCGGCTCATAGGCACCAAAGCCGATGTTATAGGAGATCACGGTGTACGGCTGCCCGGTCTGCACCGCAGCATCCGCGTCCGGTGTATGCAGCGGCGTCAGCTCCATATCGCCCAGTCGGTGGTAGTCGATAAACACATAGGCCACGTAGCCGCCGATCAGCAGCACCACGGCCAGCACCGCGCACAGCAGCGCTTTGACCCATTTTTTCACGTTTCGAGCCTCCCTCGGTTTACTTTTTTCCGGAATTATAGTATACTCCCTTTGAACGCATTTGAAAAGAGGTATCCGTCTTGAAAAAGATCGTCATTCGCTTCAACGCGCCGGTGATCCTCGCCTTCGCCCTGCTGAGCCTGATCGCGCTGCTGCTGGGCAAGTGGACCAACGGCGCGACCACCACCCAGTTTTTCTCCGTCTATCGCTCCTCCCTGTCCGATCCGCTGACATACGTCCGCTTCTTTGGCCATGTGCTGGGCCACTCCGGCTATGAGCATTACATGGGCAATATGCTGCTGTTGCTGCTGGTCGGGCCGGGCCTGGAGGAGAAATACGGCAGCGGCACGATGGTCTGGACCATCGCCGTCACGGCGCTGGTAACGGGCCTGGTGAACTTCATTTTCTTCCCCAACACCATGCTCCTGGGCGCCAGCGGTGTGGTGTTTATGATGATCGTCCTGTCCTCCTTCACCGCCATGCGGAAGGGTGAGATCCCCGTCACACTGATCCTGGTGGTCATCTTTTACTTAGGCGGTGAGATCATCGACGGCCTGTTCAAGCAGGACAACATCTCCCAGATCACCCACATCGTGGGCGGCCTGTGCGGCCTGGTGTTCGGCTTCACCATCCGCCGGGGCAGGAGGTAAACGGCCATGTATATCGCCATCGGTATCGCCGCAGCGCTGTTTACCGCCGACCGGGTGCTGAAGTATCTGTCCCGCACCGGCAAACTGCGGTATGAAGGCCGGCTGCTTCACCTGACCCATCTGGAAAACCACGGCTTTTTCATGAGCTTCGGCCAGCAGCATCCCCAGCTGGTACGCTGGATGCCCTGGGTCGTATGGCTGCTGGCGGCGGCGTGCCTGCTGCCCCAGCTGTCCAGGCGTCCCTTTGCCGCCCAACTGGGCATCTCACTGGTGCTCTCCGGCGGTGTCAGCAATCAGTATGACCGCCTGCGCCGGGGCAGTGTCACCGACTATCTCCAGTTCCCCCACCGACGAATCAAAAAACGGGCGCTGGTGTGGAATTTGGCGGACTCCATGCTGCTGGGCGGCGTGGTTCTCACCGTACTCGGCCTTCTGCGGGAGTTGAGCAGGAAATAAAAAAATCGGGCCTGCGGCCCGATTTTTTTATTTCTCTTTGTAGTACAGCCGACAATGGCAGTAGCCTTCAAAGTCCGGATCGGCGATTTGGTCCTTGAACTCCCTGCACATACACCTGTTCTCCTCTGTCCGGGCCAGGCGGCAGGGGCAATACCCCCCTGTCCGTTTCAGGCCCTCCCGGACGGTCTTCACAACCTCCCGGTCGTCGTTCAGGCGCACCTTCATCGAAAGCCCCTCCCTTACTCGTGGCTGTTGAACCAGTCCTCGCAGAACCTGGCGATGGCCGGCACGATGTCCTTCACGTATCGCCGGGTGGTGTTGACGCACAGGTCATAGGACTCCTTCGCACCCCACTTGCTGTCGCTGTACATCTGGTGGTGCTGGGCGCGGTTGCGGTCGATCTGCTTCATGCGGCTCTCGATCTCCTTCACCGTCAGATGCTCGCCCTCCGGGGCGCGGCGCTGGCAGCGCTCAACCTTGGAATCCTTGTCCGCGTAGACGAAAATGTTCAGGGGCTTGTAATCCCGCAGGATCACGTCGGCAGCGCGGCCTACGATAACGCAGTCACCCTGCTTGGCAAAGTTCTCCACGATCTGCCGCTGGGCCACAGCCACCCGGATGGGCTGATCCATGACCTGGAAGGGCTGCATACCGAACCGGTGACCGATGGTCAGCGGATAGGCCGCCTCGATGCTCTTTTCCGCCACATGGGCCACATAATCCTCGTTGAATCCGTTCTCCTTGGCGATCATCTCGATGATCTCATGGTCATAGCAGGGAATGCCCAACGCGCCCGCCAGACGCTTGCCCAGCTCGCGGCCACCTGAGCCAAATTCACGGCTGATAGTGATGATACGGTTCATAATACGACCTCCTCACAGTTATACAGTTATGTTCAGTATTGATAGCAGCTCCCGCCCACAAACTCACGAACGATGGAGTTCAGCGGCACGAAAGGCGTATGCAGCGGCGGCACGGTGTTCACCACGTCCACCAGATCTGTCAGATCATGCTCCTTCATATACTCCGGCGTCAGCTCATCCTGATAGTTAGGTATCTCTCCCAGGCACTTGGCCAAGATGCATAGCTCGTAATCGTGGAAGGAGTCGATGTGGATCGCGGCATTGTCCTTGTAGGGCTGGATATAGTTGACCTCGCCCCGGTTCACGCTCTCCGCCCGCTCCACCGTCTCCCGCAGGGAGTGTCCCCGGGTGTTATAGTCGCGGATGAGCCGGCGGGCCACACGGATCTGCTCGGGCCGCACCACCCGGTCCTTCTTCGTAAGGATGCGGGTGCGGGGCGCCACATACACACCAGTGGCCGCGCCGCGGATTTTGTCGAAGATCAGCGGGTTCAGCATATGGATGCCCTCGGCAATGACAATGCAGCCCTTATGGCCCTGCATCTTGTTGTAGCCTCCGGTATTGCCGGTTTTGAAATCATACCAGGGAATATCCACCTCTTTGCCGTCCATGAGCTGCCCGATGCAGGACACCAGCAGGTCCACGTTCACGCAGTATGGGGACTCCCAGTCGGTGGCCTCCTGCGGTCTCTTATCCAACGGCAGGAAAAAGTTATCCATACTCAGCAGACATACCTGCACACCCAGGTTCTCCAGATAGTCCTTCAGCCGCATGGCGGTGGTGGTCTTGCCGCTGCCGGACGGGCCGGTCAGCGCCACGATAGGCCGGCTGCTGGCGGACAGGATGCTGGCCGCCGCTGCGGAGACCTTGTCGTGAAACACCTCCTCGCAGCGCAGAACGAACTGTGTCTCGTTGTTCATCGCCTCGTTGATGTTTTCCAGGTCGATAATGCGCATAGCATCGCTCCTCAATAAATCAAATTTTTAACGATGGTATTATACCACTCTTTCCCCCTCACGTCAAAGGGGCAAAGACGCAAAAACGCCACGGACGCGCCAAAGCCCGGAAGCAGCTTTTTATACAAAACCGCGACCCATGAGTCTGTGATAAAAGCACCCCCACCGGGGTGCTTTTTCTGCTGTCATGCCACGGGGAAGATAAACTTCAGTGCCAGAAAGACCACCACTGCAACAGGCGTGGCGATAAGAAAGCGCCTGCAGTTTCTGTGGGCGCGCTCCGCCAGCGCCTCGTCCTCATGCTCGTTTTTCCAGCGTACATAACTCCAGCCCGCGCTCAGCAGGCAGAGGATCGGCACAAAATAAAGCCCAATCAGTGCAACGTAACCCATAGTGTCTCCTCCCCTTTATAACTGCGGCTATTATAGCATAGTACGCCGGGCAGCGTCAACCAAATCCGTTTTCTTCTCACAAGACGTCATTTCGTGTTACTTTTACCCTGTATCTTGTTGATTTCATTGAGAAAATATGGTAATATTGCTATAGTTTGCATACTCGGTGTGTTGCCGGGGATCATACCGCGCAGAGCGCGGTGAGGAAAGGGCGCGGTTTTATGAAAAAACGCATTCTGGCATGGCTGCTGGCCATGCTGACGGTGTGCTCCATACTGCCCGCAGCAGCATGGGCAGATGTGGAAACAAAAGGCCCTTGCGGTGCACAGGGCGACAATGTGGGCTGGGCTTGGTCTTCTGCCAACGACGGAACACTCACCATCGGCGGCGAAGGTGCTATGGCGGATTTTGACAGTGCCAATCCTATCAAAGCAGCACCATGGTCACAACTTGAGTATACCACTGTGAATTTCGCCGGAAACATCACCCACATCGGCTCATTCAGCTTTCCCAAATCGAAAGTCGGCAGATTTCTTGCTGTAGGCCATACTGTACGGCTTCCGAGTACCGTGACCTCTATCGGGCAGGGTGCATTCTACGGATGTGTCTATATGCAGGACGTCATTCTTCCCGCCGGCCTTACAGTATTGGAAAGTGCCGTATTTAAGGGCTGCAACGACCTTCGCTACATAACACTCCCTGTCGGAGTCAAGCGTATTGAACGCGAGACCTTTATGGGCTGCTCAAGCATGACGAACATCGTCATCCAGTCTGCAGACCTCTCCTATATCGGAACAGATGCTTTCCTGGGCTGCAGTTCCCTGACGGATGTGTACTTCCGGGGCAGCAAGGCCCAGTGGGGCAAGATTCTCACAGGCGCAGGGAACAGCATACTGACCACCGTCAGTGTCCACTATAACTACACCGGTTCAGTCGCTCCTACGCTGGGCACGCCGGATCTTACGCTGACCCGGGACGTCCAGACAGATAAACCCTGCCTCAACTGGACTGCCGTGGAGGGCGCTTCTCAGTACGAGGTATACCGTTCTGCTACCGGCGCGGCAGACAGCTTCAAGCTCATCCACAGCACCACCAGCACTGCGTATGTGGACACCAGCGCGGTGGGCGGTACAACCTACTACTACACGGTGCGGGCTATCAACGGATTGAAATTCGGTCTTGATAGTGATCCCCAGTCCATGACTTGCCCTGCCGCTCCGGCGAGGCCCTCGCTGACTCTGACCACGGACCGCAGCGGCAAGCCGGTGCTGAAATGGACGTCAGTGAAGGACGCCACGGCTTATGAGGTATTCCGCTCCACCACCGGTGCAGCCGGCAGCTTCTCCATCGTCCGCCGCACCGGCTATCTGACATGGACGGACACCAACACCGAAATGGACAAAACGTACTACTATGTGGTGCGGGCAAAGAACGGCAGCCTCTGCGGCAAATTCAGCCCGGCGCAGTCCGTCAAATGCCCCATCGTCCTCAGTGCGCCGTCCATGACGCTGGACCTCAATAAGAGTACGGGTAAGCCGGTGATCAGCTGGACCTCCGTCCCGTTTGCCACCCAGTACGAGATCTATCGCTCCGCCACCGGCGCGGATAAGAGTTACAGGATCATCCGCCGCACCGCTCTTCTGAACTATACCGATACCACCGCCGCCAGCGGCACAACGTACTATTATGTTGTCCGCGCTATGCGCGGCACGGGCAGCAGCGCCATCTACAGTCGCTTCTGCAAAGCTCAGTCCACAACGAGCGCTGTGCCGCCGTCCACACCCACCGTGACCCTGCGGATAGACGATACCACCGGAAAGCCGGTGATCAGCTGGAGCAAAACAGCCAACGCCGCCCAGTATGAAATCTACCGCTCCACCACCGGTGCGGATAAGAGCTACCGGATCATCCGCCGCACCGCTCTTCTGGACTACACCGATACCACCGCCGTGGCAGGCACAAGGTATTACTACGTTGTCCGCGCCATACAGGGGACTTCCCCCAACATCTTCCGCGGCAGGTTCTGCCCGGCCCAGAGCATCCGTTGCGCCGCCGTTCCCGGCGTACCTGACATGGCTCTGACCACGGATATTGATACCGGCCATATTGTCATCAGCTGGAGCGCAGCGACGGACGCGGCCCAGTATGAGGTGTTCCGTTCCACCGATGGCAGCAGCTTCTCCAGCGTCTGCCGTACTGCCGCCCTGACGTGGACTGACCCCACCACGGAAAACGGCGTCACCTATTATTATAAAGTGCGTGCCATCAGTGGCAGCGTCAAGGGCTCATTCTGCGAAATGCAGAGCATTGCCATTCTTGGCATCCCCACTATGACGCTGTCCAACGACAGCGAGACCGGGCATAACGTTATCAGCTGGAGCAGCGTTGTCTGTGCCACGGAGTACGAGGTCTATCGCTCTGTGGATGGCGGGGACTATCAGTCCGTCCGCCGCACCAACGATTTGACTTACACAGACCTTGACACAGACTACGGAGTCACCTACTCCTATAAGGTGCGTGCCGTTTATAGTGCCGCCCCTGTCACAGTCTGCGGCGCGTTCTGCGCCCCGAACAGCATCCGGTGCGTAGCCCTACCCCCTGTTTCCGGGCTTACAATGTCCACTGATGACGAGAAAGGCTTGAATGTCGCCAATTGGGAAAGCGTTTGCGGCGCGGAGTCATACGAAGTCTATCGTTCCACAGACGGCGAAACATACCAACGCGTTGGCGACACCAGCGAACTGACCTATATCGACAGCGGCGCATCAGAATACGGTGTCACTTATTACTATAAAGTACGCGCCCGGAGCGGCAAGATTGTTGGCAATTTCAGCAAGCCACAGTCCATTGTATGCGCCTTCAAGATCATTGCCGGCGGCACATTGGATGGATATGATGGACAATGGACACTGTACGCCAATGGTATGTTGATTATCAGTGGTGACGGAGAACATCTGTCCTGGAGCGGGATACTCGATATACCCTGGTATGCATACCTTGACGATGTTAATCGAATCGTGATTCGTGATGGTATCGCCAGCATCGGTGACTATTGCTTTAGCAAATGCCACAATCTCACCGACATTACTATTCCGAAAAGTGTCAAAATTATTGGAAGTTATGCGTTTGAACAATGCACCAGCCTCGCCAGCATCACCATTTCGCATAGTGTCACCGAAATCGGTTATGGCGCATTTAAATACTGCAGTAGCCTCACCAGCATCACCATTCCTGACAGTATTACCACCATCCACGCCATCACATTCCGCCACTGCAGCAATCTGACCAGCATTGCTATTCCAAGCAGTGTTACGGAAATTGAAGATTATGCTTTCGAGGATTGCAGCAACTTGAAGGAAATCTATTACGGCGGCAGCGAAGAGGACTGGTCAGCTGTTTCGATTGGCCGTGACAACGATCCGCTAAAGTCCGCGACGATCCTCTATAACCAAACCGAACCCTGGCGTTGATGCATGATTGAGACACAATGGCTTATAGCAGAGTATCAGCAGCCCCGCGGCGTATGCCGCGGGGCTGCTGCTTACGCTCGACCACGCAAAAAGCAGGCTGTCCATCGGACAGCCTGCTTTTGTTTTGAAAGTATTGAACCTTACTTCGCAGCCTTGGCGGCCTTGATGGACTCGATCAGCTCGGGAACGACCTTGAACAGATCGCCGACGATACCGTAGTCAGCCACCTCGAAGATGGGAGCGGTGTCGTTCTTGTTCACGG
>OOBZ01002828.1_pt1 | contig 10101 bp, 8 predicted proteins | sample 1671601 | NCBI WGS metagenome assembly OOBZ01 (sample SAMN06348173, study PRJEB24527) | human gut metagenome | biome: human gut; feature: ankylosing spondylitis patient; material: feces | host: Homo sapiens | place: China | collected 2015-10
TGGTCGGCGTGCAAGTCCATCGTGAGCACACGGTCGATGCCTACGCTCTGGAGCATGTTGGCGACAACCTTGGCGGAGATGGCCACGCGGGCCGAACGGGGACGACGGTCCTGACGAGCGTACCCGTAGTAGGGCATCACGGCGGTGATACGGCGGCACGAAGCGCGGCGCAGCGCATCGACCATGATCATCAGTTCCATCAGATTGTCATTGGTCGGCGCACAGGTGCTTTGAAGCACGAAAGCGTCACAGCCGCGGACGTTCTCGTTGATTTCAACCATAACTTCGCCGTCGGAGAAGCGGTTGACGGTTGCCCGTCCAAGCGGGATGTTCAGGTACTGAGCCACTGCATGAGCAAGCTTGGGATTGGCATTCCCCGAGAAGACCTTCAGGCTGTCAGAAATCATTTTTACCCTCTGAAAAGTGGGTGCGTGCACGAATGAACAACGCAGGAAATTTTGATGTGAAACACATCCTCGGACGGGAAAATGTTTTTTCTCGCCCGTAAAAAATAAAACCGCGCCAAGCAGTCTAGGACGCTCTTTACAAATTGCAAAGATTTTCCGAGACGCCTGCGCAGTTCGTTGTGCAGGAAAAACACTCAAAACAGTGTTTTGGCAGGGGTGGAAGGATTCGAACCTTCGCATACCGGAATCAAAATCCGGTGCCTTAACCGCTTGGCGACACCCCTGTCCGTTTTTCTCGTCTTTATCAGCCTACTAAGCAACCGACGGACGGATGTTCCTGAAGAATCTTCGTCACGTATCCCCGCATGGGGTACGAAACGGCTTCAAGCGCTTGTTTGGCGCTTTCTTCCGAGCCAAACAGTGCGAAAACCGCGGAGCCGGACCCCGTCATCCGGGCGCCGGAACCGAGAGCCTGCAGGGCTTTTCCGATCTCAGGATTGATCCGCACAGCAACAGGCTGCAAATCGTTTCGGCCGATGAGTTCCGGCCACTGACTGCTCAGTTGCTGAGAAAGAGCCGAAATTTTCAAGGATTTCGTGTCTCTTGTCAAGGCTGGATGCTGAAAAATCAATGCAGTAGAGGTAGGCTTCGACGGCATGGCAACTGCAACCCAGGCTTGCGGAACGGCGATTGGCATGAGAATGCCGCCTGTACCTTGAGCAAAAGCGTTTTGTCCAAATAAAAAGAATGGAACGTCGGCGCCGAGCGATTCGCCGATGGACATCAGTTTCTCTTGGGGCCAGTTGAGTCCCCAGAGCTTGTTAAGCCCCATCAGAGTGCTCGCACAGTCGCTAGAACCTCCGCCCATGCCTGCACCCGCTGGAATGCGCTTTGTAACGTGGATGCGGCATCCGATCGTTGTGCCGCTGATTTGCTGAAGACGGCGGGCGGCTCGTACGCACAGGTCTTTATCCATGTCGCCGATAACGTCGCCCGTGCGGGAAATTTTTCCGCTTGGATCAAGCTCCAGGACGATGTCGTCGCACAAATCAATCAGAACGAAAACGGACTCGAGCAGGTGCATACCGTCGGTTCGGCGTCCAACCACATGCAAAAAAAGATTGAGTTTGGCCGGGGCCTTGAGTTCAATCGATGTAGCAGACATGGCTATTCAATGGCTAGTGTCAAAGTGATTTGTCTCGGAGCTGTTTGCGAGAGTGCCACGAGTGCCGGAGAGTTGTCGGTTTTGCGGCGCTTGACGGCAATTTGCCAGCCCGCTTGAATAAATGCGTCGTTGGCGATCTGAGCGGGGGCTTGAGGCCAGGGCATGCCCGAAAGCCATGCCGAAAGCATATCGGCGGGCAAGCCGAAACCTAGATGTTTGCGCATCAGCTCTAGAGCGTTTGCAGCCGAGTCGGACGCCTCCTTACCTTCTTTGTTAGGGCGTTCGAGAACAGCGCCAGCGGGCGTGACGGTGATGCGGGCGAGAATCCCGTAGAGCGGCGTCATGAGCGTGAGTTCCGTGAAGTCTTTTGCTTCGACGAGCTTCCAGCGGCCGGTGACGGCCTCGATACCATCGGGGCCTTCGGCGCGCAATGAAAAACGCCCGGCGCGCTCCCGGCTATCGAGCGGCTGCACGGCAACGCAACCGCTCAAGAGCATGAGGCTGCCAAAAAGCAACGTGCGGCGCTTCATTTTGCTGGGCCGCGATGGTGACGCAGCTCTTTGGCTTTCGTGTTGTTCGGCTCTCCTTCGAGCACCGAAGCGATGTAACTGTCCGCTTCGACCGTCTTGCCGACAACATAAAGGATTTCAGCCAGATGCAGGGCGATTTCGGTATCAGCCGGCATGGCGTTTTGAGCTTTGCGTACCAACTTTTCGGCCTCTTCAAGACGTCCCTGGCGGTAACGCAGCCAACCCAGGGAATCGGTGATGGCTGCATCCTTGCCTCCGCTCAATTCCATAGCCTTGTTGAGGTAGCGCTCTGCCTTGTCCAAATGCATTGCGCGTTCGGCCCATAAAAAGCCCAGAGAGTTCCAACCGTTGGGGTTGTTCGGGTTTTCGGCGATGAAGCGCTCAAAGAGTTTTTCGGCATCCTGGAAGCGATCCTGCTGTACGGCAAGGATCGCAGTGCGATAAAGCAACTCGGGATTCTTGGGGCCGGTTTCAAGCGTTTGGATCAGCACGTCAAGAGCCGGCTGAATTTGTTTGGTTTTTAAAAGCAATTCGGCGCAGGCTACATCCAAGCTCATTTTTCGTTTGGCGTCGGAAGTGCGGATGCCGCGTAAAACCTTGCAGGCACCGTCCACGCTACCGGATTCAGCCAAAAGTTCGGCCTGTTTGATGCGCGCAGCCTCGTATTTATCGCCGCCTTCAACGCGGCCAAGCCATTCAATGGCGGCCTGACGGTCCCCTTGCGCGAGTTTGACCATTCCCAGACGCACGTATGCTGTATCGGGCAGCAACGCCGTTTTTTCGGCTTTGCTCAACAGCACGAGGTAGCGCTTGTAGTAGAGTTCCGCACGCTCGTAGAGATGGGCCTCTTCGGCGATCATACCGAGCAGCATCATGCTGTGCGCGTCGTCTCGACGGCCCACTTCAAGACGCTTGAGTTGAGCGTCAAGCTTCTTGTCGTTGCCGGTGCGAAGCAACGACTTGGCGTAAGCCAAACGAAGCTCGAAGGCGTCCGGATGGCGCTGAAGGTAGTCTTCCAAGCGCTTCATGGCCTTTTTGGGGTCGTTTTGGAATTCTGCATCAATGCCCTTCATCAGCACGTGCGGACTGTCGGGCGCAAGATCCATTGCTTTGCTTGCGTGCATGGCAGCCTGCGGCGTCATGCGAGCGCGAGCTGCGAGTTCGGAGAGCACGAGTTGAGCGCGGGCGTCGTCCTTGAGATCCGCAGCCGCTTTGACGAAAGCGTGGTAAAAGAGATCCTTGGCCGGAGCTTTCAGCTGCATGGCGCCCAGTTCGTCCAGGGCCCCCGCCGGATCGCGAGCCGCTTGTACCAGTCCTTTGACGAGTTCTCCCGCTTCGTCGTATTTGCCTTGGCTGAAAAGTTCTTCAGCTTTGGTCAGACGTATCTGGCGGTTGTTGGGATCAAGCCCCGTCCAAATTTTGAGGGCCTCATTGGCCGCTTCTTCGTTGTCTGCTTCCTGCGCAATGTCAAAGGCGCGCCCGGCCGCTTCGGCAGAGCGTCCCTTTTGCGCCGCGTTCAGAAAAGCCTTCCAAGCGAGTTCCGAATCGCCGGACTGTACGGCGAATTCGCCGACAAGAAGACTGCGGATAATGTCAGAGTCCTGTGCGGCTTTTTGCGCGGCGAGTTGATCTGCGCGGTCAACCGTGTCCGAGGCCAGAGGAGATGCGGCGTGTACGGCGGCAAAGCCCAGAACGGCGCCGAGAAGAATGCTAAGCGAAGTACGAATGGCGGACATGCGAAAAAACGTGCGATACGGAAAAGAGTAGGCATCAGCCTTCTTTCAAACGAACGATGAGTATAGCGGGCGCAGACCGTAGACGGCTTAATCCGCACGTCTAGTTGTTACAATCGGTGGGCCCAATCAGGATTTTGTTGCCATGATTTTTAACCTGTTATCGCGGTTCTGGATTGCCGTTATCAAAAGCCTCAGGCACATGCCTGTGAGCGCTCGCTCAGCGTTGGCCGGCTTTCTTGCGCTCTTGTTTTGGATAGCCATCCCGAAGCGCCGTCGCGTGACGCTTACCAATCTGAGGTTGTGCTTTCCGGACAAGACAGACGCTGAACGCAAGAAAATAGCAAAGAGTTTTTACCGAAAGCTCATGCGCGCGGCGCTTGATCACGGAGTCTTATGGAGCGGTACCCGCGAAGAGGTAGCCGCAATGGTGCGTTTTGAGGGTGTCGAAAACATTACCGAAACCGTGGCTCGCGGTGAGCATTTGATCGTGATTTCCCCTCACTTCGTCGGGCTCGATGCGGCGGGCATCGGGCTGAATTTGCACGTGCGCGGCTGTTCTCTTTACCAAAAGCAGGCCAATCCGGTCTGGGACGAAGCGGCTCTGAAGGGACGCCTGCGTTTTGCCGATCCGGAACTGATTGCCAAACACGGGCGCGGAGACCTAAAGGCTGTGATTCGCGCCATGAATAAGGGGCTACCCTTTTATTATTTGCCCGACATGGACCACGGCCGGAAGAACTCCATTTTCATTCCGTTTTTCGGTGTGCCGGCAGCAACCGTGCCGATGGCTTGTCGTTTGGCGAAGCTTACGCGGGCGAAAGTGTGCATGTGTATTGCCGAGATGACGGACGAGGGCTACACGGTTCATATTTCGCCTGTCTGGGAGAACTATCCGACCGACGATGTCGAAGCCGATACTCGACATATCACGGCCGAACTCGAAAAGTGGATTCTCAAACTGCCGGATCAGTACCTTTGGTCGCATCGACGCTTTAAGACGCGTCCCGAAGGGGAACCTTCCGTGTACGACTAATCGGACCAGTAACTATGCGATTTACCAAAATGCAGGGCGCGGGCAACGACTTTGTCATGCTGGACGCCACGCAGGAACCGTTTACCTTGACGACCGAAAAGATCCGCGCGTTGTGCGATCGTCGCTACGGCGTCGGATGTGATCAGTTGTTGGTGGTTGAAAAAAGTGCTCTGCCCGAAGTTGACTTCAAGTACCGCATTTTCAACTGCAGCGGCGGTGAAGTCGAAATGTGCGGCAATGGCGCGCGTTGCTTTGCTGTTTTTGTGCGAGAACTTGGGTTGACCGACAAAACGACGATTGCCTGCGAAACGGTCAAAGGCGTCATTCGTCCGCACATGGAAGATGACGGCTCGGTTACCGTGGACATGGGGCGGCCCCGTTTTGAGGCTGCTGATGTCGGGCTCATGACACAAGGGCTTGAAACGAAGACCGAGGGTGAAGCAACGCTCTATAAAATCGCGGCTGCAGGGCTCGACAATTGGGTGAGCGTTGTCTCGATGGGAAATCCTCATGCCGTTCGTTTGGTCGAGAACGTTGCAACCGATCTGGTTTGTTCCGTGGGCAGCGCTTTTCAGAAGATGCCGGTGTTTGAGCATCAGGTCAACGCCGGCTTTATGCAGGTCGTCAGCTCAAGAGAAATCAATCTGCGAGTTTACGAGCGAGGCGCGGGTGAGACGCTTGCCTGCGGTTCGGGAGCGTGCGCTGCGGTGACTTCGGGCATTCGCCGCGGTTTTTTGGGTAACGACGTACTCGTTCACATGCGGGGCGGCGACATTCGCGTGCGTTGGAGCGGCGAATCCGAAGCGTCCGTTTATCTATCGGGACCGGCCGTGACTGTTTTCACCGGCGAAATTGACCTGGATCGGATCGTGTTGCCGACAGCCAATTTTTGAGAAAGAATTTTTGACACGAATTTGAGAATTGATATGCAAGACATCGCTCTGAAGAAAGACAAGGAGAAAAGTCTGCTGCGTCGGCATCCGTGGGTTTACGACACTGCAGTTGCCAAGGCCGGACAAAAAGGCGTAAAGATCGCCGCCGGCGAAATGGTGCGGGTGGTTTCGCACGACGGACGCGAACTGGGTTACGGTGGTTGGTCGCCAGCTTCCACACTGCGAGTGCGCATGTTCACTTACGCAGGGGAAGAGGCTCCGCAGCCGGGTTTTCTCACGCATCGCATCGAAAAAGCGGTTGCCGCGCGAGCTCATCTACTGGAACGTACCAATGCCCGCCGACTGGTCTTTGCTGAGGCCGACGGCATTCCGGGGCTGGTGGCCGATATGTACGGTGATTGGGTGGTGACGCAATTTCAGAGTGCGGCCGTGCAGGCCAACAGTGCAGAAATCGTTGACGCTTTGATGAAGGCTACGGGAGCCAAAGGCGTGTTTGACCGATCGGACGCGGCCACCCGCAAGCGCGAAGGGCTTGAGGAGCACGTAGGCCTACTTGCCGGCGAAGAGCCTCCCGCGATCATTGAAGTCGTGGAAGACGGAGTGAAGTACGGTGTTGATGTGCGCGTGGGGCACAAGACGGGTTTTTATGTCGATCAGCGAGAAAGTCGTCTGGCCGCACAAAACATCGCTCGAGCTTTTAAGAAGGAAACCGGTCGCGGTCTTCGTGCACTCAATTGCTTCTGCTACACGGGCGGCTTTTCGTTGGCGCTTGCCGCGGGCGGCGCCGAAGAGGTTGTAAGCGTCGACTCTTCGGCAGAAGCGCTTGCCCGCGCTCAGGCCAATGCCGAACTCAACGGCTTTTCGTCTGATGTGTGCAAGTGGCAGCAGGCCGACGTCTTTGAGTATCTGCGCCAGGCACGCGAGGCGGGCGATACGTACGATCTCATTATTTTGGATCCGCCCAAGTTTGCTTCGAGTCACTATCATGTGGATCGCGCCGCAAGAGCTTACAAGGACATCAACCTCAACGGATTGCGCCTGCTTCGCGCCGGCGGCCAGTTGTTAACGTTCTCCTGCTCGGGAGCCATTGACACGGATCTTTTTCAGAAGATCGTGGCGGGAGCTGTCATTGATGCACGCCGCCAGGCATGGGCGCTCACACGCTTCGGAGCCGGGGTTGATCATCCGCTTTTGATGACGTTCCCTGAGGGTGAGTATCTCAAGGGGCTACACCTGAAGCTTTGCGATTAAGATGTTGTAAAACTTGAAAAAGGCGCCTTTGACAAGGCGCTTTTCCTATTGAGGGCGAGACAAAAATGACGGAAGACTTTGATCCGATGGCCGAACCGGATATTTCGGTTACGGTACTCACGGGCTTTTTGGGCGCCGGCAAGACGACGCTGTTGAACCGTATCCTTAAAGAAAACCATGGTCTCAAAATTGCCGTGATCGAAAACGAACTCGGCGAACAGACTATTGACAATGATCTGCTGGTCCAAGACGGCGCCGAACAGATCGTGACGATGAATAACGGTTGCATCTGCTGCACGATTCGCGGCGATTTGTCGCGTGTGCTCACAAACTTGCGCATCCAGCGTGACAAGGGCGAAATCGATTTTGACCATGTTGTCATCGAAACGACGGGTGTTGCCAATCCTGGTCCCGTGTGTCAGACCTTTTTCATGGACGATGCTGTGGCGGCCTTTTTCCGCCTCGACGGCGTGGTGACGCTCGTGGATGCCAAGCACGCTGCTGAAACGCTTGCCAAAGAGGAAGTGGCCTTTGATCAGATCGCCTTTGCGGATCGCATCTTTATTTCCAAGGCTGATTTGGTGAGCGCCGAAGAACTCGCTGCCCTCAAAGAACGCCTGATTTCGATTAATCCCCGCGCGCCGATTGAAGTTGCAGACATGGGTAATGTTCCCGTTGACAAGGTGATCGATATCTATGGCTTCAACATGAATGACATATTGGATGTTGATCCGACTTTCTTGACCGGCGCCCATAAGCACCACCACGGCGACGATGTGGCTGCTTTTGTTTTTACTTCGGACAAGCCTTTCGACGCGCCGCGTTTTGAGCAGTACTTGCAGAGTCTGGTGGCGGTCTATGGGCCCGATATGTTGCGCTATAAGGGCGTGCTCTATCTGAAGGGAACGGATCGGCGCTGCGTTGTGCAGGGCGTGCACATGGTTTTTGGAGCCGATGTGCTTGGCCCCTGGGGGAAGGATAAACCCGAAACCAAGTTTGTGATCATCGGTCGCAAACTTCCGAAAGAGGCGATTCTCAAAGGGTTTGAGTCGTGCCTGGCTTAACGTTGATTTGAAAAACGTTACAAGTCGATGCGAACAAATGGCTATGGATTCAAGCTTTTGTGCTATTGTGTGCGCCTTCAAAAAGCCTTGATAATTGTGCGGCCTTGTTTTTATGGCCGTCCGTGCGAAGGCTACTTCTGTAGATCGAAAGAGTTTTATGGCAACAAAAAAGACTTTGACCGAACAAGAGCTCTTGGCGATGTCCGATAAGGACTACATGAACGACAAGCAGCTGGAGTTTTTCCGCAACCGTCTGACGGAGATGGAAGCAGAACTGCGCCACAACGCCGGCCAGACGACTGAAAATCTGCGCGAATCGACTGTGGTGCCTGATCCGGCCGATCGTGCAACGATCGAAGAGGAACACGCACTCGAACTGCGCACCCGTGACCGCGAACGCAAACTTCTCAAGAAAGTGCAGGCTGCAATCAAGCGCATTGATGAAGGCGAATACGGCTATTGCGAAGAAACGGGTGAACCGATCGGCGTGCGTCGCCTTCTGGCTCGTCCGACGGCTACGCTTTCTCTGGAAGCGCAGGAGCGCCGCGAGATTAAACAGAAGATGTTCGGCGACTGACACGTCAACGTCAAGTGCGGTTTTTCGACGTTCAGGTCCGAGAAAATTCTCGGGCTTGAGCCTTAGTGCAAATTTCTTTTGTCGGCAACCGCGCAAAAACACGTGAGAGGAAGGCTCGAGCCTTCCTTTTTCGTAAGAACGAGCCGGATTTTTGAATCAATCCGGACGGATTCAGAGGGGATTTCATGGAACAGTTTCACGGAACGACTATCGTTTGCGTGCGCCGCGGCAACACCGTGACGATGGGCGGCGACGGGCAGGTGACGCTCGGCAACGTCGTCTTCAAGGCCACCGCACGCAAGGTGCGCCGCATTTATCACGATCGCATTTTGGTGGGCTTTGCCGGTGCAACGGCCGATGCTTTTACACTGGTGGAACGCTTCGAAGGCGAACTTGAAAAACATTCGGGCAACCTGATGCGCGCGGCGGTGGAGCTTGCCAAACTTTGGCGTACTGACCGTATGTTGCGTCATCTTGAAGCCATGATGATTGTGGCCGACAAAGACGCCACGCTGGTGCTCTCGGGCAACGGTGATGTGATCGAACCCGAAGGCGGCATCGCTGCGATTGGTTCGGGTGGCAACTATGCTCTGTCGGCGGCGCGTGCTTTGAAGGAACATACCGAAATGGATGCGCCTTCCATCGTCAAGGCGGCCTTGGATATCGCCGGTGACATCTGCATCTACACCAACCGCAACCAAACCATCGAAACGCTGCAAGGCTAATTTATTTTTCTAGAACAGTTTTTTCGAGATGAACGAAACCGACCGCTCCATGCTCACGCCGCGCGAAATCGTGAGCGAACTCGACAAATACATTGTGGGTCAAAACGACGCCAAGCGCGCCGTTGCTGTAGCGCTTCGCAACCGTTGGCGCCGCAGTCGCGTGCCCGAACCGCTACACTCGGAAATCACCCCCAAGAACATTTTGATGATCGGACCGACAGGCGTTGGTAAGACCGAAATCGCTCGTCGCTTGGCCAAGCTCACTGACGCGCCGTTTGTGAAGACGGAAGCGACAAAATTTACCGAAGTTGGCTACGTCGGCCGCAATGTGGAATCGATCGTGCGCGATCTGATGCAAGCCGGAATCAAGCTCGTTGAGGCGCAGCAGAAAAAGCGTGTGATGACGCGAGCTCGCGAACAGGCAGAAGAACGCGTGCTTGATCTTCTTTTGCCTCCGCCCGCTCCCGTTGAGGGCCAGGCGGCTCCGGTGCCGGTCGAAGGTGCCGCTCGCCGTCGTTTCCGCGAAGACTTGCGCGCTGGCCGCTTGGATGACAAGACCGTAGAAGCCGATGTGGCAAGTAATGCTCCCGTCTTTAACATGATCGGTCCGGAAGGCATGGACGATCTGGAAAATCAGCTCCAAAGCGTCTTTGACAAGATCAATGCTTCGCGTCGCGAAAAAAAGCGTCTCAAGATCCGCGAAGTGATGGAAATCTACAC
>OOBZ01002829.1_pt1 | contig 10100 bp, 8 predicted proteins | sample 1671601 | NCBI WGS metagenome assembly OOBZ01 (sample SAMN06348173, study PRJEB24527) | human gut metagenome | biome: human gut; feature: ankylosing spondylitis patient; material: feces | host: Homo sapiens | place: China | collected 2015-10
ATAGCAGGTGGTTTATTGTTTCGCACATCTCCATTTCTCCGTTGGGAGAAACTCCGATGCACTCAACAGGCTAAAGCCCATAACAGAAAGCAGGACCTTGGGGTTACTATAAACCCTTGATCCTGCTTTTTTAAGAACTATCCTTTTTTCACTGTCCCTTTTTATTCACTAATAATTATTTGCTACCACTGGTGCACCACCAAGAATAATAGTTGTATTGGCAATACACATCATGGTGATGATGATTGCACTGATAATTGGCATTATATATGGATTTTTTGTTTTCTTATATATGATTCTGTCCAAAATCGGGTTAACAAATAAAAATACTATCATAGGATATAACCAGATACCTCCGATTCTGTCTCCCTCGGTTTTATACCAGGTCAATGCACCTGTCACAAAGAATGGTATATATTGAACAAGCCAATATAAAACAGGTCCAGCAATGTTGAACAAAGCTGTTACAACCGTGTTTTCCCTGCCACAAATTGTATTACGGTTATAACAGCAGGAAACTATCGACAGCATAATGTAATAAAACATAAATAATGGAATATATCTCAATCCAATCAGCACTTTATCGGCATCAAATGCTTTTAGTGTTAATACCCACAATCTGAAATCTGTCTTAAAGAAATAATCTGCAAAGAATAAAATTCCAAAAGCCAGCGTTACTGTTAAAATTGAAAGATAGATTGTTTTTACCAATTTACCCTTTTCCATCATAATTCCGGCTGCTTTTGCATTTATCCGGTTGTTTCCTGCAATCTTATTTGAAATAAGTATGACTGCCCCTAGGAATAGCCCGTTTAAAACACTCCATACACCTGACAGCAATGGACCTGCTGCAGGCCACACAGGATTTGCCTTTGAATATATGGTAATGATCATCAAGCGGTAACTTAATGCTGAAAACAATGCCCCTGCAACCATAGAAATCCAAAACCAGTTTTTCTGTCTCGGCTCAGTTATAACAACCGGCTTGACATCTGTAGATGCCTTAAGACATCCAAAATATGCTGTATTTTCAACAAGTGTTAATACAAATGCAACAACAAACATCATAATACCAACAAGCCCCAAAACATTAAAAAATTGTTTTGCCTGCCATACCTGATTTGACGCAATTATTTCATGAGGTGCTCCAAATGATTTTTCAAAAAAATCAATACCATGCTCTACACTTGTTTTCGAAAAATGTACCCATGGATGTGTTCCACCTACTTGATAAATAACTCTGAATGCCCCATCTTTTTCATAATACTTTCCAGACTCAACATCAGACATTCCATCTGATCCATTATTGAAATTTACAAAATTCTTTGCATCCGGGGTCGTCAGAAATACTCTCGGTACAGCTTCATTTCCATTTTCATCTGTTGTCCAAAAAAAGAATTCATCATATTTATCTGCAATAATTCCTACATTTCTTGTTCCAAAATCTGCACTATGATCTACACCTGTGTCATCACACCATGTAGATGCCTGAAATAGAACAGCTGATACAATTGGATTTTCCCTCTCATTATCAATTGCAATTTCCATATCACAGGCAGCTCCACCACTTGAATGTCCTGTAATTCCAATCTTGTCTTTATCTACATATGGCAATGAAGCAGCAAGTGCCACTGCTGCGTCAATTCCAACTGCAGATGAATAAACTTCATCTGCCGCAGTAATTTCTGTATCTCCATGTCCATGCATATCTACAGCAATAACAGTATATCCCCGACGCGCATATTCTATAGAATATAAATCCTGCATTTCCTTATTATTAAACCACCCTTCAACAGTAACAATAGCCGGCGACTTATTTTCTTCCGTTGCAGACTTTGGTTTATATAACAGCGCACTTACTTCATGACCTGTTGAATCCACAAGGCGTAGTTCAGATACTTTTACCCTTCCACCAGAACTTTGTATGACAGAAGATACTGCCATACTGACAAAGCACAAAATCAATGATATGACTAACCACGTTTTTGCTGTTAATTTTTTTCCCATAACACAATCTCCTTTACATCTGGCGAATGACGTTTGCTTCACGAAACAGTTTTCTTTTTTCCCCCCTTTTTCAAATATAAAAACATCAATACATTTATGTTCATGCAAGCAAATAATTGTAAAAAAAAGACACAAAATCTTATAAAAGATTATTGTGTCTCCGCTCTCATACAATAATTGTCATTCATTTTCTTTAATTTACATACGCATTATAGCATTAGCATTAAGTTTTTTCAATATATTTTTGTACAGTTTTTGTAAATTCTGTGTATTAATTTTGTGCCGTTATTTTTTTTGTTTTTTTAATTTTTGTACATACAATGCCTGCTTATATGCGAAGTAAATTGTCATTTCATTGCCGCCCGAATCATATTCTCCGCTTCCTTTGCTTCTGCTTTGGTAAGCTGTGGCGTATCTTTTAAAACATAATCCATGCCAAGATTGTCGTACTTGACTTTTCCCATAGAATGATATGGAAGGACTTCCAGTTTCTCCACATTGTGGAGCGTCTTTAAAAACAGCCCAAGTTCCGTCAGTTCTTTCTCATCAAACGTAATGCCCGGTACGACTACATGGCGGATCCAGACCGGCTTTCCGATCGAATCAAGATACCTTGCAAACGCAAGAATATTGCTGTTGGACTGCCCAGTGAGTTTCTGATGTTCCTCATCGTTGATATGCTTAATATCAAGCATGACGAGATCTGTCACGGACATGAGCTGTTCTATCTTTTCCATTCTGTCTGATGCCTTGTTTTCACTTATTCCAGTGAGGCTGATCTCTCTCTCACTGATCTGATCTGTTCTTGTATGTTTCTTTGGAAACATAATTCCGGATGTATCCAGACAGGTGTGAATGCCCTTTTCCTTTGCCTTCGTAAAAAGCTCCGTCAGAAAATCAAGCTGTAACATGGGTTCTCCACCCGTTGCCGTGATCCCCCCGGTCTGATAGAAAGAACGGTTGCGCTCGAAACGGTCTATAATCTCATCCGCTGTCATTTCTTCCCCATCCTCTATCTTCCATGTATCGGGATTATGGCAATACTGGCAGCGCATCGGGCAGCCCTGAAAAAAAACGACAAACCGTACGCCCGGACCGTCCACTGTGCCAAATGTTTCTAACGAGTGAATTTTCCCCATGTTGTTCTCCTTTTCTGATTCCTATCGCTTGCCGCGCCATTCGCAAAACCGCTCCTGCGATGCTTTCCGCTGCTGCGCAGCTCCTTTTGCTCATAGACTGGCGCTCCCTCCGTCACTATCTGTGCAGACAGTCTTCCATGCAAGCATGAGTCTGTCTGCACAGATATGACGTGTGAGCTGTTGCACTACATCCGCTCGTGGAAGGTACGTGCGATCACTTCGTCCTGCTGCTCTTTTGTCAGCTTGATAAAGTTGACCGCATATCCAGATACACGGATGGTGAGCTGTGGATACAGTTCCGGGTGTTTCTGTGCATCCAATAACGTATCACGGTTTAAAACGTTTACGTTCAAGTGATGTCCGCCTTTGACAACATAGCCGTCTAACATTGCAACAAGATTGTTCTCCTGTGCTGCCTCATCTTTGCCCAGTGCATCCGGTACAATGGTAAATGTATTGGAAATACCATCCTGTGAATCCATAAATGGCAGTTTAGCGACAGATGCCAGGGATGCAACCGCGCCATGGGTATCACGTCCATGCATCGGGTTTGCACCCGGAGCAAATGCTACACCTTTCTTTCTTCCATCCGGTGTTGCTCCTGTATTTTTACCATAGGAAACATTGGATGTAATGGTCAAAATCGATGTTGTCTGGATACCGCCACGGTAAGTATGGTTTCCTTTTACATATCCGATAAAGGTGTGGAGCACCTGTTTTGCGATCTCGTCAACACGATCGTCGTCATTTCCATATTTCGGGAAATCTCCCTCAATCTCAAAGTCAACGGTCACACCATTCTCGTCACGGATTGGTTTGACTTTTGCATATTTGATCGCAGAAAGGGAGTCTGCTACTACAGAAAATCCTGCAATACCGGTTGCAAACCATCTTCTCACATTTTTGTCATGTAATGCCATCTCTAATTTTTCGTAGCAGTATTTATCATGCATGTAGTGAATGATATTTAATGCGTTCACATACACTCCTGCTAACCATTTCATCATATCTTTGTATTTATCCCATACTTCATCGTAATCTAAGTATTCGGATGTGATCGGACGGTATTTCGGTCCGACCTGTTTTCCTGTCATCTCATCGACACCGCCATTGATCGCGTAAAGCAGGCATTTTGCGAGGTTTGCTCTCGCACCGAAGAACTGCATTTCCTTACCGATTCTCATAGATGATACACAGCATGCGATTCCATAATCGTCACCATGGACAACACGCATAATATCATCATTCTCATACTGGATCGCAGAGTGTTTGATGGATGTCTCGGCACAGAATTTTTTGAAGTTTTCCGGCAGTTTTACAGACCAGAGTACGGTCATGTTTGGTTCCGGTGCTGCTCCGATGTTGTTCAAGGTGTTTAAGTAACGGTAAGACATTTTTGTAACCATATGTCTTCCATCCACACCGATTCCACCGATGGACTCTGTCACCCAGGTTGGATCGCCGGCAAAAATCGTGTTGTATTCCGGTGTACGCGCAAATTTTACAAGACGAAGTTTCATCACGAACTGGTCGATGATCTCCTGGATCTCTTTTTCGGTAAATGTTCCCTCTGCGAGATCACGCTCTGCATAAATATCTAAGAAAGTGGAGGTACGTCCTAAGGACATTGCCGCACCGTTCTGCTCTTTTACTGCTGCAAGATATGCAAAATAGACAGCCTGTGTTGCCTCTAATACATTATTTGCAGGTTTCGAAATATCACAGCCGTAAATTTCTGCCAGTTTCTTTAACATTTCCAGCGCACGGATCTGCTCGGATAACTCTTCTCTCTCACGGATCACATCCGAGTACATGATGGTACGTGTGTTGTTTAACTGCTCTTTTTTATCCTCGATCAGACGGTCTACACCGTAAAGAGCCGGTCTTCTGTAGTCACCAATAATACGTCCTCGTCCGTATGCATCCGGAAGTCCAGTGATGATATGTGCGCTTCTGCACGCTCTCATCTCCGGTGTGTAAGCGTCAAATACACCGGCATTATGAGTTTTTCTGTGTGTTGTAAAGTACTCTACCACTTCAGGATCGACTTTGTATCCATTGTCCTCGCACGCCTTGATCGCCATACGGATACCGCCGTAAGGCTGGAGAGCACGTTTGAAAGGCTTGTCCGTCTGGAAACCGACAATCTTCTCTTTCTCTTTATCTAAATAACCCGGACCATGGGAAGTGATCGTGGAAATGATCTTTGTGTCCATATCCAGCACTCCGCCGGCTTCTCTCTCCTGTCTGGAAAGTTCTAATACCTGATCCCAGAGATCGGTGGTATCCTGTGTTGGTCCCTCTAAGAAGGAATCATCCCCATCATATGGATGATAATTCTTCTGAATAAAATCTCTTACGTTTACTTCTGTTTCCCAGGCTCCGCCCTGGAAGCTTCTCCATTCTGTCTGCATTTTTCTCTCCTTCTGCCACCCGTGTGGCCTTGCATGGTTCATAACATCTGTGTTATTATGTTCATTCTGATTTTTGATTGATGCATGGTTAGTCTTTTCTAACCATGGTTAGGCTATCCTAACTTCCATCTTTTGTCAAGAGTCACGCGCGCTTTTTCCGGTAAGTATTCAAAAAAATACAATGAGTGGTTCCTTTCTCATGCTGATGGGATTTTTTGGAAAATTTACCCTAAAAATAAAAAGAACCGCACGTCTGGACTCTTCGCCCAGACGGTCGGCATTCTTTTGTTATACTTCACGTGGTAAACCCCACTATTTCCGTCAGTCATATAACAATTGCATTGTACTATGAGTGGAAAATATTTTCAATAGGTAATTTTTCACAAACAATCCACATATGCCAGCAATTCCTCCGGTCTGCACTTTAGCACCCGTGATAGCTTCAGCAATGTCATTCCCTGTGGCAAGTAATACATAAAAATTCTTGTTTTGTTTCCCATGTTTATGTTATAATATTCCAAAGCATATTTTACAAAATCTTTATGGCGTTATGCCATCTATATTCTGGAAACGTCAGATTACCCCCAATGATCTGCGTTGTTCGTTCGTATCTATGCTTTTAATTACCCATTAACGAATTTAAAAGCAGGAGACGAAAGAAATCAGATATAGAATATATTTATTCTCCTGCCAAGACAGTATTATTTAAGAGCTGTCTCACCAATCAGGAGGAAGCCTATGGCAAAACACAAACGAAACCATAACAAAGTATCCAGAAACTCAGCAGTCAATATGCCAGCTACAAACAGAAACTACAAGGACACCGTTTTTCGGATGTTGTTTTCTGACCGGAAAAATCTGCTCTCACTCTATAACGCAGTAAACCAGAGCAATTATAATAATCCAGACGATCTGGAAATCGTCACATTAGAAAATGCTATTTATATGGGGATGAAAAACGATCTGGCATTTATTATGGATACCAATTTGTATCTGTATGAGCATCAGTCAACCTACAATCCAAATATGCCTCTTCGTGATCTGTTTTATATTTGCAGTGAATATCAGAAACTTGTGGATAAGAAATCTCTGTTCTCCTCCACGTTACAGAAAATCCCTGCACCAAATTTTATCGAGTTTTACAATGGTTCGACGGCAATTGCTGACTGTACAGAGCTTCGGCTTTCCTCGGCATTTGAACATTTGTCAGGTGAACCAAAACTTGAATTGATTGTCACGGTTTTAAACGTCAATGAGGGGCACAATGCAGAGTTAATGCAGCATTGCAATACATTAAACGAATATGCACAGTATGTTGCCAGAGTGCGGCTCTATGCAGCGGATATGTCTTTAGATCAGGCCGTGGAACGTGCCGTAGACGAGTGTATCAGGGAAGGGATTTTAGCCGAATTTCTTACCTGCAACCGAAACGAGGTCATCAGTATGAGTATTTTTGAGTATGATAAAGAATTAGAAGAGAAGAAATTACGGAAAGCAGAATATGAAGCTGGTTTCTCCGAGGGCGAAAAGCATGGTATAGAACTAAATTCTATCGAAACTGCCAGGCGCATGCTTCAATTACAGGAGTTCTCACTCGAAAAAATTGCTGCGATCACAAGTCTGCCCTTTGACGAAGTGAAAAAATTACAAACAAACGAAGTGAGGTCTGATTCATGAAAATTGCATTAGTTTCCGATACACACGGTGTATGCCGTAAAGAATTATTTGACCATATCAAAAAATGTGATTATCTCATTCACACCGGAGATTTTGACAACGAACGTACCTATAACAGATTCTTAAACTGCGGCATTCCGATGTATGCAGTACGTGGAAACTGTGACCACGGAGAGTGGGCATCCTACCTGCATGAGTTTGTCTCCGTGCCGATTAATGGAAAATTATTTTATCTTGTCCATAACAAAGCTGACCTGCCTTTCGATCTCACGGATGCGGATTTTATAATTTTCGGACACACCCATGTATTCACACACTACGACCGCTACGGAAAAGTTTTTATCAATCCGGGCAGCGCCGGGGCTGACCGTGGAGATGGAAAAGGCATTGCAATTTTAGAATTGACGGATGATGGATATGACGTGGAACGGATTTTGCTGTAGACGAATGTATCCGGGAAGGGATTCTGGCTGAATTTCTTACCCGCAACCGAAATGAGGTCATCAGTATGAGTATCTTTGAGTATGATAAAGAATTGGAAGAGAAGAAATTACGGAAAGCAGAATATGAAGCTGGTTTCTCTGAGGGTGAAAAATATGGACATGAGGCTGGTTTCTCTGAAGGCGAAAAGCATGGACATGAGACTGGTTTCTCCGAGGGCGAAAAGTATGGTATAGAACGTGGTACTTTTCTAAATTCTATTGAAACTGCAAAACGCATGCTCAAATTACAGGAGTTCTCACTTGAAAAAATTGCTGCTATTTCCGGGCTGTCTCTAGATGAGGTAAAAAAACTACAATAAATTTTAAATGAATCATTCCCCTTAAAATAACAAAAAGAGCTCCTGTGTGAGCTCTTTTTGTTATTTATGCTGTAATTTTCAATTACTGTAACAGAGAAAGTACACCCTGATTAGACTGATTTGCCTGTGCAAGCATAGACTGTCCAGCCTGTGCAAGAATGTTGTTCTTGCTGTAGTTTACCATCTCTTTTGCCATATCTGTATCACGGATACGAGACTCAGCAGAAGATGTATTCTCGGAAATATTATCCAGGTTGTCGATGGTGTGCTCTAATCTGTTCTGTACAGCACCGAGTGCAGATCTCTGGGAAGAAACCTTAGAAATTGCATCGGAAATAGCATCGATTGCATATGTAGCTGCAATACCATTCTTGTCAGTTACATTTAAGCCCTTGATACCAAGGTTTGTAGAGTTCATAGTGTCGATGTCAACTGTGATCTTGTTTGTCATATCTGCATCTGCACCTACATGAAGGCTGAAGCTTAATGTGTTAGCAACTTTTGCAGATCCTGTTGTGATTGTAAATACATTCTTATTGGTATTATCCTGAGCAACTGCTGCAGTATTTTCTGTATCACCAATATGGTTTGCTGCAACAAGCTCATCTTTTGCTAATGAATAAGCTTTCTCTGCACTGATGACACTATTATCATTATCATCAACACCATCTGGATTAGTTGCACCTGTTGCATCTTTTTTATCAGTCATGGTCGTTAAAGTTGTTGTTCCATCAGACACTTTATCACCAGCACCGATTGTAATTGTTGCATCTTGATTATTTGCATCTTTCCATTTTGAAGCTGTATTATCATAAGTGTACTCTGCACCATTAATGGTAACTTTTCCGCCAGCCTTTTTCTGTGCATCTACAATTTTCTGTGCATCTGCTACTGTACTTCCAATTGTATAGTTCTTTCCACCGATACTTACGCTGTCTCCTACTGAAAGTTCTTTCATAGTAAATGTTGCTTTTCCAGAACCATTATCAACTAATGTTCCCTTTAATCCAGCATCATGTGCGTTGAGGTTGATCGTTTTTTCTCCATCATCACCCTTTAACAGGTAAATTTCATTGAATTTGGTTGTCTCAGCAACACGGTCGATCTCTGTATTTAACTGGTCAATCTCATCCTGGATGGCCTTACGGTCTGTATCCTTGGAGTTTGTACCGTTAGAAGCCTGAACTGCAAGCTCGTTCATACGCTGTAACATGCTGTGAACTTCTGTCAAAGCACCTTCAGCAGTCTGTACAGATGAAACACCATCCTGTGCATTGGAAGAAGCCTTGTCCAGTCCACGGATCTGCTTTCTCATCTTCTCAGAAATTGTTAAGCCTGCTGCGTCATCTGCTGCACGGTTGATCTTGTAACCAGAAGATAACTTCTCGGTTGACTTAGACTGTGCGCTTGTTGTAACTCCAAGCATTCTGTTTGCGTTTGCTGCCTGCATGTTGTGTTGTACTACCATACTCATAATAGAATCCTCCTTGAACTCCCGCTATGCGGGGTATTATGTCTTTTCCTCCGGAAATCCTTTTCCTGAGGTTGTTTCTTATTGCACCACGTCTGCGGTGCGTCACAAGCATCTGTGATGCTTTGCAACCTTGTATATTCTGCCGTACACCTTACGATGTACCGCAATAAGCGAAGCGTCCCGGGTGTGCCCCGCCTATTACCAAATGTTTGTGTGATGCTAAGCGTTAAATTTATCTTTTAAACTCTCTGCATCTTTTTTTGCTTCTGCTTTCATCCGCTCATTCCACAGAATTCGTTTAATCTCCTGCTGTGCCTCTCTGGAAATGCCAGGCTCTGCGTAATAGGTTTCCTTCTTACGTGCCGGATTTTCTTCTGTCGTGCTTCTGGCAATGTTCAATTCCCGTGGTGCATCAATGAGCAGCCTTGCGTGATTTCCAGAACCACCGACATAGACCACGCGGATGTTTTCACCAATGTTTACATATTGCCCCTGTTTCAATGAAAGTTTCAGCATTTTGTTACCTCCATGTATGTATTCCATACCCTGTTTCCTCGGGTAAGATCGGAAGAGCACACGTCTGAACT
>OOBZ01002851.1_pt1 | contig 10060 bp, 7 predicted proteins | sample 1671601 | NCBI WGS metagenome assembly OOBZ01 (sample SAMN06348173, study PRJEB24527) | human gut metagenome | biome: human gut; feature: ankylosing spondylitis patient; material: feces | host: Homo sapiens | place: China | collected 2015-10
AAAGACAGACCCGCGCCGCGCCACCGTTTCATTTGACGGTGGCGCGGCGCAGCTTGGGTCATGAGGGAGGCAGATCGGCACAGCTTTGCCTTCTGCGGGGAGGAACGACAGGCACAGAGAAAATAGTTCCCCTGTGCAAAAGACATCGGGAAAGTTAGCGGGAGAGAATGATTTTCCTATATGTGCAAATATTTTTCTATGTTCTTTTGAAAGAAGAGTTCCTACAATGAAGATAAGCTGGCGGGACGGCGTGTGCCGCCCTGCCGCGCAGACACAATTCATTTATCATTTATGAGGAGGAACTGAGATGAAAAAGATGCTTGCCATTCTCCTGTCCGCCGTGATGGTGCTGGCCCTGCTGGCCGGCTGCGGCAGTAAGGACAACGACAAGAACAAGGACTCCGATACGCAGGGCGGCGACGCCTCTGCGCTGAATGTGGCCGTGTTCTACTATGACTATTCCGATGTGTATATCTCCAGCGTCCGCAACTCCATGGAGGAACAGTTTAACGCCATGGGCATCAAGCCCAGCAATTATGACGGCGGGGGCAACCAGGCACAGCAGACCGATCAGATCAACACTGCCATCTCCAACGGCGCTAATCTGCTGATCGTCAACATCGTTGAGACGTCCTCTCCCGACGCCGCCCAGAACGCCGTGGAGGCCGCCAAGACCGCCGGTATCCCCATCATCTTCTTCAATCGCGAGGTCTCTGATGACGTGGTGAAGAGCTACGACAAGTGTGCCTTCGTCGGCACGGACGCGCCTGAGGCCGGTCACATGCAGGGCAAGCTGGTAGGCGAGTACCTGTTGGCCAACTATGACGCCGTGGATCTGAACGGCGACGGCTCCATCTCCTATGTGATGTTCAAGGGACAGGAGGGCAACGCCGAGGCCGAGGCCCGCACCCAGTACGGCGTGGAGGATGCCAACGAGCTGCTGACCGCCGCCGGTAAGCCGGAGCTGGTCTACTACAACGCCTCCGCCACCGACAAGTATTTGGTGGACCAGGGCGGCAAGTGGTCCGCGCAGGCGGCCAATGACTACATGGCCACCATCCTTCCCGAGTATTCCGAAGCCAACGGCAACATGGTCGAGCTGATCATCTGCAACAACGACGGTATGGCGGAGGGTGCCATCTCTGCCCTGCAGGGTGCTGGCTATAATATGGGCGACGGCGGCAAGACCATCCCTGTGTTCGGCGTGGACGCCACCGAATCTGCCAAGCAGCTCATCAACGAGGGCAAGATGACCGGTACCATCAAGCAGGATGCCGAGGGCATGGCCTCCACCATCCTGAACCTGGTCAGCAGCGTCAAGGGCGGAGGCAATCTGATGGACAACACCTCCTCGTTCAATGTGGATGCCGGTGTTGCCAAGATCCGTGTGCCTTACGCCACCTATACCGGCGAATAAGCCATAGCTAACGGCTCTCGCCCCAGTAAAGCGCCAAGGAAGAGCGGGGCTGTCAGTCAGACAGCCCCGCTCTTTTGCGAAAGCGGTTCGTATTGTGAGCCGCTTTTGAACCCGCAGATAAGGAGGTAACCGCATATGGAGCAGCCGGCATTGCTGGAAATGCGAAATATTACGAAAGAGTTCCCCGGTGTCAAGGCGTTGGACGACGTTTCCCTTACCGTCCGACCCGGCACCGTCCACGCGCTGATGGGTGAAAACGGCGCGGGCAAATCCACGCTGATGAAGTGCCTTTTCGGCATCTACGCCAAGGACGAGGGCACGATCGTGCTGGACGGCAAAGAGGTGGATTTCAAGAATTCAAAGGAAGCGCTGGAAGGCGGCGTGGCAATGGTGCATCAGGAGCTGAACCAGGCTCTCACCCGCAGTGTGATGGACAACCTGTGGCTGGGCCGCTACCCGAAGGTAGCGGGCATTATGGTCAGCGAGGGCATCATGCGAAGACGTACAGGGGAGATCTTCGACGAGCTGGACGTCCGCGTCGATCCCAAAGCCATCATGTCCACGCTGCCTGTCTCCCAGCGGCAGATGGTGGAGATCGCCAAGGCGGTCAGCTACAACGCCAAGGTCATCGTGTTCGACGAACCCACCTCCTCTCTGACGGAGGCGGAGGTGGAGCATCTGTTCCGTATCATCCATATGCTCCGGGAGCAGGGCTGCGGCATCATCTATATCAGCCACAAAATGGATGAGATACTCCGCATCAGCGATGAAGTGACCATCATGCGGGACGGTAAATGGGTGGCCACGCGCCGCGCCGCCGACCTGACCATAGAGGAAATCATCAGGCTGATGGTGGGTCGCGAGCTGACCAACCGTTTCCCGCCTAAGGACAATGTCCCCGGCGAGGTGATTTTGGAGGTGGAGCATCTCGCAGGCCGGTATACCCGTCTGAAGGACGCCAGCTTCCAGCTTCGCAGGGGCGAGGTGCTGGGCATCGCCGGACTGGATGGCTCCGGGCGCACGGAGGTGCTGGAGAACCTCTTCGGCGCAATGACGAAGGCCAGCGGGAGCATCCGCCTGCATGGAAAGGCTATCCGAAACAGGACACCCCAGGAGTCCATCAAAAACGGCTTTGCCCTGCTGACGGAGGAGCGCCGCGCCACGGGCATCTTCGGCATCCGCGACATCCGGGAAAATACCGTCATCTCCAACCTGAGAAGCTATCTGATGGGCGGCATCTGCCTCAGTGAAAGGAAGATGCGGCAGGATACTGACTGGGCCATACAGGCTATGCACATCAAAACGCCCGGACAGTCCACGCAAATACGATCACTCTCCGGCGGCAACCAGCAGAAGGTCATCATCGGGCGCTGGCTTCTGACCAAGCCGGAGGTGCTGCTGCTGGACGAGCCCACCCGAGGCATCGACGTGGGCGCGAAGTACGAGATATACCAGATGATCCTCGACCTTGCCAGGGAGGGGAAGGGCGTGATCATGGTGTCCTCCGAGATGCCGGAGCTGCTGGGGATCTGCGACCGCATTCTGGTCATGTCCGGCGGACTGCTGGCCGGTGAGGTGGATGCCCGAACCACCAGTCAGGAGGAGATCCTGACGCTGGCGGCCAAATATGTGTAAGGAGGAGCGACGATCGTGAACAAGGAAACAAAAGCACAGGAAAAGGAAGTGCGCGTCCGCCAGCCGCTGACGGCCAGACGGGTGGGCGATCTCCTTTTGAATAACGCATTGATCATCATCATGGTCATCGCGGTCATCTATATCGCCATCAGAAACCCCAATTTCATCAAGCCCGCGTCCCTCATCAACATTTTCTCCCAGACGGCGGCCTATCTTCCCGCTGCGCTGGGTATCGGCGGGTGCATCGTGCTTACCGGTACAGACCTGTCCGCAGGCCGAGCCGTGGGACTGACCGCCTGCATCTCCGCGTCGCTGCTTCAGAACGCCGCCAACACCGCAAACAAGATGTGGCCGGAGATCGGCACACTGCCCATCCCGGTGGTCATCCTGCTTGCCATGCTCATCGGCGCGGCGATCGGCTGCTTCAACGGCCTGTTCGTGGCGAAATTCAAGCTGCACCCCTTCATCGTGACGCTGGGCACGCAGCTGATCCTGTATACCTGCCTGCTGCTGTATGTGCAGCAGGGCAACAACAATGGCATGGCTATCTCCAACCTCGATCCATCCTACACCAGCTTCGTCAAGGGAGAACTGTTCCGCATCGGCAGTACACCCGTCCCCATGTATGTTCTGTTTGCAGTTGTGCTGACAGCCGTCATGTGGTTTATTTGGAATAAGACCACCTTTGGTAAGAATATGTTTGCCCTCGGTTCCAACGAGGAAGCGGCCCGGGTGTCCGGCGTCAACGTGTTTGCCATCACAGTGGGGGTCTTTGCGCTGGCCGGCGCCATGTACGGCTTTACCGGCTTCATTGAGGGCGCACGTATCGGCTCCAACACGGCCAATACCGGGTTGAACTACGAGCTGGATGCCATTGCCGCCTGCGTCATCGGCGGCGTGTCCTTCGTAGGCGGCATCGGCAAGATCAGCGGCATCGTCATCGGCGTGCTGATGCTGCGGCTGATCTTCATTGGGCTGACCATGGTAGGGGTGCCGCAGGATCTGCAATATCTCATCAAGGGCGCGATCATCCTGTTTGCCTGTGCCCTTGATATGCGGAAGTACCTTGTGAAAAAGTGATCTCATGCAAAGATGGCACGCCTTCGCGAGCCATCTTTGCTTTATCGGAAGGATGTGGTATACTCTGTGTAAAAGGGAGAGGGGGCGGAGCTGTGGAGCTGTACCGTGTGCTGCTGGTGGACGATGAGGAAAATATCCGCGAGGGTATCAGCCGGAAGATGGACTGGCAGGGCCTTGGCTTTTCTCTGGCGGGAGAAGCCTCCAACGGGCGGGATGCGCTGGAACTGGCGGAGGAGATCCTTCCCGATGTGGTCCTTACCGACATCAAAATGCCGTTTATGGATGGACTGGAGCTCTGCGGCAGCCTGACCGAGCTTCTGCCGGTCTCTAAATTTGTGATTTTTTCCGGCTTTGACGATTTTGAGTATGCCAAGCAGGCCATTCGGAGGAATGTATCGGAGTACATTCTCAAGCCCATCAATGCCGACGAGCTGTCCGCCGTACTGCGGCGGCTGAAGGCAGAGCTGGACCGGGAGCGTGAGGAAAGACGGGATACGGAGCGACTCCGCATCCGCTATACGGAGAATCTGCCGGTTCTGCAGGAGCTGTTCTATGCCAATTTGCTGAGCGGACGCATAGAGCGGGGAAAGGAACAGGAGCGGGCGGCGCAGCTGGATATTGATCTTTCCGGGGAAAAATGGGCGGCGGCTCTTGCTTACATCGGCGGCAGCCGCGATGCGCCGCTGTCCACGCTGTTCGTCCAAAAGCTGCTGGAGGAGGCCCTGACGGAAGACAGGTGCAGGCTCTTTTTGTACAACGATTGGATCGCTTCCATCGTCAGCCTGACGGAGACCTTTTCCGTCTATGACCTGATCCGCGCTCTGGACCGCGCCTGCGCGCTGGCCTCGGCCTATTTAGGACTGACTCTGACAGTGGGCGTAGGCACACCGTGCCGGGAGCTTTCCGGCCTCCCGCGTTCCGCCGCCGAGGCGCGGACGGCGCTGGAATACCGCTCCATGGTAGGGCGGGGACAGGTCATCTACATCGGTGATCTGGAGCCGGACAGAAGCCTGCTGCTCTCCTTTGACGAGGCGGACGAGCGGGCGCTGACCGCTGCCATAAAGCTGGGGAATGGCAGAGAGGTCCGAAGCGCGGCGGCAGCACTGGCAGAAAAGCTCCGGGAGGCGAAGCCCTCCGCCGGACAGTACAATCTGTTTCTTATGGAGCTGGTGACGCATCTGTTGAAGCTGACGCGGCGCTCCGGCATAGGCGCGGAGGAGGTTTTCGGCGCAGATTTTTCCCTGCCCCCGCAGATGTCCGAGCTTCCCAGCTTAACAGAGCTGGAGGACTGGTGCGCGGAGCGCTGTCTGCGCCTCCACACGCTGATCCGCCGCCGACAGACGGCATCGGCGGGGCGGACGGTGGAGACAGCCAAGGAGTACATTCGCCAGCATTACGGGGAGAGCGACCTGTCGGTGGAAAAGCTGTGCGCCTATCTGCATCTGAGCTCCACCTACTTCTCCACGCTGTTCAAGCGGGAGACGGGCACGACCTTTACCGCCTATGTCACGATGGTGCGGATGGAGGCAGCTGCCGAGGCCATCCGCACCACAGAGGAAAAGACGTACCTGATCGCACGGCAGTGCGGCTATGAGGACCCCAACTACTTCAGCTATGTGTTCAAGCGTCACTTCGGCACGACGCCGACGAAATACCGCGGCGCGGGCAGGTGACGGGCGGAGAGAGGAGCCCCCAGTGGATAAGAGAGCTTCCTGCTTCAGAGGAAAATGGAAACAACTGTATCACAGCGCCAGTATTCAGCTGATCCTGTCAGTCGCCTTTACCACCGTGGCAGTGACGGGTATGCTGTTTCTGGGGGTCGCTCTGATGCTGCGCTTTTCCTCCTCCTCCAACGCGATGGCAGCGGAGAGCAGTCAGCGTGTGCTGGCGCAGGTGAACCTGAACCTGGACAGCTATCTGCGCAACATGATGCGGGTATCGGATACGGTGTACTACCGCGTTATAAAAAACACGGATCTGCAGCGGGAGGACATGGCGCGGGAGCTGCGGGACGCCTTAGATCTGCTCTATGCAAAGGACCGGGAGGTGCTGGTGTCGCTGGCGGTGTTTGACGGAAGCGGCAGCCTGGTCTCCGCCACCCCTCTGAGCGAGCTGAAAAACAGTGTGACTCCCAGCCGTGAGAGCTGGTTCACCACCGCTATGGAGCGTATTGAAAACCTGCACTTCTCCACACCCCACGTGCAAAATCTGTTTGATGACCCCGATTCGCGGTATCACTGGGTGGTCTCTCTCAGCCGTCACGTGGAACTGTCACGCGGCGGCGTCATGCAAAGCGGCGTGCTGCTGGTGGACATGAGCTTCAGCGGCATCGAGCAGATCTGCAAGGAGGTGTCCCTCTCCAACGGGCAAGGATACCTTTACCTGATCGACGGGAGCGGCGAAATCATTTACCATCCCCGTCAGCAGCTGATCTACGCGGGCTTGCAGGAGGAGAACAATCTGACCGCCGCGGCCTATTCCGACGGGACACACACGGAGAACTTCCTGTCCCAACGGCGGCAGGTGACGGTCAAGACCGTGGGCTACACCGGCTGGAAGCTGGTGGGCGTGGTGCCGGTGGAGACACTGCGGGACAACTACAGCCAGCTTCTGCTGTTCGCCATGTTCGTGGTTATCTTCTCCATTTTTCTGCTGGTATTTGTGAACCTCCGGCTTTCAGAGTGGATCACTGCGCCCATGAAGAAGTTGGAGCTTGCGGTGCGTGAGCTGGAAAAGGGCGCGGAGTCCGTGGATTTCGATGTGGACGGCCCCTATGAGGTAGAGCATCTCAGCCGCTCCGTGCAGTCCATGGTGTCCACCATGCGTCATCTGATGGAGGACATTCTCCGGCAGGAGGAGGAAAAGCGGCGCAGCGAGCTGGACGTGCTGCAATCTCAGATCAATCCCCACTTCCTCTACAATACGCTGGACAGCGTGGTGTGGATGACGGAAAACGGGCGGACGCAGGAGGCGGTGACCATGCTGACGGCGCTGGCACGATTTTTCCGCATATCCCTCAGCAAGGGCAGCAGCATCATCCCCATCGGGGACGAGCTGGAGCACGCCAGGAACTATTTGGCCATTCAGAAAATGAGGTATAAAAACAAATTCTTCGCAGACATCTCCGTGGAGCAGGGTGTGGAGAGACTGTATACCGTCAAGCTGATCATCCAGCCGATCCTGGAAAACGCCATCTATCACGGCATGGAATACGCGGACGGCGACGGCGAGATCCACATCCGCGCCTTCCGCGAGGGCGAGAACATGGTCATCGAAGTGGAGGACAACGGGCCCGGAATGCCGGAGCAGGTGGTAGAGCAGCTTTTGAATCCCGGCATCTCCGTGTCTGCCGCAAGGCCGGGGGGCTCGGGCATCGGTCTGCGTAATGTCCACCAGCGGATACAACTGACCTTCGGCCCAGCCTACGGCCTGACCATCCGCAGCGAGCCGGACAGAGGGACGGTGGTGCGTATCTGCCTGCCTGCATTGGGAGAAAATGAGGTGCGGAAATACCGGAGGGAGGGAGAGGCGTGAGCCGAAAGGTGTTATTCCAACTGGTGCTTCCCCTGATCGGATTGAGCATACTCTTCTGGCTGCTGGCCTTTGCTCCCGGCGAACGGAAGAATCAGCCCGCTCTGCTGGAGATGTCTGTCATCCTTCGCGACGGAGACGGCGCAGTTTCCACCATGCGAAAGGGCATGGAGCAGGCGGCGGAGGATCTGAATGTGGAGCTGCGCTTCCTGACGCCCTCCGCGGACAACAGCGCCGCCGAGCAGGCGCATCTGCTGGAGAGGGAGACGGCGGGAGGCACACAGGCTATCCTGCTGCTTCCGGCGGATCGGGGCGTGCTGGGTGAGGCTGTATCCGCGGCGGCGGGCAGGACGGCACTGGTGACGGTGGAAACGGATATGACCGAATGGGGTGCCGAAGCCGCTGTGACCATGGATCATCAGGCGCTGGGCGAGGCACTGGGCGAGGCGGCGTGCAACGGCGTACCGACCGGCGGCACGGTGCTGCTGCTGGACAGCCTGCCCGGAGACAATGGGATACGGGAGCGGATGCTGGCGGCAAGGGAGACCCTGGAGCGAGCGGGGCGGCAGGTACGGATATATCAGTGGAGCGCTGACACCGCCTCCTTCACGGACATTCTGCGGATTGAAAGACCGGGCGCGGTGGTCGCCTTCGAGGCGGCGGTACTGGCGGAGGCGGCGGAGCTGGCGCAGAACGATGAGAGCTTTCCCCTGCTATATGGCTGCGGCTCTACACCCGCCATCGCTGCCGCGCTGGAGGAGGGCCGCGTGACGGCCATCGCCGCGCTGAATGTGTTCTCCGCAGGGTATCTGGCGGTGGATGCTGCGGCGGCGCTGGCGCGGCATGAGGACTGGACGGGCGTACCTACCGTGGCTTTTTCCATCGTCCGGCAGGAGAACATGTACGACAACGACAACCAGAAGCTGCTGTTCCCCGTGACATGAGCTTGTAAGGGAGAGGAGACGGTATGAAGAGGATCGTTTGCCTGATCGCCGCGCTGACCCTGCTGCTGGCGCTGCCTGCCTGCCGTGCGGATACAGGCGTGGGCAGAACGCTTCGGGTCGGAGTGGCGCTGTACCAACAGGAGGATACCTTTATTGAAACCGTGACCCGAGAATTGCAGCGGGCTGCGCTGGAAACGGGAGATGGTCAGGGCATAAAGATCAATTTATATATTGCCGACGGCAAAGAAAGTCAGGCCACGCAGAACGAGCAAGTAGATCGCTTTCTGGAGCGGGGCTACGATGTGATCTGCGTCAATGTCGTGGATCGCACGGCGGCGGCTGTTATCATCGACAAGGCACAGGCAGCGGATGTGCCGGTGATCTTCTTTAACCGCGAGCCGGTGGAGGAGGATCTGCGCCGCTGGCAGCATGCCTACTATATTGGGCTTCCGGCGGGGGACGCCGGGGTATTGCAGGGCGAGCTGGTGCTGGACGCATGGCAGAGCCGTCGGAACGAGCTGGACCGGAATGGCGACGGCGTGCTGCAATATGTGATGCTGGAGGGAGAGCCGGGACACCAGGATGCCCTGCTCCGGACGGAGTACAGCATCTCTACCCTGATAAAGGCCGACGTCTCCACGGAGAAGCTGGCCAGCGCCGCCGCCAACTGGCAGCGCGGGCAGGCCGGCATCCGGATGCGTCAATGGCTTCGGGAATTCGGGGATGCGATAGAGGTGGTCTTTGCCAACAACGACGACATGGCGCTGGGCGCTATCGACGCCTGCACCGAGGCCGGGCTGGGTAAAAGCAGTTTGCCGTTCATCGTGGGTGTGGATGCCACACCGCCGGCAATGGAGGCGCTGCGGGAGGGAACGCTGGAGGGCACCGTTCGCAACGATGCCGTCGGCCTGGCGGAGAGCCTGATAAGCATGGCCGTCTCCCTCTCGTCAGAGGGGACACCCCCGCAGGGGATGGAGGTAACGGACGGCAGCTACGTATGGCTGCGGTACGAGGCGGTCACGGCGGAGCAGCCGGAGGGCTGACGCCCCCAAAGGGGATAAGCCCCTTCACGAAGAGAACAAGGAGGAGCAGATGACGATACATACAAGGCTGGAGGAATGTCTGAAGCAGCTCTCATTTGAAGAAACCCTCATCCGCCTTTACGGCAGGGAGGGCAAGGATCGGGCGCGCACCCGCTGTCTGGAGGCCGCGGAGGGCTTCCGTCAGACCTTTGGCTATCCGGCACAGGCGCTGTTCAGCGCACCGGGCCGCACGGAGCTGGGCGGCAACCACACCGATCATCAGCGGGGCTGTGTGTTGGCCGCCGCCGTGGATCTGGATATTCTGGCGGCGGCAGCTGTCACCGACAGCGGTGTTATCCGCGTGCTGTCCCAGGGCTATCCCATGACGGAGGTATCCCTTCGGGAGCTGACTCCGCAGGAGGGGGAGAAAA
>OOBZ01002854.1_pt1 | contig 10053 bp, 7 predicted proteins | sample 1671601 | NCBI WGS metagenome assembly OOBZ01 (sample SAMN06348173, study PRJEB24527) | human gut metagenome | biome: human gut; feature: ankylosing spondylitis patient; material: feces | host: Homo sapiens | place: China | collected 2015-10
ACGGTCAATGTGAAGAATACAGGAACTCGTGAGGGGCAAGAAGTTGTTCAGCTTTATATCAGCGATAAGAAATCCTCTCTCCCTCGTCCGATCAAAGAGTTGAAAGGTTTCCAGAAAGTGAAACTGGCTCCGGGAGAAGAGAAAGCGGTAACGCTGACGATTGATAAGAAAGCATTGAGCTTCTTCGATGATGCTAAACACGAATGGGTGGCCGAACCGGGTAAGTTTGAGGCAATCATCGGTAGTTCATCCAGAGATATTAAAGGTACTGTACCATTTGAGTTGAAATAGGTAGATGTTTGGTTAGAGATTTTTTTAAGGAGATGACAGAGAGTCTGGGTACTCGGAAAACGCTAAGTGATTGCAACAAATCGACTTAGCGTTTTTTTATTGCCTAATTTTCCCAGCGTTTGCAAAAAAATAGTAAGAAAAACCTGTCTGTTTGCACGAAAAATAATTTGTTATCAAAAACCTATTGAAATCTAAAAAAAAGTATGATATTCTGGTCATGTCAACAAGGAAAGACGCAAACAGCAAAACAAAACTTCAGCATCCGGCCGGAATCTCCCCCACAGGGAGAGGCTGAAAAAATGCAGTTTGCGGAGATACAACCAAGCAAACCAAATCTGAAGGAGGATTTGACATGAAAAAGCAACTGGCCGCCTTTATGGCCGCAACGATGATGATGGGTACTCTGGCCGCCTGCGGCGGCAGCACCTCTACTGCTGCATCCACCACCGATACCGCCACCACTGCAAGCTCTGCCGCTGAATCCACCGGCGAAAAAACCAAGATTACCTTCTGGTACTCTCACTCCGGTGATGAAGCTGCTGCCTTTGAGCAGGCAATCGCTTCCTACAACGCCAGTCAGGATAAGGTCGAGGTTGAGGGCCTGAGCGTTACTGATAAGCAGAAGATTATCGTTGCGCTGTCCGGCTCTGAGGCACCCGATGTTATCGAGGTTTCCAACCAGGATATCATCAACTACGCCAACAACGGCCTGATTAAGCCCCTGAGCGCCAAGGCAGAGGCAGACAGCTATGATCTGGCTTCGACCTTCTCCGCACAGGCACTGACCGCCAACACGCTGGACGATGAACTGTACGGTATGCCTCTGGCTGCCATGATTATCGAGATGTTCTATAATAAGGACATTCTGGCCGAGATTGGTTATGACGCACCTCCCGCAACGATGGAGGAGCTGTACGAGATGGCCGTCAAGGCAACCGAGCTGGATGAGAACGGCAACATCACGCGTCTGGGCTATCCCCTGTTCCCTCTGGCCAGTGCACGTCAGGAAGGCATCTACGCCTTCGGCGGTCGCTGGTGGGCTGAGGACGGCAAGACCCTGACCCCCGATGATCAGGGCATTCTGGACAGCCTGCATATGAACGTTGAGTATCGCAGCCTGTACGGCATTGACAAGGTCAATGAGTTCGTTGCCACCGCCAACACCAACCGCTACACCGAGAACGATATGTTCTTTGCCGGCAAGCAGCTGTTCCGCTTTGACGGTACCTGGCTGGATGCCATGATTAAGGCCAACAACGCTGACCTGAACTACGGTGTTGCCCTCATCCCCGGCACCAAGGCTCATCCAGAAGATCAGGGTGCTTCCCGCTATGAGACCAACTCTCTGGCCATCCCCGTCACCTGCCAGAACGAGGAAGCCGCATGGGACTTCATCAAGTACTTCACCAACTCTGACGCAACCAAGCAGCTGCTGATTTCCATGGCTAACCTGCCGGTTCTGCCTTCCCTGTACGATGATCCCGATATGCTGGCCGCTATGCCCAGCGCGGGAATCTTCATCGACGCTCTGAAGAACGAGAACGGCATCCAGTATGCAACCATCGCAGACCTGGCTCAGTACACCTCTCTCATCAACGAGGAACTGGACTACGTCTACAACGGCAGCAAGACGCCCGAGGATGCAATGGCAGAGCTCAAGACACGCTCCGAAACTCTGAGCTGAGAGCGCTGACCTGACAATCTGAAACTTTCCAAACAGACTGTTTGCAATCGGCCCTAAAGTGGCAAATGTCACATATGCGTGCAGACGCCACAACAGCGCCGCACCATATGTGACATTTTTATTTTGAAAAGTGAAAGGAGCCTGAACAATGGCACGTTCCAAAACCGGAATCCACTATTCGGCCGAGGATAACCGCAACGGTTTCCTGTTCGCCCTTCCTTGGATCATCGGCTTTATCTGCTTCAGCATCATACCGCTGGCAACTTCGTTCTACTACAGCTTTACCAGCTTCAACCCGGTCAAGGACCCTGTATGGGTTGGTCTGGACAACTACAAATATGTGCTGAATGACCCGCTGACCTATAAGGCTCTGGGTAACACACTCTTTATGGCATTTGTATCCACGCCGGTCAACCTGTTTGTAGCATTGGTTCTGGCCTCGCTGCTGAACAAATCCTTCCGCGGCCGTGGCGTGGCCCGCACAATCTTCTTTATGCCCAGCGTTATCCCGATGGTAGCCGCCACGATGGTCTGGATTTGGATGTTTGACCCGACCTACGGCTACATCAACCGTGTTCTGAGCTGGTTCGGCATCAACGGTCCTTCGTGGCTGGTTGACCCCAACTACACCAAATGGGCGCTGGTGCTGATGGGCACGTGGAATGTCGGCACCACCATGCTGGTCTGTCTGGCTGCCCTGCAGGAGGTTCCCCGCAGCTACTACGAGAGCGCGGAAATTGACGGCGCAAACGCTTTTGTCCGCTTCTTCCGCATCACACTGCCCTGTGTGGCACCGGTTATCGTCTATCAGGCAATTCTGAACATCATCAATGCGTTCCAGTACTTCACGCAGGTATATGTTATCATCAACGCCAGCTCCGGCGGCGGTTCCAGTGATGTCAGCGGAGGCCCGGCCAACTCGATTCTGATGTATCCGTTGCATTTGTTCAACACAGCCTTCTCGTTTATGAAGATGGGTCGTGCATCCGCAATGGCATGGATACTGTTCGTTATCGTCGGTCTGCTGACTGTTGTTATGACAACCCTGTCCAAGAAGGTCAATGACAATGCAGGAGGAGAATAAAATGGTACACTCGAAGCATTATTATATCGGCCTGGTGAAGAAGGCGCTGTTCTATGCACTGGTTGTCATCCTGTGCCTTATCTTCTTCTCCCCGTTCCTGATTATGTTCACCACCTCCATGAAGACGAACTATGACGCCTTCCAGATGCCGGTGCAGCTGCTGCCCCGCAAGTGGATTTTCTCCAACTACCCCGAGGCACTGGCGAAGATTCCCTACATTAAATATATGGCCAACACCATCTTCATCACGGTGTTGTCCGTGCTGGGCTCGATGTTTGCCACCCCGATGGTTGCCTACTCGCTGGCGCGCATCAAGTGGGCGGGCTCCAAGGTCATCTCCTCCCTGATTATGGCAACGATGATGATTCCCTACACCGTCACCATGATCCCGCTGTACCGCATCTGGTCCAAGCTGGGTGCCACCAACACCTATCTGCCGCTGATTGTACCCACCTTCTTCGGCACGCCGTTCTTTATCATCATTATCCGCCAGTTCTTTGCGGGCCTGCCCAATTCCCTGATGGAGGCCGCCAAGATTGACGGCGCGGGCGAGTTCCGCCGCTACTTCTCCATTGCGCTGCCGCTGTCCAAGCCTGCGCTGACCACCGTTGGCATCTACGCCTTCATCAATGCGTGGGGCGATTATCTGGCACCGATGATTTACATTAACAAGACGGAAAAATACACGCTGTCTCTGGGCTTGCAGGGCTTCCTGAACCAGTTCTCGGTTGACTGGACCCATCTGATGGCAGCTGCCTTCCTGTTTGTGCTGCCGGTTGTCATCTTCTTCCTGATTTTCCAGCGCAACTTTGTCGAAGGCATTGCAACCTCCGGTCTGAAGGCCTGATACCGGGCCAGAAGGAGCCATTATGGACGAAAAGATTTCCCTGAACGGTGTCTGGCAGTGGTCTGCTGCAGACAGTGACGCCGTCCACCCGGGCACCGTGCCGGGCAGTGTTCTCAGCGATATGCTGGCCCTGAATCTCTGCGAGGATCCTTACTGGCGCAGGAATGAATACAAGGTCAAGCAACTGTTCTACAAGGACTACACCTACTGGCGCAGCTTCAGCCTGACAGCCGACCAGTGTGCAGCCGCCAAGGCTGTGCTGGTGTTTGAAGGGCTCGACACGCTGGCCACCGTGCGGCTGAATGGCGAGGTCATTCTGAGTGCCGATGATATGCACCGCACATGGCGGGTGGATGTCACCGGAAAGCTGCAGGCGGAAAACACACTGCGGGTCGATTTTGCTTCCCCACTGCATTACATTGAAGCTAAGAACGCCGAGAGCGATATTTTCTACGCCTCCACCGGCTGCCAGCACGGTAATACATATCTGCGCAAGGCGCATTATATGTTTGGCTGGGACTGGGGCCCGAATCTGCCGGACGCCGGTATCTGGCGCGGCGTCAGCCTCCGCCTGACGGACACAGCAGAACTTCGTGACGTGCGTCTGCGCCAGTTCCACGAGGAAGGCAAGGTGCGCATCACGGCTGACATTGCTGCTGACGTGGTGAACGCCGATGCTGCGCTGGAGGCTGTCTGTACGCTGACAGCGCCCGATGGTGCAAGCACGCGCCTGACCGTTCCGATGGAAAACGGAAAAGCTGCCGCAGAGTTTATGGTGGAAAATCCGCAGCTTTGGTGGCCCAACGGCTACGGCGCACAGCCGTTGTACACGGTTGAGATTGCACTGCAAAGCGCCGGTACAGCGGTGGACAGCTATCATTGTCGTCTGGGCCTGCGCACCGTTACGGTCTGCACCGATAAGGACGAATTCCCCGGCAGCCAATTCGCCATTGTAGTCAACGGCCAGAAAATTTTCTCGATGGGTGCAAACTACATCCCCGAGGATAACATCCGCGGCCGGGTTACGGCGGAACGCTCCCGCAGACTGATTGCAGACTGCGCGGCGGCAAACTTCAATATGATTCGCATTTGGGGCGGTGGCTATTATCCGGATGATGCCGTCTACGATGCCTGCGATGAGTATGGTATTCTGGTCTGGCAGGACCTGATGTTCGGCTGCAATGTCTACGATCTGGAGCCGCACTTTGAGGAAAACATCCTTGCGGAAACCACCGACAACGTCCGCCGCCTGCGCCACCATGCCTGTATGGCCCTGTGGTGCGGAAACAACGAGATGGAGTGGGGCTGGGCCAGCTGGGCGCGTCTGGAAGGACACCGCCCCAAGTACAAGGCCGACTACATCAAAATGTTTGAGCTGCTGCTGCCCCGCTGTGTGCACGCAGCGGACGACCAGACCTACTACTGGCTGTCCAGCCCCTCGTCCGGCGGTTCCTTCGATGACCCCAATGACTGGGAGCGCGGAGACAAGCATTATTGGGATGTCTGGCATTCCGGCAAGCCGTTCACCGAGTACCGCAACTATAAGTTCCGCTTCTGCTCGGAGTATGGCTTCCAGTCCTTCCCAACGCAAAAGACGCTGGATACCTTCTCACTGCCCCAGGATCAGAATATCTTCAGCGAGGTCATGGAGTCCCACCAGAAGAACGGCATGGCCAACACGAAGATTTTTACCTACATTTCGGATTACTATCTGTACCCGAAAAATATGCAGTGCATCGCCTATATCTCCCAGATTTTGCAGCTCAAGGCCATTCAGTACGGCGTGGAGCACTGGCGGCGCAACTTTGGCCGCTGCATGGGCTCGCTCTACTGGCAGCTGAATGACTGCTGGCCGGTAGCCAGCTGGGCCAGCATTGACTGTGACGGCCGCTGGAAGGCACTGCATTACGGTGCCCGCCGCTTCTACAGCCGGTTGATGGCCACCGCGTGCGAGAAAGAGGAACTCAGCCCCGAAATCGACTACTATATCCACAACGAGGGCTTTGCGCCCCGCAAGGCGGAGCTGACCGTGAGGCTGTTCCGCAATGACTTCACAACGGTGTGGGAAAAGACGATACCGGTGGAGATTGGCCCGTTTGCGGTCGCGGACGTTCTGCACTGTGATTTCTCGGATTATCTGACCGATGAAGAAGCCCGCCACAGCACTGTGGCCGAGTATCAGCTGAAGGAAAACGGCGGGATTGTCAGCCGCGGTACAACGCTGTTTGTCAAGCCGAAGCATTTCCATTTTGCAAAGCCGAGCTACAAGGCAACGGTCACCGAGAAGAGCGATACCTACGCACTGCATATCACGGCGGATACCTACGCCAGCTATGTGGAGCTGACCTTCCGGGATGTGGACTGTGTGCTCAGCGATAACTACTTTGACATCACTGGCCCGGAAGGCGTGACGGTCACTGTGGACAAAGCCCAGCTTGCTGACTGCACTGCTGCAGATTTGCAGGAGCAACTGCATATCCTGAGTGTCGCAGATACCTATTAAAGGGAGAGCAGAAAGGAGTATCGTATGGATAAGGAACTTCTGCACCAGTTAGAAACCCCCTGCGTTGTGCTGGATACCCGCATGGCAGAGGAAAACATCAAAAAAATGCAGGCAGCCTGTGATGCCTGCGGCGTCAAGCTGCGCCCGCATATCAAGACCCATAAAATGCCGCTGTTTGCTAAAATGCAGCTGGCGGCCGGGGCGGATGGCGTGACCTGCGCCAAGGTTGGCGAGGCCGAGGTCATGGCGGACGGCGGTGTGGAGGATATCTTCATCGCATATCCGATGGTCGGTGCGTTCCGCGTGCGCCGGGTCATTGCATTGGCCAAGCGCCTGCGCCGCCTGATTCTGGGCGTTGACAGCATGGAGATTGCACAGCCGCTGAGCGCCGCCGCGCAGGAAGCCGGTATCACGCTGGAGGTACGCCTTGAGGTGGATACCGGCGCCAAGCGCACCGGCGTGGAGCGCGACAAGGCTGCGGCGCTGGCTGTGGCCATCAATGCGCTGCCCAACCTGAAGCTGACCGGAATTTATACCTTCAAGAGTCTGGTCTACCATGACGCCCCGACGCTGGATAAGGGTGAAGCCGCTGCCGAGGAGGGCGAGCTGATGCAGCAGATTGCCGAAAGCATCCGTGCAGCGGGCGTGCCCATTACCGATATCAGCGCTGGCTCTACCCCGACCGGCATTGAGGTTGCCAAGACCGGCAAGGTCACGGAGGTTCGCCCCGGCACCTACATTTTCAATGACTTTATGATGACCAAGGAGGGCGCGGCCACGCTGGATGAAATTGCTGTCCGCGTTTATGCCACGGTGGTAAGCACCCCCAGCCCGGAATATGCTGTGCTGGACGGCGGCACAAAGACCTTCTACATGGATATTGTGCCCGAGACGCCGCCCTACTATTACCCGGGTTATGCCGTGGTGGCGGGCAATGATGATTTGCAGCTGCTGCGTATGAACGAAGAACACGGTATTCTTACCAGCAAGAAAGGTAACACCGGTCTGCGCGTGGGCGATATTGTAGAGCTGATTCCCATTCATGTCTGCACAACCATCAACCAGCAGAACGAAGTTTACCTCTATGACGGAAAGACCCTGCACAAAGAAAAGGTTGCGGCAAGGGGGATGCTGGTATGAGAACACTCATCCGGAATGGCGTGGTCTATGATGGTACCGGCACGTCTGGCTTTGCTGCCGATGTGCTGGTACAGGACGATACAATCGAGGCCGTTGCCCCGGAACTGGACGCCGAGGCCGACGAGGTTCTTGACGCGGCTGGAATGGCTGTGACGCCGGGTTTTATAGACACACACCGCCACTGTGACACAGCGGCACTGACTGACCCGGATTTTGGCCGCATTGAGACGGCGCAGGGGCTGACAACCATCATTGGCGGCAACTGCGGACTGGCCCCGCTGCCTGTCCGCCCCGAGACAGCCCGGCAGATATCCGATTATATCGAGCCATGCCTTGGCCCCACGCCGGAAAGCATGCAGATGGCGCATTTTCCCGAGTATCTGGATGCGCTGGACAAGACCGACAAGCCGCTGAATATCGGCAGCTATGTGGGCATCGGCACACTGCGGGCCTGCGTTAAAGGATATGGCCGTGCACCGTTCACCCCGGCGGAGCTGGACTGGGCCAGAGGATATATCAGCGAGGCCATGCAGGCCGGTGCTGTAGGCTTGACCACCGGCATTATGTACCAGCCGGAGTGCTACTCCTCCCGCAAGGAATTTGTTTCACTCGTCAGCGCGGCGGCCCCCTATGGCCGTGTGCTGGCCACCCACATCCGCGGCGAGGGGGACAACCTTGTGCCAAGTGTGGCCGAGGTTATTGAAATCGCCAAGGAAGCGGGCGTGCCGCTGAACATCAGCCACTTCAAGGTGACTGGCGTCAAAAACTGGGGCAAAAACATATTGGAAGCCATCGACCTGATTGAGAAGGCCCGCGCCGCGGGACAGGATGTGACAGCGGACTTCTACCCCTATGACGGTGGCTCGACCACACTGGTAAGCCTGCTGCCGCCCACCCTGATGAAGGACACAATGGCGGAAACGCTGGCTGCATTGTCCACAGCACAGGGGCGCGCCGATGCACGCCGTGAGATTTATGCCGACCATCCGGGCTGGGACAATATGGTTACCGCTATCGGCTGGGAGCGTATTGTTATCAGCAGCGTGACAAAGCCGGAAAACCGCCGTTTCTCCAATATGAATTTTGCCGTTGCGGCCAAGCTGGCCGGGTATGAGGAGCCGACAGACTTTATGTGTGAGCTTCTCTGTGATGAGGACGGCAAAGTCGGCATTATCCTGCTGAGCATGGACCCCGAGGATGTGGATACCATTGCTCGTCTGCCGTGGTCGATGATTATTTCTGACTCACTCTATGGCATCAGCGACTGCCCTCACCCGCGTTTGTACGGCAGCTTTCCCAAGGTGCTGAGGGACTTTGTGCGGGAACGCGGCGTGCTGACGCTGCCGCAGGCCATCCACAAGATGACCGCCATGCCTGCCGACCGGTTGGGGCTGACAGACCGCGGTATTCTGGCACCGGGCCGCAAGGCAGATATTGCGGTGTTTGACCCGGCGGTCATCACCGACCATGCGACCTATGATGACCCGAAGCAACTTTGTACCGGGCTGCACGCTACCCTCATCAATGGAAAAGCAGCCATCGAAAAAGATTCTCTGTGCCGCAGGGACTGCGGCGTTACCATCCGTAAATAATCACTGTGTGAAAAGGAGATAGTTACTATGAATGACGTCTATGCAAAGCTGAAGGAACTCGGCCTGGAACTGCCTGCTGTTCCTCCCAAGGGTGGCGTATATTCCTCTGCCAAGCGGTTTGGCGGCAACCTGATTTACATTTCCGGCTGTGGCCCTGTCATTGATGCGCCCGTCACCGGCCGCGTCGGCCAGACCATGACCAAGGAGGAAGCGCAGATTCAGTCCCGCAACTCGATGCTGAATGTTCTGGCTGTGCTGGAAAAGGAAATCGGTGACCTGAACAAGGTCAAGCAGGTTGTAAAGATTCTGGTCTTTGTCAACAGTGCCGATGATTTCTATGAGCAGCCTTTTGTGGCCAACGGCGGCTCCCAGCTGCTGGTAGACCTCTTTGGTGAGGAGGCCGGTGCCCCGACCCGTTCGGCTGTCGGTATGAATGTTCTGCCCGGCAACATTCCGGTCGAGACGGAAGCTATTTTTGAAGTTGAGTAATCCGCAATAAAACAGAAGGCGCACGTTCCCTGAGGATGTGCGCCTTTTTTGCAATAAGAAGGGAAAAGGATAATGACACCTGTGTATCTTGATACTGCCCGCCCGGATGAGGAACGGGTGCAGGACCTTGTTGCACGCATGACGCTGGAAGAAAAGCTCTCGCAAATCTGTTTTGCGGCACCGGCCATCCCGCGGCTGGGGATTCCGGCCTACAACTGGTGGAATGAAGCCCTGCACGGTGTGGCACGGGCAGGGGCGGCAACGGTTTTCCCCCAGTCCATTGCGCTGGCGGCCACCTTTGACATGGAGCTTGTGCAGAAAATCGGAGACATCACCTCCACGGAGGGCCGCGCCAAATACAATGCGGCCCGGGCAGAAGGAGACAGCGGTCTGTACAAGGGGCTGACCTTCTGGGCACCCAAT
>OOBZ01002857.1_pt1 | contig 10047 bp, 6 predicted proteins | sample 1671601 | NCBI WGS metagenome assembly OOBZ01 (sample SAMN06348173, study PRJEB24527) | human gut metagenome | biome: human gut; feature: ankylosing spondylitis patient; material: feces | host: Homo sapiens | place: China | collected 2015-10
AAATACGCTTCGCTCCATCGCTCAAACGAATGGGCATACCGATAATACAGCGTGCAAAAAAATCCTTATCTTTTTCGGTATGAAATCTTTCTGAAAATGTCTTCAGCCCAACAATACAACTCATACACTCATGCTCGGCAGGTTTTTTTGTCGCTAAAGCATCAAAATCTTCCGCAAAAGTAGTATTCGAAATACACGACTTTAATTTTTCATATAGCGTGTATTCTCGATCCAAGTAAAACATCTCACCGGTATGTGAAAATGGTGCGTGTCCGACATCATGCAAAAGGCATGCCAGTTCAAACATCTTTTGTAGATTATCGATATTTTCTTGTAGTCCAGTTCCAGCGCTCATCTCCTCAAGTTGCGGTCTAATAGATTTGAAAGCGATCTTTCCTAAATGGTAAACTCCTAACGAATGCACATATCTATTGTGATAGGCCGCGGGATAAAGAGGTGTATAGCTAGTTTGCCGGATATCTTTTAACCTCTGAAATGCCGGGGTATCAATTATTTCTGAAACCACCGCTGCATCTATTTCAATGTACCCATAAATTGGATCCTTAAATTGCTTTTCTAGCATAAAACAGTTCCTCCAAGCCTTAAAGAACAAAAATGGCGTTGCATTGATGCAACGCCATTAGGAATTATTTACACCCTGAGTGCCTCCAAGGATTCACTTTCACTCAAAGCTTTGGCAAGATCCACAGTTAGGTTCATTCTAAATTGGCGGCGCAGGTCATCAATTGTCCGATCTTTATTTAGTTCTATATATTCTGCACTTTCTTCTTCTACAATAGAAAAATAGTCGGCATAATCGTGAACAAATTCATAAGTGCTCTCTTTTGTCAAAAAGAGTATAGCCTCTTGGCCAGAGCGTGAAAGCAACCTTACAATTACTGCACCATAATTGGACAAAGACTGTAAACTTACTCGTCTATTTTTTTCTTCGCGTTTCATTAATTCAATCAATGCACTCGCCACTAAGTCTTCTATGCCAATATACCTATACATAATTTACACCTAATCCTTCAGAAAACCATATAACAATATACACAACGCAAGAGTAATCACCTACTGGTATTTATGTTTTAACCTTTCCATAGGTTTTCAAATATTATACTATGCACTCTCTAGTTTTGCAATAATCAAAAGTAATTTTGCCCATTAATTTTTCATAGGTAGTTTTGCAGCAAGCAAAAACTCACGCACGTTTCTACATGTAAATCCCCCGAGATAAATCCATCCGCATTTCGGCACATTATAGTTCTATTTTCCGAATGCTCCCAAAAGACATTGTATAAGTAATTCTGTTTAGAGTATATTGTCCAAATGGGCTTCTCGCAATTTAGGGCTCTCAGCTGAAAATCACATTCAAGGGCGCAAGACTCTCTAACTCGATTGACTCAGAGAGTCTTGCTGTAGCCGCCTTGATGAAGCCTTTCGGTTAACAACTACAAATCCCTTTTTGCTTCTCGCCTAAGCCGTTCTTTCATCCGACGTTTCTTTTTGACTGGCGACACACAAACATCGCACACAGCACCATGTATAAAGAACCCGGCAAATACCACACCGCCTGAAACAAAAATTGTTTTGTTGGTCATCCGTTCTCTGCTAGAATCACGCAACGAAAAACACAGTTCGCCATCAGATTTCAGCTCTGCTATTTCAGGGGTCTTATCCCAAAAACGCCAATCGTATCCAATACAAACACGAATACGAATCAAATGGGCAGTGCTGCTAAAATCTGAAGGAAGCTTTTTGTAGCATGAAAAGCCGAAAGAGTATTCTGCTCCGTCTATGCATATTAGCAGAGGAATCGGGTATAATCTGCGGCCTTGCTGGTCAATAAGACCAGCAAGGCCGCCCTGTGCATTTTTCAGGTAGAAGTACTCGGCGCCGTAGAACGTCATGGACATGGGGCCGGTGACATCATAAGTGAAGTGGAAGGATCCATCCGATCCGTCAATCTCGATCCACTTCATGTCTGTCAGCGTGTCGTCCAGATAGGTATACTCTGCCGTAAACGCATAGCGATAGCTATCTCCGTCAACGGAACCTGTTGTCTCACGCTCCTTGGCAATCCGGCGTTTCTTCGCGTCATAGGTAAAGTTGATGTTTTCCGTACCGCTGCCGTTAGGCTTAGACATCTGCGCCAACTGACGTCCGTGCTGCAACTGTAGCTCCATGTGCCGTCATTGGCAAGATTACCGATCTCCTCCGATACCAGCAACTGTTCATCATATCTGGTCAGCAGATTCTTCCACTCAATGCCCGTAGCCATAAGAGATGGTGCCCAGTGCTGCACCCAGCGTGCCAGTGGTGTAGGTGAAAGGTTGTGATACGGTCAAATTGGCCGAACTACAACCTTTCTCTACTCATTCTCACTAATCGAAGCGGGAATTCTTAATACCGCGGTTGCAATACGGCTTTAGAAGATGGACGAACTGTGCGGTAGGTGTGCCCTCACTTGAAGAAATTAGAGCAAAACCTCGGTCAATTTCACAGCCAATGGAGAAAAGTATTCCTCCATGTCATAGCCCATGTTTATCAATGTTCTTCGCCAGGATAGGTATTCTTGCACATCATCCTCCGAATTCAACAATCTGTACTGATTGAGTTTGCAAAGGACCGGACGGAAGATATCCTTAACAACACACACATTCATGGTTAAATCCTCATACAAGCAAGAAGTAGACATATCAATATCGGCATAATCGTAGCCAAGGGTTCTGATGATTGGCAACTCTGCTGAAGATAAGATAATCGAACTTGAACTTTCTATTTGCAGACAATATGTTGAAATGTTCATGAATTGGCAGTGCCGTTTATATCTTTGCAGGTAATCTATATCCGGAATAACCCACGGCCTAGAATCTAAATACCCAAACCATCGCCTCTCTGCTTCAGCGGTTAACTCGATAGACACGTCATCCGATAATCCGTCCAAAGGCCATGTTATATTACGGCCTATGCCCCAATATGGATCCATCATAGAGCGGTTAAGCTGGTTTTCATTAGATTTGATTATAAATCCATTTTTGAGCATAGTACTATCCTTTCGGTACCTTAAAGATCGGAATATGATTTACAGGGCCTATATGTGCGTGTGGGGCTTGACTAATCACTCCGCGTCCCGGATGTCCAAGATCTATTCTGGGGTTTCCTGGCAAATTGTACTCCTGAGCCCATTTGACAAGTGTTTCTGCGTCATCCATTGAAATTCCCTTTTTATTGGATTTTGCCAACTGGATAACTGCGTTTTGATCGGGAGTGTTCTTTACGCCACATGTATTATGTACAAGAACAGGCACTGTACCCACAAAATACGTGCGGAAATCCGATACCTCAAAGTTAAAAACCTGAACAGGCGTCTCCAGGATTTCGTGCTGCACTTGCTCAACAACAACATAGTCCCCGTTGACAGTACAGAGGATGTCCCCAGCACGTAGTTGAATCGCCTCAGTCCAGCCTTTTACAGGAGAGTAGAACGGATGCTCTGGTGTACAATCGATGGTTTCTCCCTCGATGGTTACATGTACAAGTTTGTCTGTTTCGTTTACAAAAGTGCGGACGACTTCCTTTAACTCCTTAGTACCTGTATCGGGGTCTTCGGACCACACTTTGTCCCCTGCCTGTACGTTTTCAATGGCAACCAGGCCTGCCGCAGACGCTACTGACGTTCCGGCCACGAAGCAGGCTCTACTGGTCAACCCTCCAGTTACGAGCCCGCTTACTGTGCCCGATAGCGCACCGTCTCCGGCACCCTCCAATGCGGCCTTGCCGGATCCACTCCAGCTACCACTCTTAACTCGGTTTGATACCACATTTGTGGCCGCTCCAGTAATTGCTCCGACTACAAACCCCGTAAGCGCTCCCTTTGCAGCACCCACCGCCGCACATGCAATTGCACTTCCCGCTCCAGCAGTTGCAACTGTAATCGCCGCAATAACAGTCACAGCAATAACGATTGCGGCTGCGGCAACTATTTTTTTTGCCCATTTAGGCCAATTACCTTCTGAGTCGCTCATGTTTGTGGGGTTGTTTTGGCAATAGGAAAACAGATTATACCCCTTAACAGAGTCACCAACATCTGAGAGCTCACCATCTGCGTTAATAAACCGTCCCATTTGGGGATTATAATATCGGCTTTGAAGGTAGTACAATCCTGTTTCAGTATCATATACATACCCGCGGTAACGGAAGGGATTAAGTTCACCCAAAGTGTTCGCCATAGTACCGGTGGTGGTCAGCGGCTTTCCCCATGCATCATAAGTGTATGCTACCACCTGCGTGCCGCTGCTGTCGACCAGCCCGGTCACATCGCCTTGCGCGTTCTTCAGGTAGAAGTACTCCGCACCGCCGTATGCGACGGACATGGGGCCGACTTCATCGTAGGTGAAGTGGAGATTATTACTGTTCCACGACATTTCAGCCAGTTGACTACCAAGATAGTGATAACTGTATGTTGTGTCCCCAACTGTCTTCGTAATGCGCTTTCCGTCGAAGTCATAGCCAAAGGCAACGCTTGTCCCAGACTTGCTCATTTCATAGAGTTGTCGGCCATGCTGCCAAGCGTAGCTCCAGGTACCATCATCGGTCAAATTACCGATGGCGTCGGTGGTCAGCGCCTGCCCGTCGTAGCTGGTCAGCAGATCCTTCCATGTGCTATCACCGTAACTATAGGTGATGGTATCCAGCGCAGTACCCAGCGTACCAGTTGTGTAGGAATATTCCTTCTTTGTAAGAATGTTGCCGCCGTTATCATAGGTGTAGACCCACGTCTTGCCGGCAGCCTGATTGTTCTCACGGATCAGTTGATCAAAGCTGTCGTATACATATGTAGTGGTCTTACTGCCATCGGAAATAGCGGTCATATTCCCACGCGCATCGTAGGTGTAGGTATAGGTCGTACCACCCACTGCCCATTTATAGATTTGAGCACTTGTCGTGGTCGTACTGGGATCTTTAAAGGTAATATTGGTGGTTACAACAGACTTGGTTCCACTCTTGGCCGTGACATTGCTCATACGACCATAGGCATCATAGGTATAATTTGCGCTCTTGTTATCCGATGTTGCCTGCTTCAGCCGGTTATCATTGTCATAGGTATAGTTGGTGGTATAAGTTACGCCATTCAACGTCTGGGTCTGAGACGACAGGTTATTCTTGTCGTCATAGCCCCACTGAACCGTATTACTGTGACCGCTGCCTGTTTCCTCGTAACGCATCAGGCGATCCTGGAAATCATAGGCGTATTTCGTCTTACGTCCGGTAATGCCATCAGTCAGAATACCCAGATTGCCGTTATTGTCGTAGGTATAGCCAATAGCGCTGGCGTTATCCTCATAGCCGGTGCCGGATATCCGGCCCATGCCATCGTAAGAATAGGTGATATAGTCGCCGTTGCCATAGTCAGAGCGTGTCAGCCAGCGGTTGGCATCATTGGAATAGGTGTGGCTGATCAACGTACGACTGCCCACCTTGACGCTGCTTATCAGATCAAATACACCGTAAGTAAAGGAGTAATTGGTTCCAGAAGCAGCGGAAAGCGCAGCAAGCAAGTCGCCATTGTAGGTGTATTCTGTAGAGGCGCTGCCCCTCGACACCCCTGTGGTGCGATAACGGCTGTCCCGGCTGTAATTGGTACGGGTTGCCGTTGTCTCACCAGGCGCCTGAGTCCAATTCAAAACGCCGGTCTGTGTATCATAGCCATAGGACGTGGTCTGACCCAGTGCATCCGTAACAGTAGAAAGCAGGTTTCCATTAGAAGTATACGTCGCAGAGGATGTAAGCTTCTTGGTGCCGCTGCCGACCGTCACCTTCGTGTTATTGCCATAGGTATCATAGATAAAGTTGGCTACCACGCCTTCCGGAGTGGTGGCAGACAAAACATTATGATAGCTATCGTAGGTATACTTCTGACTTGCACCAGAAGGCAGCGTCATTTTGGTCAGATTATTGTTGCTGTATTCGTATGTTGTAGTCTGCTTCTGCAGATCCGTTACACTGGTCACATTGCCGTTGCTGTCATAAACATAGCTGTGACCAAACTCTTCTTTGAACAGTTGAATACCGTCAAAGTATACCACATTGGCGTTATAGCTGTAAAGCAACGAGATAGTGATCGAACTGTATGCCTTTTTCGCAACGATCCGGTCTGCCACATACTGCCAGTTCACAGAACTGTCCGCACCGGGGTTGAACGCGATCAGTGTATCTGCCTCATCCGAGGACGACGTCGTTGTGTAGTTGAAGTGAGCAAGGATCGCAAAGCGACGGTTTCCATCCTCAACCATCGGAACAGAGTCACCCTTTGCCCAGCCCGCCACAGCAAACACATCGCCCGCGCTGCCGGATACGTTGACCGTCTGGGATACTTGCTTATCCTTGGTTGCCTCACCATAAACACGGTAAGCGTAGCTGTTCATTTCAACAGCCGCCGTACCGCTGGAAGAAACACGCCGGTCATAGCTATCACAGGAGCTATTATTCGTCCAGCCGGAAGTGTAGCGGAAATCGCCGTTCTCGATCAGGTTATAGCGGCTGGCATTGGCAGATTTTTCAAACTGCACACAGTCAAAGTATGCCGTACCGGAGGTGCCGTTTTGCAGGCACGGAATGATGGAAGCCGTAGATGCCGTTGCCGGATGGGTATAGGTGACCTCCAGCCGGGTCCAATCCTTCGTGGCGGTAATCGCCTCACTGGTGGCAACGGTTGAGCCAGAGAGCATCAATGCCAGACGGGCACCGGTGCCGCTGCCACTCATGCCGCTGGTTTTCACATAGGCAGACAATGTGTATGTCTTACCCGGCTCCACCGTGCAATAATAGCTGCTGGTGGGCTGGATGCCAAAGCTGCCGCTATTGGAGGTACGCTTGATCATGAGAGCCTTGGAGCCCATATACCCCGACGAAGCGTAACTCCATGAGCCGGTACTTGCGTTTCCGCTGCTGGTTGTCCACCCGCTACTCGACTCAAAGCTGCTGTTGTAGATCTGATTAACAACTGTATTCTGCAGTTTGGAGGACAATGCCAACTGGCTGGCCTTAGCTACGTCGCTGTTACCCTTATACCGGTAGAACTGGGCCATACCCTCATCGTCCTGAATGGAGACCGTACTGCCGTAGTTGTTGAACTGAATGATCTCCTGATTGCCGTTGTGGTCAACGAAGGTATTCTGATTATGCGCGTAGCTGATGTCCAGCGTTCCACCAACGTTACTTCCGCCGTATTCTTTGACCTGAACTACACGGTTCGGCTGGCTGCTGTTGGTGGTGTTGTAGGCGTAGGTAAGCTTATATCCATTCGCATCGCTTACCTGAGCCAGAAGATGGTTACTGGTATAGGAAAAGTTTGCCGAAGACCGCATCGAAGAGGTAATGCTTGTCAATTCGTTGCCGCTGTAGGTATAGTTTTCCGTCGCCAGAGCCGAACTGCCTGTCCCGAGGAACGTAATACTGCTTAACGCAGTTCCACTGTAGTTGAATTGGTATTTTCTACCAGCGCCATCCGTAATGCTGGCGATTCGCTTTCCAGAGGAATATGTGACTGTGATATTGCTGGTGGTGGCCTGATTGTTACTCATCTTTGTCAAACGGCCACTGGTATCGAAGTAACTCTTGTTGTTATTCTTATCAGTAATGCAATACTTTGTCGTACCGCTGCCGGTCGTAGTCAAGATAAGTCCCGTATTGACCTCATCTTCATATGTGCCAGAGGACTTATATTTGAAATAATGCCGGGTGGCATCTTCGTCCTCCCAAATATAGTAAGAGCTATTTGAAGACCACCGATACACCAACTGATTGTAGTTACTGCGCCAACTGTAGCCCATGCCAAAATCATTGTTTGTTTTGTCATTGGCGTTATAAACATGGTTGATGTTAACCGGCATGCGGTTGCCGGAAAAACCAAGGCCACTGTAAACCCATACAAGATTGCCTGTATAGTCGTTGACATAGCCAGTACCTGCAGCTCCTGCACCGTGGGAAGTATAATCCCAAATGTTTTCTAAGCCGCAGTTATTGATATAGGCAATGCTCAGGAATGGCAATGTGTTGGCCGTATAATCCGATGAGCAAAATTCTCGATACAGGTCGGTAGCTGCCGCTTCCTGTGAATCCTCCATTTTGAACATCATGCCGGTGTTGTCACCGGTATACCACTCCTGCGCAATATCCGTGACATCCCAGTAGTACCAGCCCTTTGCGCCAGCGATCTGATAGTCCTCAACAGTAGAATCATAACTGGGCTTATTGCTCCAATTGATGGTATTGGACTCCTAAGTCCCGTTGACTTTATGCACGTCAATTTCGGAGCTTGTACTGCTGGTCTGGATCTTATAGAGCGCCATCTGCGCCTCAACAATGACATCCGCAGAAGTCAGAGTAGGCAGATTCTTGTATTTCAGGAACGAACGGCCAATACCATACTATACTTGGCCGATGCAAAGCATCGCCCAAGTATAGCTGAGCTGGGTCTTGGAAAAGACCGTCTGGTCTGCAATGTTGGTGAAGCTGAGTTCCGCATTAACGACGGGATCTAATACTACAGGATAAGCGCGGTCTTCCGCGGCCATCCATTCCTGCGGCAGCAAATAGGTCAGCAGATAGCCGTTATCTGTCTCTTTCAGGATAAGCTCGATATCATCACAGTAGGCTCTTTCCTGATCGAACAGATACGGCGCCGGCATTACAAACAGAGGCTCATCGCCCTCGGCATGATCCTCCGCATATGCGTAAATGCTGTTGTCTTCCTGCAACTCCAAAACAAGATTTTTGACTTCCAGCAAATACTGATAACCTGCCCGGTTGGCCGGGGCAGAGGCAATAATAACAGATTCTTTCAGTGTATTGGATGTCAAATCGTAACGCACGCTGACGCCATTGAAAACAGATGCATATTCTGCGGCACTGCTTAGTTTTTCAGAAAAGGTCTGCTGAAGAGTCTTATCTTTCTGAGAAAACGTAATCTCCGAATCTTTCAAAGAAAGCTGAGATGCCTGCATCGGCGTACGTCCAAAAATGGTATTTCCCATCTTTGTGGTCGTTGCCGTTTCCCATTGGTCATCCACCACAAGGTCGATTTTATCATCTTTCACTGCGGGCGTAGCCGGTTCCTGCGGTTCATCTTTATCCTCAGATTTTGGCTCCTCTGTTGCAGGAGTTTCGCCTTGATTCGGAGTATTATCATCCTCGGAAGCTTTAGGTTCACTTTCCCCCTCGGCAGGTTCCACTACAGACGTATCCCCGGAGTTACCGCCCGCGTCAATGGTCGGAGCATCTAGGGCAGCAAATGCCTCCACAGCAGACTCCTCACCATCCTGCTGAGGCTCATCAGCAGAAGGCTCTTCAACCGTGGGAGTCTCTTCTGCCGGCGGTGTTACATCAGAAGGCTCCTCAGCACCTTCAGAAGGTGTGATATCCTCATTCATTCGCGCCAGTTTTGCAGTCAGGACATCATCCTGCAGCAACTGTCCAGCAAAGCGGAAACTCAAAACGCTGTCGCCGCGCGCAATAGAAACCGCCTCGGAAGCAGACAGGTTAGAAGGTAGAGTTACCTCCCAAATACCGGCTGTGTTTTGATAGACGCGCTTTCCATCCAGCGACGTGGTTTGGAGCGTATTATCGATCTCCTGCCACATACCCTCTCCGTCCATATAATGAACCGCAGTGGGGTAAACGGTCAGCAGCCGCTGACCATTGGACAGGATGTACTCTTTTTGATACTCATCGCGGCTGGAGATGATCTCCGAAACCACATCCGGGGTCTCTTCATCGACGAAATCTCTTGCATACTCGCTCTGCGAGATGCGGGAAGCTGATTCCAGTTCTGCCGCCAGTACCTCGGTCGGAACCAGGTACAGGCAGAACACAAGCACCAGGAAGAATGACAGAATTCTTGTCATACGCGGTGCTTTCATATTTAGTTTTCCTCTCTTTTTTGTTTTCTGTTTGGCAAACCCAATCACTGTCTAAGTATCCGCTCTACACCTCCATCTTGTAGTTTTACAGCGACCGGATAACGTCCACACTTCCCTGTAT
>OOBZ01002869.1_pt1 | contig 10019 bp, 6 predicted proteins | sample 1671601 | NCBI WGS metagenome assembly OOBZ01 (sample SAMN06348173, study PRJEB24527) | human gut metagenome | biome: human gut; feature: ankylosing spondylitis patient; material: feces | host: Homo sapiens | place: China | collected 2015-10
AATTCACAGAAAAACTTTTTGGTACGCACAGTGAGCGCGAGCTGAAACGAATCTATCCAATCGTAGACAAAATCGAAGCTCTCCGCCCGACCATGCAGGCGCTGACCGATGAAGAGCTGCGTGCCAAGACAAAGGAATATAAAGACCGCTACAACGGAGGCGAATCCCTGGATTCCATTCTCCCGGAAGCATTCGCAACCGTCCGCGAGGCGGCAAAACGTTCCCTCGGTATGGAACACCACCGCGTACAGCTGATCGGTGGTATTATCCTCCATCAGGGCCGTATCGCTGAGATGAAAACCGGTGAAGGAAAAACCCTCGTTTCCACCCTTCCGGCTTACCTGAATGCACTGACCGGACGCGGTGTCCACATTGTTACCGTCAACGATTACCTGGCAAACCGAGATGCTGAGTGGATGGGCAAAGTCCACAGATTCCTCGGTTTGACCGTCGGTGTCGTTCTGAACGATATGAAGAACGATGAGCGCCGCCAGCAGTATGCATGCGACATCACCTACATCACCAACAACGAACTTGGTTTCGATTACCTGCGTGACAACATGGTGATCTACAAGGAGCAGCTCGTACAGAGAGAGCTTGCTTACTGTATCATCGACGAGGTCGACTCCGTCCTGATCGACGAGGCAAGAACACCTCTGATTATTTCCGGACAGAGCAGCAAATCCACCAAGCTGTACGAGACCGCAGATATTCTGGCACACCAGATGCAGCGCGGCGAGGCAAGCGGCGAGATGACCAAGATGACCGCGATCATGGGCGAGGAGATCGAGGAGACCGGAGACTTCATCGTCAACGAGAAGGACAAATTCGTTACCCTGACCGATGACGGTGTGAAGAAAGTCGAGAACTTCTTCCATATCGAGAATCTCTCCGATCCGGAGAACCTGGAGATCCAGCACAACGTGATCCTGGCGCTGCGTGCCAATTATCTGATGCACCGCGACAAGGACTACGTAGTCAAAGACGACGAGGTTCTGATCGTCGATGAGTTCACCGGCCGTATCATGCCGGGCCGCCGTTATTCCGATGGTCTGCATCAGGCAATCGAGGCAAAAGAGCACGTTAAAGTAAGAAGAGAGAGCAAGACTCTGGCAACCATCACGTTCCAGAACTTCTTTAACAAATACGAGAAAAAAGCCGGCATGACCGGTACTGCCCTCACCGAGGAGCAGGAGTTCCGTGACATCTACGGCATGGACGTTATCGAGATCCCGACCAACCGCCCGGTCATCCGTGTGGATATGGACGATGCCGTATACATGACGAAAAAAGAGAAATTCCACGCAGTCGTAGAGGAAGTCAAAGAGGCACATTCCGTGAACCAGCCGGTTCTGGTTGGTACCATCACCATTGAGACTTCCGAGCTGATCAGCAAAATGCTTCGCCGCGAGGGAATTCCGCATCAGGTCTTAAATGCGAAGTTCCATGAGCTCGAGGCAGAAATCGTAGCCCATGCCGGTGAGGCAGGAGCCGTTACCATCGCGACCAACATGGCCGGCCGTGGTACCGATATCAAGCTGGATGATGTGGCAAAAGCTGCCGGCGGCTTAAAGATCATCGGCACCGAGCGTCATGAGTCCCGCCGTATCGACAATCAGCTCCGCGGTCGTTCCGGCCGTCAGGGAGACCCGGGTGAGTCCCGTTTCTACATTTCCCTGGAAGACGATCTGATGAGACTCTTCGGTTCCGAAAAACTGATGGGCATTTTCAAATCCCTCGGCGTACCGGAAAATGAGCAGATCGAGCACAAGATGCTTTCTTCCGCCATCGAAAAAGCGCAGAAGAAGATCGAGGGCAACAACTACGGAATCCGTAAAAACCTGCTCGACTATGACCAGGTCAATAACGAGCAGCGTGAGATCATCTACAAAGAGAGACGCCGCGTTCTGGACGGCGAGAGCATGAGAGACACCATCTTCAAGATGATTGCCGACACCATCGACAATACTGTGGATCTCTGCATCGGCGAGAACACCGAGCAGTCCGAGTGGGATCTGACCGAGTTAAATGAGATGCTGCTCTCCATCATGCCGGTGAAGGCAGTGACAAAAGAGCGCGTAGAGAAGATTTCCAAAAACGAGCTGAAACAGCAGTTAAAAGAGGAAGCTGTTAAACTCTACGAGGAGAAAGAAGCAGAATTCCCGGAGGAGGAGCAGATTCGTGAGCTTGAGCGTGTCGTTCTTCTGAAGGTTATCGACCAGAAGTGGATGGATCATATCGATGATATGGATCAGCTCCGCGAGGGTATCGGCCTGCAGGCATACGGCCAGAGAGACCCGAAGGTTGAGTACAAGATGGCAGCTTACGACATGTTTAACGAAATGCTCGAGTCCATCCAGCAGGATACCGTCCGTCTCCTGTTCCATGTACGTGTTGAGCAGAAAGTAGAACGTGAGCAGGTAGCCAAAGTGACCGGAACCAACAAAGACGAGTCCGGCCCGAGAAAACCGGTACAGCGCGCAGAGCGTAAGATCTATCCAAACGATCCATGCCCGTGCGGAAGCGGCAAGAAGTACAAACAGTGCTGCGGAAGAAAACCGGTTTGATAAAAGCAGAACAGCAGTGAGACGGATGAGCACGATCCGTTTGACAAAGCACGCAGCTTCCCTACCAGAAGCTGCGTGTCATACAAAATATAAAACAGAAAGCAGGTGAAGCTTGTGGTAGTTGAATTAGACCAGTTCAAAATGGAACTTGGCACATACGATAAACCATTAGTGGAAGTGAGGGATTCACTTTGACCTCGCTAACAAAGAGCAGAGGATCGAAGAATTAGAGCGTAAAATGGAGGAACCCAATTTCTGGGACAACCCCGAAGAAGCGCAGGAGCAGATGAAACAGCTGAGCAGCATGAAAGAGGACAGAGATACGTATCAGAAACTGGTATCCGCCAAAGAAGATATGGAAACTCTGATCGAGATGGGACAGGAGGAGGATGACGATTCCGTTGTTCCGGAAATCGCGGAAATGATGGAAGAGTTCAAGGCATCCTTCGATGCCATCCGCATCAAAACCCTGCTGTCCGGCGAATTTGACAAGGACAATGCGATCATCAAACTGAACGCAGGTGCAGGCGGAACCGAGGCGTGCGACTGGTGCGGCATGCTGTACCGTATGTACACCAGATGGGCAGAACGCAAAGGCTTTACGATCGAGGAACTCGACTTTCTGGACGGTGATGAGGCCGGTGTGAAGTCCGTGACATTCCAGGTCAACGGCGAAAACGCTTACGGTTATCTGAAATCCGAAAAAGGCGTTCACCGTCTCGTCCGTATTTCTCCGTTCAACGCGGCAGGAAAACGCCAGACATCGTTCGTATCGTGCGATGTTATGCCGGATATCGACAAAGAGATCGATGTTGAGGTTCGTGATGAGGATATCCGTATCGATACGTACCGTTCCAGCGGTGCCGGCGGACAGCACATCAACAAGACGTCATCGGCGATCCGAATCACGCATATGCCGACCGGCATCGTGGTTACGTGCCAGAATGAGCGTTCCCAGTTCCAGAACAAGGACAAGGCAATGCAGATGCTGAAAGCAAAATTGTATATGCTGAAACTCCAGGAGCAGGCAGATAAGCTGAGCGACATCCGCGGCGAAGTAACCGAGATCGGCTGGGGCAACCAGATCCGTTCTTACGTTATGCAGCCATACACCATGGTCAAAGACCACCGTACCAACGCAGAGACCGGAAACGTCGATGCAGTCATGGACGGCGGAATTGATCTGTTTATCAACGCATATCTGAAGTGGATTGCCCTCGGAACCGGAGCGAAAGAGGAAGAAGCATAATTCGGCTGTGGGCAGAGCACAGTGACAAGTAAAATAAGGAGCATTTTCACCAACAGAGGACGGAAATGCTCCTTTCTGTTTTGAAGCCAAAGGCAAACAGGAGGTAAAAGTATGGGTATTATCAGAGCAGCAGTCAATGCAGTACACGGCAGTCTCGCCGATCAGTGGCTGGAGACCGTGGAACCGTATGAGATGGGGGAACATACGGTATTTACAGAGGGAATTCTGGTAAGAAAAGGCCAGAATAAAAAGGGAAGCCAGACGATTTCAAACGGTTCTGTGATCCATGTCTATGACAATCAGTTTATGATGTTGGTGGACGGCGGAAAGATTATTGATTACACCGCAGAGCCGGGCTACTTTACCGTAGACCAGTCATCGTCTCCGTCGATGTTCAGCGGATCGCTTGACGCAGCCGTAAAAGATACGTTTGAGCGCCTGAAATTCGGCGGCCAGACCCCGCATGAGCAGAGAGTTTTCTATATTAATCTGCAGGAAATCAAGGGAATCAAATTCGGAACGAGAAATCCGGTCAACTATTTCGACCAGTTCTACAATGCTGAGCTGTTCCTTCGGGCACACGGTTCCTATTCCATCCGCATCGTCGATCCGCTCCGCTTCTACGCAGAGGCTGTGCCGAGAAACGCATCCCGCGTGGAGATCGAGGATATCAACGAGCAGTATATGAACGAATTTTTAGAGGGCCTGCAGTCCTCGATCAATCAGATGGCAGCCGACGGCATCCGCATTTCGTTCGCAGCATCCAAGAGCGCCGAGCTGTCCCGCTACATGGCAGATGCGATGGATGAGAGCTGGCGGGCAATGCGCGGCATGGAGATCCAGTCCGTGGCAATCGCAAGCCTTTCCTACGATGAAGCTTCCCAGAAACTGATCCAGATGCGCAACGAAGGTGCGATGATGTCTGATCCATCGATCCGTGAGGGCTATGTACAGGGAGCGATGGCACGCAGTATGGAGAAAGCAGCAGCCAACCCAAACGGAGCCATGAACGGCTTTATGGGTGTTCAGATGGGCATGAATGCCTTCGGTTCCTCGTTTGCATCGGCGTCCGCTTCGAATCAGCAGCAGATGCAGCAGCAGGCGGCAGCCAAGGCACAGCAGGAAGCTGCAAAAGGCGTATGGAAATGCTCCTGCGGAACGGAGAACACCGGCAATTTCTGCTCAAACTGCGGAAGTGCAAAGCCGATGGTGTGGATCTGCGGCAAGTGTGGAACCGAGAACAGCGGTAAATTCTGTTCGAACTGTGGCAGCCCGAAACCGGAAGCGGCAGGAAAATGGGTCTGCGCATGCGGAACGGAGAATACCGGCAAGTTCTGCTCGAACTGCGGAAAACCAAGACAGTAAAAGAAAACAGATAACCATCCAATACAACAGCGGCTCCGGGGAAGGAGGGATAGAATATGGAGGTTATTACATACAAATGCCCGAACTGCGGAGGCGATCTGACCTTCGATCCGGCAAGCGGAAAGTATAAATGCGAGTACTGCCTGTCCTCGTTTACACAGGAAGAAGCCGAAAAGGCGAACCCGAAAGCAGCGGAAGCGCTGAACGGGGAGGACGATGCTGCCGGTGCACAGGAAGCATCCGATGCACAGAAGGAAAGCAGTACGGAGGAAACAAAAGGGGAAACAGAGCAGGGCGAAGCAGTTGTCTACACCTGTCCGAACTGCGGCGCTGAGATTGTGACCGATGCGACGACGGCAGCGACATACTGTTTCTACTGCCACAACCCGGTGGTGCTTTCCGGCCGGCTCTCGGGAGAATATATGCCGGATTTCGTGCTGCCGTTTAAGATCAGCAAGGAGCAGGCAATCGAGAAATTTTTGTCATTTGCGCGGAAGAAACGCTTTATTCCGAAGGACTTTTTCGAGAAAAACCAGGTACAGAAGATGACGGGTGTCTATTTCCCATACTGGATTTACGGCGGAGACTTTGAGACGGATTACATGGCACACGGCCGGAAGGTGAGAGTCTGGCAGACCGGTGATGTGGAGTACAAAGAGACCAGCATCTACGATGTCCGCCGGGAGGGCGAGGTCCGCGTGGACGGTCTGTCGCGCAATGCACTGAACAAGGCCGACCGCGATCTGATCGAATGCGTGCAGCCCTATCGTCTGGAGGAGATGCAGCCGTTTTCTATGGGCTATCTTTCCGGATTTCAGGCGGAAAAACGTGATATCGAACAGGCGCAGATCGCACCGGAACTGAAAAAAGAACTGGAGACGATGGCGCGCGGCGCAATGCGGAACGAGGCGAACGAGTATCTCTCCCTCGAGCAGGAGAAAATGAAGCTTTCTCCAAAGCGGGAGGACTGGCGTTACGTACTGTTTCCGGTCTGGACACTGACGTATCCGGGAAAAGACGGGAAGGTTTACTACTATGCGATGAACGGCCAGACCGGAACGATCAACGGCGATTTTCCCTATGAGCGGAAGAGAGCCCTTCTGACGTCGGCTGTGAGTGCTCTTCTGGTTCTGATTGTGATGCTGATAGGAGGGTATTTCGCATGAGAAGAATGAAAAAAGCAGGACAATATCTGCTCGGGATTTTTGCGGCCCTTCTGCTGTACGGGATTTTTTCTGTGAATACCGTAAAAGCCGAATCCCAGCATATCTACGACAATGCATCGCTTCTTTCTGATGCGGAGGAGCAGGACCTCGAGAGATCCTGCGCGGAGTTCGAGAACAATACGGAAATTCATATGGTCATCCTGACCGAGCGCAGCAGCGGTTCCGAGGACTGTCAGGCGATTGCAGATGATTTTTATGACAAAAAGTATCCGAAAGAGCCAAACGGTGTCTGCTTCCTCATCGACATGGGACAGCGCCAGATCGTGATTTCGACGTCCGGTATTATGCAGTATTATATGTCGGACACGGAAATTGACGATATTCTGCAGGCGGCGCAGGGGTACGCGAAAGACGGCGACTATGCGGGAACTTTTGCAAAAATGATTACGATGACGCAGGAATGCTTCGACCGCGGCGTTTCCGATGCGGACTATCTGATTACAGAAGATGGTTCCATTATTCATTACCGTAAGATCAACAGCACGGAGGCTCTTATTGCTGTTATCGCAGCTGCTGCGACAGGAATTCTTGTTTATTTTGGAATTTGGAAAAGCTATCGACGAAAGAAAAACCGTGGTGCAAAGAGTTATGCGGATCTGAAGCGCGTGAAAATCAGAGACCGCAGGGATGCACTGATCGATCGCCATGTATCGATGCACAAAATCCAGAAGGATGATGGCAACCACGGCGGAGGCGTTTCTGGCGGCGGAGGTGGCGGTGGAAGCACCGTTCACACTTCGTCAAGCGGAAACAGCCACGGCGGCGGAAGCATTGGCTTCTGAAAAGCGATTCGAAAAAATTCCTTGCGTATTGTGTCGGAATATGATACGATCTTTCCTGTGAAAACAAATGTATTTCCTGGAAAGAGTATAAAGGTAGAGGATTGCCATGAGAGAAGAGAAAACAAAGTACTATGTAATCAAAGAAAAAGCGGTTCCCGAGGTTCTTTTGAAGGTCATCGAGGCCAAACGGCTGATGGATATGCAGGAGCTTACCGTGCAGCAGGCAACGGAAAAAGCGGGAATCAGCAGAAGCTCTTTCTATAAATACAAAGATGATATTCTTCCTTTTCATGACAACGCAAAAGGAAAAACGATTACATTTATTCTGCAGATGGACGATGAGCCGGGACTGCTTTCCGATGTGCTGAAGATTATTGCCGGGTTTCACGGAAACATTCTGACCATTCATCAGACCATCCCGTTAAACGGCGTGGCATCGCTGACGATCAGCGTGGATATCGCGGAAGACCGGGGAGACGCCTCGGAGATGATTAACGAGATTGAGTCCAGACAGGGAGTTCATTATTTTAAAATATTAGGACAGGAGTCCTGAAAAAGAAAAAGCAAGAGAGGGACAAAAGAGATGATTCAGATTGCAGTATTAGGATATGGCACCGTTGGTTCCGGCGTGGTAGAAGTCATCAACACGAACCATGACAGCATCAACAAGAGAGCAGAGAACGAGATTAATATCAAATACGTTCTGGATTTAAGAGATTTCCCGGGAGATCCAGTGGAAAAAGTGCTGGTACATGATTACGAAGTGATCGCAAACGATCCGGAGGTTGATATTGTTGTCGAGGTCATGGGCGGCGTTGAGCCGGCTTACACCTTCACAAAACGTGCGCTGGAGGCTGGAAAGAGCGTCTGCACATCCAACAAAGAGCTGGTGGCAAGACACGGTACCGAGCTTCTTGCAATTGCAAAAGAGCACGGCGCAAACTATCTGTTTGAGGCAAGCTGCGGCGGCGGTATTCCGATCATCCGTCCGCTGAATTCTTCTCTGACTGCAGATGAGATCGATGAGATCACCGGTATTCTGAACGGAACTACCAACTACATTCTCACAGAGATGGCAGAGAAAGGTTCTGATTTTGCAGATGTATTAAAAGAAGCACAGGATCTTGGATACGCAGAACGCAATCCGGAAGCAGACGTAGAAGGTTATGATGCATGCCGTAAGATCGCAATCCTTTCCTCTCTGGCATTTGGCAGACAGGTTGATTATGAAGATATTTATACAGAAGGTATCAGCAAGATCACGGCAACCGATATCAAGTATGCAAAAGCAATGGGACAGATGATCAAACTGCTGGCAGTCAGCCGTAAAGTTGACGGAAGCTTTTACGCAATGGTATCCCCGGTGTTGGTTGGACCGTCCGATCCTCTGTACAGCGTAAACGGTGTATTCAATGCCATTTTTGTACATGGCAATGTACTTGGAGATGCAATGTTCTACGGAAGCGGAGCCGGCAAACTGCCGACCGCAAGTGCTGTCGTAGCTGACGTAGTCGATGAGGCAAGACATCTGAACCGCAGCATCATGGCATTCTGGAGCAGCAAAAAACTGGAACTGACCGACATCAGCAATTCCAGCCGCAAATTCTTTGTACGTGTCAAAGGCACTCCGGAAACAGAACTTGCAAAAGTGCAGGAAGTATTCGGAAACGTACAGCCGGTTGTTGTGGCAGATGTTGACGGAGAGTTCGGATTCGTGACAGAAGAGATGACAGAGGCAGAATACAAAGCAAAAGCAGAAAGCTTTGGTGAAGTGCTTGGCATGATCCGCGTTCGCCGTGTCGAAGACTAAGAAAAAGAATGATTAATTTATAAAAAGAGAACTGTTGCTTTGGCAGATGATATATCTGCCTGGCAACAGTTCTTTGAATTTTCAGATTTCGCCTACCAGTTCACGGTAAAATTCAAGAAACGTCATCTGCGTATATGGAACGGCCCAGAGCAGTCCGACAAAGCAGGCAACAACTGCGAGCAGCATGATCGGTATAAAGCTCAGCTCCAGAACAAAATAGCGGAGCCGGTTGCCCTGCATCAGATCACGGCTTTCACGTAAGAGATCTATGGCACTGGTCTGCGGATTGTCAATATAAAGCGGAGTTACCAGTGCAAAATCCAGGCGGATCACAACGGTGCCGACTACAGCGGCAAAGATCAGCAGGCTTCCGATAATGATGCCAAAGGCAGTATAAAAAATGGATGACAGCATAAATACAAGAATACCCGGCAGAAAGATCACCGTGGACAAGAGTGAGATAATAAGCTGAGATACAATAATACGATCCGGCTGATGGCGAAAAGCATACAGAAGATCAGAAAGCTGTCCGTCGCTGCCACGGCTCATATCGAGCAGGATCGTAATCGGACCGACGCTTAAAATCGACAGGAGCAGATCGGTGATAAAAGAAATCACTAGATAAGAGATACTGTTGCCTGTGTCCGGGAAAAGAGCAGCCGGGAGCATATTGACCAACATGATAATTCCAAAAGTAATGACACAGGCCATAACCGGGAGGCTGAAGCGATGTGCCAGAGATTCCCTTGCCAGTTGTTTTAACTGCGAAGAAGTTCGTTTCATAAGATTCACTCCATTCTGTAAAAGGTAAGCCGATCAGGATTCGGCTGAAATAAATGATGAAAGAGGTACTGTATGGAAAAACAAGAAAAAAACTGCAGGCCGGACAACCTTTATTACTGCGGTATAGTCCTGCCGCTTGCAGGAATATTGTTTCTTGCATTGCTGAGGTTACTGAAAATTCCGTTAAATCATATTTTGCTGCCGTGCATCTTCCATAAGCTGACCGGACTTTACTGT
>OOBZ01002870.1_pt1 | contig 10017 bp, 8 predicted proteins | sample 1671601 | NCBI WGS metagenome assembly OOBZ01 (sample SAMN06348173, study PRJEB24527) | human gut metagenome | biome: human gut; feature: ankylosing spondylitis patient; material: feces | host: Homo sapiens | place: China | collected 2015-10
AGACGATGCGGCGCAGGATGGTGTCCGCATACTGTGCGGCCAGCGGGTTCTCGCTGGTGACCTGGGCGGCAAGGCTGTCGGCGGGGGCCGTCTCCGCATGGCGGTCCGCCTTGCGGATGCCCGGGGTATCCAGCAGGCTGATGGGCCCCACCCGGTCGCCCAGCGCCACAAAGGCGCTCTTGGCGGCGGCATAATGGGCAGGCGGCACAAGGATATCGAACCGGCGGTCACCCAGGCAGGCTTCCACACAGTCCTGCCAGCTCTCGTCGGCCACGGTCAGCAGCTCACAGAAGATCTTTGCATCCGCTGTCATGCCGCGGCTTTTCAGCTCGGCGTTCACGGCATCCCGCACTTTGGTGGCGGCATCGCCGTGGGGGTAGACCCACTTGCCGCCGGACACGGCGTTCAGCTCGGCCCGCAGGCCCTCCTGCTCTTTTGCCAGATCCGCCGAAACCTGCCGGGCAGCAAAATACTGCTCTTCCAGCGGCTTTTCGATGCGGGCCAGCGCCTCGGTCAGGGCGGGGAGATGCTCCGCTGTCAGGCGCTGGGGCCAGAGCTCCTTCTCCACCGCAAAGCCGCTGCGGTTCAGCTGGGTCAGCAGGCCGGTGATGGTATCCGCAGTTGCTTCCAGACCATTCCTTGTCCGGGCCGCTGCATCCAGCGCGCTCTTTTTCCGGGCCAGCTCCTCGGTCAGGGCATCCAGCGCCCGGCCCGCGCCGCTGTCACCGGCTGCACCGTGGGCCGCCAGATAGGCCCGGCGGGCTTCGGCTTCGGCGTTCTTGGCGGCCTCGTATTTTGCGTTCAGGTCGGCCAGCTGGCGGCGGCCTGCATCCAGATGGCTCTGCCAGGAGGCATCCTCACCGGCATCCGCTTCGGCGCGGGCCAGCAGGGCCGCACCCCGGTTGACAAGGGCATCCGTCTCTTTGTCAGCAGCTTCCCGACCATACGCCACGATCTGTTCCAGCGCGGCGGCACGGGTCTGGGCCTCGGCCAGAACGGCGTGGAGGTTTTCCAGCTCCACCCGGTCGCCCTGCAGCGCTTCCAGATCCAGTTCAGGCTGGGGCAGGATGTACTGGTACAGGAACTCCCGGAAGTTGGGGATCTCGTCCATGCTGGTGCCCATCTGGAACACTTCATTGAACTTTTTGCCCAGCGGGCTGGAGGCGCGGCCAATGCCCAGCGCACGGCAGATGCGGTCCCGGGCCTCGCTGGGGCTGCGGGTGTAGGACAGGCGGCCCACGGCGGGCTTGAAGTCCTCCTTGGCGCTGGGGGCACCGGTGCGCGGATCAAGGAAGGGCAGCTTTTCCAGCGTGATGCCGTCCTCGGAGATGTACCAGGTCTGGTCGCCGGGGTGGAGCTCCTGCATGGGGCCCTCGGATTCCACCCGGACAGCGATGACGAAGCTGGTTCGCTTGACGGTATCCCAGAACTCGGCACCGATGTATGCCACCGTGCGGCCCGGGCGGCGGTAGGCGTTCTCACCGCGCTGCTTGGCGTGGACAGAGCCCTGCAGGGTGCGGCCGCTCTTTTTATTGCCCAGGGCATTGAAATTGCGGTTGGTGGTCAGGCAGTAGCGGATGGCATCCAGAATGGTGGTCTTGCCCACCGCGTTGACACCGATCATATAAGTCAGACGGGCACAATCGAAGGTGACATTTTCAAAGTTGTGCCAGTTGATGAGCTTCAGGCGCTTTAATTCGATCATTCTTCTTCCTCCCCGCTGGCATCTCCGTCAGGCCGCTCGTAGAGGGCCAGCTCTTCCCTGGTGCGGCTGCTCTCGGCGGCGGCATCGGCAAGGTCTGCATCCGGCAGGGCCAGCAGCACAGTGGGGAACACCTCGATGCGGCTGTCCAGACCGGTCAGCCGCCCCACCGGGCGGGCCAGATTGTACCTGCGCAGGGTGCGCATCAGCTCCTCCAGCGTGCGCTGGTCCAGCCGCCGGGGCAGGTTCATCTTCTGCAGCTCTGTCTGCACCTCTTCCACCGTGACCAGCACCTGATCGGCGCTGGCGGCAAGGCTCTCCCGTTTTTGCAGGTAGAGCAGGCGGAGCACCAGCAGCAGGATGCTCTCGTATTTCAGCAGCCGGGCCTGACTGCCCTCATGCTCGTTGACCAGCGCCGCAGCCTGCAGCGGAGCCGGGTAAAGCGTTACCGCATAGCCCAGCGGCGCGAACACGGCCCGCACCTCGGGCAGATGATCCTGCACATAGAGGTATTTTGCCCGCTGATCCTCCACGCCGCCCAGCACAAAGCAGTGATTGAGCAGATAGTTTGCGGTCTCTTCCAGCATTTTATTCGGTTCGGCCATGGTCAGCGTCCTCCCTGCGGGGTGTCAGAATAAACTCTTCAAACCGGAAGCCGCCCCGTTCGACCCAGTTTCCGGTAAGGGTGATATCGTAAGCCCGGCGCGGCGACTGCGAATAGGTGTGCAGGCCGATGATGCGGGCAAAATCGCGGGGGTATTCCTCCGCCAGCGTGGAGGCGGCCACCGCACTGCGGGCGGCAAGGGCCTGTTTTGCCAGCAGGCCCACATTTTCCTCGGTCACGGCCATCCGGGCGTAATCCAGCAGCAATTGCTGTTCTTTGCGCAGCTGCTCCGCATCCAGCCCGGCCTGCCGCACCGGGGCCAGCGGCGTTTCGCTGCGGGGCGCGGCAGGCGGGTAGAGGGGCTTTGCCCCGAACACCGCCGCCGGGTAAAGGTGCAGGTGCTTTGCCACCGGGCCGTCATCCGGCGCGAACAGCTGATCGGGCGTTTTGATCTCCTCGGCATAGCGGCGGAGCAGGGCGGTGACACTGCCCTGTGAGGAGCGGTCGCTCAGCAGCAGGAACTGTGCCCGCTGCACGGCCCGCTTGCGGTAGCGGATGTGGCTCTGGTCGATCTGGCGCATCAGGGTGCTCATCTCTTCCAACGAATCCCGCAGCTTCTGGATGAGGGCACGCACGGCAGGGGCTGCCTCGCCGGGGGCACAGCGCTCCACCCGGGCGTAATCCAGCGCCAGCCGGGGCAGGTGCTCTGCCTCGCAGTCGTCCAGCTCCTCCTCCAGATAAGCGCGGTAGTTGAACAGGTTATCGCTGGTCTTGAAGCGGTGGTAAGCGGCGGCCACCACCTTTTCCTCGTACTGGTCGAAGAGCTCCAGCACCTCCTGCGGGGTGCGGTTGCGGGTGAGCCGGTCGATATAATGCCCGATGGACGCATTCAGCGCCCGCAGGGACTTGTTCAGTGCTTCCAGATCGGAGGCCACCTCCCGCAGAACATTCTCATAGGGGCTCTTTTCCTCCCCGATGTTCTGCAGCAGCTGCCAGGCCTTGTACAGCTTGCCGGTGTAGGTGACAACGCGCGGGTTCAGGATCTCTTCCAGCGCTTCCAGCAGAGGGGCCACCTCGGGCACAAAGGCAAGGGCAGGCTCTTCCTCATAGCTGCCGGGCTGCTCTTCCAGCCAGCCGGTGCGGCGCAGGCGGAGCAGAAAGCCCAGCGCAAGGGTATGGGGGTCCCGGGTGGGCTGTTCGGCTTCATCGCCCGCGTCATCGGCATCCAGTGCCAGCGGCTTTGCCAGCGCCGCAAAGTAATCCTCGGCCCGGCTCACCGCTTCTGCCCGGGAGATGGAGTAATCCGCCGTGTGGCGGCACTCCTCCCACAGCAGGAGCAGCAGCTCCGCATAAAACGCCCGGTTGGGCCCCGCCAGCGGGCGGAACAGCCGCGGGCTGACCAGTTCAAACAGCTGCATCCAAAGGTTCCTTTCTTTCGACAAAATCTATCTTTTATTGTACCACATCACAGCCTTTTTTGCATCTTTTATGGGAAAGTTGCAAACAAAAAGCCCGCCCGGAGCAAAACCGGACGAGCCCGTTTTTCTTCTCACTGCCACGACAGAGACAAATGACGGTTATTGGCAACGCAGTCTTTCAAGTACAAATTGATCAGGGTCTGGTAAGGGATGCCCACCACTTCGGCCTGCTCCTTGAAGTAATCAATGGTATTGCTGTCAATGTTAATGGTGATCTGTTTTTTCAGCGCCTTGGCATAGGGATTCTTTCTTGCATTGCTGAAATCGTACTCTTTGAGCATAACACAGACCTCACTTTCCATATCTATATTATAATTATATTATAATTATAAGTCAAGTGCTCCAGACGCAAAAAAGCCCCGGAGGGCGGCAGGGGTTCCGCGCTCCGGGGTATGCTCAAGAAATGTTCAGTCTCGTATTATTCAGCTTTTTCTGCGTAGGTGATGCCGGCTGCAACATAGGTCTTGCCATTAGACATTGTCTTTGCAGCAACACCAGCAGCCTTATACTCACCAGCACCACTGGGACGACCCATCGAATCATTATTGTTCTTCAGTTTCTCCAAATCTGCAGCAGTAACTTCAATTGCAGGAACTTTTCCGTTGGTTTCATGACTATTCGGCTGAGCGGCCAGAATCATCGTCACAACCTGCTCACCATTTTCTACGCCATAACTGAATACAATAGCATCCTTCGTTGCAATCATGCCATTCTCATCAATTTTGTCCAGCATTGCCATTGCACGATTGCGGATAGTAGCATCATTTTGCAGCTTGGAATTCTCATCCATCGATGCATTCAAATTCTGCATATATGCCTCTTCAACCTGCTGTGCAAAACTCTTAGAACCACTGCCGCTTTCGCCGCAAGCAGTCAGCATCACCAGAGCCAGCACGCTGGCCAGCAGGATTGCAACAAAACGTTTCATTTTTTTCATAAAACAATTCCTCCATAATAAAATTCAGGCCCCCTGTATAACCCCAAATCATACAGTGTACCTAAATTTATTTTACTCTTTACCCCCCCCCCTATGTCAATTCGCAGACTAGCCAAAATTTTCATTTCTTTTTTGTGTAAATAAAAAAGCCCCGGAGGGCGGCCTTTCAGCCACGCTCCGGGGAAAAATCATATAATTTGTTTTGCTCAGGCATTTGTATCAATAGCCACCGAGATAGCCATGTAGGTCTGACCATTCACAGCTTTGACAACAACGCCAACCTGTGTCCATTTCGTGCTCTGTGCAATATTCGCGTTTCCAAGATTGCCGCCTTCGGCAATTTTCTGAACGAACTTATTCAGCTTTGTGCCATCATAGTCAAATGTCGTCACAAATGTAGCTGCACACTTACCATCTTTGGGACCATCAATTTTGAACCAAACCTTAGACGAATAGCCAAACAGATTCAGCGAGAAATTCAAATCTCCCTTTGCTGCCTCATCAATACTTTGGCTTGCAATCGCTCTGCACTGTGCGTTGTTTTCCAGTTTCTTTCCCTCTGGGCGATTTGCATTGATCGTGCTCATCATCTGAGCTTCTGCCTGAGCCTCAGGGGTCGATGTGGTATCACCGCCGCAGGCGGTGAACAGAACAAGTACCATGGTCGCCGCCAGAATCAAAGCGGCCAGTTTTTTCAGCATTTTCATGTCGGGACCTCCAGTCGTTTTGTTGTGTTTTTATCATAATATGCGGGGTGCCTTTCCATTTTGAAACAGGGCCCCTTCCAGCTTTATTTTATCCAACGACCGTCGCTTTTGTCAATTGCCAGCTTCACCAAACATTTTCTCCTGCTTTTGTTGTTTTTTCCAGAACGGATCTTCGCAAAGATCCTTTGCCATGCCCGGAGCAAAAACCGGAAAATATTTCCGGCGTTTACACAATTCTACCACGATTTGGTGCTAAACTTAAGGCAATGGGAACCGCCGGGTGCCGTTCCTGAACAAGGAAAAGGAGTTTGCCCCATGCAGCATGGTTCCCTGCGCGCTCCGGTGCGCGTTTTCATGGCAGCAGTTCTGCTGTGCCTGAGCTTTCTGGCCGCGCCAAAGGCTGCGGCGGCACAATTGCAGGATGTGAACGGCATCTCGCTGCTGTCCTTCGACAGCCAGCAGATCGTCTCCATCGGCAACCAGACCTCGGGCCGGTGCAGCTGGTACGCCCTGCGCTACGCCCGCACCATTCTGGATGGCAAGCCCTGCTCGGGCAGCGGGATGTGGTCGAACGGCGCGGTATGGTCTGCCGCCGGGTACTACACTTACAGCGGCTCCCTTTCCGACTGCCTTTCCCGCCTGTATGAAGAGCTGCAGGCCGGGCGGCCCGTCATCGTACATCTGAAAAACACCGCTGTCAGCGGCGTGTCCAAGCACACCAACCGCGTGACGAGCTATGAATACCACCTCTCCGGCTCCGGCTGGAAAGAGGTCAACTACCCCCACATCGCCACCAGCAGCACCTACGGACACTGGGTGTGCGTGGTGGGTATCTCCCCCACGGCAGACCCCGAAAACCTGCGGGAGAGCGATTTCTATGCGCTGGACCCCGCGCGGGTCAGCGTGAACGGCACACTGGCCGTAACAAAGCTTTTGGATGGCACCATCTGGACTGATAACTCTCCCTTAAAAGTCGCAGCCTGACGCTCCCTTACAAAACACAACAGCCCCCGGAACATGCAGGGTTCCGGGGGCTTCGTGTTTTGTATCGGGGGTTACAGCTCCTGATAGGCGCTCATCATGGCGGGGATGAACTGCTTTTTGCGGCTGACCACGCCGGGCAGCGTCCAGCTGCCGTCGGCGGCGGGCCGGCTCTCAAAGCCGTTGTTCAACACCTCGGCGGCGTAGCGGCCGGTGCAGATGACCACGCTCTCCTCCTTGGGCACATCGGTCAGCAGCATGTAGAGGTCCTCCACGTTCTGCTTGTTGCGGGCCTCCTCCAAATAGGGCTGGAGCAGCGCCTGGGCGGCCTGCAGGTTTTTGCGGGTCATGTAGCTGCCCTGTGCCACGCCAAAGCGGATATCGCCGCACATAAACACCTTGAAGTCCTGCAAAAAGACCTCTTCGGGGGTCTTGCCGTCCAGTTTTTCACCGGCCTCGAACATTTCGGTGGAAAACTCTTCAATGTCCACGCCTGCGATCTTGGCCAGACGCTTGGCGGCGTTTTCATCCACGGGAGTGCAGGTGGGGCTGCGGAAGGCCAGCGTATCCGAGAGGATAGCCGCCAGCAGCAGGCCCGCGATCTGGGGCGGGATGTCCACACCGTTTTCATCGTACATCTGGGTGATGATGGTGGCGGTGCAGCCCACGGGCTGGTTGCGGAAGTAGACCGGGCCGCTGGTCTCCAGACTGCCGATGCGGTGGTGGTCGATGATCTCCAGGATCTCGGCCTGATCAAAGCCCTCCACGGCCTGGGTGGCCTCGTTGTGGTCCACCAGAATGATGCGCCGCTTGCGCAGGGCAATGACGTTGCGGCGGCTGACCATGCCGCAGTATTTGCCGTCCTCATCGAGGATGGGGAAATAGCGGTGGCGCACCTTTGCCATCACCCGCAGCACATCGGCCACGGGGGTGACGAGGGTGAATTTGAGGATGTTGTCCCGGGTCATATAATAGGAGATGGGGGCGCACTGGCTGATGAGCTTGCCCGCCGCGTAGGTATCCTCGGGGGTGGTCATAATGGCAACGCCGGTCTCATCGGCAATGCGTTGGATGGTGCGGCCCACCTTGGCCCCATTGCAGATGATGATCAGGGAGGCTTCCTTTTCAATGGCGCAGAGCTGGCTTTCGTACCGGTTGCTCAGAATGACGATATCCCCCTTTTCCACGCTGCTTTCCAGCATCTCGGGGGTGGCGGTGCCGATCTTGATGTGGCCGGTAGTGCAGACCGCGTCGGCATTGCCCACCACCATGGTGCCGTTCAGCGTTTCAAGGATATTCTTATAAGAGGTACGGCTCTTGGCCAGCACTGCGGTATCGAACACGTCCATGTTGGCGGTGGCAAGATCCTTCACGGTGATGATGCCCTCCAGCTCGTTGTCCGCGCTGGTGATGGACAGGGTGTCGATCTGCTGGTCGCGCATGATCTTCCACGCGCGGCGCAGGCTGGTGGAGCCCGGGATGCCCGGCATCTCGCGGTAATCCACGTCCCGGATCTTGGGGTTCACGTCGGTGCACATCCGGGGCGGCGTGACACCGAACTTTTTCAGGACGAACTCGGTCTCCTGATTCATTTTACCGGCACGGCGCGGCTCGCAGACCAGCGTGCTGGTGCGGTTTTTGAGCTCCGCATAGGCAATGGCGGAGCAGATGGAATCGGTATCGGGGTTGCGGTGCCCGATGACCACGACCTTGTGTGCTTCTTTTGGCATAGGTTGTTCCCCTCTCTGGGTCAGATTCATTTACCTTCCGATCGGCCCCATACCCCAAACCACCGGGCACGGCTGCCAGCTACATTTTAACACATCCGGCACCGGGGGTAAAGGCGGCAGATATCTTTTTCTTGACAGCGTCCCAAAAATCGTCTATCCTTGACCTGAATTTTTTCTCTTTGGAGGTTCCCCCATGAAAAAGCAGTTCCGCGCCCTTTCCCTCTGCCTGACACTGGCCCTGTGCGTGTCCGGCAGCACCGCCGCACTGGCCGAGGCTCCCGCCGCAACGCCCGCCCCCCAGGACCAACGTGTCATCACCGATGTAAGCCCCCTTGAGGATCAGATCCGCAACATCGTCGGCTTTACCACCAGCACCGGCGGCCCCTACGATTTTGAACAGGCCGACCATAGATCTGCCGTGCAGGCCTACGGTGCAGAACCCGCCGAGGGTGTCGTGGCCCTGCTGCGCATCTACGCCCGGGCTGAGGACCGGGGCGATGCCTCCATCAATTCCAGCGGCCACTCCTTCCTCTCGGTGCGGAACGTTTCGGACCACGACATCGAGGTGGGCGGCCTGCGGATCGCGCCCGACACCGAGATGACCTTCAGCCCCCGCGGCAACCGCTGGGAGCACACCGGCATCTGGTACAATCTGGAGGGCTACTACAAGCGCTATCTGGCCGATTCCTACTACCAGAACATCTATGCTGTCCAGACCTCGCTGGATCAGGGCCAGCTGGACGTGGTCAACCGCAACCTTGCCAAATCTGACCACTGGTCGGCCTACTTCAACTGCGCCGCCTTTACCGAGAGCATGTGGAACGCGGTCTGCGCCGACACCCTTTCCGCCGGGCAGCCCTACACCCCGGAGAACCTGCGGAACGACATTCTGGCCAAGTACGGCGATCTGGCCGCATACAACCCCCAGATTCCCTACGATTACATTGTTTATTACGGCACCAGCCTGACCCCCAGCAAAGAGTTTGCCTGATTTTTTGATTTGTTGGATACAACATCTTGATTTTCACGTCATTCCGCGCTATCATGGGTGTGTTTGAATCCACGCGCCAAGGGAGGACACCATGACAGACGCATCGACCACATCAAGACCGCTGTTCAACCGTCAACAGCTCATCTCACTTTTCCTGCCGCTGGTGGCAGAGCAGGCCCTCAGCATCTCCATCGGTCTGGCGGACACCCTGATGGTCTCCTCGGTGGGCGAAGCCGCCGTTTCGGGCGTGAGCCTGGTGGACTCCTTCAACGTGCTGATGATCCAGCTGCTCAGCGCACTGGCCACCGGCGGCGCGGTGGTCGCCAGCCAGTACATCGGCCACCGGGAGCCCAAACGGGCCAAGGCCAGTGCCGCACAGATCATGTTCATTATGATCTCGCTCAGCGTGGTCACCGCCGTCATCGTGGCGGTGGGGCGGCACGCCATCCTGCGGGGCATCTTCGGCTCCATTGACGCGGATGTAATGCGCTACGCTGAGACCTATTTTCTGCTCTCAGCCCTGAGCTATCCCTTTATCGGCGTGTACAACGCCGGTGCGGCTCTGTTTCGCGCCCAGGGCAACAGCAAGATCAGTATGCTTTCCAGCCTGGTGATGAACGTGGTGAACATTGGCGGCAACGCCATCCTGATCTACAGGTTTGGCATGGGCGTGATGGGTGCGGCCACTGCCAGCCTCGTGAGCCGGATGATCGCCTGCTTCACCGTGATGTTCCTGCTGCAGAAGCCAGACTGTGCGCTGCGCATCGACCACCTCACCGACCTGAAGCCCGACCTCGACCTCATCAGGCGCATCCTGAAAGTCGGCATCCCCGCCGGCATCGAGAACGGCATGTTCCAGATCGGCAAGCTGTCGGTCTCCAGCCTGA
>OOBZ01002872.1_pt1 | contig 10010 bp, 8 predicted proteins | sample 1671601 | NCBI WGS metagenome assembly OOBZ01 (sample SAMN06348173, study PRJEB24527) | human gut metagenome | biome: human gut; feature: ankylosing spondylitis patient; material: feces | host: Homo sapiens | place: China | collected 2015-10
GTCGAATGCATCATAAAATGACATCCATGCTCTTACTAAATAACTTAAAACACCATCTCCATTTTTCCAATGTTCTGCTTTAGTAAAAGAACGAAACGTTCCGCAAAATTCTACTTGCGCAGCATCTTTCTTTGTGATGCCATGTCTCAACCTACAAATTAAGCTAGCCATGAAATGTGAGGCGTATAATTCTTCCTTATCATCACACAAACAGAAGGTATGAATTGCATGGGATATATCCACCTCATCAAATAACCATCCTATAATAATTGCCCGTAGCAAGTCATACTCTGCATTTATTTTCGCATTACCTTGTCCAAAGTGGCATTGATGCATTCGTATAAACTCTACCCTTGTTATGCCCGGATTATCAATAATAGTCTTTGCAGTAAACAACATAAGATTGGAGAGTGTAGATTTTTGAGCTACATCAGATACTAGACGTAGATAAAACTTATCACGCTCATTTACCCATGTCCACGCTGCTAAATCACCTATAAATGCACCTACCATAATAGACATATTGGTTAATAGTTTAAAATAAACACCTAACGGAATAGCAAATTTGAGTAAAGCGTAGCGAACAGACTGAAAAAGCGTTCGTTACGCTATATTTTTCTCTTGTTCAAAAGCCAAGAAGAGACAGAATATGGACAAACGCAGCAAAAGTTCAGTTACTTTATCATTACCCGTGCGATGATGCAAATTTCTTGCGAAACCTAAATTTTGCATCGTTTGGCGTTATGTGTCGTATCTGTCGGTAACTCACTATGAATTAATTTTGTAACCAAAAAAAAGTGAGTTATGAGAAGTACATTTAAGGTATTGTTCTACGTGAAGAAAGGCAGTGAGAAACCCAACGGCAACCTGCCTTTGATGTGTCGCATTACGGTGGACGGAGAGATTAAGCAGTTCAGTTGCAAGATGGATGTTCCCTTGCGCCTGTGGGACGTGAAGAACAACCGTGCTTCGGGTAAGAGTGCCGAAGCGCAAAGAATCAACCGTGCCGTTGACAAAATCAGAGTGGAGATAAACCGCCGTTATCAAGAGTTGATGCAGACGGACGGTTATGTCACTGCTGCCAAGTTGAAAGATGCCTATCTCGGCATCGGTATCAAACAGGAAACCTTGCTAAAACTGTTTGAACAACACAACAGCGAATTTGCCAAGAAAGTGGGACACAGCAGGGCAAAAGGAACATTCCGACGTTATGTTACCGTCTGCAAGCACATCCGTGAGTTCCTACCCCATACCTACAAGCGTGAAGATATTCCGTTAAAAGAGTTGAACCTCTCGTTCATCAACGACTTCGAGTATTTCCTGCGTACTGAGAAAAAATGCCGCACCAATACCATTTGGGGCTACATGATTGTGCTGAAACACATTATTTCCATAGCGAGGAATGACGGTCGTCTGCCGTTCAATCCCTTTGCAGGGTACATCAACTCTCCCGAAAGCGTGGACAGAGGGTATATTACGAGAGAGGAGATACACACAATGATGAACACCGATATGCCCGACAAGACACACGAGCTTGTCAGGGATTTATTTCTGTTCTCCACCTTTACAGGTTTGGCATATTCCGATGTCAAGAACCTTACGGAAGACAACCTGCAAACATTCTTTGACGGAAATCTGTGGATTATCACCCGAAGAAAGAAAACTAACACGGAATCCAATATCCGATTGTTGGATGTTCCCCGAAAGATAATAGAGAAGTACAGGGGTATGACAAGAGATAATAAAGTATTCCCCATGCCGAGTAACACGACTTGCAACAAGAAGCTGAAAGCCATTGCCAAGTTGTGCGGTATAAAAGTCCACTTGACCTATCATGTAGCAAGACATTCGGCAGCGACCACTGTGCTGTTATCCAACGGAGTACCCATTGAAACCGTCAGCCGACTTTTGGGACATACCAACATAAAAACGACCCAAATTTACGCAAAAATCACAGCCCAAAAGATTAGTCAGGATATGGAAACATTGTCGCACAAACTGGAGGATATGGAAAAGAACATTTGCAATGCCATTCAGTAACCCTTAAATCAAACGATAATGAAAGAGGAAAGAAACATCATAACAATGAACGAGTTCGGCAATGTAGTTATGCCGAAAGATATACAGGCAACCGCCATGAGTGAGTGGGAGCTTTGCGAGTTGTTCAATGTAACCGCCCCGACTATCAGGGCAGGGATAAAGACACTCTGCAAGAACGGCATTCTGAATGAGTGTGAGATAAGGCATACCATCCGACTGTCCGACAAGTGCAGCATGGAGGTTTACAGCCTTGAAACGATAATCGCCCTTGCGTTCCGTATCGGCACATACAGTGCGAAGCAGGTGCGCAATGCCGTTCTTGAAAGACTGTACTTGCGAAAAGAGAAAACAAGCATCTTCTTTTCGCTGAACACCAACGGCATAGCCAAAGCCGAATACTTCTCGTAGCTGAATTGGTTGCACGACTGACGGAATCCATTCATTCAGTCACGAATAGAGTAATCAAGCCAGCGTGTCAGCATATAATCTGACCGACATATCAACAGGAACTCCAATTTTTTCTCCCGAAAAGCGTAATCCCCACATTCGTTTTTTGGGAGTTTTTTCGTCTGTCCTGCCCGACTTCCGTTCCAAACCATTGAAAGTTTTTTCTTCGGGGGCTATTTGTCACCGTTCTGCCGCGTTTTGCGTAACAACTTATCCGATAAATGCTTATACTTTTGTAGCTGGTATTTTTCAAACTTAAAACCATTTGATTATGTCAGCTAACAAACAACAAGACAGCCACAGACCGCCATCGGATGGTGGCATGGCAAAGGAGGAATTCATCCGAGTGGGGACTACGCTTTACAAGATTGTGGAGCAGCCCAAACTGAACGGAGGGTATGTAAGGAAACGCATAGCATGGAACAACGAAACCCTGCGCCAAGACTACGGCAAGGACTACATCGGCAGCGTTCCCAAGTATGACGGCTTCTGCACCGTACCCGAACACATCGGCTACCATCCCGTGGTCGGCAAGTTCCTTAACCTCTATGAACCGATAGACCACCAACCTAAAGAGGGCGATTTCTCGCATATCCAATCTTTGGTAGGTCACATCTTCGGGGAGCAATACGAGTTGGGCATGGACTACCTACAACTGCTCTACTTGTACCCCATTCAAAAGCTGCCTATCCTGCTGTTGGTATCAGAGGAACGCAACACAGGCAAAAGCACATTTCTGAATTTTCTAAAACTCCTATTTCAGAACAATGTAACCTTTAACACCAACGAGGATTTCCGTAGCCAATTCAATTCCGACTGGGCCGGCAAACTGCTTATCGTGGTGGACGAGGTGCTGCTCAACCGTAGGGAGGACAGCGAGCGGTTGAAGAACCTAAGCACCACACTTTCCTACAAGGTGGAAGCCAAAGGCAAAGACCGTGACGAGATAGCGTTCTTTGCCAAGTTCGTGCTATGCTCCAACAACGAGTATCTGCCCGTAATCATAGATGCAGGAGAAACACGCTATTGGGTGCGCAAGATAGACCGCTTGCAGTCCGATGATACCGACTTCCTGCAAAAGCTGAAAGCGGAGATACCCGCCTTTCTTCATTTCCTGCAACACAGAACACTATCCACCGAAAAGGAAAGCCGTATGTGGTTTGCTCCATCGCTGTTGCATACCGAAGCCTTGCAGAAGATAATCCGCAGCAACCGTAACCGACTGGAGATAGAGATGCACGAGCTGATACTTGACATCATGGATAGTGTCGGCACGGACACATTCTCGTTCTGCTACAACGACATTCTTCTGTTGCTGGTACACTCGCAGGTAAAAGTGGAGAAGCACCAAGTCCGAAAGGTGTTGCAGGAGTGTTGGAAACTTACGCCTGCACCCAACGGACTGACCTATACCACCTACCAATTCAACTACAATCGGGAGTGTCGGTATGAGCCTGTAAAACGGGTCGGTCGTTTCTATTCTGTCACGAGGGAACAACTTGAATCCCTGTAATATCATTCTTTTTTTTGTTGAATTGATGAATAAGGATATAACTATGCTGACAATAAACAATATACACTCTCAACAAAATCTCAACAATCGAAAAGAGAAGTTGAGAGAGGAACAGCACCCGATTGTTGATTTCTCTTTTGGCGAGTGGTTTGTTGAGAAGATGTTGAGCAAATATCTTTCTGTAAATAAATGTGTTATATAAGCCATTCAACAAATCAACGTTTTTACAATCATCATCAAATCTATAGAATATCATGAACATACAAGAAGTTAAACAAATCAGAATCGCAGACTATCTGCAAAGTTTGGGTTACACGCCCGTCAAGCAACAGGGCAGCAGCTTTTGGTACAAATCACCGCTGAGAGAGGAAACGGACGCATCTTTCAAGGTAAACACAGAACTCAACAAATGGTACGATTTTGGACTTGGCAAGGGCGGTAACATCATCGCATTGGCAGCGGAACTCTACCATACGGAAGATGTAACCTGCCTGTTGAAGCGCATAGAGGAACGGACACCATACATCCGCCCTGCATCGTTTTCTTTTGGCAAGCAGCAATCCGACAACCGCACTTATCGGGTATTAAGAGTTGGCGAGCTGTCATCACCTGCGCTCATTGCCTATCTGCAAGAAAGGGGGATAGACATTGAACTCGCCAAAAGGGAGTGTAAGGAACTGCGGTTTGAGAATGCCGACAAACCCTATTTCGCCATCGGCTTCCCGAATATGGCAAGAGGGTATGAAGTGCGTAATAGATACTTCAAGGGATGTGTCGCCCCGAAGGACATCACCCATATCCGACAGCAAAAAGAGCCACGAACCGTCTGTTATCTTTTCGAGGGCTTCATGGATTATCTCTCGTTCCTGACCATCCGAGTAAAGAACAATCCGCAACACCCACGATTGAATGCACAGGATTACGTCATTCTCAACTCCGTTTCCAACCTCTCGAAAGCGGAAAGCATATTGGCAACCTATACCCGAATCGGCTGTTTCCTTGACAATGACACAGCAGGACGGAACGCATACGCCAACCTGCAACGGATGTTGGGTGACCGCTTGCAGGATATGTCGGTTCACTATGCAGGGTATAATGACTTGAACGAGTACCTGTGCAAAAAACTCTTGTCCCAATCGACAGAGCCGATAAAGGAGGAGAAGCAAGTACAATCCGCAAGGCGGATGATGCAGCCACCGAAAAAGAAAGGGCTGAAAATATAGAGGGGAACAGGTTCGCTTTCCCAAGGGTATTTAGACAGAAATACCATAGCTCAATAGGGCGTTTTCTTCACGCATTACACGGTAATGCTAAAAACTCCCTATCGAGCCAAAGGGAAATCCCTTTGGAAACCCTGAGAGCCAATGCCACAGGCAGAGAATACACTCATAACAATAACCGTAAAAATCAAACTACATGGGATATTTTTCATTGGACATAAAGAAAGCAAAAGGTTCATCGGACACCGTACAATCCGACCATATAGAGAGAAGAATCATACCTAAAAACGCAGACCCGACAAGAACGCATCTGAACAGGGTACTTATAGAATACCCCGATGGCGTTCATGGCAGGGATGAAGCGATTGCCCACAGGCTGAACACGGCAGGCATCAAGCGGAAGATTACACATGACCAAGTCCGTGTAGTCCGAGTGGTTCTGTCGGGAACACATGAGGACATGATGGACATACAGGAAAACGGAAGACTTGACGAATGGTGCAGCGACAGCATCCAATGGCTGCAAGCCACATTCGGCAGGGAGAACGTGGTTGCCGCCCATCTTCACATGGACGAGAAGACACCGCATATCCATGCAGCCATTGTTCCCATCGTGACAGGTGAAAGGCGCAAAGCCAAGAAAGAGCAGGAAGACGGCAAACGGAAGTATCACAAGAAAGCAAATACCGTCCGTTTGTGTGCCGATGACCTGTTCAACCGTCAGACCTTGATTGCGTACCACGACAATTATGCAAGGGTTATGGCTAAATACGGATTACAGCGAGGTGTGCGAGGTTCCGAAGCACGGCACACCACCACGACACAGTATTATCGGGACATACAGAAAAAGAACGCTGCCCTTGATGCAGAAAACAAGCGGTTACAGGAGCAGAAAACCGAAACCGAACAGGAACTCAGACAAGCCAAGAAAGAGGTACAGACCGAGAAACTGAAAGGTGCAGCCACCACCGCAGCGACCAACATAGCTGAAAGTGTCGGTTCTCTTTTCGGGAGCAACAAGGTCAAGACTTTGGAAAGGGAGAACACCGCCCTGTATCGGGAAGTTGCCACCCATGAGGAAACCATTGAGATACTGCAAAACCGCATACACACGATGCAAACCGAGCACAACCGCCAGTTGTTGGAAATACAGCAGAATCACCGTAAGGAGATGGCGGAAAAAAGTGTCAGACACAAAGATGAAGTATCAGGTTTGAAACGCATTATCGAAAAGCTGTGTGCATGGTTTCCTATGGCAAAGGAAATTATGAGAATAGAGAGCCTGTGCCGCCTTGTCGGGTTCAATGAAAGGCAGACCACGACATTGACTTATGGTAAGCCTTTGATATACGAGGGCAAACTTTATTCGGAGGAACATAATCGGAGTTTTACGACAGAAAGAGCAGGCTTTCAAGTGGTGAAAGACCCTGCGGACAAGTCTAAACTGACACTCGTAATCAACCGCCAGCCCATAGGCGAATGGTTCAGGGAACAGTTCGACAGGCTACGGCAGAGCATACGACAGCCAATTCAACCACAAAGGAAAAGTAGAGGAATTACATAAGTAGTTAAAACAGATTGCAATAAGCCTCCGATAATCGTATTTCCCTATCAGAGGCTTATTGCTGTTTAGATTTAGTTACGTTTCATAAATCATGATTTTTGTTTTTGATTGTCGACCTTTCTAAGTTGTGGAAGACATAAGGCTATTATAGCGAGAAGCAGAATAGCCATACCTGAGAACAAAAACCAACGGTTTACCCCGATTTGGTCTGCAAATGCACCCGACACTACCAACCCAAGCGGCATGGCAAACGACATGATGCTGCCAAGAAGTCCGAAAACACGCCCTAAATACTCGGGTTGTATCTGTTCTTGAAATAGCGCGGTCTGTACTCCATTATAGAATGGGGCAGAAAAGCCCATCAACGTACAACATATCGCAAATATCATAAAACCATTGGTTGGTAGCAAGCCGGAAACAGTCAATGACACTCCCATAAGAAAGATAGAGCCGATGATATTTGCCATGCGCTTTTTGAAACCTCCCCATGCGCCCAATAGAAGTCCGCCCAACAACATACCAACTGCAAAAACAATTTCCACCACGGAAGCATGCAAGGTACTTCCCTCGAAATAATTCATACTCATCAGCGGAAATAGCGCATTGATTGGCATATAAATGAACATATTGATTGCTCCTATCCAAAGCAATGTGAAAAGAGCTTTATTTTGTCGTATTGCGTTATAGCCAATGCGCAGTTCGGTGAAAAAGTTTTCTTGCTGCAGCGCTTCAATCGGTTGTTTTGGGATGTGAACCATTGCAACAGTGATACAGGCAATTATTGCTCCGAATACGTCAAGGGCAACCGCAGAATTCAACCCCCATTTTGCATAGAGAAAAGCGGCAATTGCCGGACTTAGGATGAAACTTGCCGATTGGATGGACTGGGTGTAGCCGGCACATTTGACTAACTGTTCTTCAGGCACTAAAAGAGGTGTTACCGCACTTAACGCAGGGGAATGGAATGCAGTGCCAACGCTTCTAATGAAGAGGATGAGCATTACTATCCATACAGGTAGTTCCGCTGACAGGGAAATTACGGTAAGTACCAGTCCAGCACAAGCTATGATGACATCTGCACCAATCATGACCATTTTCCGGTTCCAGCGGTCAACAAGTACTCCGATTGCAGAACCTAAAACCGCTTGAGGTAGAAACCCAACCAAGGTCGCCATTGACAACACCATCGCAGACCCTGTTGTATTTGTCAGATGCCAGATGATGGCCATTTGAAGAACCCCACTTGTTATCAGGGACACAGCTTGCCCCGCCCATATTGTATAGAAATCTTGTTTCCAATTTCTGATTTTTTCCATTTGAATTTTTCCTTTTATCTTTTGAATGTTTCTTGATTTTATAGCACAAAAAATCTCTCGACAAGCCTGAAATAGCATGCCGGATTACAAAGACAATGACATTCAAATCGAATTAATTAGATTTGAATGTGGAAAAATTACCAAGGTTTATGATATGCAATATTAACGGTGTTTTTACCTGTTAATATTGTACAATTGTTCATAATCATATTGAAAACCACTATATATGTTGCGACTTATCTTAATTGGGATGGTATTATATGCACACCGAATCCGCTGCAAAGTTACAATAAATTATTCGATTTTTGCACTAACTAAAGTAAAGAATTTCAATGCTTCCTGAATTTTGCCTTTCCTTTTTTATCCAAATCTGCAAAAAATAACGGCATAAGCAAATAGGTATATATCGAAAGGCAAAAAATGGCGAATACTGTTTGTATTGGATACTATATCAAAGATTTGTCGTATCTTTGCACCTGAAAGAGTTATTTGATAGTAAAACACCGCAAAACGCTGAAAATCGCACGGTTTCCTAGTCGTTACCATTACTTTTCAGATACTCCGTTAAATGTTTATTCATCAAACGGTTAGACGAAACCGTTCAGAATTTAAAATAAATTTTTCATCCTAAAACTTGCCTCTTCAGACAAGAAATCTTCTGGCATTATACTATTTATCTTTTCTGAAGCCAAGAAGTCAAGTTCACTGTTTGGTAAACGAATGGGACCTTTGGTATTTGTAAATACATAATAGCAACAATCATCCACAGCATGCAAAGACTCTTTATCTTCTACAAAGAATGAAGCATCATCGTCTCCAACTGCAATACAATGCATTAGATACAACAAAGTTGATTCATCTTCTTTGTGCATAAATACAACTTTTTCACCTTTCTTTGGAAACTTGTGCTCCCATGGTGGAAATCCACCCAAACGATAATATGTGCATCCATTTTCATCTAGGTTAGAAACAAGATTTTCATGTTCAGCATTATCAAGTTCAAGAACTCTAATGAGATTGCTTGTATCTTCTATCTCTTCTTCCTCTTTACTTACCATATAAATTTTCATGTAAAGACTGCCTTTGTATGGATTATTACCATTAACTTGGCTCAGTTCACATTCAAATGCATCCGACCAACCAAGATCCATCATAATAGCTAAATATTGGTTCTCAATACGAGGCACATATCCTAAAATATAATCAAAGTCAAAATCATCAGGATTACCATCATAGTCATCTGCCAAAGCTACGGCAATAGCATACTTATCATGTTTGTTACCTCTTTCCCGAACTAAAGCCAATTCCGCACCCTCATAGAGTTCATCCCAAACATCACTTAAATCATGAAAAGTAATTCCGGCAATCTGGCACTCTTTATATAGTATTCGTTTTTTTTCCTTGCAAGTAAACGAAGGTGCTGATACATCTCCTTCAAGAATATGGATATCATCATCCACTATCGGTTCTACGGAGATATTTACAAGATCGACATCTGTGATACCTCGTAATTTCAATTGATGCTGTAACTCCTTTAGTTCTGCATCACATTTAGGACATGTACCGCTGCAATCTCCTTGAAAAGAACATTCAGATGGAGTATAATCTAAGCCATATCTTTCTGCTACACCTTTCCTAATGCGTCTAAGAAATTCACATTTTTCTTTTCCTGAACTCATAACCAAAAATTCTATAACTTCCTGTATTTTATTTTAGAGATATTCGCAAGCCCCAAACTCTGCTTAATCTTTTCGATACCATTATCCAAGACCTCATCATCGTTAAATCCAGGTATATGAGGAACCTTAATACTTGACAAAGCCCTTGTATATTCCTGATAGATAAACGGATTTATTGATTTGACATCTACAACCCAATGGTCAACGACATTGCTCAAATTTTTAATCGTA
>OOBZ01002874.1_pt1 | contig 10010 bp, 6 predicted proteins | sample 1671601 | NCBI WGS metagenome assembly OOBZ01 (sample SAMN06348173, study PRJEB24527) | human gut metagenome | biome: human gut; feature: ankylosing spondylitis patient; material: feces | host: Homo sapiens | place: China | collected 2015-10
AAGCAGGGAAAGACGCAGAAAAAGCGGCAAAGCAGGTGGAAAATGCACTGGAAGAGATACAGGATGCGGCAGAAGACGCGGCGGATGCGATCACAGATGCGGCAGAAGATGCCGGGCAGGATGCTGCAGAGTCCGTCCAGGACGCTGTGGATAATATTGTGGAATCTGTGGAAGAAGCCGGCGAGAGTGCAGCAGAAGCGGTAGAGGATGCCATGTCGGACGTTGCGGACAGCGTTTCGGATGCGGCGAAAGATGTCGGGGACAGTGCATCTGACATAGGTGACAGCATCGGGGACGGATTCGAAGAAGGGACCGACCAGGCAAGCACCGCCATTGATGCCCTTGCACAGGCTCTGCTGGCTGCCGGGGTAACTGCATCTGTCAAGGCGATCACGGACGCACTCATGGACTGCACACAGGCAAGCATGGAGTTTGAGACGGCGATGGCGAAGGTTGGCACGATCGCAGACGAATCACAGAAGCCGCTTGGTGATATGCGAAACGAGATCCTGGCATTGTCCAGCGAGACCGGTAAGAGTGTCGGGGAACTGGCAGAAGCGACCTATCAGGCTATTTCAGCATCGGTAGCGACCGAGAGTGCAGTTGATTTTGTCGGCACAGCGAATAAGTTGGCTGTTGGTGGGTTTTCCGACACTACGACCGCCGTGGACATCCTGACGACCGCCATCAATGCCTATGGTATGTCTGCGGATGATGCAGCGAAGATCTCAGACGTCCTGATCACGACACAGAACTTAGGTAAGACATCCGTTGCACAGTTAGGTGCCAGCATGGGCATGGTCATCCCACTGGCGGCGGCGTACAACATGAACCTGGAAGACCTGGCAGCCAGCTACGCATTGCTGACCGCCAACGGTACGCAGACCGCACAGGCAACGACCTACGTCAAGGCGGCACTGAATGAGCTTGGAAGCACAAGTTCCGTTGTTGGATCAACGCTCAAGAAGCAGACCGGCAAGACTTTCGCGGAATTGATGGCAGAGGGCAATTCACTTGGAGATGTGCTGCAGGTACTGGCCGACAGTGTGGACGGTGACACGACCGCGTTCAACAACATGTGGTCGAGTTCCGAGGCCGGCGTCGGTATGCTGTCCATCCTGAACAGCGGAACGTCCAAATACAACAGCCTGGTGCAGGCGATGGAAGGAAGCACCGGGGCGGCGGCTGCCGCATTTGAGAAGATGTCGGAAACCGGGGAATTTGCCCAGCAGCGTTTCCAGAACGCCACCGAGAACCTGAAGATAGCGATCGGTGATGAGCTTGCACCGGTGCTGATGGAACTCCAGCAGAGCGGGGCAGATGCGATGGAATGGGCAACGGAGTTTGTCAAGGAACACCCGGAAGTTGTGGCGGCAGTAACGGCACTGGCGGCAGCCCTTGCAGTACTGGCAGCAGCACTGGTCGGGTTGCTGGTCGTTCAGCAGGTACAAAAAGCATTTGACGCATTTGCAGTGGCACTTCTTGCGAATCCAGTCGGTGCGGTGGCAGTAGCCCTTACAGCCCTTACAGCGGCGGCCGTTGCATTCGGTGCGGTCATGAAAGACCGGACATCGGAGTCAGTAAAGAACCGGAAGGCGATCGATCAGTGCAAGGATTCCTACGATGAGCTGAAAGACAGCATGGAAGAGCATGCGAAAGAGAGAAAAGAAAGCATCAAAAGTGCGAAAACAGAAGCGGCTACCTACCAGAACCTTGCGGACAAACTCTACGAGCTGGCGGATAAAACAAATAAAACAGCCTCAGATAAAGCACAGATGAACACGATCGTCGACCAGCTCAACGGGGCCATGCCGGAGCTTGGGCTTTCCATTGATGAAACAACCGGGGCACTGAACAGAGAGAAATCCGCAGTGGATGCCGTGATCGATTCCATGAAGCAGCAGGCACTTGCAAATGCTTATCAGGAACAGGCAAACAAGGCGGCTTCTGATCTGGCAGAGGCACAGATCCAGCTGTCAGAAGCGGAAGAAGTGCTCAACGACCTGCGGTCACAGGCAGTAAAGAAGATTAACGAACATAACGCTGCGGTACAGGACGGCACGGAATCCGTGCAGGAAATGGCGAGCAGTTATGCAGCGGCCGGCGAACCGGTCGATAAATATGCATTACAGCTGAACGCCCTGAACGGCCAGATAAAAGAACAGGAAGAAGTCGTTGCCGGCTTACAGGGGACAACTTCGGAAGCAGATGAAAGATACAACAAAATAGCGGAGAAAGCTTACGAGTATAAAACCGCTGTTGAAGAATCAAACCAGGGCGTATCAGACTCCGCAACAGAAATGTCCGATGAGGTCAAACAAGCCTATGAGGACATGAAAACGTCCATCCAGAACAGTCTGGAGGGTGCAACGGATGCGTTCAAGAAGTTTTCCGGAGGCGAAGAGATCGACAAAGGCAAGATCATAGAGAATCTGGAAAGTCAGGCCAAAGGAGTAGAAGAGTGGGGACAAAACCTGAAAGCTCTTGCAGGTCGGGCAGGGGAGGGGATGACCAAAGAACTATATGATTACCTGGTCAAATTAGGACCCCAGAGTGCAAATCTGGTCAAATCCTTCACCCAGATGACAAGTGATGAATTACAAGATGCAGCAACGGCGTTTTCGCAGGCTGGTGGTGAACTTTCAGAAGGCATTACGAGTGAACTGGCCACTGCATCTGCGAACTGGGAGAATGCAGGGCAGGAAATTGCCCAGAAAGCAGGCGAAGCCGGAGAGAAGAGCGGCAAAGAGCACACGGAAAAAGCAAAAAGCGGGATCGAATCCGGCCAGAAGGAAGTCACGGAGGCGGCCAAGAAAGGCGGCGAGGAAGCCGGAAAAGAGTCGCAGAAAGCAACAGCGGACGGAATCCAGCAGAATTCCGGGCAGGTGTCACAGGCGGCTGGGGATTCCATGAAAAAAGCAGCAGACACGGCAAGGACTTACCGAAGTTCTTTCGAAAGTGTTGGCCAGAGCATGTCAGAAGGTGTTGCAGTTGGAATCAACAGGGGATCACCTTTTGTACAGAATGCGGTAAACAGCGTCCTCCAATCGGCTGTAAATGAAGCGGAGAAAAAAATAAAAAAGAACAGCCCGTCCCATGTATGGCGTGATGAAATCGGACTCAGCATGGCTGAGGGTGCCGCAGTCGGAGTTGAACGCGGTGAAAAAATAGTAAATGACAGTGTTGTAGCTATGGCGGACTCATCACTGGAAACCGCAAAGGATACACTTGAGATCCATTCACTGTCCAAGGTTTTCAAGGACGAGATCGGTAAACACATCGTCGGAGGTGTGATCAAGGGCATTGAAGCCGAAGTCCCGAAGCTGAAAAAGACCATGAAAAAGATGTCCGAGGAAGCTGTCAAGGCAGCCGGTGAAGTGGATGCGGCAAAGGGCGGTTATTCCGATGCGGCGTCTGCGATCATGGAATCCATCACCAGCGGGCTTGACAAGCGTCAGGAGCTCCTGGTTTCCAAGCTGGATAACAAGATTGACGGCTATGTGGATAAGGTTGTAAAAAAATACGAAAAACTGGCCGAAGACAAGAAAACAGAGGCGGGCAACACCACGGATGCAGCCCAGAAGAAAAAGCTCCAGGAAGAAGCAAAAAAGCTCCGGAAGAACGCCAAAAAGATCAAGAACTATGCCAACAAATACACATCAACGTTCATGGATGCCCTGAAAGAAGGGACAGAGAAAGCTTACAGTAAGATCGAAGACGACTTAGACAAGAAGCTGGACGAGATCGCAGACAAATACCAGAAGGCTTACGACCAGATCATATCATTTCGGGACGACATGAAAAAGAAGATGTCAGAGCCGGCCAATATGTATGACCTGGACACCCAGCTGACACAAGTCGAGCGGTACCAGGAAGGTCTGAAAAAGCTCAAGGACAAGATACCGGAAAGCCTGATGGACCAGATCCTTGGCATGGACCTGAACGAGGCAGACAACTTCGTGGAGCACCTGAACGCAATGTCAGCGGAAGAACTGGCGGCGTACAAGGAGAAATGGGAACAGCTGCAGAGTTCGTCCAAAACCTTTTCGAAAGATTTCTTCGAACAGCGTCTGACAGATGTAAAAGCCGGATGGACGAAAGAAGTGGAAGAGGCAGCCAAAACCGCACAGGAAGCAGCCGAAGAAGCCGGAAAGAAGATCGCCAAGAGCCTGATCAAGAGTCTGAATGGCGAAAAAGAAACGCTGAAAAAATCCATGCGGGGCATTGCAAAGGATATGATCGAAGCGTTTAAAAAAGCGTTTGGGCTTGAAAAAGACGGCAAAAAAGCAGAAGGCAGCAAAGCGACAGCAGAGGCAAAGGGGGCTGGAACTGTAGCTTCGGGCAAGACATCAGCAAAGAAAAAGAAAACGACTGCCAAAACCAAAAAGGAAGAAAAAGAATGGCAGGTATACCGGGAAACAAAAGAATATGAAAAAGCCAGGAAGAAAATCGAGCAGGGCACCCAGGCGGAAATGCAGGCAGTCATGGCAGAAGTGGAAAGGATGCAGAACACAATTGCAAGCCTGGAATCCATGGGTGCAAGCCCGACGGTCAACGTGTCATCACCACAGATCAGCCTGGCAAATAATCAGCCGGTGCAGTTACAGGCTGAGATCCATACCACGGTCGACCTGGATGGTAGGACGGTGGGCAAGGCGGTCACACCATACGTCAATGAAAACATGAACACAATACGGAACCGGCAGAGGAGGGGAAGCTGATGGATGTACAGATCGGAAAGTATAAAATGGGCGATTTTGGGCTGAAACTGTTGGGTGTGGACCTTGGTACGCCGTCCGTCCGGAAAAGTACCGTGACCATCCCCGGCAGGAACGGTGCACTGGACTTGACGGAAGCCATTACTGGTTTCCCAGTGTACGACAATGCAACACATAAGCTGACGTTCGACTTCAAGGACGGGACTTACAGCACCTGGCTGTCAAAAGCCAGTGACATCCGTGGGAAACTGCACGGCAGGCGGCTCCCGGTTATCTTCGGGGATGACGGCTATTATTACGATGCCAGGGTAAGCGTGGACAGCAGCAAGCTCAACCAGCATTACAGCCAGATCGTAGTCACGCTGGATGCAGAGCCGTACAAGCTGGCACGGAAAACGTCACTGGATGACTGGGAATGGGACAGCTTCAATTTTGAAACGGATATCATCAGAGACTATAAAAACATCCCGGTACCGGGTGAAATCACGGTCGTAGGGGATGTGATGCCGACGGGGTGTGTTTTTGAAGCTTCGGCGGCGGTCACAGTGACATATGACGGAAAAAGCTACCAGATCCCAAAAGGGCACAGTACGGTGCCTGATATCCTGATCACAGAGGGCATCCATACCATGCAGTTTAAAGGGGATGGCGGCACGGTTTCCGTAGAATACAGAGGGGGCAGGTTCTAATGTACAAGATCACGCTGGATGGTTCCTACCTGTACCATCCGTGGATAAGAGACCGTTGCATCACAGAAGGGGTACTGACCCAGGAAGTCAACAAAAACGGCTCCTGTGATGTCTCGATCGTCCTGGACCATCCGCTTGCGGCATCCGTCCTGCGGCGAAAGTCCATGCTGGAAGTAATCCGGTTCGGCCTGACGGGCAGTGAGAAGACGATCTACCGGGGCGTTGTGATGAACACCGTCGAAGACAGGAACATTGAGATGGAGATCCAGACAGAAGGCGACCTGGTATTCTTCCAGGACAGCATCATCCGTCCATTCCACAAGACCGGCACGGATGTACCGGGAAAGACAACGCCAGGAAATTATTTCAAGTGGCTGGTTAAGAAACACAACGAACAGGTGGATGATTTCAAGCAGTTCCTGATCGGTCAGGTGACTATTACCGGGGAAGCGGCAGACCGGGAGCGGAACGATTACAGCACCACGAGGGACATTCTGGATGAACTCGTCACAGAAAGCGGCGGGTATATCCGGACACGAACCGTCGGCGGTGTGCACTATATTGATTACCTGGCAGAATATGAACAGGCAGGCGGCCAGGATATACGGCAGGGGAAGAACATAATTGATGTTACCAAGAACGTCAAGACGGATGACCTTGCAACGCGTCTGATCCCGATCGGGTCATCGACGTCAAACAACGAATGGCCGGTCACAATCGCAAATGTAAACGGTGGCAAGGATTACCTGGAAGACGCGGCAGCCGTGAAAGAATACGGCATCATCACGAAGACCGTGGAGTTTTCCGAAATACAGGACCCAACGAAGCTGAAAGAAGAAGGCGAAAAGGCATTCAAAAAGATCAACGGGGCAAATCTGGTGACAGAATTATCTGCAATCGACCTGTCGGATGCCGGTTATGATGTGGATATGCTGCGGATCGGTGAGAAGGTTTTTTGTGCAGCACCCACGTACAACATACAGCAGCAGCTGCAGATCACGAAGAAGGTGACAGACCTGTTAAAACCGGCAAACAGCAAGGTCACGCTTGGCGGTACGGCATTAACATACACACAGCAACAGCTGCAGGCAGGGCAGGGGCGTGTGAAGTATACAACAGTAACGGCGATAACGAATGGGCAGATTGATGAGATCTGCATTTACAGTTAAAAGAAAGGAAGAAAAACATTATGGCAAAATTTTTGGATACAGCGGGATTAACTTATCTTTGGGGCAAGATCAAGGACGCACTGTTTGAGAAAGTAGACAAAGTAAGCGGTAAAGGACTGTCTACGAACGACTATACGACAGCAGAGAAGAACAAACTGACAGGAATCGAAACCGGTGCGAACAAATATGTGCATCCGAGTTATACGGCGAAAACAAACGGACTGTACAAAGTGACCGTGGATGCAGCCGGACACGTATCTGGTACGACACCAGTTACTAAGACAGATATCACAGGCTTAGGCATCCCGGCATCAAACACGACCTACTCTGACTTCAAGGGTGCAACAGCTAATGCGGCAGGTACACACGGACTGGTACCGGCACCGGCGAAAGGCGATACGGGTAAACTTCTGAGCGGTAAAGGAACATGGGAAGCCATGACAATGGCCTATGCTGAGGAAGATTACACGCAAGCATCTGTTGGTCTCACTTTTGCAGGAAGTACCGTAAAAGCAAATATTCCAGTTGCAACTACTGGTAATATGGGTCTCATGCCTCCAGCGATGTTTACAAAACTGAATGACTTGCCAACAAATGCAGATTTATCTGGTACCTATGCGAAGAAATCCGACATCACAGGCGTGTACAAGTACAAGGGTTCCCTGGCAGATGCAACAAAACTGCCGACTACAGGGCAGGTTGCCGGTGATGTGTACAACCTGGAAGCGGCATCTGATTACGGGCCGGCAGGAACGAACGTGGCCTGGGACGGCAAGGCATGGGATGCCCTGGGCGGCATGTTCGTAGTCGATGCCATCACCAACGCTGAAATTGATGCCATCTGCGTGTGATCGAATTGATATAGGAGGAAGAGACATGGCGTATCTGGACAAGACAGGACTTACTGAGTTATGGAAGAAAGTGAAAAGTTATGTGGATGCCAATGCCGGAGGAACACAGACAACAATTACAGGAAACGCAGGATCAGCTACAAAACTCCAGACGACACGGGCAATAGATGGCGTTAATTTCAATGGTACGGCTGACATTGCCCATTATGCCGTGTGTTATACGTCAGGCTTGACCGCTGCCAAAACGGTCAGCCTGTCGAACTTCAAGCTGACAGCTGGTGCAAGAGTGTTCGTGCGGTTCAGCTATGCGAACACGGCCGGCAATCCTACACTGAATGTCAACAGTACCGGAGCGAAAGCGATCCAGTACAGAAACAGTGCGATACCGGCAAACCTGATCAAACAGTATGCAGTATTGGAGCTGGTGTACAGCGGATCGTATTGGTACGTGGTCGGGGATATTGATGCAGCAGTGCTTCTGTCGACGACAGCAGTAACGCCGTCATCGATAACGACGTGGACATATTCTTCAGCAGTCAGTTCCCTGGCGAATTATGATGAAATTCGTGTATGGCTGGAAATTGTGGATGGCCAGAAAGGCTGGGTTACACTTAACAGGAGCAATCCGGCAGAGACAGTAATTACTCTGTATCTTACAGCATCCTATAATGCTCGTGTTCAGTTGAAATGGGATACCAGCAACAATAAAGTGGGTGTATATGTCCGCAATATTGGATCCGGTTGGACAGTGAACCAGGTAAGTATCAAGCGTATTGAAGGGTTGAAACTGAAATAGGAGGGTGAAAATGGCAAGTATTACAGAGAACTTAAAAAAGATACTGGCGGCAGTTTACGGGCGTGATGTCCGGCAGGCAATCCATGATGGGATTGCAGGGTGCGATGAGAATATCAAAGCAGAATGCAGCAATCGAGAAAAGGCAGAACAAGAGTTCGCAACAGAAATACAGAATCTGGAGAAAAAGGAAAAGGAATCGAGTACCAAAATCCAGGATCTGGAAAATCAGTTAACAAAAAGTATCCAAAACTTGGAAGATAAAATCGCAATCGTAACAGCCGGTATTTTCGAAACAGTAGAAGCAGCAACAATAAATGCATTAAAAGATTGCAGATGGTATAAACATCCAACAACGTCAATGCTTACCTCTATGCCGGCATCTCCTAGTAGGGGATATTATTATCAGAACACAAAAATCAGTGCAACACCTGGTAGTACATACAGAATAACAGTCTATGTAATGAATGCTGAACAGGACACAGAAAATATCATTGCTGTTGCAAGTGGTTCCGGAACGGACAGTTCCTATTCAGATTTCCTGGGATTAGATGTAACTCTGGAAGAGGGAATGCATGATTATTATGTGACTATACCACAAGGATACAATCTGTTGCTGGTTACTACAGAAAATTATGTTGCTGGAAATATTGCCATCAGCAAATTAAGATTATAACAGCAAGAAAGGAAACGAAACATGAAAAAAGAAATGGTTTGTACGATTACAGGAGCAATCGGTGGGACGATTGCTTATTTTTTTGGAGGCTGGGATCAGGCTCTTGTAACTTTAATCATTTTCATGGCAATTGACTACATATCCGGGCTGATCGTAGCCGGTGTGTTCCACAACAGCAAGAAAACGGAATCCGGGACACTTGAGAGCCGGACAGGCTGGAAAGGTCTGTGCAGGAAATGCATGACACTGCTGTTCGTACTGGTGGCATATCGGCTGGATCTGGCAATCGGTGTGGATTACATCCGTGATGCGGTGATCATCGGGTTTATTGCCAACGAACTGATCAGCATCGTAGAGAATGCCGGACTGATGGGCATACCGCTGCCGGCAGTGATCGCCAATGCGATCGACATACTGACACAGAAAGCAGAGAAAAAAGGGGATGCATGAGCGTCCTCTGAGAAAGGCAGGTAAAACTATGAGCTACAAAATCACAAACGCCATATCATCATCCGGAGTCCCGGCATGGGGAAACAAAAAGAAGTATATCGCAGTGCATTATCTGGGCGTGGTCGGTCAGGCACATGATCTGGCGGCAGATGGGTGTGGTGCACATTTCTACATCTACTGGGATGGCACCATCTACCAGCGTTGCAGTCTGGATGCCGTGCCGTGGGCGGTTGGCACGGCTGGTTATTACAAACAGAAGCACCCGGAAGCCAACAACTATAACACGATCAGCATCGAGATGTGTTGCAAGTGTGACGGCAATGCCGCAAGTGCGAATGATCCAACATGGTATTTCACGCAGGAAACTCAGGAGGCGTGTGTTTGGCTGGTCAAGCATCTGATGGGGCAGCTTGGAATCGCTGCAGACCATGTCCTGCGGCATTATGATATCGTCAATAAGGTATGCCCGGCACCGTATGTACACAATAACAATTATAAAACCAGCTGGAGATGGGACGAGTTCAAGAAAAAAATTGCCGGATCAGGTGACATTCTTCCGACAAGCACGAAACCGTGGTACCGTGTCCGCAAGACCTGGAAAAATGAGAAAAGCCAGCTCGGGGCGTTCCAGACGATCAAGAAAGCAAAGCAGTGTGCAGATCAG
>OOBZ01002878.1_pt1 | contig 10005 bp, 10 predicted proteins | sample 1671601 | NCBI WGS metagenome assembly OOBZ01 (sample SAMN06348173, study PRJEB24527) | human gut metagenome | biome: human gut; feature: ankylosing spondylitis patient; material: feces | host: Homo sapiens | place: China | collected 2015-10
GTGGCGCGTTCGCTCGCGGGAGAGGGGTATAAGACGAGTTTCGCCTACGGCGGCGACCTCAATTTCACCAACCAGGCCTCCTACATGTACGCCACGGGATGGCAGGAGCTGATCTGGCAGAAGGACCTGCGCTTCGACGCCCCGGCTTCGGACTGGGGCTACGACGATCGGCTGATGTGCGACTGGTTCGCCGACCGCGTGATCGCGTTGAGCGAATCCCGCGAGCCGTTTCTCGCGGGACTGCTGACGTTGAGCAGCCATACGCCCTTCGACGTCCCCTATGCGAAGTTCGATGACCGGGTGCTGAACGCAATGGCCTTTTCGGACGACTGCGTGGGGAAGATGATCGACCGTCTGAAGGCTTCGCCCGCGTGGGAAAACCTGCTCGTCGTGCTGGTCGCCGACCACGGCTATCCCTACCCGCGGACGCTGGCCTACAACGAACCGCTGCGCCACCGCATTCCGATGATCTGGACGGGCGGGGCCGTCGCCCGGCCGCGTGTGGTGGAGGACTACGCCTCGCAGATCGACATTGCCGCGACGCTGCTCGCCCAACTGGGCGTTCCGCACAACGATTTCGATTACAGCAAGGACATTTTCGCACCGACCCCCCCCCGTAAGTTCGCCTACTACGCCTTCAACGACGGTTTCGGCGTGGTCGACGCCTCGGGCGAGGCGGTGTGGGACGCGACGGGCGGCCGTGCCGTGACGGAGACGAATCCCGAACTGCTCGACGTGGGGCGCACGATGTTGCAGACGACCTACGTGGATATCGGACGCCGCTGAAAATACCCTTTTTTAGGTATTGCGGCACGGCGCTTGTCCGCATATCTTTGTGGCGTCGAAATGAATACCTGATGGCAGGTATAAGTCCCCCTTGGCAAAGGGGGATTGGGGAGGATTGTCAATATGGAACCGGCGCGGTAGGCGCTGTAACGGGAATCCGGTGCATTCCATGTTTGAAATCCGGGCGAAAAAAATTCAATCCGATGCACCGGATTCACGTTGTCTATGTATAAAAATGGTGGATATGCGGGTGACGACCGGATGTGCGATCTGGTCTGCGACCGCTATGCCGTGTTGCAGGTGATGAGCCGTTTCGGCATTGCGCTGGGATTCGGCGACAAGACCATCGCCGAGGTGTGCGCCGAGAGCAGGGTGGACGCCGCGACGTTCCTCGCCGTGGTGAACATGCTGATGAACTTCGGCAACGGCGCGGAGCTGGCCGGCGAGGTCTCGGTCCGTTCGCTGACCGACTATCTGCACAACTCCCACGGCTATTTCCTGGACTTCCGGCTTCCGGCCATCCGGCGGAAACTGATCGAGGCGGTCGACTGCGCCCAAAGCGACGTTTCGTTCGCCATCATGCGCTTTTTCGACGAGTATGCCGCCGAAGTGCAGCGCCACATGTCCTACGAGGAGCAGACCGTTTTTCCGTATGTCGAGTCGCTGCTCTCGGGCGAGAAGAACACGGCCTATTCGATCGACATCTTCCGCCGCCAGCACGACCAGATTGATATCAAGCTGCGCGAGCTGAAGAATATCATTATCAAATACTACCCTTCGGGCAGCTCGAACGAACTCAACGGCGTGCTGTTCGACATCTTCAACTGCGAGCACGAACTCGCCTCGCACAACGCCGTGGAGGACGAACTCTTCATCCCGGCCGTCGAGCGGCTGGCGGCGGCGGGTCCCCGCACGGTGAAACCCGAGCCGTTGAGCGCCCGTGAAAAGGAGATCATCGTCTGCGTGGTGAAGGGCATGACCAACAAACAGATCGCCGATGCGCTCTGCATCTCGGCCCATACCGTGATCACCCACCGCCGCAACATTGCCGCGAAACTGCAAATTCACTCCGCGGCGGGACTTACGATCTACGCCATCGTCAACAAACTGGTCGAACTCTCCGAAATCAAGGACACCATAACCGATCCGCAGCCATGACGCACGAACACCATCACCACGAGCACACGGTCACGTCGCTCAACAAGGCCTTCATTCTGGGCATTGCGCTCAACGTGGCTTTCGTCGTCGTCGAATTCGCCGTCGGCCTCTCCTACGGCTCGATGGGCCTGCTGTCCGATGCCGGGCACAACCTTTCCGACGTCGCCAGCCTGCTGCTGGCCATGCTGGCCTTCCGGCTGGCGCAGGCGCAGGCTACGCCCCGCTACACCTACGGCTACAAGAAAAGCACGGTGCTGATCTCACTGTTGAACTCGGTGATCCTGCTGATCGCCGTGGGGGTCATCGTCGCCGAGAGCATCGGCCGCATGCTGCATCCCGCGCCGGTCGAAGGCGGCGCCATCGCCTGGACGGCGGGCGTCGGGGTGGCGATCAACGGCTTCACGGCGTGGCTGTTTCTGAAGGACAAGGACCGTGATCTGAATGTCAAGGGCGCATATCTGCACATGGCCGCCGATGCGCTGGTGTCGGTCGGGGTGCTCGTTTCGGGACTCGTGATCTCGTGGACGGGCTGGACGATCGTCGACCCTGTCGTGGGACTGGTCGTCGCCGCGGTGATCGTGGCGTCGGTCTGGTCGCTGACGCGCGACAGCCTGCGTCTGTCGCTCGACGGCGTTCCCGGGGAGATCGACGTGGCCGCGATCGGGCGGAAGATGACGGACGTTCCGGGCGTGAAGGCCGTCCACCACATCCATGTCTGGGCTATCAGTACGACGGAAAACGCCCTGACGGCCCATGTCGTGCTCGAAAGCCTGTCCCGTATGGAGGAGGTGAAACACGATCTGAAAGACCTCCTGAACCATGCCGGAATCTCCCATGCGACGCTCGAATTCGAGTCCGCGGCCGAGCGGTGCGACGACCTGCACGATTGATCTGTCCGTCCGGGCCGAATCGTTCTGTTTAAAGGCGGAATCCCGACCCTGATCGTCAGGGTCGGGATTGTTTTTCTCCGAAAAGGATATGATCTTTATTGCCGGAAGGAAAATGGGTTCAAAAGCAAATGGTGACGCGACTCTTCGGAAGGAGGGGGCCGGTCGGCCGGCCGTTTTTGCGCTACGGCACGGGGTCGTAGCCGCTGCCGCCCCACGGATGGCACTTCGACAGCCGCCGCAGGGCGAGCCACAGTCCTTTCAGGGGGCCGTATTTGCGCAACGCCTCGAGCGCATACTGCGAGCAGGTGGGGGTGAACCGGCACGACGGGGGCGTGAAGGGCGAGATGCAGAGCTGGTAGAACTTCACCAGTCCGATCAGCGGCAGGGCGCAGGCCTGTTTAAAGATGTTCCACGACCGATTCCAGAATCCTGCGGACTGCATTTGCGACGGTTTTATAAGGCAGCGTCTCCTTCGACGAGTAGATCAGCGCCAGGTCCAGGTTGACCGGCCGGCCGTCGTGCAGAATCTGCTTTTGCAGGCGGTAGGCCTCCTTCGTGCGGCGGCGCACGAGGTTGCGTTTGTTGGCCCGTTTGTGGAACTTTTTGGGGACGGAAAAGAGCACCTCGACCGATTGCTCGGTGTCAGGCTCCGCGAACCACACGTAGCGGAACGGGAAGATGAAGCCGCTTTCGCCGCTCTCGAACAGACGGCGCACGGCCCCGAGCGAACGGAGCCTTTCGGTGCGGGGTAGCGAGTGTGCGGACATGGCGGCAGGGGGCTTGCAGCCCTTATTTACGGGATTCCGTGGTCGGACGGCGCGTGCGGCCCTTCTTGGCCAGCTTGTGCTGCTGGCTGCGGATGAACTCTTCCTTGCGGGCGTCGGTCACCAGTTCCACCGGCTCGATCTCCTCGCCTTTCTGCACCTTTTGCAGGTAGATGTCGATGGCCTTGACCATCGAGGGGGCTTCGGGCGTCGGGGCGTTGGCCAGCACGGTGATTCCGGCCCCGAGGGCGGCGCGCAGCGTGCCTTCGCCGAATACCGCCACGGCGGGCAGGCCGTCGGTTCCGAACTTCTCGATGAGGGTTTTCACGTCCGAGGGCGAATAGAGCGCCAGCAGGTCGTAGTCGGTCATTTTAACGTCGTCCAGATCCCCGGCGACCGTGCGGGCCAGGATGACGGGATCGAACGAGAGTTTGAGCTTGGCGAGCGTTTCCGGCAGTTCGGGTTTGTGGGGTTCGCTCAACGCCAGCAGGAATTTCTCCTCCTTGTGTTTGATGATCAGTTCGATGAGCGACGTGAACGAGCCGTCGGCAAACGAGATCTTGCGTTTGCGGTAGACGATGTATTTCTGCAGGTAGAGCGCTACGGCCTCCGTCTGGCAGATGTATTTCATGGTTTCGGGCACGGTGATGCGGGCCTCTTCGCAGATATGGAAAAAACTGTCGACTGTCGTACGCGATGTGAATATGACGGCCGTGTGCGTGAGTATTTCGACCCTTTGGGCGCGGAACTCCTTCAGGGAGACGCCTTCTACGCGGATGAAGGGCCGGTAGGCGATTTCCACGTGGTGTTTCTGGGACAATTCGTAGAACGGGGACTTTTCGATGACAGCGGGCCTCGGCTGCGAAACTAATACACTCTTTACTTTCAATGTTGCGAATTGATTTAGGTTTGTCTTTGCCGTTTCATCTTACTGCAAGCAGCCATAATAGGCTGACAGGGAAGACTTCCACGGTGCAAAGGTACAAAAACCAATGCAAAATCGAAACTTTTTTGGAAAGAAACAGGTTTAATGTCTCCTTGAGGTATAAGGCGGCCGCTGCGGCCAATTCGACGGCGATGATGCAGAACCAGACGCCGCCCGTGCCCTGCGGGCAGAGTGCGAAGAGCAGCAGCGGGGGTGAAATGAGGATCATCCCGAGGGCGAAACAGGTGCGTTTGAGCAGCATGAGCTGTGCGATGAAGGGCTGCGAGAGGGTCAGCGCTCCGGCCAGCCGCACGGCGATTGTCTGATAGGCGGCTACGCCCAGCGAGGCGAGCGAAACCAGCAGGCTGAAAATCAAGGCTGCGCCCTGCGGAATGGACGCTGCCAGCCGGCCGGGCATCAGCGTGTCGCCGTATTTGACCGCCGCGACGCCCAGAAAGAGCAGGCCGATGGCGGTGGCGATGTTCAGGAAACGCGAGTAGCCGCTTCCGCCCGGGTCCTCGGAGAAGCGTTTTCCCGTGGCCGCGTCGCGCGAGATGCGGCCCAGCAGCGTGCGCACGTCGCCCAGGTTGCGGTAGAGCAGCATGGCGTAGGTGGCGGCGAGCAGCAGCACGAAACTCTGGAAAACGGCGTTTTCCGCGAGCGGCGGAGGCGGTGCGAGCGGAATGCGTGCGGGTTCCGCGAGGGTCGACTGCGCTCCGAAAATTGCGGCGGAGGTCGTGTCGCGCCATTCGGAAGGGGCTGCACCGGTCGCTGCAACGGAGAACGGCGCGGAACTGCCGTCCGCAAAGGCCGGGTTTGCAAAGTTCGTTCCCGCAAAGGCCGTTTCCGCCCGGAGCGTATCCGGCCCGGGGACATATCCCGTCCGGGCCGGTGCGTCCGGAGTTCCGGACACCGAATCCGCCGCAGGCACTGCGGGTTGCGTATGTGCCGGCGAGGAGTTCATCAGGCGAAGTGGCGTTTGAGTGTGATGCGAATGGTGGTTCCCTTGCCGATTTCGGAGTCGATGACGGCGATCTTACCCTGGTGGTACTCCTCGACGATGCGGCGCGAGAGCGACAGCCCGAGGCCCCAGCCGCGGGTCTTGGTCGTGAATCCCGGTTCGAAGATGCGTTTCCAGTTGCTCTTGGGAATGCCCTTGCCTGTGTCCTTCACGTCGATCATAACGCTCCTGTCGTCCGACGAAATCCGCACGTCGATGGCTCCGTGGCCTTGCAGGGCGTCGAGCGAGTTTTTCATCAGGTTCTCCACGACCCATTCGAACAGTGCGGCGTTGATGTTGGCCTGCACGGGGGCGATGGCCAGTCCGTTGTAGTCGAGCGTCACGTTGCGGGGAATGCGCTTGCGGAAATACATGACCGATTCGCCCACCACTTCGTTGATGTTCGCCGGGGTGAGGGGCGTCTCGGAGCCGATTTTCGAAAAACGGTCCACGATCTTCATCAGGTGCGTGAGGTCCTTGTTCATCTCCTCGACGGCCGTCTGGTCCACATCCTGCGAACGCAGGTATTCGATCCATCCCAGCAGCGACGAGGTCGGGGTTCCCAGCTGGTGGGCGGTCTCCTTGGCCAGTCCGATCCAGACGCGGTTCTGCTCGTCGTGCTTCGACGAGCGGAAGGCGATGAATCCCAGCGCGATGAAGGCTGTGATGACGAGGAGCTGCACGTAGGGGAAGTAGTAGAGCGACTTGAGCAGCGCCGACTTGCCGTAGAAGATGATGTGGTAATGCTGCGACGACCAGACGAACTTCACCGGGATCGGCGGGTTGTCGACCGAAAATTTGTCGATCTGTTTCCGGAGCCGTCCGGGATGGTTGATGATCTTCTCGGGGATGAGGTGCGAGTTGATGACTTCGAGGTTCTCGTTGGTGATGATGAACGGGATGTTGTTGCCGTTGGACATGATGTCGGCCACGAACGGGTCCTGGATCGAGCCGCCCAGCACGTCGCGCGTCACGCGCTCCATGGCGTGGGCCCACAGCGCTACGTCGTGCTGCTCCTTCTCCTTGAGCCGCCGGGCCATGTCGTTGGTGTAGAGCAGCGACAGGGCGCCGAGCGTCACCCCGACGACGATCACCACCACCCGGTTGCGGAACGAGAAGAATTCAGTCCTGATTTTCATGTCTTTACTTGCGCTTGGTGTCCTGCTCGCGGGTGATTCGGGCGTACTCTGCGGGATCGCCGAGCACCTCGACGGCCTTTTTCACCTCCTTGTCGCCCGACAGCGAGTGCTCGATCACGCCGGCCTGGTAGCCGTGGCGCATGACGATGTCGTTGTTGATCGTCTCGACGACCTGCGTGCGGTAGGTTTCGAGGTTGGTCTGCGTGTCGTCCTTCAACTCGGCCTCCACCTGCTCGAACTTGTTCTTCAAGTCGGCGAAACGGTCGTCCTCGGCGGCTTTTTTCAGCGCCTTGAGCGCCCGGCGGGTGTCCGATTCGTAGGGGACCTTCTTGTCTTGCATGAACTCCGCGAAGTCGGCGTAGTCCTTGTCCGTGATCGAGAAGGTGCGGATGTCGATCTGCCGGCCGGGGTTGCGGCGCGTGTATTCGTCGCCGAAATCCTCGATGAATCCCAGCGCGTAGAGCGTCAGGGCGAAGCGTGAAATGTACTCCGGGTCGGTCGCGATGTCGGGCATCACGCCGCCGCCGTCGTAGACCTTGCGGCCCGCGCGGGTCGTGAACTCCGAGATCAGCGAGTCGGGCACCGCGCGCACCGAACCTTCCTGCGAATGGGAGTAGTCGATGGCCTGGATGCAGCGGCCCGAGGGGATGTAGTATTTGGCCGTGGTGAGTTTGAGCATGGCATTGTAGCCCAGCGGTCGAGGCGACTGCACGAGTCCCTTGCCGAAACTGCGCTGGCCGATCAGCACCGCGCGGTCGAGGTCCTGCAACGCCCCGGCGACGATCTCCGCCGCCGACGCCGAATTGCCGTTGATCAGCACCGTCAGCGGCAGGTCTGCAAGGATCGGCTCCGTGTCGGTGCGGAACACCTGCTTCGAATCTTCCGAACGCCCCTTGGTGCTGACCACCTCGGTCCCTTTGGGGACGAACATTCCCAGGATTTTGACCGCCTCCTGCATGATGCCGCCGCCGTTGGAGCGGTAGTCGAGCACAAGCCCTTTCAGCGGCCTTTCGGTGCGCAGCCGTTCGATGGCTGCGCGCATCTCCTCGTAGCATCCTTCGGTGAAGTCGCTGTGGCGGATGTAGCCGATGCCGTCGGCGACCCATCCGGCGTAGGGCACGCCCGGGATCGCGATCCGTTCGCGGCGGATCGCCGCCGTCTGCTGCGTGCCGTCGAGGTGCTCGACGGTCACTTTGACCTTGCTGCCCGGCTCGCCCTTGAGACGCGAGGAGACCTGCTCGGTCGTGAAGCCTTTGGCGTCCTTGCCGTCGATCGAGAGGATCTTGTCGCCGATCTTCAGCCCGGCCTTGTCGGCGGGCGATCCCTGGTAGGGCTGCGCGATGCGGACGTAGTCGTCCTTCTGGCGGATGAGCGCCCCGATGCCGCCGTACTTGCCCGTGGTGAGCAGTTCGAAATCCTGCATCCCCTCCTCGGGGATATACTCCGTGTAGGGGTCCAGGTCGCTGACCATGCCGGCGGCGGCCCCCTCCATCAGGCGGTCGGGGTCCACGGGGTCGACGTAGTTGAGCGACAGTTCGCGCATCATGTTGACGGCGATCTCCATGTTGCGGCCCAGCCCGAAGTCGTTGCGGGCGGCGAATGTCAGAAGTCCCGCGGCGCCGACAGCGGCCGCCGCAGTGAGCAGGTAACGGTATTTTCTAATCATTGCGTGTCATGTGTATATACGAATCGAGCCGGTACTGCACCCGGGCGACGCCGCGGCGGATGCCGTCGAGCACGATCCATTGTCCGTACTGTGAAACCTTTATCTCGTCTTCGCCCAGCAGCATCAGCTTCTGGCCGAAATTGTCGGCGCGGAAGGTCATCACCCCGTCCTCGTCCGAGCGCAGCGAAAAGCCTGCCGAGCGGAACGCGTTTAGGATCTGTTCCCGGTTCTCCTCGATGTCGCCCTCCACCCGGCGCACCACGAACCCGAATCTGGGGTAGACTGCCGCCAGCGCCACGATCGCCGCAAAGAGCATCAGGTAGCGGTCGGTGTGCAGCATGACGTAGAGCGTGTCGTCGAGCGACAGCGCCGAGGTCCCGGTCATCAGCATCAGCCCCATCAGGGCTATACAGAGAACGCACAGGGCGAAGAAATATTTTAACGAACGGACGATATACTTTTTCATGGCGGGCGATAATTATGAATTTTGGATTCTGAATTCTGAATTGAGGTTGCCGATTGCGTCGGCAACATCCTGCATCAGCCATTTGGGCGTCGACGTGGCGCCGCAGATGCCCACCGTCGCGGCCCCTTCGAACCATGCGGGGTCGATTTCCGAAGCCTCCTCGACGACGTGCGTGCGCGGGTTGGCCCGGCGGCACACCTCGGAGAGGACCTTGCCGTTCGACGACTTGCGCCCGCAGACGAACACCACGGCGTCGAACCGTCCGGAAAACTCCGTGAGGTGCTGTTCGCGGTTCGATACCTGCCGGCAGATCGTGTCGTCGATGTACACCTGCCCCGCATCGGCGGCCCGGCGGCGCATTTCGGCGCCCAGCCGTTCGAACAGCCCGATGCTCTGCGTGGTCTGCGAAAGGAAATAGACCGGACGCGAGAAGTCGATCAGCTCCAGGTCCTCCTCCCGTTCGATCACGATCGTCGGGTCCGCGACCTGCCCCGTGAGGCCCACCACTTCGGCGTGGCCCCGTTTGCCGAGGATCACCACCTGCCCGCCCGTGGGGCGCATCCGTTCGTGGGCCTCCTTCACGCGGCGTTGCAGCCGTGCGACCACCGGGCAGGTGGCGTCGATGATCCCGATGTTCATTTCCCGGGCGGCGGCGTAGGTCGTAGGAGGTTCTCCGTGGGCGCGGATGAAGAGGCGGCAGCCCGCCAGGTGCGGCATGTCGGCGTGGGTCACGGTCCGCAGCCCCAGCTGTTCGAGGCGCTGGACCTCGATGCGGTTGTGGACGATGTCGCCCAGCGAGTAGACCGTGCCGCCCTCCGCGAGGGCGCGTTCGGCCTCCGTGATTGCGCGGACAACGCCGAAGCAGAAGCCCGATTTGTCATCGATCTCTATTCGCAACCCTTTCACTGTGCCCTGCGCACGGCGATCCGTGCTCCTATCTGGTAACTTGTTCGAATTCCTTCCTGAACCACGCCATCTGCTCGCCGACCGTCATGCAGCTGTTGTCGAGTACGATGGCGTCTTCGGCCTGCCTGAGCGGCGATATCGCACGCCCCATATCGGCCTTATCGCGTTCGCGCACGTTGCGTTCGATCTCCTCGAGCGACACCGGGTCTCCCTTGGCGCGCAGCTCGTCATAGCGGCGGCAGGCGCGAACCCGCGGGTCGGGCGTCATAAAAATCTTCAGTTCGGCATCGGGAAATACCACCGTG
>OOBZ01002880.1_pt1 | contig 9999 bp, 8 predicted proteins | sample 1671601 | NCBI WGS metagenome assembly OOBZ01 (sample SAMN06348173, study PRJEB24527) | human gut metagenome | biome: human gut; feature: ankylosing spondylitis patient; material: feces | host: Homo sapiens | place: China | collected 2015-10
TCCTTACTTTCGTAAAAACTAAAGTAAGGACAGAAATTTCTGTCAGTACTTTAGAAAATTCTGTCAGTACTTTAGGATTTCCTGTCAGTAGGACCGTGAAGCCGGGATGCGGCAAGGGCATACAAGGACCTCTGTTGGAGATAAATAATGATAGCGAACGCACGTCATTCTCTGTTTTTCAGGAGCGGGTCCTCCGGACGGAAAACCCGTGACGGCAGCCAGTCGGGATGGGCAGGCAGACACTGCGACTACCATTATTCTATCACATACCAGGTGTAGCCACCGGCAGGAATCTTTACTTTCAAGTCTACATTCCCATAAGCATCAAGCCGATACTTCCGGGCGCGCCCTTCCTGCTCACGGATGCGGGCCTGCTTTGTCAAGCCCGTGTAATAGAGCGGCAGGCGGATGCTGCGCTCAATGTCGCAGGGCAGCGGATTATAGAAAACGGCCAGTCCCTTTTCCTTGCCTTTGGGGTCGACATGCAGCAGTCCGTCCCAGTCGCGGGCGTCGGGCTTGCGCAGATGGATGAGGTCGCTGTTGAGAATGCGGCGGTAACGCTTATACCAGGCCACCACCTCGGTCACCATGCGGCGGGTTTCAGGCGTATCATAAAGGCGCGGCCCCCGATAGCAGGCCTGCACGCCGGCGCTGAAGTTCTGGAACAGCAACGTGCGGTATTCATACAGATGCTCGGCCAGCGGCTCGATGGTGGCAGCAGCCCCGCCGCCATGATACTGCACCAGGGGGACGAAACTCCACAGAGCTGTCACAGGACGTTCCCACGTGCAGTCATAATTCAACTGGCGGGTATGCATCAGCTGGCGGTCGCGCGGCAGCGACCAGTTCACCTCACGATAACCGATGCTCACCTTGTTCGAACCGTTGAGGAAATAAAAGTCGGGCACGTTCAGATAGATGCCTTTCTCGCTCATCCAGTGATAAAGTCCGGTCACTTTCCGGAACTGGTTCCACTGTGAGTCGTTCAGTCCGCGGTGGTAAGGATGACTGGTGGAGGCACAGACATCGCCAGGATAGGACCCGTCGTGCTCCAGGCAGGTCATGCCCGTCTGCTCCACGAAGTAACGTATCTTGCGGAAGTATTCCTCTCCCCATTCGCTGCAAAGACAGGGTGAATTGCCGAAACGCATACCGCCGGGCCGGCCGGTTTTCGGATTGACGGCATCGTCCTTTTCGCCGACGCTACGGCTGGCCAGCAGCGAGTAGCATCCCATCTCTATGTTTTTGGAACGGGCATAGTCCACCAGTTCTTTCCATTTGGCAATGTTCGCTTCGGAGACGTCCTCGGCATTGGCGCCCGAACCGAAACTGAGGATAATCATTTCAAAGCCGACCTCGGCACACTGGTCGACGGCCCGGCGCACCACGGCAGGGTCGCTCGACGTGAGATGCAGGAAAATGGGATTCTGCGTAGTCCAGGGAGCTATCGCCTGATAGAAGCGGCGAGTGAAAAGCCCCTTACGCTCACGGTCGTAGCTGTCGAAAGGCATTTCATAAACGGAAAACGTGGAAAAGGTAGTTCCCGGCTCCACCTGCTGGTCGGGCCCGATGGGCGGTGCCACCTGCAGGATGCAGGGAGTCTCCATGGGATAATGCCGCTGCGAGGTGTAAGCCTTGTCGGTCACCCACTTTTCGGTGATATCGGTCTCGCGCTCGGTGAAAGTACCGCTGCAGGCATAATCACTCTCCACATGAAGATTCGGCAGCAGGAAGTCGTCGGGATTGCCGTCGGAAGGCGATTCGGGCTCAGCCATGGCCAGATATTCCAACTGGAACTTGTCAAGGGTCAGCCGGCGGCCGCTGCCGTTTTCCACCTCCATCCATTTGCGGATGACCGGCACCTGATCGTAAACGGCAAAATGAAGATGCACCCTGATGTTCTCGGTCGCTCCCCGGCCGCGCAGGACAAACACCAGCTCACGCCCCGTCGCATCGCGGTCGTTGAGTGCCCAGCGTGTACGTGCCCAACGCAGCGAAGGTTCCACCTCCTTCACCGAGAAATCCTCCACCACGAACGATTCGGGCAAGGGCTGCATCGCATCCAGCCAGTCGTTGCGCAGATAGCCCCGCTCGGGCTGCCCCGACAGGCCTCCCACCTGCCAGGCCTTACCGTCTATCCACAGACAGCCTTCGGCACTGACGGCTCTCAGCAGGCTTTCGCCCAACATGCGGTTGGTAAAATCGACCGTGGCCAGATTGGGGAAAAGGCGGAAGGTGCGCGATACCATCGCATTGGCCACGACAATGCCCTTGCCGTCGGGGGTACGATAGATGCCGGCTTCCGACTTTTCCGGTGTCAGCAGCCAGTCGAAGCCGGTACGGTCGGAAATCAGCCCTTTCATGACGGGCAAGGCTGCCAGTTTCTTCTGCAAGCGGGCCACCGCTTCTGCCGACTGCCGGGGCAGCGCATTCTCGTCCGCCGAGACATGTGCGGACACAGCGTCAACGCCGCGGACCGCCGCTACGATCGGGGCCGGAAACTGGCCGGCAAGCAACAGCAATGAGTAAAACAGTAACTTTTTTTTCATAGGATGTCTTTATATTTATAATCAGATATTCATGTTCTCCAACAGCATGTGCCTTTTGCCGGGACCTGACGGAAACCGCGGATGAAATGGAAACCACTGCACGGCGCTGCCCCGTCACAACCATCGGGGCAGCCGTGCGGCCAGACACAGGAATCAGTCATTGATGCCCACACCAAACTGCGTTTGCTGTTGCTCCACTTCCTTTACCTTGAGTTGCTGCAGTTCCTTGCGAAGCCGGGCATTCTCCCGTTCCAGTTCGCTGTTGCTGCGGCTCTCGGGAGCAGACGCGGCAACCGACTGCTTGCGGCAGGCCCACTCGGCCTCACTGTAGATTTCGCGTTGTGCGGACAGACGGCTTTCGAAGTCGAGCGTACCCTCCAGCGGACGCGCCCGCCCGGGCACTTCCATACTGGCCACCACGCGAATGTGGCCGGAACGGTGGCTGGCCTGTATCAAGGCAACGGCACTGCCCCACTCAATTTGCTGCGGGTTCACTCCTGTCACGCCATCACCCAACAGGCGCCCTTCGCCTTCCACACGGAAACGAATCCAGGAATTGTTCAGACGCTTCACGTTTCCCTGACGGTCCACCATCTCTGCCACCACAGCCACCACGTCGGAGCCGTCGGCTTTCAGTCCTGTGCCCTCGTCGTCCAGGCGCAGCCGCAACTGATGGGCCTGACCGGCCGGCCGCCGCATGCAGGTGGCCACCACCTTGCCGTCCATCAGTCCCTCCGCCAGCAAATAGGCATCGCCGCGCCGACCGCTGCGAATCAGGTTTTTCCAGTCCATGTAATGATACACATCCTTGAACGTGATAATGGGCGACGGCATGCCTTCCCGCTGCGGGTCCTTGCGATAGGTATACACCTTGCCGCCCTTCCACACCGTGAGGCGCACTTCGTCACAATTGGAATAGACGGTTACGTCGGCCGGCGAGAAGGGAGTCAGCTCGTGGGCAATGTAAACCATCGGGCCGGTTTCGGCCTGCAGGCGGTCGGACGATTGCGGCGGCCGCTGCGACATGAACATATAGTACGACGTCTTCGGCTGACGGAAAGCATCCATGATGCCGCCATAGAAGGGGTCGGCATGATAGCCACGCTGGTGGTCGAACGAATGCCAGAAGCAGGCTCCCACAATCTGTGAGGGCTTACGGCAGATTTCGTCATAACAAAGTATGGGATGGCGGTCCAGATAATAAGGCATGCCATAATGGGCCGCCTGCACGAGCATGGGCACTTCGCCCCAGCTGCGCGCTACGCGGCTGTCGGAATTCTGCGCGTTCCAGTCGTCCACATTGTCCCCCCATTCGCGGATGAAATAGGTCTTGTCGGTGCGCAGCTTGCTCTCGATGGGGCGGAGCAGCAGGTCGAAATACTCATCGCCGTTCGCCCCGTCATCACAGGCGGCAATGCTATAGGGATGCGGATATTCCTCGTCGCAGATTTTCCTGGCGTTTTTCGCAAACTCGTCGGGATAATGGGTTTCGTTGAGGATAGGTTCCCAAAAGAAGAGGCTGGCATGGTTGCGGTGGATACGCACCATGTCGCGCAGGTCGCGATAAAGATGTTGCGAAAAGACGGGAGCCTTGTTCCAGAACTGCCAGCCGGGCACCTCCACCAGGGCAAAAAGGCCCAGTTCGTCGCAGGCATCCATGAAGGCGGGGTCGATGACATAATGCGTACGCACCACTTTCAAGCCCGCGTCGCGAAGTTTCTTGGCATCGCGCCACTGCAGCGCGTTGGGCATGGCGCCGCCCAGCACGGCAAAGTCCTGATGGCGGTTCGTGCCCATGATTTTTCCCTCATAACGCCGGCCGTTTATCCAGAGGCCGTCAGTTTTCCGGAACTCGATGCTGCGGATGCCGATGCGCTGCCGGTAACCGTCAATCACCCGCCCGTCCTCCTTCACATAGACCAGCAGGTCGTAAAGATGAGGGTCGTCGGGGCTCCACATGCGTGGCTGGTGCACGTGTATCGTGCTGACGGTGTGGCGGGCCTGCCCGCTCTTCAAGCGCAGATTTCCTGCGGCAACGGCCACACGGTTTCCGTCGCGGTCCTTCAGTTCAAACTCCACACTCCCCCGCCGCGAACGGTCCGACGCGTTGCGCACATGGGCCTGCAGACGCACATCGGCACCGGCGTCCGAGACATCGCTGTAGGAAACAAAAAGGCCGCCGCCAGCCACCTCGTTTTCGTAATTGGCATCGGTGATGAACACATCGCCATGGGCCACCAGCCAGCAGTCGCGATAGATGCCGCCGAAATAGGTAAAATCAAGCTGAGCCTGCGGTTTGCCCACAGGGAAATTGGGGTCGTCGCTGTTGTCGGCCATGACCGCCAGCACATTTTCACGACCCGGACGCAAACGGCCGGTTACGTCGACGATGACGGGCAGATAACCGCCAAAATGCTCCTTGACCAGTTCTCCGTTCAAATAGACACGGCTTTTGCCCATAATCCCCTCAAAATGGAGGAAAACCCGCCGGCCCTGCAGCCCGGCGGCCGGAGTGAACCGCTTGCGATACCAGGCTTCACCCTGATAGTTGGCACAGCCGCTGGCCTCAACCGGCACATATTCCAGCCCATGGGGGACGGACACCACCTCCCAGTCCGCGTCGTCATAATCGGGACGGGAGGGCTCACCCTGCGGCTTTCCCTTGAAAAAGCGCCAGGCCAGATTCATGGAATACACTTCGCGCCCGGTCTGGGGCAATTCGAAAAAACCGGCAGTTGAAAACTCGGGAGTGCTCCAGCCCGGCACCGACAACAGCAGGCCGACGAGGCAGCAAAGGAGAAAACGGTAATTTTTCATAGTTTCAAATAATGTGGCAGATTAACATCCGGCCGGCCCGTCCGGCAGGAACACGGAACAGAGGCAACGGCAACTCCATCCGGCAACAGTCGGTCGTCCCAACGCAGGTGGAAACAGAAATTACCCGATGCCCCTGCAAATATATGAATTTTTCGGCAAAGAAGCCCTGCATCCCCGAACGATACTTGCCGTCACGGGTAGAAACTGGGGTACAGCCGGCTTCCTTGCCTGTCAACATTTCCGTCAGTTTCCGCTCTGCCGCCGTTCAAATTCATGCAGGAAGCAACGGCGCACCAGGTCAAAGCTCAACGGTTCCAGCGTATCGGTCTTTTCCTCTTCCAGCAGGAAGGGGCGGTGTTCCCTGACGATTTGCACTCCGGCGCTGTCCACCCCCTCAAAGGTGTTGCAGGCACGGTAAGCGCGCAGCAGATAGGCCGAAGTGCCCTTATGCGCCTGCGGCCGGTCCTGCCACTTCACTTCGAGCGTTGTGAAATCGGGTGAAAGCACAATGCATCCGCCTTCTACCCGCGCCGAACGCGCATCGGTACGCAACCGGACAAAACGTTTGAAATAAGGAATGCGCAGACGCACATGGTCGGGGCCGTCACCGAAGTAATCGGCCTTGTAGCTCACTCTGGCTCCGTCGGCGTCGAAATCAATGCGCGCCGTCACCGGCCCCATTTCCGTGGCCGCGCCCCGAATGGTGATGTGCTGTCCCGGCCGGGCCCACTCCGGGGATATGACGGGGAATAAGTAAAGGTCGCGCGTGTTTTCCATGCCGGCCCTGCCGCCGTATTCGTGCAGCAGCGCATTCAGCGCCGCCGCCAGAGCGCCTACGAGGACTATCAGGACGCGCTGATCTCCAAGGAGGACTTCCTCCGCTACCGCGCCGATTATGACGCACAGGAGCAGGCGCTGCAAGCCCAGCTGGACAAGCTGCGCGGCACAGCGCAGGACGATCCGCTATGTCTGCCGTGGGTAAAGGAACTGCTGGCGTCGGGACAGCTGGCGGAGCTGGATCGCCCCACAGTCGCCGCCGCCATCCGGGAAATTCGCGTCTACGAGGGCAACCGGGTTGAGATCGACTACCTGTTCCCGGAGGACTACCGCGCGCTGCTGGAAGGGTGAGCAGGCATACATACACCGCGTACGCACGAGGCATACGTATGCAGCACACATACACATCACACCTGTACCGCGCAGGTACACACGATACGTATACAGAATACACAGAAGAACGATATAGGAGAGAACATTATGACCGTGACGAAAGCCTGCCGGCTGTACGCCGGACTGACCCAGCAGGAGCTGGGGGATGCTGTGGGCGTCCACGCGTATCTCATCAAAGACATTGAAAAAGTGCCGCCTGCACCCAGCGGCAGCGCCTATAAACTGGTGGCCGACTATCTTGGTCTGCCCTGCGATGTCGTCTTGCAGGATGATTTCACCGCTATCCCGGCAGGCTTCTTTGCCCGCTGGCCGCAGCCGGCATATGCACCTGAGCCTCTGGAAGATCACAAGCGTATCGGCCGCGAAGGGGAGGAATTTATCCTGAGCCAGGAGCGAGAACGGGTCGGCGCAAAATGGCCGGCATTGGCGCAGCTGATCATGCCTTTTTTCAAGCTGCACGGCAAGTTCGGCTGCGACATCCTCAGCTTCGATGATCGTGCACGTCCGGTGTTTCTGGAGGTCAAAACCAGCATTCATTCTTCACCCAATAACGGCATTTCCATGACGGCCAAGGAACTGCGTATGGCACAAAACTGCCTGGCTGCAGGTGAGAACTACATTCTTTGCACATTGACCAACTGGGGCAGTCCTCAGCAAAAGCGGCAGGATATTCCGTTTGAGACGCTGGAAGCCGAATACGATATGCAGCACACAGGTGTGCGCTTCCGGCGAAAGCCTCGATGTGCAAAAGACAGCGTCTCTGGTATTGCTTACCACCGTAAACGCAAGGGCTTGAACCAGACCCAGCTGGCTGCGTTGATCGGTACGCGGCAGTGTGCCATCTGCCTCTATGAGAGCGGCAAGCGCACACCGTCGCTTCAGGTGCTGAGGCGGCTTTCGGCGGTATTGGACGTTGCGATAGACGATTTGGTTCAAACATATGAGGTGGCCGAGGATGAGTAAGAAGAATTCCCAGTCCTTTCCCCGCTGTACCCTGTGTAAGGGGGTTATTAACATCCTCGGCAACAGCTATGTGGTGGGAGCTACCGGCAGGATGGTCTGCCGAAGCTGTCTGGAGACCTCGTTCCATATTTTGGAAGAGGTTGTCGGTCCTGAAGAGGAAACCGTATCCGCGCCCGCGCAGTCGGTTACACCGCAGCATATCATTCGGGAACTGGATAAGTCCATTATTGGACAGGAGCAGGCGAAATCAGCCGTAGCACTGGCTGTCTGGAAACAGATGCTCCGCGCCAACGGAGACAACGCGGTTCCCCGCACCAATCTGCTGCTGTATGGCCCCAGCGGGTGCGGCAAGACTGCCATCATCCGCGAGGCCGCCAAAATCGCAGAACTGCCGTTTCTCACCGTGGATGCCACCGGCATCACCGAGACCGGTTATCGTGGGAAAAATGCGGCGGATATTGTGACTGACCTGCTGGCAGGCTTCAAAGGCCATCCCCACGTCCGGCATGCCATCATCTTTGTTGACGAGGTGGACAAGCTGTCCGCTCACGGTGCTGATTGGCGGCAGGCGTACTGCCAGGGGACGCAGCATGCGCTTCTGAAGCTGGTGGAGGGGATGGAGGTCACCGCGGAGGGCATGGCCATCAACACCGCTGACCTGCTGTTCCTGTTCGGCGGCGCGTTCGGACGTATGCAGGATGTACAGCGGCCTGCCGAACCCATTGGTTTTGTGCGGGACGAACAGTCCTGCCCCATAGCTGCCCGGTGTACTGCTGAGGACTTCTGTGCCTATGGCATGGAACGTGAATTGATGGGCCGCATTGGACGCTTCGTGCCGGTGGAGCAGTTGACCACGGAACAGATGAAGCGCATCCTGACCGAATCCGGTCTTTCGGCTTTCGTAAAATACAAGAAGTTCTTCCGCGCCCACAAGGTCCGTCTCAAGCTGTCGGACGAGTTGGCAGAACAGCTTGCCCGCGAAGCCGTGGCGCAGGGGACGGGCGCACGGGGATTAGACGGCGCGGTGGAAGCGCTGGTACAGCCGCTGCTGTACGCGCTGGTGGAGGGGAAGCTTTCCGGTTCGGTGACACTGGGAGGTGATGGCTATGGCTGCGCAACTTAATCGCGTGCAGGCGGAAGACTACATCCGGAAAGTGGACAATGAACTCAGTCAACAGCGCCGCAGACTGCTGGCACTGGATACGCCGCTGTCTGTTCTGCTGCCGCAGTACCTGCTGGGCCTGCCCCCGTCCGTCAAGGCTGACTATATCGCCGACAGGCTGTTGTTTACACTGGCAGTCGGGGCTATGCACTATTACACCTCCGCCGATCTGCGGGCTGCGCAGCCCTGGCTCTCCGGCTGTGTGAGCTATTTGTTTCAGAGGGAAGACCCCCCGCAGCGCTCGTTTTACTATCTCATCAAACTGACGGAGCTGCCGCAGGATGCGCGGATGGCATTTTTTGACGGGTATCTCCCGGCCAGCCACCCGCTCCGCCGGGACGCAGATATGCCGAAGTTTTTCCGTGAGCTGGAGGTCATCTGCGTGATGGCCATCAGCGGGGTAAAGAAGCTGCCCATGTAAGGCCAAGAAACGGAGGTAAGAATTAGAATCTTTAAAACCGGTTCAAGCCATCGCTTGCTTATAGGCATCACGAAGACGGAAAGGTGAGCCTATGGATTGGCTGGGTCGAATTATTCGTCTCCTATTCGTTTCAGTGGGATACGTTTATGAAATGTGCCCTGTGTATGGGGGCTGACAAAAAGCACGCTTTCCCGGTTTCAGGAAGGCGTGCTTTTCGATCAAACACCCCCGAAACTATTCGTTAATCGGCGGGGCTGTTCTTGATTTTTGAGTGGATGCGGGATATACTGAAAACAAAAAAGTCGAGGTATGTATATGAACCTGTTGATGACACTGGATCGGAACTATGTTCCGCAGCTGAATGTGATGCTGTTCTCCGCACTGCACAGTGACAGTGCCGCGTATTTTGACGTGTACCTGCTGCACGATGAGGGCCTGTCGGAGGCGGACGTGGCAGAAACACGGGCGCTGCTGGGCCAGCGGGGCGCACTGCACCTGATACAGGTGGACGAGAGCGGGCTGGCGGACGCGCCAACCTCTGACCGTTACCCAAAAGCCATTTACTACCGTGTTTTTGCGGCAAAATATCTGCCGGACACACTGGATCGGGTGCTGTATCTCGACCCGGACATCGTGGTGCGGCAGAGCCTGCAGGAGCTGTATGAGATGCCGATGGGCACGGCGTTCTTCGCGGCGGCCAGCCACATCCGCGGCTTTCTGCACCGGTTCAACGAGCTGCGCCTGGATATGGATGAGGACAGCCCCTATATCAATTCCGGCGTGATGCTGATGAACCTGCCGGCCCTGCGGGCGGAGCAGAATATGCAGGCGGTGTTCGACTATATGGACACCCATAAGGGGAGGCTCATGCTGCCGGATCAGGACATCATCAGCGCCCTGTATGGCCAGCGTATTTT
>OOBZ01002882.1_pt1 | contig 9995 bp, 7 predicted proteins | sample 1671601 | NCBI WGS metagenome assembly OOBZ01 (sample SAMN06348173, study PRJEB24527) | human gut metagenome | biome: human gut; feature: ankylosing spondylitis patient; material: feces | host: Homo sapiens | place: China | collected 2015-10
TCTCCAGCCGCGTCTTCGTCATTGCGTGTTCGGGATCCTTGGCAATCTCTCCGAGAATGTGGCTACGCAGTTCGGAGAGGTTTTTGGTCAGCTCGCGCCCCTGCTGTTCGGTGAAGTCGTCGGTAAAGGTAAAGCGGCTCTTGACCGTTTGCTTTTTATCGTCCCAGGCGTCGGAGAGCACCAGATACTGGGTATCGGCATAGAACGAGGTGTGCCGATCGACGTTGAATCGGATGAGGACCTTGGTCAGAATTCCCTTGCGGGTTGTGCGGATACGGTAGGAGAAAGTAGCCATACGGTTGGGTTTTATCTTCGGGACAAAGATAGGAAATTTGTACGGCATTTGTACGGCATCGGCCGAATTTTCGAAAACTTCCAGACCTCGCAGTTGATGAAAAACGGCTGTAAAATATTGATATGTAGATAAAATAAAATTAAAATCGGTAAAATCTGATTCGAATTTATGGCGTCCGCTTCAGACCTCACAGAAACCGCGTTGCAGATGTCTACAACGCGGTTTTCGTTTTTGTCGGACCTGTTTTGTCCTGCCGTTGTGAGGCAAGTTACCGTTTTCCGGGCCGGTATGGGGCTTGGGGGGCATGAATTGATTTGCATCAATCTCCTGTTTGCGGGAGTTCCTTAATTTTGTCTTCGAAAGTATGGCGCCGGTACAGGACTTTTTCCCGGCTTCGTTTGCCTCCATGCGCTTGTCTTTGGTTGGAGGTCTCTTCCGGCAGGCATACGAACGCAAATACAAATAAAACGGTAAAAAATGAAAACGGTTGTTTCTGTGATTCTTCCGCTGGTAATGGCCCTGAATCTGTCGGCTCAGAATTTTACGTTCAAGGGCCAGTTTGCCGATGTCGCGAATGATACGTTGTCGATAAGCTATGTTGTGTGTGAACCGGAAAAGAGGGTGGTCAATGCCGCAGTTCCCGTCGATGGCGAGGGCCTCTTCACCTACGGCTGCTCTCTGGAACAGGCCTGCCAGGCCTCTCTGGGCGTTCGCTCGACCGGCCGGGAGGAGTTTCTCCTTTTCGTCCCCGGCGAGCGTGCGGAGGTGGAGGGCCCCTTTGCCTCCGCCAGCGACTGGCGCATCGGGGGCTCGGCCTTCTATCAGCGGTTCGACAGCCTCCGGCAGCGGCTGGTGCCCTTCTACCGGGAGTTTGACGCCGTGCGGGCGCGGTATGAGCGGGATGTGGCCGCGGGGCTCGACCGCAAGGCGGCCGACAGCATCCGCAGGGCTGCCAATCGCGCCATAAACAGGCGGTTGTGGGAGGTTGCCGGCCGATACCTGGGCAGCCATACCGACGATGAGCTCTCGGCCGTGCTCCTGCTCAATCAGGACTATACGGAGATAATGCCTGCCATCCGGAGGCTCTCGCCCGAGGTAAGGAACGGGCGTTTCAGGAGCTACATCGACGGGATAGAGTCCATATTCTCCCGCGTTGCCCGGGAGCAGCAGGCGGCCGCAGCAGCGAGGCTCGAGTTGGAGGAGGGGCGCCCTGCGCCGGACTTTACGCTGAAGGACATCAACGGCGAGGAGTTCCGGTTGAGCGCTCTTTTCGGCCGGGGCAAGTATGTGGTCGTCGACTTCTGGGGGTCGTGGTGCTCCTGGTGCATTAGGGAATTCCCCACCCTGGAGGAGTACTATCGCCGCTATGGGGAACGGCTGGAGATTGTCGGCGTGGCCTGCAACGACAAGCAGGAGCGGTGGCGGGCCGCCGTAGCGAAGAGTCGGATGCCGTGGCTGCAGGTTTTCTCACACGACGGGACCACGGAGGTGCGCTACGGCGTGGCGGCCTATCCGTTCAAGGTCGTCCTGTCGCCCGAGGGGCGGGTGCTGGCGAGCTTCAAGGGGTCGAGCGAGGCTTTCTACCGGCTGCTCGACCGCCTGTTGCAGGGCGATTGACGGCGCCGTCGCGGGTGCGGCCGGCAGCCGGGCCTCCCCCACCTTCCGCGTGCGGAAGGCGGGCGTCCGAGGAGCGGAACGGCCCGCCCGATGAACCGGATAAAACGAAAACCCCTGTCCGCAACCGTGCGGACAGGGGTTTTCGTTGAAGAGCGAACGGGGTCGAATCCGCGGCCCGGAGGCTTTGGGAACGGTCCGGGAGCCGTTGGGGTCCCGTTTGGCGCTGGCCGGGTCCGTTCAGAGCCGGTCTGGCCGGGAAAGGGCCCGGAGGCGGGCTCTGGGGGTCGTCACTTGCGCCAGAGGGCCGACATCTGCTCGAGGGTCTTGCCCTTGGTTTCGGGCACCATCCTCCAGACGAAGAGCGCCGAGAGGAGCGACATGAGGGCGTAGATGCAGTAGGTGCCCCCGACGCTCCAGCCGCTCAGCGACGGGAAGGTGGCCGAGACGAGGAAGTTCGAGACCCACTGCGCCGCCACGGCGATGGCCACGGCCTGCGAGCGGATGGTGTTGGGGAAGATTTCCGAGATGAGCACCCAGCAGATGGGGCCCCACGACATCATGAACGAGGCCGTGTAGAGGATGATGAAGACGAGCGCCGCAAGGCCGATGGCATCGGTGAACGAGAGCACGGCGAGGGCCAGCATGCCAATCATCATGCCCGTCGAGCCAATCATCAGCAGCGGCTTGCGTCCCACGCGGTCGACCGTGAAGATGGCCACCACCGTGAAGATGATGTTGACGATGCCCATGACCACCGTCTGGAGCATCGACGCGTCGCCCGTGGCTCCCATGTTGGCGAAGATGCGCGGCGCGTAGTAGAGCACCACGTTGATGCCGATGGCCTGCTGGAAGAACGAGAGCAGGACGCCTACCACGATGACCTTGCGGCCGTAGGCGAAGAGGCGTTCGCGCCGCTCGTGGACCGTCGACTTGATGTCGGCCAGAATCGTGCGCGCCTCCGCGGTGCCGTTGATGCGCTCCAGAACGGCGAAGGCCTTCTCGTCGCGGCCCTTGAGTGCCAGGAAGCGCGGCGTCTCGGGGACGAGCAGGATGAGCAGCAGGAAGGCGCCGGCCGGGAAGGCCTCCGAGAGGAACATGCGCCGCCAGCCGATGGCGACCATCGCCTGCTGGATGGCTTCGGACGTATCGCCCAGGTTGTTGCGGATGAGGTAGTTGACGAAGTAGACGACCAGCATGCCGAAGATGATGGCGAACTGGTTGCACGAGACGAGCGTGCCGCGGATGCGTGCCGGCGAGATTTCGGCGATGTACATCGGGCACAGGGCCGAGGCCAGGCCGACGCCCACGCCGCCGATGATGCGGTAGAAGTTGAACGAGACGAGCAGTGCGCGGGAGGCTTCGCCGTAGGGCAGGATGCCGCTTTCGGGCCACCACGACCCGACGGCCGAGACGAAGAAGAGCACGGCGGCCAGGATGAGCGAGCGCTTGCGCCCCAGGCGCGAGGCGCAGAGGCCCGAGATGGCGCCGCCGAGGATGCAGCCCAGCAGGGCGCTCGAGGCGGTGAAGCCGTGGAGCCAGGCCGTGTAGGTGAAGTCCCGGGCCGTGCGGAAGAATTGGTCGAGGGCCTGTTCGGCGCCCGAGACGACGGCCGTGTCGTAGCCGAAGAGCAGACCGCCGATGACGGCGACCAGCACGATGGAGAGCAGGTAGGTGCGGCTCCCCGTTTTGGGTTCCGAGGTCATGTTTTTCGGGTGGGTTTAGGTGTGGCGACCCGTTCCGGTGCGGCACGTCGGCCGCCTGCCGCCCGGCGCGGGGTCGGGCGGCAGGGGCATGCGGCGTGCCGCGAAACGCACCGTGCGGTGCGTTCCGGGCAGGAATCCGGCGGGTCGCCGGGTGGGGGTTATACGTACATGTTGACGATGGCCTCGAAGAGCTCCTGTTTGCCGCTGTGCTGCACGGGTTCATGCGTGCGGGCGTAGTCGGCGACCTGCTCGAGCGTCAGGCGGCCCTCCTCGAAGGCCTTGCCTTCGCCCGAGTCGTAGGAGGCGTAGCGCTCCTTGACCATCTGCTCGTAGGGCGAGTTGTCGAGGATGTCGGCGGCGATGAGCAGCGCGCGTGCCATGACATCCATGGCCGAGATGTGGGCGATGAAGATGTCCTCCAGGTCGGTCGAGTTGCGGCGCGTCTTGGCGTCGAAGTTCGTACCGCCGCCCTGAAGGCCGCCGCCGCGGAGGATGACCATCATGGCCTGTACCATCTCGTAGAGGTCGATGGGGAACTGGTCCGTATCCCAGCCGTTCTGGTAGTCGCCGCGGTTGGCGTCGATGGAGCCCAGCATGCCGGCGTCGACGGCGCACTGCAGTTCGTGTTCGAAGGTGTGGCCGGCCAGCGTGGCGTGGTTGACCTCGATGTTGACCTTGAAGTCCTTGTCCAGACCGTGGGCGCGCAGGAAGCCGATAACCGTCTCGGTGTCGGCGTCGTACTGGTGCTTCATCGGCTCCATGGGTTTGGGCTCGATGAGGAACGTTCCCTTGAAGCCCTTCGAACGGGCGTAGTCGCGGGCCATGCGGAGCATGGTGGCCATGTGCTCCTTCTCGCGCTTCATGTCGGTGTTCAGCAGCGACATGTAGCCCTCGCGACCGCCCCAGAAGACGTAGCAGTCGCCGCCCAGCTCGATGGTGGCGTCGATGGCGTTCTTGATTTGCAGCATGGCGCGGGCGGCGGCGTCGAAGTCGGGGTTGGTCGAGGCGCCGTTCATGTAGCGGGCGTGGCCGAAGACGTTGGCCGTGCCCCACAGCAGACGGATGCCCGTTTCGGCCTGTTTCTGCTTGATGTAGGCGACGATTTCCTTCAGGTTCTGCTCGTACTCCTCGGGGGTTGCCGCTTCGTCAATCAGGTCGACGTCGTGGAAACAGAAGTACTCGATGCCCATCTTCTGCATGAATTCGAAGCCGGCATCGACCTTGTTGCGGGCACGCTCCATGGCCGTTGCACCCTCGTTCCAGGGGAACTTCTTGGTGCCGCCGCCGAACTGGTCGCCGCCTTCGGCGCAGAGGGTGTGCCACCACGCCATCGAGAAACGGAACCAATCCTTCATCTTGCGGCCGCGTACGACGCGCTCGGGGTCATAGTAATGGAATGCGAACGGATTCTTCGAATCCTTGCCCTCGAAGGGGATTTTCCCTACGGAGGGGAAATACTCGTTGGTTGACATAGTGTAAGTGAATTGATTTGTAGGGTTTTCGGGTGTTAAAGGTCGATTTGCGATTCTACCAGCGTGCGCCACTGCGCGTAGCGCTCTTCGAGCGCATCGCGGTCGGCCGGGGCAGGGTCGACCGCATCGACGCGGCGCAGCGATGCGAAGGCCTCCTCGCGCGAGCGGTAGAGCCCCGCGCCGAGAGCGGCTCCGCGGGCGGCGCCCAGCGAACCGTCGGTGTTGAAGAGCTCGATTCGGGCCCCCGTCAGCGTGGCGAGCGTCTGACGGAAGAGGGGCGAGAGGAAGAGGTTGGCCGCGCCGGCGCGGATGACGGCGGGGTCGAGCCCCAGCGGGCGCATCAGGTCGAGGCCGTAGCGGAACGAGAAGGCGATGCCCTCCTGCGTGGCGCGCAGCAGGTGGGCCGTCGTGTGGCGGTTGAGGTCGAGGCCGTGGATGCAGGCTCCGGGGCAGCGGTTGCCCAGCACGCGTTCGGCTCCGTTGCCGAAGGGTACGACCAGCACACCGTCCGAACCGGCGGGGGCGCTCTCGGCCAGGCGGTTCATCGAGGCGTAGTCGAGCGTCTGCTGCGTGACGTTGCGGCGCATCCACGAATTCATGATGCCCGTGCCGTTGATGCAGAGCAGGATGCCGTAGCGGGGCTGCTCGGGGCGGTGGTTGACGTGGACGAAGGTGTTCACGCGCGAAAGCGGGTCGGCGCGGCGCGTGTCGACCACGCCGTAGACCACGCCGCTCGTGCCTCCCGTGGCGGCCACTTCGCCGGCCTCCAGTACGTTGAGCGAGAAGGCGTTGTTGGGCTGGTCGCCCGCGCGGTAGGAGATGGGCGTGCCGGCCGGGATGCCGAAGCGCTCCTCGGCCTGCCGGTCGGTGCGGGCTCCGATGCCGATGCTCTCCCGGGCAGGGGGGAGCATCGAGTGGGGGATGCCGTAGTAGTCGGCCACGAAGTCGGCGCGCCGCTCCTCGGCGAAGTCCCACAGAATCTGTTCCGAGAGGCCGCTGACGGTGGTCGAGATGTCGCCCGAGAGGCGGTAGGCGATGTAGTCGCCCGGAAGCATCACCCGGTCGATACGGGCGAAGAGCTCGGGCTCGTTGCGGCGGACCCAGGCCAGTTTCGAGGCGGTGAAGTTGCCGGGCGAGTTGAGCAGATGGCTCAGGCAGCGTTCGCGGCCGAGCGTTTCGAGTGCCTCGGCGCCGATTTCGACGGCGCGCGAGTCGCACCAGATGATGGCCTTGCGCAGAGGGCGTCCCTCTCGGTCGACGCAGACCAGGCCGTGCATCTGGTAGGTGATGCCGATGGAGGCGACGTCGTGAAGCGAGTGTCCCGCAGCGCGGATGGCGTCGATGCCGACGCCGACGTAGTGCCACCACAGGTCGGGGTCCTGTTCGGCCCAGCCGCTTCGGATGGCCTCGATGGGCATCTCCTGGGCCGGTTGGGTGGCCGAGGCGACGCATGCGCCCGATTCGATGTCCATGAGCGAGACCTTCACCGACGAGGAGCCGATGTCTATGCCTAAACTTTTCATTTTTCGGTTGAGGTTGAGTGTGGGTTGCCGAAAGTCCGAAATCCGGCAAGTAAAATTAGGCATAACTTTGCTTTTCTGCAAACGTTTGTTGCCTTTTTCGCCCGGTGGAGCGGGAGGGGTGCCCCGACGGAGCAGGGACGGGCGGGTCAGAGCAGCGGTCGGAGCTGCGAGGCGGGTGTGAGGCGCATCGTGGCGTAGTCGATGCCCGAGAGGAGGCAGAGCCCGGGTCGTTTGCCCGGCTCGACGCTTCCCAGCTCGTGCTCCATGCCCAGCGCGCGGGCGCCGTGGAGCGTGGCCCAGGCAATGAGCTCCGCGAGCGGCACCTCGGCCAGCAGCCGCATCTCCTCGAAGAGCGACATGGCGGGGTTGGAGGCCGGCGAGTCGGTGCCCAGGCAGATGAGGGCGCCGTTGCGCCGCAGCAGGTCGACCGGGGGGCGAAGTCCCGAGATGTGGCGGTTCGAGCCGGGGCAGAGGCACCAGTAGAGCGGTGCGGTGAAGTGTTCGCGCAGCAGGTCGATGTCCTCCTGCGTCGTGCAGGTGGCGTGGACCAGCAGCAGCGAGCGGTCGCGGGGCGTCTGCTCGACCAGACGGCGTGTCGGCGAGCCGTAGTGGAGGAAGTCGCACGCGAGCCCCTCGCTGCGGTACCATTCCCACAGCTCGCCCCGCTGGCGGAAGAGCTCCTTCTCGCCCGGCGTTTCGAGGTAGTGGAGCGAGAGCGGTGTGCCGCCCCGCGCGGCCAGCTCGGCGAAGGGGGCCTGCTGCACGGCGTAGAGCGAGTGGGGCGTGGCCGAGGTGTCGGGTTCGGCGAGCAGCGGCGCGAGGTGGTCGGTCGTACTGCCGCGCAGCCCGAAGAACTCGGCGAAGGTGTGGTAGCGCAGCGCGCTGCGGCGCTTGGTGGCGAAGGAGCTCAGGCCGTTGGAGGTGTCGCCGACGGCGCGGATGCCGCGGCTGCGCATGGCGGCGTCGGTGCGGTCGGCTGCCCGCCGGCGCTCGTCGGCCGTTGCCGCGTGGCGGTGGGCCCGCAGCGCGCGGATGAAGCCCGTGAAGCCGCATCCCGCGGGGATGGCTCCCCCGAGGTGCGCGAGTTCGAGGTGGCAGTGGGCGTTGACCAGCCCCGGGAGGAGCACTCCGCCGTAGAACTCCACGCCGGCGAGGCGGTCGGGCTCGGCGCACTGCTCCACGCCGAGGACCTCACCGTCGGCGGCAACCGTCACCAGCGGGTGGCGGAGGAACCCCTCGGGGCTCCAGAGCAGGTTAGAGGCTATCCTTCGGATGGGCTGCCCGGAAGAATTCATCGGCGAAGATGCGGATGTCGAGTTGGCGGAGGTAGAGGCTCTCCACGGCTTGGTGCGTGGGGGGCGTGTGGCGGATTTCGAGGTCGCGCAGCGTGACGGAGGGGCGTTTGGCCCCTTCGCGCGGGAGGAAGAGGTTGAGATGCAGCTCGCGCGTGGTGCTGTCGGCCGTATAGCGGCGCGTGAAGCGCTCCTCCTTGTTGCGGCGCATCGTGAAGGTGTAGCTGCCCGTGCGGGAGCCGTCGGTGCGGATGAGCCATGCCGAGCCGCGCAGCCCCGGATTGCGGTCGAGCGAGTCGACCAGGTAGTTCACCGTGAGGTTGTATTCGCCCGGGAGGAGGCTGTCGAGCCGGATGTGGAGCCGCGCCGTGTCGCGCAGCGAGCGCACGCGGACGAGCGAGTCGGCAAGGACCGTGCGCGTGAAGGTGCGGCGCGCCACGTTGTCGATGGTGTCGAGCACCGCCACCTCGTGTTCGTAGCGCAGACCCTCCTCCTCGAGCATGCGGATGGCCTCCTCCACAACGTCGCCCAGGCGGGCGCTCTTGCGCTTCGAGAAGTTGCCGATGGTGTACTGCACGTCCTCGGTGGTGTAGCCGTAGCGGGCGAAAATCGGCTCGTAGATGTTCAGCGAGTCGAGGCTGAGCCGCTCGGTCGACACGTAGGCGTTGGTCAGGAAGGCGTCGTGGAAAATGTGCGCCAGCTCCTCGTCGGAGATGATTTTGTGGCGGACGCAGGCTCCGGCCATCAGGCCGAGCAGCAGCAGTGCCGCCAGACGGATGCGGTATTTCATGGTTCGGTACGTTTTATCATGCTGCGGACCGTCACCCAGGTGATGGTGCCTGCCGTGACGGCGAAGGCCGCTGCGACGGCCAGCAGGTCGCCCCAGCGGAACTCGACCGGGTAGCTCTGCATCAGAAAACTCTCGGCCGGGATGCGGATGAGCCCGTAGTGCTGCTGGAGCAGCGTGGCCCCGAGCCCCAGCACAAGCCCCAGCACGGCGCCCGAGGCGCTGATGAGCAGCCCCTCCTGGCGGAAGAGCCGGCGCAGGAAGGAGGTGTCGGCTCCCAGGGCGCGGAGCGTCGCGGCATCGTCGCGTTTCTCGACAATGAGCATCGCCAGTGCCCCCACAATCGAGAACGAGGCGATGACGAGCACCAGCAGCGAGATGAAGAAGATGCCCCACTTCTCGTAACGCATGATGCGGTAGAGCGAAGCCTGCATCTCGGCGCGGGTGCGGATGCGGAAGTCGTCGCCGGCGATGCGGGCGACACGCGCGGCAACTTCGGCCGGGTCGGCCCCCGGCGAGGTGCGCAGCAGCAGCGCCGAAGCGCGGTCGGGGTAGTTGAACAGTTCGCGCGCCAGGCGCAGCGAGCTGAGGACGTAGCGCCGCTCGGTGTCGAGGTCGAGGGCGTAGACCCCGCCCGTCTCCACGCGGCGGCGCGTGTAGCTGTCGAGCGGCAGCAGCGTCGAGAAGGAGCTTCGCCGCAGGGCGTAGAGCGTCACCTCGGCGTCGGCCAGCGTGCGGATGCCCAGCGTGTAGGCCATCGTCTGGCCGATGAGGAGCCGCTCGAGCTCGCCGATGCGGAGCCGTGCGTCGCCCGCCGTCATGAGGCTGTCGAGCGGCAGCACGCGCGAATAGGCGTCGTCGGCGCCGCGCAGCGTGGCGACCGCCTGGCGGCCGTGGCGCTCGAGCAGGACGTTCTGTTCGAGGATGAACGAGAGGGCCTCGACCCCCGGTGTGGCGGCCAAGGCCGCCGTGTCGAGCCGTGCCGTCTCGAAGGTGGCCCCCTCGGCGGGCGTGAGCGTGAGGTCGGCGTTGAACGTGCCGCCCATCTGCCGGATGAGGCTCTCGAAGCCGTTGAAGACCGAGAGCAGGATGAGCATCGCCGCCACGGGCATGGCTACGGATGCGACGCTCAGTCCCGCGATGAGGTTGATGACCGAGTGGGACTTGGGCGCGAAGAGGTAGCGTCGGGCGATATGGCGGGGCAGGTTCATGCGGCGGCGGTGCGGTGTGTGTCGGGGCCTTCAGCGGCGAGGGTGTCGCGGGGCGTGCCGTGGGCCGCGGCGTGCGCTCCGGAGGGCGCAAGATC